>Ga0209124_10000021_pt1 | contig 184981 bp, 161 predicted proteins | sample BarGraIncu01122A_FD_184502 | JGI IMG/M metagenome (GOLD analysis project Ga0209124, IMG submission 184502) | Arctic peat soil microbial communities from Barrow, Alaska - Barrow Graham LP Incubations 011-22A (SPAdes) (version 2) | ecosystem: Environmental > Terrestrial > Soil > Wetlands > Peat...
GCTGACATAAGTGGGCGTAGGTGCACGTTTTCTTTTGGCTATACTCATAATTCCTTGCACTTGGTTATCCAAAGATAGCTACAATTATCTAAATTTCAGTACAATTAAACTTTAACAGCAGACCCTAAATATCTGAAATAGCAGGAATGCTATATGGTATCACCGATTGCTGATTTTCAGATTGGTGATTACACATTTGAATTAGGTGAGAAAAAAAAGGAAAGAAGCAAATTCAAGGCAGTGATAAAGCTTTTATAGCAAAAGATGATATTGAATTTGGATTTTCGAACACCATTCCCCTCTGGCAGTTTGGGTCAACCTACTGATTGAATGAAGAATCAAAACATGTCGAATATTTAGATATAATCGGACAGTCTGATTGAAGGATTGCATGCATACAAACAGACTATATTTCTAGCTGGTTTTATAGTCTATGTTTTGAAAGTCTTATTAAATCGCTCCATCTTGATTGCTTCAGCGATTAGGTACAAGTAAGCAATTTCGTCAAAGCCACAAATAGTTGTCAATACTAAACTAAAGCAATTCCTTTTTCAACGATTCTGCCAAATTCGAGATCGGCAGGCAATTGATTCCCCGCTTAGTCAGTTGCCCTGATATAACAGTAGTAAACCTATGCCTTCATGTTTCAGTACATTAATATTTACTATTAATAGCGAGTCCAATGAAGCGTATTGTAATTTGGCAAATCGCTCATTTCGAAAAAAAGTGACAAATTCCGGCCAAAAAGCTTACAGTGCCCCAGCCCGTTGTCATCAATTTATCTTCCGTTAAAATGAATTTATTTATAAATATTTTTCAGCGCTATAAAATGCAAAAATCTGTGTTATCAATTTTACCTTTCGAACCAGTTTTGATTGTCATTATTGGAAAATACAGATAGCGTCGCGCATAGCCCAACCACCCAGCCTTATCCATGCCTGTACCATGAACTAAATATACCATCGAAAAACCATCTTTGCGGCTTGCATTCAAATCGGAAAGAATTGGTAGATTCGGAATTTTATTGTTCATGCATTTACCTTTAATATCCACTCTAACTACCTCTTAGGAAGAATTTGCCTTGTAAACTTTGGAAAACCAGTCGCATGTATTGCCCAGGTTTCCAAGAATAATTGAGTATTTGTTCAAATAGAAGTATTAATGGTCTCAGATATTTATAACTTAGTTAGCATCAATAGCAGTATTTAGGAATATTCCTCGTTTGTTATTCTCCGACTCCTGTCATTTGCGTGTAAATCTGCCTGAAATTGTTCCGGTAACCTGTCTCATCAAAACCATCAGGTATTTTAGTATACCAGTTTTTTCTGGTATCTGCGTTTTTTGACCACTGATCCTTGCTAAATCTGAATCCTTCTCTTCGGATCGGGATATATATGTGGAGGACATCGTGAATAACGGTGTCAGCCAATAACTGATTTCCATCGAATTTTACGATACCGTTACAATCGAAATACCGTTGAAAAACGGCGTTCAGGCTTTCCTTTTTCGTTACTCCATTTTCGCCAGTTGGCCCTGAAAAAAGAATTTCATCGGCAATCAGAATATTTCCGGAAAAGGTAAGGTCAGAGCAAAGTGCATAGCTAATCTCCTGCCGTTTTTCATCGATAAAAACATTGTTGCGGATAATTAGCGGACCTGCCATATGGTGATGAACAGGAACCAATGTGTTTACTGCCAGGTTATTCTCCATGATACTATGATCGGCCAGTTCATCGAAATAGTAAGACCAGCCTTCAATGGCGTTCCCTTTTGGGGCAATTACAGCATTATTCCGATAAGTAGTCGAATCGTCAGCTCCATAAATTGCGCCCCCGTCAACCATGGTTTGTTTAAAGTTGTAAACAAGATTGAACTCTGCCACAGACTGGTTTCCAAGGCTGTTAATGGCACAATACGGGATATTGTATAATTCGCAGTGCGACACCAGGTTGAAGTTGCCTCCTCCCATAATTCCTACCGCACCGAAATAGAGTTTCCCCAGATCGTGAATACCACATCGCTCAACAGAGATATGTTTGCCGTCGTATCTTAATCCCCCGGCTCCGGTAAACGAAAACTCGCAATCGGCCATTGAAATATTTGACCCAGTGACCTTAACTGCCCAGCCGGCAACATTTTTAACCACTGTATTTTTTAGTGTTAAGTTTGTCACATTACTGGCCTGTATGGCGGCAGCACTTATTCCGGCGCCATAACCGGGATTGACGATTGGCCCTCCCGCGCACGACAATTGAAGATTCTCCAGAGTTATCCCGGAGCTGTTTTTTTCTATTTCAAAAATGTGGGTTTGAGTTGGAATCATTACCTGCATATTCTCCGGTCTTTCCCATGATTTTGGCCAGTATACTATTTTCCGGTTGGTTCGATCGACATACCATTGTCCGGGATGTGTCATACCTTCCCTGATATTCCAGACAATATACTGATGCGTTTTTGGTCCGGCCCACGATGAAAAGGCACCTGCCGGATGAGTAGCTGCATTCGAGAATAATAACTTTCGATTCAGCGTATCGATTCCTGATAAACCGACATACGAGTCGTCCCAGGCATGAAATACAGTGAGTTCGGCATTTTTTAAATCGAGCCATGAACCAATATCTTTTGGATTGTAATACAATGTTGTAAGGTCGCTTTCTGTTGGTTTTTGTGCCCATCCTCCCTGTGAACTTTGCCATTGATAGGGCCATTCACTCAGGTGGTTGAAAGCGCCTGTTTCTGGTAAACGTGCACGATCCTTCAAAGTATCATTTACAAGTAAAATCCTGAAGTCCAAATCCTTTAAAACAGAATCCGGAACAGTGGCTTCCAGAAAGTTGCCGTTCTGTTTAAATCCATTCAAAACTTTTCCTCCAAAAAGCCTGACTTTTTTGCCGTTTTCTCCCGAAATGGTTAAACCAGAATCTATTGGGCTTAAAACAACGGCCACATCATAATAATCCCCTTCCGTGATTTGTATTTTTTTTATACCTGAATTGCGGCTCAACTCAACTGCTGTCTGCACTGAAGCTACTGGCGATGATTTGGTACCTGAATTGCTGTTTTCACCATTTACCGAAACATAAATAGTCGTTTGTTTGCATGAAACAACAGCTAAACTCATTAAAATACAAGTAATTACTTGTTTTATTCTTTTTGTCTTCATATTAATTCTGGTGTAGATTTATATCAAATCATTTGTAACCGATAAACCTGCAAGTAATTATTTTATAGAAATGGCGCCCATTCTGTAAACCACAGAAATAGTCAGGGATCCGCTATGAATCTAATTTTTTTCATGCATTGTATTATGTTAGCTTAATTTAGTCTTCATTTTTTTCGTTTCTCCTGGTAACAAATTGATAATTTGAGCATGCTGAAGATATGTTTGAGATAGAGGTTCCTTCCCGGTTCCATCAACAAATAGCTTCACTTTTGCATAGTATTTGGTAGGATTGAATATTTCAATTTCAAACGATTTGCCTGTTCTTTTTACAATTTTGGCTTCCACCTGATCGAATGCCATGCAAACCCGGTTTTTTGGATCGACATAAATACCTGGTATTTCAGCATAGGTGAGCATAAGTGAGGTTTCTGCCCAGGTTGTGCCAACCATGATTTCGCCGATTCCTTCGAGCCAGTCGGTCGTGCTTACCCGTTCAGATATCCAACCTGGCTTCAAGCCGAAAATGGGGTTTTCTTTTGTTGAAAGATATTGGGGAATGGCCTTTGTGATGTCCTGCAAACAGTTTAAATATTTGACATTTCCGGTTGCCCTGTACAATCGGAGCAATGCCAGACCTGAATGGGTGCAGATTCCGGGAGCACCATGTTTGTTTTGTGTATTTGCCCATACTACACCGGTTGTTTTCTTATCTAATTTTCCGAGAGTACTCGTTTCAGGGAAACGATAGTCATAAGAACTTACCCAGGTCAGGAATTGGTTCGACAAGTTTTCCGCTATTTTTAACCAGTGCGGATCCTTGGTTTGTTCATATAAAACCGTGTAAGTTTCGAGGAGTGCGTATGTAGATTCGCTGTCAAAATTTTGTAAGGCATCACCCGGTCCACCGTAAATTAAACCATTGGTGATGTATTTTTTATTATAGTCTTCTGCTATTTCACAAGCAATTTTAAGATAAGCTGGTTCTCTAAAATATTCGGCTGCCAACGCAAGTGTGCCGGGCATTAATCCGGCGCTGGTTGAGCCGCCAATCACGAGCTCTCCACTCTCGTTATTCACATAATTACCTAATTGTCCGTAGGTCTTCCAGGTTTTCACGAAGGCATCCGCAACCCTTCTCGCACCGTTTTCCCATTCAGGTTTAACTTCTATCCCCAATTTTCTGAAAGCTGTAAACTGTTTCAGGATATAATACAATCCATCGGCGCTCTTTCTCACCAGGTGCCAATCTTTCATCAACGGACTTGACTGAAAAATGCCTAACCACTCTGTTCCTTTTTGTCCGCTGTCCCAGAAATATCCAGAAGGAGCAATTCCATTTGCAAACAACCAATCGAATGCACGGACGACATTCTTTCGGCTGGTTTCCGAACCGTCCAACAAAAGCAGAAAGGTGGAGATCATGCCACCGGTCCAACCAATCTGCCAATCCTGATAGTAGTTTTCCCTGAGGCCAACTGAATAATAACCAAATTTCGGTTCAAAATTTTCGCGGTTAAACTTTTCTTCCTGTATCGAAAACGCCGCTGAGAATGGAATCGCGTTTACCGGATTCCCTTTCGGATTCAGACTGTTCCGGATGGTTGCAAAATAATCGTATATACTTTGAACATCTGGCGACGGGAAGAAAAACACCTGAGTTTTAAGGATAATTGAATCACCAGCTTTAAAATTTGCAGGTATATCTTTACTTGGTGCCTGCATGTCGGCAATAAAATATTGGTACAACTCGCGCACCACAGGCGCTGTAACCGAGATTTGAGCATGAGTCCGGTTATCACTTTCAAGTATGTCTATTCCGGAATCTCAGAGACGGGTTTCCTGAGTGGTGAGAAGCCAAAAGCCTTGTTTTTTTGAGGGATCATGAAATCCGATGGACGGTGTTGACATGTCACCCGTACGTTGTTGAATGCGTGAAAAACCCGTATCGATGTTTAAACGTGGCACATCCGAAACGAGTTGAGGTTTGTCAATTCCAACATCGTTTGCATCGAACCAGAAAGGACAATACGGATGGCGCTTTGATTTGACACGGTTCCCATTGTAAACTGCTGACGGCATTAATACATAATTTTTAGTCGACCAGTTGGTGAAATCAAGGTTCAACGAAACGGAACTTGCTGGAGAATTTCCGTAGATACAGGTAAAGGTTAAACTAACATCATACCTGCCGGAATGCTCAGAATTGGCCTGAATATCTGTTTTGATATTCCACTTCGAATCGCCAAAAGTTACAGCGGTATTTTGATCATGCAATGGAATTTCAAGACGGTTAATAACTGCGTTGGAATGACAAGTATCATATTTTGTAAGACTTGCAGAAATGCTCATCTTGTGAATCGTAAAAGCAGTAATTGCCTCCTGATTCAATTGTGCCATGCTGAACTGGCAAAATACCAAAACGCCGAAAATGGAGACGCAAATGTTTTTTCTTAACTTTAAAAGTTCAGTTTTTTTCATGATTTGTTTGTCTGGTTATTTTTCAGTATTGCTCATTAATGCCGGAAATGCCGAAGTTTCAGGATTAAAGACAGACGCTGTAGATTTTGAATTATCAGAAAACTTATTGCTGTTCTTTGGCTAACCCTATCAATTTCTTCAACCTTCTGTCGCATTCCACCATAGAGCGGCCCGAATGATAAGCCACTTTCCATTCGTTGCCAATATTGCCGTCAATGACTTCTCCGTCGCGCTTGAGGAGTCGTCTCCATTCTCCTGCTTCATGGTTGATCATGTTTTTATTGATAAAATTCCAGATGGTTTGAAATGCTTCAAAATATTTTATATCTCCAAATAATTCAAATCCTTCCAGAAAGCCTGTCAATGCCTCAGTATGTTGCCACCATTCTTTTTCGAACACAAAGGCACCGCCTTTGCGCAAACCGTCGCGGTAAATTCCGCCATACTCAATATCGATTCCGAATTTTACCGCATTATCGAGCAACAGCTTGAAAACAGGCTCATATGGCTCCTTCGATTCGTTGGCTGCATCCAGCGCACGAACCATCAGCCAGACCAGTTCGGTGTTGTGACCGTATGAAGTGGTTTCAGTTGGATCGGCTGGTTTTTCACCTTCACGCTCTGCATTCCACGAACGCATAATGTTGATTGAAGGAATAGTATTCCAGGCCATATCGAATTGAGTCATTCCCGATCCAGCATCATGATCTACCATTTTTTCGCTGATTAATTGAATAATCTCAATCAATTTCCGTTTGTGGATTTCTTTCCCAGACGCCATGTATAGCGAGGTAAAAGCTTCCATAAGGTGCAAGTGGGTATCAAGTCCTTTGCGGTCACCGCCGCTGAATCCATCGGCAGACGGAGTCCAGTTGCTTTCGAGGTTTTCGTAGTAGCCTCCATAATATGTATCGGCACAATATTTCTGCAACAGGTCGAAGGTTTTTTCGGCATAATCCAGTCCGCGTTTGTCACCCGTCAAACGATAATAATCCGACAGGGCATAAATGGCAAAACTCTGTCCATAAACTACTTTACCGTTGTCGAGCGGCGAACCGTCACGTTTGACTTTCCATCGCCAGCCTTCGTATTTGTTATCCCATAGGTATTTAATAAGAAAATCGACGCCTTGTTTGGCTTTTCCGGCATTTGCTTCTGAAGGGTTTTGTTCATTTAATTGCGAAAACCACCAGATCATCCTACACTGTGTATTCAGATATTTTTCAGGCATATCAAGCGCCTTTCCGTTGGCATCGAAATTGGTCATAAACCCACCAAAGGTTTTATCAACTGCCCGCGTTTCCCAAAAGGGTATGAGTTCCTTCCTTAAATGAGAAGCAATCTCTTTCCCGGTTTTCTCCATTTGAAAAATTAGTTCCTGTTTGGTTGAGCTATCCGAAATTTGTACCATAATATTTTTTTAAAAGTTTATTATTTGAACCGGTTCAAATATAGTAATTAATTTTAGGTCAATAGCATGATGTAGTTTATATTTTAAAATATATTTATATTTTTGTAACGTAAATTCAAAGGAAATGAAGAAACTTAAAGACGTTGCAAAGTTGGCAGGAGTTTCAGAAGCCACTGCTTCAATGGCTTTGAACAATCGAATTGGCGTAAACAAGGATACCAAAAAAAAAGTACTTGAAGCCGTGAAGCGGTTAAATTATGTGCCCAGCGATATCGCCAGGGGACTAACCAATAAAAGCACCAAAAACATTGGTTTAGTAGTACCCGATATTGAAAACCCTTTTTTCGGAAGTTTAACCAAGTATATGGACTTTTATGCTAAAGAAGCCGATTATAGTCTGATTCTCTCCATTTCAGACGAGAGTCCGGAGAAAGAAGACAAGATGATTAACAACTTAATTAGCAAAAGAGTGGACGGGATAGTCATTGTCCCCACTTTTACACCAAGGACAAATGTGCCCTATTTAAACTCCTTAGCCGATCACCATATTCCTTACATTTATGCAACTTCATATTATCCGGGCTTTGAAGAAAACTGTGTTTATACCGACCTGGAAAAAGGGAGTTACCAATTAACTAAGTATTTGATAGACATGGGGCATCGCAATATATGGATACTCAACAGCGAATTTCCCGAAATTGCCTTTTCAGTATTACGGGTGAACGGATATAAACGGGCCTTAATTGAAGCGGGTATCGATTTTAAAGAAGATTCGGTACAACGTTGTAAACGAACAGATTTTAACTCAGGATACATTACGACGAAGCGCATTTTAAGCGCTTCAAATCCATCGGCTATTATTGCAATTAACGATTTATTGGCATTGGGAGCAAAACAAGCCGCTCTTGAAATGGGATACTCCATTCCTAAAGATATTTCCATTGCCGGTTACGATGACGTTTTATACAGTTATATATCTGATATCCCTTTAACCACTGTACGCCAGAATATTCCAGAGATATGTAAAACAACAATGGAAATACTTATTTCAAGAATTGAAAAGAACGCCCATTTCGATTTTAACCGACTCATTGAACCTGAACTCATTATTCGTAAATCGACCGGTTTAAATGGGTCACTAAAAACTAACCCCAAATAATACAGATAAGATTACCCCATATTGTTATTCCTCAGGTAAACGCTTCGTGCCTAAATTTTTGAAATCATTTCCTACTGGAATGGTCCGAATAGCACGAAACTTACATTATGCTCAATCTATTTTATTTTCAGACGTGGCTACCCCTATTTTTGCTTCTCCGGTCGTATAATAGATAAACCATTTCCCTTTGAAATGTATAATGGCTTCTACAAACATGGTATATGACATCTGCCCGGTTGTTTCATCATTCCGTTCTGATCGAAGGAAATAATTGTCACATCGGTTAATTATGGCAGATGGGTCTTTACTGTCAAACATGACTTGTCCGACAGTATATTCATACGGAACCATCGCTTTATCTCCATTTTCAGGACTATTCGAGCCATTATAAATAAAGAAGATTCCATATTCTGTAATGAGGGCAGTTGGACCTGGTTCTACCAATCCAGAATCGAATCGCCCTTCTCTAATAGAGACTGCCGTTTTGAAATATAGCTTTGGCGCATCGAAATGAATATCATAATTTCGGGTTTCTTTATCATATCCTTTAAAAATCTTACCTGATTTTTCTTCTTTCAATACAGGTTCCCAATCAATCAGATTGTCTGATGTGGCCAGGTAAATATCCGTTTCTCCCCAATACATCCAATATTTCCCGTTTATTTTTGTGGCAATTATTTTATCTCCGAATCGTTTACTAATTATTGCTCCCGATTTCGACCACATATTGGCATAAATCCCAGCTTTAGCCTTTCCAAAGGCTAAACCATGCTTTTCCCATATGACTAAATCCTTGGAAGTAGCAACGCAAAGCCTTGCTAATTTGCCATTAAAGGCGGTATAAGTTAAAATATAAGTACCATCCTCGGTTTCGGTGATTCTTGGGTCTTCAATTCCACCATCTTTTTCATAGATTAACAGCGAATCATTATCCGGATAAAGAATCGGATCCGGCATTTTCTTAAAGTTCAAACCGTCTTCACTAACTGCCAGTCCAAGCCGTGAGGTTCCTCCAAACTGTCCGATTTTATCTTCTGCCCGAAATATCATGTACACCTTATTGTCTCGCACAATTGCCGCAGGATTAAAAACGTAATATTCCTGCCATTTCACCCTTGTTTTGGTAACAGGACAAAAGAAAGATGTAGTGTCGCTTTTCAATAACGGAAATATTTCATCGTGCTTTTCGATTGGGGACAACATCCATGACTGCTCAGCAGTGTTACGATCGTTCGAAGCAACTTCCTTCTTTGATTTGCATGAATATAGTCCAATAATAATAATATTAATCAACACAAGTATATTCATGTTTGCCTTTGGATTTCGTCTAAGATGTTTCATAATTGTTCATTTAATTTTGATGGTTTATCAATCTTGAATTTCCAACTTCAAATCGAAGAAATTGGATAAATTTCGGTTGCCAATTTCAACCTGAATTTCATTGATCTCCTGATATATTTGGCGAATTTGAGCTGGATTAAATTCACATACTTTCTTTAGAATATTTTCAATCCCGATTTCTAAATTCATAATAAACTCCGCATCACCCGGAAAACCATTCCCCGATTCATCTTTTGCTTTGAAGTTGAACCCGCAGACCAGGGGAAATAGGATATCATTGTAATTCATTTCCAATTGCATCGCAGTTTTTATAACCCCAACAATCCGATCGTCAGTTCCTAATTTTCGCGTCAAATCGCATCCCACCCGGTAAATGGTATCACCAAGGGATATGCTCTGAAAGCGGGACAATAAGTCATCAATATGTTCCGTTAAACTTGCTTGTGTAAATTCATCAGGATATTTCTTAATGAGAATATTGGCGGCACAAAGCATTGTCTTACGCACAACATGATAAACTTCAGGAACTGCCAGTGGTTCATATATATAAATATACCCTGGATTGTACACATGGCCGATATAGGCAGTAGCTGCATGACCAAGATTGTGAATAAACAATTTCCGGTCGACCCAGGCTTTCATATTTTCTTTTGGGGCAAGTCCTTCAATATCAGGAATTGGATTTTTAAAAGCCAACCGATCCAGAATCAAAGTATTGTAAGGCTCAGCAAAGACCTGAAGGATATCCTCGTCCATGTCTTTTTTAAGCATAATCGGCACCATTTTTCCTATACTGGTCTCAATCAGGCCAACCATTTCATCGAATGGATAATTTTCAGGAAGAAATGGGATCAAATTTTCGCGAAAATACGGTGCTGCATCGCGAAGGTTTTCAGCCAGAATAATATCGAGCGCGTTATCTTTATCAGATTCATATCGTTTCAGTAAACCTTTGGCAACTATCTGAGCAATTTTCGCCATCACGTTTGAGCCAACTGATATGGCCATGATGGAAGCAGTGGCAATTTCATCAATAACTTTTCTTTCGTCGGTGGACAAAACACCACGGACATTCCTGATTGGGATAAGCTCTTCCTTCTCGCTTTTAATAACTACATTATAAGTTTTTCGTCTGTTTAACTCCTCAATAATTTGCTGGTCAATATCTATAAATACAACTTCATATCCGCCCCTGCTAAATAACTGGCCAATAAAAGACCGACCAATTTTGCCGGCTCCAAACAGCACAAGTTTTTTATTTTTGTTGAGAATCATTTTGCGTTATATATTTTATATTGAACTAATTAGATTGCATTTTGCAATCTTTTTAACATTGGATACAATCTCAGGTAAGTCTGGAACTGTTTTTCGTAATGTTCGGCAAACTCTTTTTGAGGAAAAATCGTTTGGGAAGTTTTTACCCATTTTGAAACTATTTTTTCTATCGGGATACTGGTAATGGCCGATTTGGCAAGCATGGCCACTCCAAAACATCCCGCCTCTGTTACCGCGATGGTTGTAATTGGCTTATTCAGTACATTGGCCTTCAGTTGAGTCCAAACTTTGCTTTTACCGCCACCTCCAATGGCACGCAATTCATCTATAATAATTCCTGATTTTTCAAGAATTGATAGGTTTAATCGCATCTCAAAAGCTACGCCTTCGAGCAATGCTCTCAATATTTCTTCCCTTGAGGTATTAAATCTCAAACCAATAATGGCACCGGTAATCGAACTGTCAAAATAAGGAGTTCCTGTCGGTGTGAAATAAGGCAGTACCAATAATTTGGAAGGGTTGGGGGGCAAAGTATCTAAAATTACTTCATAGCTATTTCTTCCGTTTTGCCTGGCAATTTCTTTTTCCTGAAAAGCAAATTCGTCCCGGTACCATTTCAGGATATTTCCACCTGTGAGGCTGTAGGCTACCGTAGTGTACATACCCGGAATTGCAAAATCGTATGTACAGTAATTATTCCTGAATAATTCTTCTCCAAATATTGCATTTTCAAATGCCGGAGTGATACATTCAACTGTGCCCGTGGCGTACATGGCCATTCCTTTCGAAACTATGCCGGCACCCAATGCGCCACATGATTGATCATGCCCACCTGCAACAACAATAACATTATCAGACAACCCAAGTTGAGATGCAATTCTTGCTGAGATAGTGCCGACTACCGTGCCGGAAGGCAATGGCCTTGCCAACTGATCGGGTCGCAGACCAACAGAAGCAAGAATCTCTTCGTCCCACTGATGGCTGGTAACATTGAACAGCATCGTTCTTCCTGCCAATGGATAGCCAATTGCAGGATCAAGGCCAAGTTTAAGGTGTATCAAATCTTCAAAACAGAGGAATTTGTCGGATATAGACCATAAGTCCGGATTGTTTTCCCTGATCCAAATCAATTTGAAGAGCGAAAACATAGGATAAGCTGTGTGACCAGTAATGGAGTATAATTTTTCCGCTCCAAAATCAGCACAAAATTTATTCACAATTCCGGAAGCACGGGTATCGGATGAAACCATCCCGTTTCCCAATATCGTTCCGTTTTTGTCGATTGGGGTAAATGCCTCGCCCTGCGAAGAAATTCCCATTGCCTGTACCGGATCTGCACCGGTTTTCAGGGCAACTTCTTTGATGACCTCGAAACACTTTACACCAACCTCTTCCGAATCAAGTTCCACCCATCCTTCGTTTGGTGTAATCAGCGGGTATTCCCTGAAAGCGGTTGCCAGTTCTTCTCCGTATTCATTAAAAACAACTGCCTTACAACCACTTGTTCCAATGTCTAATCCTAAATAACTCATAACGAAAATTTGTATTGCGACTCTATACGTACCAAATTGACAAATAGCTTTTTACAATCTTTTTCATTTCCTCGAAAATGATGGATTGACGGTAGAGATTGGTATAAAAATCGATTGATTTTTTCCCTTCAGAATCAACTTTATCTCCCAATATTCCCTGGGACTTCAATTTGTCGACTTGCTGGTTTCCTATTATTTTTGAAGCATTAGAAACAAGTTCCTCAAAAAGCTTATCGGCACTATCGCGTTCAAGAATGGTCCATATGTTGACTTTGCAGATTCCATCATTGAATAGTTTAATGATCTGTTCAGAGCCCACTGATGATGCTCCGTGCAATACTATTTTATCACCTATTCTGGCCTTAATTTCTCTGGCAATATCACCAAAGTAATGCAACTCCGAAGCGTTTGCCCGATGTTCGGTTCCCAAATTGGCCACAATAAAATCGCAACCGGTCTGACTGATGTAGCGTTCGGCATTTTCAGGCGTCGTTAATTCGTTACCACCGCTTCCAAAATCGATGATTTCGTCACAGGCACCCTCAATTACAATTTCGTTACCACATCGTTCCACAAACTTTCGGGTCAAGCGGATATTTTCATCTAAACTCAGATTTGAAGCATCGTACATGATGGACGAAAACTGCTTCATGTCCCAGTCGAGCAACTCCTGATCGAAATCGTGCTGAATATGATCCAGATGAATCATTACCCGTAAATCTTTGTAAGGACTGAAATCAGAGGTCAGCACCTTGAGTTCTTCGATAAACAGTCGCAAACCCACTTCCCAGTTGCGGGAGTGAGTATAGTTCTTGCTTTGGCTCCGGTGCGAATAATTATTGGTAATGGCAATGGTTACCGGCAAATCGGGATTGCCTGTGAGGTCACCATACTCCTTCACAGCATCAAGGATTGCTTCGGTGGTGGTCAGGTTTTCGCTGCAAAAACACGGAATGACCCATTTGTTCAGGGCAGCTTCTGCATAAATATTCAGTACTTCGCTTCTTTCAATAATTAAAGGCATATCCGGTTATTTTTGAGTTGTCATGTAATAGTTTTTGTAATCGCCATAAAGCAAATGCAATGGCTCAACATCTTCTTCAATGTCAGCAAACCTGCCAACTTTTTCGTAAAAATAGTTATCCACGTAGTCGTCATTTACACGGCTAACCTCTCCCACGAAGATGGTTCCCGAGCCTTTTTTACCCCAGAACTTATGGTAATTTCCTTGTGGAAGACAAACCGATTCCCCTGGTGTTAAGGTCAAAATTCCTCCGGCTTTAATTTTGACTTTAACTCCATCAACGCTGAGCATTACATCATTCACTTTGTCGAGTTCCTTGTCGGTCAGGGAGTTCCAAAGCTGAATGATCAGATCTCCGCCACCACGGTTAATGATATCTTCCATTTTTTGATAATGAAAATGGATTGGAGTAATCTGTTCTTCGAGCACAATCATCGCTTTTTCGGCGTATGTTTTCCCGAGCGGATTTTTCAGATCTTCAAAGCTGCCATTACGGATGGTAAACAGAAACAAGCCAACCTTGTTAAAATCGCCTGAGCCAAAATCGGTAATGTCCCAGCCCAATTGCTGAGTCACGATATCTGACGATTCTTCTCCTTTAGTTTTCCATTCATCTGGCGACCATTTGGCAAATGGAGGCAAGAGAAATTTGTTTTCCTTTTCAAGGAAATGAAGTCCATCCTTCATAATCTGGTTAATCTCTGATCTTTTCATTTTAAGTTTTTCTATTTGTGCGTTAATTTATATTTCTGATGTATTATTCTCATTTTTAAGTGACTGGATAAATTAAGATCTCTATCCCGTTAGGGATTAACTATGGGTAGAAAATAAATTGAAATGCGAGGTTTCGTCCCAGCCGGGACGAAATATATCTGGTTATTCTCATCTTCTACCCACATATAGTGCCTACGGCACGATTTTCAAAAACAGTTTTTGTTTGAAAAATTTCATACTATAAAATTTAAATAGTTTCTAAGTTTCAGTCTAAATTAGCTCTATTCAAAACTCGCTGAAGGACAATCCTTTTCATCAGTTCCCCAGTTGTAATTGGGTTTTTCACCCATCTCAAATTCCACAGTTGTATTGCCTTTTTTAAATATGTCGTTATGTTGCAGCCAGTTTTTAGTAGATGGCTTTCCGTTAATTTTTAACGATTGAACATACACATTTTTATCGCTGTTGTTTTTGGCCAAAACCGTCAAAGTGCCTCCAAAGCCATGTCTGAATTCAATCCTGTCGAACAAAGGTGATCCTATGATATATTCTCCCGTTCCGTGATTGACCGGATAAAAACCCATTGCACTGAAGATATACCATGCCGACATCTGCCCGGTATCTTCATTGCCGCAATATCCTTGCGGCGTTATATCGTATTGGGAATTCAGAATCAACCTAACCTTTTGCTGAGTTTTCCATGATTTGCCAAGATAGTTAAATAAATAAGGAATATGCTGGCTCACCTCATTTCCATGAGCATATTGGCCAATTAATCCACTGATGTCGCCTGAAGAATTGGAATACTGTTTTGTCGGATTAACCATGAAAAGTGAATCGAGTTTTGAAGCCATTGCTTCCTTACCACCAAATAATGCCGAGAGACCAATTGGATCCTGAGGAACAAAAAATGTCCATTGCCAGGCATTACCTTCCATATAGTCATCGGTTCGGTGGAAAGAGTAAAAAGGATCGAAAGGTGTACGCCATGAGCCATCGTCCATACGGCCACGCATGAAATTGGTTTTTTTGTCAAATACATTTTTGTAATTCATGGATCTTTTCAGGAAGAATTCATAATCAGTCCGATTGCCCGTCATTCGTGCCAATTGTGCAACAGTCCAGTCATCATAGGCATATTCAAGAGTTTTTGCCACTGATTCGAATTCAAGATTTGCCGGCACATAATTGAATTTTTTATAATCTTTTAAGCCAATAAAACGCCTCATATCGAAACCAAAAGTATCTTTCATCGCGGTATTTTTCACCGCTTCGTACACCTTTTTAATATCATAATCGCGAATTCCTTTAAAATAGGCATCAGCAATCATCGGGACTGAATGAAAACCCTGCATGGAAAGCACTTCTTCCCCGGCGACCACCCAGACCGGCAATAAGCCAGAAACCTTATAATGATCATATAATGTTTTTATATAGTCATTGGCCACCTTGGGTTCAATTAATGTAAGCAAGGGGTTGGCAGCCCTGAACACATCCCAGGTACCAATATATCCGGAGTAATTGGCGTAACCTTTGGCCTCATAAATTTTATGGTCGGGACCACGGTACTCACCATTGGTATCCATGTAAAGCATCGGATACATCAGAACATTATACAATCCGGTGTAAAATTGAGTCTTTTCTTTTTCCTTACCACCCTCAATACGGAAACGGCTGAGTAATTCGCGCCACTCCTGCTTATTCTGGTCAACTACCTGCTGAAAATCCCAACCAGGAATTTCACTTTTAAGGTTTTGCCAGGCATTTGCCGTGCTAACGGGCGAAATTCCAACTTTTACAAATACAGTGCTATCGCCTTCGGTATCAAAATCAAAATTGGCGCGGATGTGAATACTTCCTGAGGACATTGCATTTGAAACATATTTTCCATTCGACTCGATTCCATGTTTTATAAAAGGTCGTGAAAATTCCATAGCAAAATATACATGCATGGAATCTGCCCATCCGGAGGAAACTTTAAAACCTTCAATCCTTTGGCTGTCAATAATCTTCAGTGAAGCAACTGTGGTGGTATCATAGCTATCCTCCTGAACGATTGTACAATTTCCGTGGCTCCCATGAACCAGATCCAGAATAATATGCGATCCGCTTCTTTTAGGGAAAGAGTATTGGTGAAAACCACAACGCTTTGTCGCCGTTAATGCCACTTTAATGTCGTAGTCGGCGAGCCTGACCCGGTACAGACCAGGTTCAGCATGTTCTTCGTTATGACTAAAACGGGAACGGTAACCCGAATTGGATTCGTTTTCGTTTCCGGGATTTAACTTTAGTTTGCCTGAGGTTGGTTGAAGAAGAATATCCTGGAAGTCGCTACAGCCACCACCACTTTTATGGGTATGCGAAAAGCCAATGATTGTTTTATCGTCGTAATGATATCCACTTCCCTCATTTCTGGTATCTGGTCCAAGTTGCACCATCCCCTTGGGAACTACAGCCACGGGAATTACATTTCCGTTTGCTCCTGTACCGATTAGTACATTGACTTGATTTAGAATGTCATTTTTAACGGGAACATCCTGAGCATTAACTTTCAGAATAAATAATACCTGAAATATGACCAATATTGAATAATGTATTTTCATCGAAATATGATTATATGATTTAACTACTTTTTCTTTATCCAAACCCTGACTTCACCGCCTGTTTGACCGGCTTCGGCAAATGGAACGAGCTTCAGGGTAACAAGTTTGTTATTGTAACGGGCATTTAAATTGTAGATTTCAGTTCCAAACCAGTTTGAAGTCAACTCAGTTTTGGGCTGAATCTTAATACTCACATTTTCAAGTTCAAGTTGATCAGGATTGGTAATTTCAGGATTTAAAGCCTGATCAAAAGCCAGAACCTGAGGACCGGTTTTTATGGCTGCATATCCAGGATAGCTAATACAACCTTGAAGTTCCTGAACATTTAAATCCATCGAAATCTCGATCTTTGAGTTTTCTTTCCAGGTTCTTTTGAGTTCGAGGTATTTGCCGGGAACGCCAATGAATTCATGTCCTTCAAACTTTGCAGTAAAATTTTTACACCATTTCGGAACACGCAAATTGATTGAAAAATTGTTCAGTTTGGAAGTAGAAACCGAGATAGTTGCTGTTCCTGCTAATGGATATTCAGAAGAAATGGAGAGATTCACCGGAACAAATTTGCCATCAGTTGATTTCAGGCTATCGATGAAACTGCCTGATGAATAAATATTGAGGAAACAGCCATTCGTTGCACTTTTGGTGTAAACCAGTTCAGGAATGGCGGCGATTCCCCGAGGCACACTTGCCAAACAACAATGCCCATTAATTGTGCACCGGTACGGTTTTTTACCTTGCAAAGCTGTATAATAAGCAACGCAACCGGTAACAGGATTTTCGGCAGCCAGCAGATGATTGTATATTGATTTTTCGAGCTCATCAATGTATTTTGCCTCACCTGTCAGGTTATAAAGTGCCTGATTGTATTGAATCCAGGTGGTTGTTACACACCCTTCGCCCATAGAATCAGAGTTTTCCGCCGGCAATACACCATCATCCTGAAAATGCTCGCCTTTGCTGCACGTTCCGGTAATGTACAACCGGTTGGCAACAATGTCATTCCAGGCGGTTTCCATGGCTGACAGCAATTTTGCGTCTCCGTTAAGCTGATACAATTTTATGATTCCGGTAAAGTTCGACATCATTTCATAGGCTTTTGCATTGGCTGTCTGATTAACTTTCCCGATTGTATTCAGTGTAGTAATGATTTTCGGACCTTTTGGATGATCATAAGCTTCGATAATATAGGTGCAAAAGTCCAGGTATTTCTGATTGCCGGTAAAGCGGTAAAGTTCGGTCATGGGTTCAAGAATACTGCACGATGCCATGCCAACATGTTCGCCATGTTCTTCAATATTGAGCTGACCTGGTGCATTGCCAAAGGTTTTACACATCAGATTGCCAATCTTAATGGATGCGTCAAATGCCGGACGATAACCGGTTACCGAATAATAACTTAACAAACCCAGCAAATCGTATTTATGAGCCCATACATCCCAGGCGGTCCAGTAATTTTTTGGCGCATAGGTTCCCATATATCCGTCTTTATCCTGACTGGCTATCAAGATATCAACAATCCGGTCCATCTGTGTTTTAAGCTGAATATTTCCTGAATTTCGCCAGGCACGTGAGGCTGCATGAAGATATTTTCCCGGATATTCGCCTACCCAGGTTTGGTTGCCAGGTCGATTGTAAAAACCTTCCAGAATTCCTTTTTCGTCGATTTTCAGCAAACGTTCGGTGATATTAGCTTCAATACGATTGCCCAGATAGCCGGACAGTTGAATTTTACTTAAATCAAAAGAAACCACCTTGCCCGGAATTTTGTTATTGACGATAGGTTTAACTGTATGTGGATTGGAATGATCACCCAGCTTGAAGGTTATAAGCACATTGCTTTTAAGGGTATCTTTTATGAATTTGGAGTACAGGGAATAGTTTGCCTTGTAAAATCCCGGATTATTGAATTGCAATGAATAAGTAAAACTGCTGTCTGAGTCAGCGCCAATAGTGATATCATTGGTTTTATTATACACTTCTGCTCCCGTTTTTGTGTTGAATATATTTACCTTAAATTGTGCCGGAAGGCGATTAAATGCGTTCTGACATTTAAAATAAATTGTTTTTGAAAGTCTCAAATTGACTTGAGTGCAATCGGTCAGTGTATTATCTAATTGAATCAGAACAAGATCTGAAAAATGTTCATAGGGAGCAATTTCGTAATCACCTTCAAACAATCCTCCTCCCGCAGCTGCACCCTGGACTTTAACCGCAATTACATTCACCTTATCCCAATTGACTAGTTCGAAGGGGATTGAATATTTACCGTCGCTATTGTAACCAATTTCCTGCCCATTAAACCAGACCACACCAATGCTGTAAATCTTTCCCAGACTTAGTTTTAATCGATTTCCAAAATAGGTGTTGGCTTTATTGAATGAAGAGGGAATAACCACAGATTGGCGGTAAAAAGCCAAACCAGTGTAATCAGAATAACCCTCAGATGTCCAATTTTTCCCAACCTTAATGCTTTTCCAATTCTGATCATCATAGATGGGTTTGGAGTACTCCTGACTATCGCCTGTCTGGAATTTCCAGTTTCCTGAAATATCGATTCTTTCAACAGCAGTTTGAGAAAAACCCCGAATGAAAATTACCAGAAACACGATTATAAGAATGTTGAGTTTTGTTTTTATCATATTTATATTAAATGTTTAAAAACATGAATTTAATACTTTCAGTGGATTGTCTTTAATTATAATATTACGATGATATTTTTGGCCATTTCAAATTAACCCTTCACCTGATATTAATCCCTTTACTAATCTGAAATTGCTACTCCCACATAAGAATCTGCCGTTCCGTAATATAGAAACCATTTCGATTTGAATTTAACCAACCCTTCCGCGAAAGTCGTTCCAGATGTATATTGCCCAGAAACTTCGTGTGGCAGTGTTGGTTTTAAAATGCAAGTATCTGAACGCTAAATAACTTTTTCCATATTTTCCGGATCGAATACAACTTTTCCAACTGTATAAGTTCCTTTGGGTAAAGTTGGATCAGAATATTCTCCCTCTGCATTTTTGCCATTGTACAGTAAAACAATTCCTTCGTCAGTCATTAGTGCTGGTGGTCCACATTCGGTAAGAATGCCATCAAACTTGTTTTTTCTTGTTTTAACCAGCTCTTTCAGATTTCCCTTTTCATCGACTAGTGGTGTCCAGTCGACAAGATTTTCCGACCATGCAAGGTTGATAAAAGCTTCTCCCCAATACATCCAGTACTTTCCTTTAATTTTAGCGGCCATAGGCTTGTCATTGACCATTTTTGTAACAATTGAACCCGATTTTGACCATGAATTAAAGTACTTTCCATTGTAGGCTTTGGCAAAAGCCAGTCCTTTTTTCTCCCAGTGAAGCAAATCTCTCGAAAAGGCAATAGTAAGCCTGGCGACCTTGTTATTCCAGGATGTATAGGCAAGAACATAGAGACCATCTTCGGTCTCAACGATCCTGGGATCCTCACATCCTCCGGGATAGTCGTATTGACTGAAGGCACTCGTATCCGGGAACAGAACTGGTTCCGGCATTTTATTAAAATGGATTCCATCGTCACTTACAGCTATTCCAATGCGTGAAGTTCGGTTAGCATAGGCTGCTGCTTTATTATCTTCTGCCCTGAAGAGCAAATAAACTTTCCCATCCTTAACAATAGCCGCTGGGTTAAAAACATCGGCCTTTTGCCATTGAACAAGTTTCTTTTGAACAGGACAATTAAAAATGAAAGTGCTGTCTGCTTTTAGTATAGGGTTTTCTGGCGGTTTAGTAAAACGACCAAATTCCCATGAACTACTTTCATGATTTGTACAAGAAATGATAAACAACAGGAAAATTGAAATTAATGGTTTTATTCTCATATGAATTGGTAATATTAGTTCTGTCAATCAAATTTGTTTAATAGGTTGGATGACTCGCATTTGAATATTCATGCATGTTTCAACCAGACGTGTTCGTTTCTTTCGAGTTTTTTTGCATTTATAGGCCTAATTTTTCTCTTACTATCTTAAGAAATTGAATGTTGTAATCAGGTATCAGACCATCTATATTGGGTCCGACATTTAGCAATAAGTTTGCGTTGGCGGTTCTGGCACGAATGTACCAGTCGGCAATGGTTGCCACAGATGGGTGAAAATGATAATCGGACTTGTCCCAGAACCAGTTGGGCGAAAGTGTGGATTCAAATTCAAGTGGCAAGAACACTTTTCCTTCAGGTTTGCTTATTATTGGGTCGATTAAAGGTTCGATCAACTTTTCCCTAATTATAAAATCGAATTGTTCGGCAGTACGGGCATCGCAGGGCATGTAACGGATGCCCCCCGGACGGTCGCTGCTCGAATTGTGCAAAACTATGGAATCGGATTGTAAAGAATGAATAAGCTCGTAAAGGGCTTTCCATTCGTAGCGTTCCCCATGCAGCAAGCCTGAGGTTGGGTCTTTTTCCCATAGCGGATTAAATTCCCACGATTTGGTAGGATGGTCTTTGTCCCAAGATCCATCGAACCACCATTCAACCGCATTGCCATAGGTTATAAGCAACTCTTTAACCTGTTTGCGCATATATTCTGCATAGCGTTTGTCATCGTCATAAAAAGGACAATTCCTGTCCCATGTAGAATAGTAAAACCCGGGCTTCACACCTGCATCTGTAAAAGCTTTTACAAATTCGCCCACAATATCGATCCCTTGCGGAGATTGTTTAATACAGTAATCTGTATGTTCCGAAGGCCATAAACAAAAACCATCGTGGTGTTTTGTGGTAAGTACCGCGTATTTCATCCCGGAATCTCGCGCTACTGCTGCCCATTGCTTTATATCCAGCTTTGGGAATACAACATCTTTAGAGGGAAATTTTCCATCGCCCCACCCGGTGCCATTTATGGTATTAGGGCCAAAGTGTATGAACATGCCGTATTTGAGTTCCATCCAGGCTCTTTGCGCCTGGGTTGGCTGAACTTTAAAACTTACTAAAGGATTTAGGACTGGTTGTCTTTCGGAACCCATTGTTTGTTCCAGACCAGCCATTGTTGCTGCTGCCGAAAGACAAGATGCTTGAATGAATTTTCTGCGTGAGATCATGGAATTAGAATTTTATTTTTTTCTTGGTCCGACTTTGGTTATGTCAATATTCTTGAAGCCCAGTTTAAAGGCAGGAGATCCGGATTTCAGTGTGAAATCATATTTCTCAGGATTTACAAACATAGGATCGGTGTAAAGTGAATTTACATCTTTCCCTTTCTGACGCCATTCATCCCAACTCACACTTTTGAAACGTAGGCTATCGATTGACTGAAACGGATTGTAATAAATGTTGGAATCAGCATCGAAAGTATTGGTAAAAGTTGGCTGAGTAGTGACATTAGGGTTCTGGCTAAAAACATAAAGCTGTTCTTTCCATCCAATAAACGGATCATTGACTGAGTTCCAGTATACAATATTTTTTCCGAAACAAACGGTATTGTGCGGTTCCTGACGGCCGAGGTTTATAACTTCGAGACGGCCGAGTGCAAAAATATTGTTTCGAACCTTCAGTTCTTTGGCATAGTTAATATTATAAGCGGCATATTTGGTGTTATAAACGATGTTGTTTTCAATCAGGATATAGCTAGATCCTTCGTCGTTGTAAATTCCCCACCCCCCGTATTTATTCGATTCCACATCGTGAATGAGGTTGTTGCGAATAACAGTTCCGGGCGAAACGCCCAGCGTGTAAATTCCGCCCATGTCGGATAAAAGTCCTTGACCAATTTTGTGGATATGATTGAACTCGATGATATTGTTGCGACTCACACTTCGCTGATAGCCCCAAACCCAGCCTACTGAAATGCCGGTGTACCAGCCATCGAAAATATGGTTATGCCCAATGTAACAGTCTTCTGCATTCATTAAAAGGATTCCCACTGCGGAGGGATATTTCTCTCCGTAGTGTAAAATCTCATTATCAGAAACAGTGATATTACGGGTACGATCCATCAACGAATCTATTTCAGTTCCTCCATTAATTTTAAATGCTCCGGCGGCAAGGTGTTCCAGTTTGTTTCCAACTACAGTGATGTTCGAGCAGGCTTTCTGAATGTCGAATGCGAAATTGCCCAGATTGGTAAACGAGCAGTTTTTTAGGTTAATATTTCTGGCTGCGGTCACTGTCACCGATGCCGGAATGGTCATACTTCCCTGGTAATCATTCGCATCATTTTCAGGCAAATTGAAATTGCTGTATTCGAAGGCGATGTTTTCAATCGTCACATTTTCAACCGGATTCCTATTTGAAGCACCTTCGAATCGAATAAATTCTTTTGTCACCGGGGCGGTTATTTCGATGGTTTCCATGTTTTCGCCTGGCATTGGCATGTAATACAAAAGGCCTTTGTGTCGGTCGAGATACCATTCACCCGGGCTATCGAGGCCTTCCAAAACATTTTCGACAATATACCGTGCACCTTCATTGCTAAAATCATCAGTAAATCTTTTTTCTGATTCGTGTTTGAAGGTAACGATGTCTGTTTTCGAATCAATTGTGTCGATCACCTGGTGCGAATCGGACCAGAAATGGTAAACAATCACGCGCACATCTTTGAGGTTTTTCCAAAGAGGATCAATGTCGCCTTTTTTGAATTCGAAACGTTTTGAATTCGTTTGGTAATCAGCATCTTCGCCACCATCAGGGAATCCGGTAACCGTAAAAAACCCTTCGTTCGGAAAACGCGCCAGCACTCTGGGCTGAGCATTCACATACAATTGGCTGAAATTCCAGGTTCCGACTTTAGCTTCAGGAACCGCAGCTATCCAAATGTTCTTTTTTGATTTTTTCCATCCTGAAATCCTTTTAGCTCCATTGAAAACCGCTTTCTGGTTATCCGCAGACCGGATGATTAAAGTTGAAGTTCCGGATCCTCCGTTTTCAGGTGTAATTTTTACCGGTTCAGAAAGATGATAAGTTCCTCCAGTCAGCGAAATGATTGCTTCGGATACTGTTTGGCCTGATTTTTTAATCGCAGCCCAGTTTTCGAGCGCTTTTTGTAGTGTAACTAATGGAGCATCAGCCGATTTTCCGGAGTTTTGATTATTACCTGAAGGTGACACATAAATGGTTATGGACTGCGCATTGACCAGTTGAGTCAGGACGAAAAGCAACAGGAATAAAATACTTCGTTTCATACTGATTTGGTTTAGTTTATAACAGTAATCTTTGTCGATATAAAGATGATACATGATTTTTCAATTTACTTCCATTTCTTTGATCTAAAACTTGTAATATATTGATTATTCTGACTCCTTGAAAAATACTTTATAGTTGATTTAAATTCAAGTTTTATCAACGGAAATACCGGTAAGGATTATCATCCAAAACAAATCCTATGCCCTAATCAGAATGATAGAAGTCAGTAACGCCATCCTGTTTAGCAATCCTTCTCCGCAAAGGTTTTTTCGAACCCATTATGCTACCTGATCCAAACCGATAAAAACTCCTACGGCAATTACATTTCTGCAAGGTTTGACGGATTCTGCAAGTACTTTGTATTTATGTTCAAAACCCGCCAGTATTCTGAGATATAAAAATCATTGGATTGGTCAACTTTTTGGGCGTAGTCCTCAAATATCGAAAACAAGAATAATGTTACGAACAACACTTTTATCTTTTACATTGGAATGTTTTTTTAATTGTGTTTGTCCTTGCTCAGCCTATGCCTTATATTTTTATCAAACTGCCGGCTAATCCGGCATCACACGAGGAAAGTTTTTTCCACGAATGCTCCTAATTTACATCTGTCTAGGTATAGACAAATGATTTAAAGTTATTTTCCATTCACAATCTCTCCATTTAAGAAGAGATTGTGATCGAAAAAATGTTTACTCAAATTGTACAATTATTTTGTAACAACTTTAAAAAAATATCAGATTAAGTTGGGATTGCTCCCATTTCCCCCTATTTATATCCCGGATTTTCGACCAGGTTTGGGTTGTTCCCAGTCCTATTAAGGGTAATTGGAAAATAATAGTTGTAAGGATAGAATGCCGGAGGCGTACTCGTTCCATCAATATTTTTAAGTACTTCCAGTTTGTATTTACGGGTCGTATAATCCAGAATATACCTTATCCCTGACCGGTTTACTGTGAGTGTAGATACTGCTGTCCTCCATCTGCGAAGATCCCAATAACGATGCCCTTCAAAGGCCAGTTCCACTTTACGTTCATGATGGATTTTTTCACGGTCAATAGCAGTAATGGTTGAAATCCCTGCTCTAGTCCGGATCTGATTAAGAGCATCCAATGCTTCATTGGCTTTTCCCAATTCAAAAGCAGCTTCAGCCAAATTTAACAGGACTTCTCCATAACGAAACACCTGATAATCAGTACTAGATTGATTTGGACCCTTGTTGTTATCAACCTTTTCATCCAAATACTTCATTAATCCGAAGCTGGTTCCAAAATTATTGTCTGAAAGCTGAATTCCAAGTGCAGGAACACCATTATAGGAACCACTGGTTTGAATAGTTCCGTCGGGTAACAATAAACCGTTATGAGGATCGATCGTTGAGCCAAGCCAAAGAGTACCCATCGTCCAAATGGTGGCATAAAAACGAGGGTCTTTATTTCCCCACAATTCATCCATCGTCCACAATCCCTGCTGTATTGCTGTTCTATCTAATGTTCCGGTAGTTCCATCCACATGATCAAATTCCTCAGCCATTTCTAAATAGGGGGCATTTATATTCCCTGCGCCCCATGCATGAGGTTTGGGACAATTAAGAAAATCAAAACTCCAGGTGTTCCCGCCGGTAGTTGGATCTGCATGTCGTTTGGAAAAAATCACCTCCGGGTTATTTTTAACTATAAATAAATTTCTAAAATTAGTCGTCTTATCGGCATCAGCATTATACAGTGCATAATGTCCACTGCTGATGATTGATTTAGCCGCATCGTACGATTTCTGATAATAGGTTGCCGCTGCATCAGAAGGAATACCCAATAATCCATTTAACTGTACAGTGCCAAATTGGGCAATGCTTCCGGCATAAAGGGCAGCCCGGCTTTTTAATGCCAATGCGGCATATTTGGTTGGCCTTCCGTAGTCGGAAGATGAATTTGTTTCAAGTAAGTCTCCGGCAATTGCATCAACTTCCGAGATAACAAAATCATAAATTTTCTGCTCCGAATCGCGGGCAGGGTATAAAGATTCTTTAGGATCATCTATTTTCTGTGGCACGATAATTAGTGGCACTCCACCATAACGTTTTACCATTGAAAAATAATTATAAGCCCTTAAAAATCTTGCTTCTGCAGTACGCATTTTGCGAATGGATTCTTCGACAGGTGAATTTGGAACCCTTTGAATAAATTCATTCAAAGAACGAATTATAGAATAGGGGGTTTCCCACCATTCCAACAATCCTCCACTTATTTTCAACCCGCCACATTTATACGGTTGATATGACTTCCATAGTATCCAGTTTTCCTTCCCTTCATCGGCAAGCACGTTTATAGCAATAGGGCCTCTCCAACCCTCAGTTTCATCCCAGGAACCACCTGGCGTTTCTAAGGTAAACACCGAGACTTGTGCATAAAGTTGTGTGAGATAAGCGTCAATCAATGCCGGGTCGCTCCAGACAACATCATCGGATATAATATCCAAAGGTTTTTTGTCCAATACATCCTTTTTACAGGAAGACATGAACATCAATACAAATATGAATAGGTATAATATATTTTTCATCTTTTTAAAATATTAAAGGTCAAATTTAAAATGATAAGTTCGCACCAAAACTGATTGTACGCTGTTGCGGATAGTAATTACCAACACCTGGGGCTTCAGGATCCAGGCCAAAGCTATTCAATTTATTGAATGTCAGTAGATTAGTTCCAGAAGTAAAAATACGAACCTGATTGATGCCAATTGTATTCAACCACTGTTTGGGAAGGCTGTAGCCTAATGAAGCAGTTTTCAACCGGATATATCCTGCCTTTTTTAAGTAATAATCAGAAAATAAATTATTCGTTGATGCCCCGCCTAAACGCGGAAACATTGCATTGGGATTATTATTCGTTGTAGTCCATCTCTCTTCGTACATTAAAGTCGAATACTGAGGTTGAGAATAAGGATTTCTATTTACTACCGAATTATAACCAAATGCCCCCTGGAACAGTGCTGTAAAGTCAAAATTTTCATACTTAAAATTGGTATTAAATCCCACCATCCAATGAGGTACACTACCCTTTCCGATCTCTACCTGATCTTTCCAATTCAGTATTTTATCATTATTTACATCGATATATCGAATGTCACCCGGACTCAATGATTTATTTTCCTTTTGATCCTGGTCGAATTTAAGTCCATCAATTTCGGCCTGACTGGTAAACAATCCATCGGAGAGGTAACCCCAATTACGATTAGTCCAGCCTCCTGAAGCTTTATATATTCGCTGCTGATCCTTATCTGTGTATACAGGCTCTTCGTAATGATCCCATTTGGACCTTGACCAGGAGATATTACCACTAATATCATAGGTGAGTAAACCAATTTTGCCGGCAGTCCCAATATTTAACTCAAACCCTCGGTCATTGAGGCTGTTAATATTTTCCGGAGGCAATGGCGCCCCGAATGTTGATGGCAATGTAGTAATACGTGTTGCCGGGATACCGGAGCGCTCGCGATAAAAAACATCAGCTTCGCCATACAATTTACGATTGGACAGTGAAAAATCGAACCCAAGATTTGAGATATTCATCCGCTCCCATGTTAAATTTGGATTGGCTAAACCAGTTGACCTCAATCCCTGCCTTGCATCCGGACCAATTAAATAGGTGTCCCCATAAGAATAACCCGACAAATATTGAAAATTACCAACACCATCATTACCGGATTCACCATAGCTGGCCCTTAATTTCAGGTTATCGAGTTTACTGAATTGCTTCATAAATTTCTCCTGGCTAATGATCCAGCCTAAAGAAACACTTGGAAAGAAGCCCCATCTTTTAGTAGAAGGGAATTTGGCTGATGCATCAGCCCGGATAATAGTTTCTAAAAGGTATTTGTTCTTAAATCTATAATTTATCCTGGCCAAATAACTCTTTCTCCCCATTTCCGTAGCTGAGCCATTATTTGTCATTCCACCAGTACTCCCGGCATACATCTGATCGATGGCCGAAGTTAAAAAGTCTATTCTGGAAGCAGACAAATTATCACTCTTATAATCGATTGCTTCATACAACGCCATAGCAGTAATTTGATGAACATTGTTAAAGGTATTGTCGTAATTTAAAGAGTATTGTTGAGTCATATTACTACTTTTCCAGTATGACTGTTCAAGAGCTGCTTTGGTATAATAACTACCTGCTAAGGTATAAGTTTGACCTGTAGGATCATAGGTGTAAAAATCTTGCGGTCGGTGGAAAACTTTATTAAAACTATTATATTTATTATAATTCAAGAAAGCTTTGGCAGAAAGACCTTTTACAGCCTTAATTTTATAATTCAAAGAAATAGTCCCCTTCAAGTTCTCAGAATTAGTATCGTTATACCCACTGATTGCTCTATTTGAACTTAAATGCAACCCACCAACTCCTCCACCATAGGCAAACGAATTTTTTGTCGGGTCTGGTAAATTTGCCGGATAATAAGGTAATGTTGTCCAGTAATCCTGCCACAAATTTCCACCATCCATCGGGCGTGCCGAATAATCTTTATTTTCAATTATAGCAGCAAGGTCTAATTGTAAAGAGAGGTTTTCAGTGATTTTAGCATCAATATTTGATTGCAGATTATATCGGTTGTAATCTCCACCATTCTTTTTGATCATTGTTTCCTGATCCATATATCCGATAAATCCATAGTATTTAATTTTGTCACTTCCACCTCTAACCGAGAGGTTATGCTGTTGTTGGGGTGCCCAATTACGCATTACCTCCTTGTACCAGTCAGTATTGGGGTAAAGCGGGTCCGTTCCTCTGAAATACTTCTGTACGGCTTCAGCAGTAAAAGGCGCTGTAGATTCTGGCTGTCCTGACTGGAGCCAGCCTTCGCGCTCCATTTCTGACCGTTGCCCTGCATTTGCTGGCTTCAACATATTGGTAACTCCCTGAAATGTCGTGGAAGAATTAAGGGTAATGGTTGGTTTTTGGTTTTGTCCGCGTTTGGTTGTTACCAAAACTACCCCATTTCCAGCTCTTGCCCCATAAATAGATGCAGATCCGTCCTTCAGAATTGATACTGATTCAATCTGGTTGGCATCTATGTTATTGAAACTTGATTCGATCCCATCCACAATTACTAACGCGGCATCAAAACCACGAATACTTAAGGATGCCGCATCATTGCCCGGTTGTCCGCTTGATTGCACCGATATCAAACCAGGCAAGCGTCCTGCAAGCGAATTTGCAGTACTGGCAATCGGGGAAATGGTCAATTTGTCAGAATTCACACTGGCAACTGAACCAGTTAAGTTACCTTTCTTCTGAGTCCCATACCCAACAGCTACAACTTCTTCAAGACCAATGGTCTCTTCTGCCAAAACCACATTTACAGATGTTTGCTTTCCAACTTTTACTTCCAGCATTTTCATCCCCACAAACGAAAACTGCAAGGTGGCATTTTCGGGAATATTGGTAAGCGAATAATTTCCATTGTTATCCGTAATTACTCCTGTTGTAGTTCCTTTAACTACAATGGAAACACCAGGCAGAGGGACTCCGGATTGATCGGTGACTTTACCGGAGATGGATTTTTGTTGAAAGAGACTTTCAATATTCCCGTTCGCATTTTCTTTCGATACGATCGCAATGTATTTATCGAAAATCTTGTAAGTCAGTTTTGAATCTTTGAGCAAGGAATTGAGAACTTCATCAATTGTTTGTTCACTTGCATCAATCGTATGCTTGTCATTTGAATTGATTTCGTTGCTGCGAAAGAAGAAGTGAAACTCAGAAATCTTTTCAATTTTGCTTAAGATGGTCTCAATCGAGGCATTTTCCATCTTCAGTGATAGTTTAGTGTTCTGAGAATAGGAGTTTGTTGCATAGGTTTGCATCAAACCGATTAAGAGAAGTAAAGTTGTAATTCTCATAATTCGCAATAGTTTGGTTATTCTCCACTTGATCAGTGAAGGTTTATAAAAAAAATTCATAATTTTGTGAAATTAAGTTTTGGATAATTTTTTCGCATTTCAAAATTTAATCGGAATGCCTGATGTTTTAAATCAGGGCTTTAGGGTCGGGAATAGTACAAATATTTCCGACTCTTTTTTTACTGCTTTCTACTTCTTCATAGGCAAATGTTTAAGGTGAATTACGCTTGGTTGATTGTTCCTGGGTTCCATTTTATATCCTATTCTGGAGATATATGTAAGGATCTCCAGTATCTGGTCTATCGGTTTGTTCTTCAATATACTGCCTGAAAAGGCAATCTCTCTTATATCTTTTTGATCGAAAATGATTTCAACACTGTACCATTTCTCCAGTTTCTTTGCAATCTCTCCTAAAGATTCCTGCCTGAAAACCATAGTGCCTGTCGTCCAGCTGGTATAGAATTCTACATCAACCTTTTTAAGGTTTAATATTCCATCAGATTTACTGAATTCGGCATTCGTATTTGGAAGAAGTTCAGCCACAGTATTTCCGCTTTTATTCTGTAATGTCACCTTCCCTTCTACAAGTGTAACATTCGTTTTATCATTCTCAGTGTAAGAATCCATATTGAACCTTGTACCCGTCACTTCTACATCCAAATATGTGGTTTTAATAACAAATGGATGATTCTTATCGGTGGCAACATCGAAGAAGGCTTCCCCATCCAGTTCAACAATCCTTGATTTTGGGCCAAAATTTGAAGGGTATCTTAATTTTGTTCCGGAATTGAGCCAAACTTTAGTAGAATCACTCATGGCTAATTCAGCGTTTTGGCCGAACGGAACGGTTACCTCGCACCAGGAAATATCTTGTTTTAAAGTACTATTGGAAATCATATATTGGGTCAACGCCCCGACTGAAAGAAGAATCAGTATAGCCGCCGCATATTTCAAATATTCAGGAAACATCATGAAATTAAAATTCCTCCGCTTAAATTGTCTGAACGGAAGTTCAACATCCACATTCTGATTTTCGTAACGAATACCTGAAAGGGCCCAGCAATTTAAAATATCGTTGTATGTTTTGCGATTTTCGAGACTCAATTCGATCCAATCCATAACAGTCTTCATTTCCGACTGATCAGTAATCTTTCCCTTGACAAAATCGATAAGCTGTTCTTCCTTCATCTTTCAGTATTTATAATGTATAACCCATTTGTTGGGCCTTACCCTGAGAGTAATTACAAATATTTTTTAACGGAAGAGAAAGATCATCAGCGGGAGATAATCTTTGAGTGCTATTCGGAATGTTTTAAGGGCACTTGAGATGTGTGTCTCCACCGTTTTCTGCGTGATTTGCATTTCATCAGCGATTTCTGAATATTTCTTTTCATCGAAACGGCTCATTTCGAAAGCTCTCCGGCATTGAGGAGTCAAATTGTTTAGTGCCCGTTGAATAATCTTTTCTATCTCCTGGAAAGCCATAGGGGAGGTATCCAGACTGTTCAAGGCATCATGAATCAGACCCATCCGTTGTTCAGCCAAATTACCTAGATGCCGCTTCTCTGATTTCAGATCACGGATATATTTCAGACACCTGTTTTTGGTCACAGTAAAAAGCCATGCATTCAGGTTGGTCTCCGCAACAAGTTTTTTCTTGTTTTCCCAAAGGGATGAAAACACATCCTGAATAATATTGGAACAGACTTCTTCGTCACGGAGGTACTGGAGGGCAAAATGGAAAATGCGGCGGTAGTGCGATTTATAGATAACCTCAAACGAAGAAATATCCCCATTTTTCAATTTTCCAATTAACGAACTATCGTAAATATCCATATTGATCCATTTTTTTCGATGCAAACTTAAGGAATTCTGACTTAAATTCACGAAAAAAAATATTCCCCTTCACCCGCTTTCAGTTGCGCGTTATCTTGGTTACCAATTTTGATTCGCAACTGATTCATATCGTTTGAAATTTTGGTATCTACAATTTTTGCATAGATTTGGGTAGTCTTTAAAGAAGAGGAACCCAACATCTTTGAATCAGTTTCGATAAGAACACCATTGAATAAAGTTACAGGTGTTGCAAACGTATGCCTGGCCATAAGCATAGTTATGTTTTTCTGTATTTCACAAATAGAGGAATCTATTTTAATTTAGGTATTCATCTTTTGATTGCAATATACCGGAAGTAACCGATTTGCAGAACTTGCAACAGAATTTGACATTGTTTATTTTAAGCACAATTTTTCTTTCAATTTACGCATATCCTCGCCAACTTTTTTCTCAATCACTTTTGCATAAATCTGTGTAGTTGAAATTTTGGTGTGCCCAAGCATTTTACTTACTGTTTCAATTGGAACGCCATTTGTAAGCGTAACTGTCGTTGCAAATGTGTGCCTGGCCAGATGAAATGTCAGATTTTTTGTTATTCCGCACATATCCGCTATCTCTTTCAAATAACTGTTTAGCTTTTGGTTAGAAATATTTGGGAAAAGTCGATTTTGAATCAATGCCTTGGGATCATTTCTATATTTCGTGATAATCTCCATCGCTGCTGGTAGAACTGGAATTTTCACTGAGATATCTGTTTTTTCTCTATTAGTAAACAACCATAACTCCTTATCTACTCCAATCTGTATGTGTTCAGGTGACAATTTCATCACATCAACATAGGCCAATCCTGTATAGCAACTAAAAGTAAAAAGATCTTTTACAAATTGGAGTCTTGAAATGGAAAATGTCTTCTCCTCAATTCTTTTAAGTTCTTCTTCCGTAAGAAATCCCCTTTCAACACGATTGAACTTTTGTTGGAAAGAAATGAATGGATCTTTTTCCAGCCATTCATACCGGATAGCCATTTTAATCATCTTTTTGAGACGCTCAATATGCTTCATGACCGTATTGTTTTCCATTTGCCTTTGATTCTCTAACAGGGTATGTTTTCTCAAGTAAAGTTCAAAATCGGCAACGAACTTGTAATTAAGATTTGCGAGATAAATGTCTGAAATCTTATATTTTTCTTTCAGAAATATTTCAATATACTTCTGTGTGGTGAAATAATTTTTTAACGTACCCCACTTTATTAGATCTTTGCAATTTGTATTATGATACTCGATCAACTTACGAAGTGTCATATCAGGCACCTCCAATCCAAAGAACTTATTCTTGATGGCTTCAGCGGTTGGTATTTGCTTGCTCAATACAAGCTCCTGATAGTAAATCACCATCTTTGTCCTTAACTGCTCCAAATAGGAATTTAACTGCTTGTTTTCTGCCTGGTTGGATTTAGCCATTCCCTTACCAAAATCCCAGTTATCTGATAAAATCTTCCGCTTTACAGAGATTTCGCATCGTTTTGCATCAACAGTTATACGGGTATAAATTGGAGCTAATCCATTGATTATCTTGTTCGTCCTAAGAACAAAATGAATACCGAAAGTAGAGTTGTTCATATCAATATCAGTTTAAGAATTAAAACCTTAAAAAAAGGTCACCTATCTGTACCTCCTTTAACCTTAAAAAGTGACCAAAACAGGTCAAAACTGACCAAATTTAATGGCCGCAAATAAATATCATTCAGATATTTACAGCCAGACCGGTGACCTCAAATATAAGTATTAAAAAAGGTCACCGTTTAGTTCACATACAAACTGATATTGATTGGTTTATTTTGATATGACAAAAAACAAAAAGACCACAAAATCAATGATTTGTGGTCTTTTGATTGGGAATGATATCCCTTTTCGTCGGGGTGGCCAGACTCGAACTGACGACCTCCTGGTCCCAAACCAGGCATACTACCAAACTGTACTACACCCCGATAAATATTACTTAATTCAATAAAAGAACGCCTTTCAATTCAACATTGTCAGTTTCCTGAACTCTGTTCCGCCAAACTGTGCGGAGAGAGGGGGATTCGAACCCCCGGTACAGTTACCCGTACGGCAGTTTAGCAAACTGCTGGTTTCAGCCACTCACCCATCTCTCCTCTTTTTTGGGTGGTGCAAATGTAGGAATCATTTTGAGACAGGCAAAACAATTCGAATAAAAAATTAAATAATTATTGATTTTAATGTCCAACTACAATCCATCCATTTATATATCTATTAGTTAGTTCCAAATAAAATTTCAAATTATTCTTGAAACCGGCATTCACGACGAGTTTGGGAAGTTACTTCCCACTTTCGGTCCGGATCAGAAAGTTGCCGGTCCACCTTCTCCAAAAGCAAAAAATGAAGGTTAAAAGAAGGATAAAACAGGAAATATAAGGTCAAAATCAAAAATTTTACATCTTTCCAACCACTTCATATTCGATTATTTACTTCGTAAGATCGTTTGAAGCCTCAAAAAGATTCCATATTAGTTGGAGAATTGACCAAACAAGATTAATTTAGTACAATAATTACAAGCAGACGTTCTTTTCAACATCGATATTTCCGCGTTAATTCATATGATTGGTAAACTCAACATTTCCATTTAAACGAGAAAGCTTTTGACCGCTAAGACAGGCCTTACCCCGCAAGGGAGCAGCTTCGGCCGCCATTGGAAGTCTGATCAGTCAGGCACTCAAATCCTGTTTCATTCGGGGTTTTACTCAAGGTGAATTAATGCGGTTTTTTTTGCCCCTTTATGGACAAGCGACCGCCCGAGATGAATTTGTAAATCACACCAAAACACTGAAATTAAACACTTAATGTTATTTTACCGGAATAGCAACAGAATTGGTTTTGTGATTTTTCTTTTGCTTTGAAAAATAGAAATCAACCCGCCCCAATATCAGTCCTCCAAATCCTACCTGATTAACAACCACTTCTTTACCCGATTTATTCAGAATCAGATCGGGCTTATCAAGGAAAGTATGGGTATGGCCTCCGATAATCAGATCGGTATCAAAGGTTTGTGAAGCGATTACCTTATCGCTTACCGTCTTATCCTTATAAGAATACCCCAGGTGCGAAAGGCAGATAACAAGATCGGAATCGTGTTCCTCGCGAAGCATTTTCTCCATTCTCAATGCAGTTTGCAACGGATCGTTATACCTCGTTTTGCCGTAATTCTTAGGATCTACAAGTCCCTGAAGTTCGACACCAAGTCCGTAAACACCAACTTTTATCCCGCTACTTCTGAATATCTTGTAGGGGATGGTCATTCCTGCCAGTATTGTATCCGAAAAATCGTAGTTCGAGTTTATAAACGGGAATCCTGCATACTTTAACTGGCTCCTGATTCCTTCAAGTCCGTTGTCGAATTCATGATTTCCAAGTGTTGCACCATCATAACCCATCATTGTCATCAGTTCGAAATCGAGCTGCGCTTTGAAATAGTTAAAATAAGGTGTCCCCTGGTAGATATCACCCGCATCAAAAAGGAGAACGTGTTTGGATTCTGATCTGATCCTGCTGATTAATGCGGCCCGTTTAGCCATTCCACCTTCTCCAGCATTGCGTGGTACATCATGGCCGAATGGATCGATATGCGAATGAAAGTCGTTTGTATGGAGAATCGTTATCTGCTTAAGATCATCTGCCGCCAAAACCGACAATGGCGTACTCAAGGCCAATGCTCCTGCCGCACCTGTACCCAATAGCTTTAAAAAATCCCTTCTATTTTGCATCGTAAACTCTCCCGTCAGTTTTAACTTCAATTGTAATACCTTTTTGTCCTAATGCGCGCAGATGATCTACAAACATATCCCTGAATTTTACCCCCGTTGAAATACGATCTTTTATCGTACTTAAAATTTCAGATCCATCACCTCCGTTTGCTATGTAATCACTCGTAACTAACCAGTAACTTTTTGAATCATCGAGCGGTTGTCCTTGAATTTCAGGATTGATTGCTTTATCATTCTTGATACCAAAACGCATCCCAGCTACTCCTTCTCCTCCCCGCGACGCCATATGTTCAATAAATCGCCGCATTTCTACGCCACTTAATTTTAAAAATACAATTTCATTTTCGAATGGCATCAGTTCAAACATATTCTGAACTTTTACTTCACCTTTTGGAATTGGTACACGTAACCCACCTCGGTTTACCATCGAAACACTGATGTGAATATCCGGATATCGCTTTAAACAAATGGAATCTGATTCCTGCAGAATTAAATCAGCACAAAAATTCGTCAACGGACTTTCAGGTCGCCCACCGAAAAGTGCATTCTTTGAAATACAAAGCACTTCTTCCATGTCGTGCATGAGCTTTGTCCGGTAGGGAAGTATTACCGATTCCACCTTTGGATCCGGGGTAATATTTAATGTTGAATCGAGACGAATATTGGTGTAATCAACCTTAGACACCATCACAGAATGGCATCCGGAAAGTAGAGCAGCAATAAACAGGAGAACTATAAACGCCTGACTCCGGCGAATAGGTATCCCTTTAATGTTGTTGAAGATCTGCATATTAAAAAATAAATTATTTGAACAATATGATATATAAAACGATGATGGTTTTTGATTAAACGAAAACATAAAAAAGCAATGTAAAGAAGCAAATGTTTAGGCAGATTACAAAAAATATACATCATGTCAGCGTAGTTTTTTCATAAAGTAGTTTAAATTCGTAAAATCAATAAATCATAAATAATTCTCTTATTTTGAGACAAAGAATATCAACGCGCATACACAATTTGTCAAAAATAATCTATCTCTTTTTGTTCTTCTTTGCGACAGTTGATGCAACAGCTCAGGATACTAATATTGTGACATTTACCGCAAAAAACGGCGACAATATTTACAAAATTCTTCAGCAAAATGGGATGACAGAAATTGGTTGCTTTGAGAAATTCGTTGAATTGAACGCAACCAGACTGGGTAAAAATAACACGCTTATTATTGGCAGGAAGTACATTCTTCCAGGGGAAACATCAATTCAACCGGATACCACAAAAGCAATTCAACCCGCAACTAAAATAATTCAACCTGCAAACCCACCCGCAAAAATAGTTACTGAACCCTTGTTTGGTAAAGCGCTTGAGCATGTGGATATCATTGATCAGCATCTTAGAGGAGCCGTATTTTACCTGGTTAGTGGTCATGGAGGGCCCGATCCCGGGGCAATGGGTAAAATTGGGAGTAATATTCTTTGTGAGGATGAATATGCCTATGATGTTACATTGCGATTTGGAAGAGAACTACTTACTCATGGAGCAAAGGTCTATTTCATTGTCCGGGACCCACATGACGGAATCAGGAATGAACTTTTCCTAAAAAACAGCAAAGATGAGGTATGCTACCCTGACAAAGCGATCCCGTTAAATCAGGTAGAAAGGCTAAAACAACGAGTGGATGCCATTAATACACTTAACCGGAACGAAACTCCGGGATCCTATAAACGATGCATTGAAATTCACGTCGATGCCAGGGATACCAAAAAGAATATTGATATTTTCTTTTACCACAATGCGGGAAGCAGATTCGGCGAAAGATTAGCCACTACGATGAGGAATTCGATTGAGCGAAAATACCAGCTCAGACAGCCGGGAAGGGGTTATAGTGGTGATGTTGGAACCCGGCATCTTTACATGCTTGAAAAGACAATACCAACCGCCGTATTTATTGAGCTTGGAAATATCAACCATGCGCGCGATCAACAACGGCTAATTTTTGAGAACAACCGACAAGCCATTGGCAGGTGGTTGTGCGACGGAGTGATAGAAGATTTTCAAAAATCGAAATAAGTAAATTATTCCCAGTCCTGCATCCGGTCAATATCACGCCGGTCTTTCTTTGTTGGTCGACCGGCTCCCCTGTCGCGTTCGGAAGAACCCATGAGTTGCCTCATTTCAAGGATTTTTAATTCTTCGGGAGGTGTAATATCCAATGCAAATTCAGCAACCAATTTGGCTCCTACCCGTTTTCCTGTGATTCCAATGACTTTATAAGAATAGGTAACGGGGTTTTTACGTACTTTGACGATATCGCCGGGTTTGGGAACCCTGGATGGTTTTACTGATACTCCGTCAATTGTGATACGCCCCTTCTTGCATTCTTCGGTTGCAAGTGTCCGGGTTTTAAAGAGGCGTACGGCCCAAAGCCATTTATCGATTCGTACAGGTTCTTCCATGGTGTAAAAATAGGAAAAAAACAGAAAATTTGTCAACTGAACCCAGTTGACAAATAAAATCCTCAGTTCGTAAAGACTCAAAATCCTGCATTGTGCATATCTGCCAATACACGAATTCCCAGCTTTTGTCTTATGCACATTTATTCGTCGGTCTTCTGCCTGCTTCCTTTTGACTTTTCCTTATTATCTACTGGTAATTCCTTATTATACTGCGTCATCACTCTACCAACGCCCATTGTCGCAAAAGCTTTAATGATATCACCGCACAATGCCATCTTGGAGTTAACGATCTCCTCTTCTTCTCTGGACCATTTGCCCAGCACATGATCCACCTGATAACCCCTGGGGAAGTCGCTGCCTATTCCAAACCGTAGTCGTACATAATCTGATGTACCCAGAATCTGATGGATGCTTTTCAAACCATTATGACCGGCATCGCTTCCTTTCAAACGCATACGCACCTTACCAAGCGGCAGGGAAAGATCATCTACTACAATTAAGACCTTGTCAAGTTCAACATTCTCTTTCTGCATCCAGTATTGAACCGCACGTCCGCTTAGATTCATGAACGTATTGGGTTTCAATAATATGAAAGTCTTTCCGGCATATTTCATCTCAGCAACAGCACCATATCGCTTATCGCTAAAAGAAATATTGGACGCCCTAGCAAGGGCATCCAATATCCAAAATCCTATGTTGTGACGGGTATTTTCGTATTCTTCCCCGATATTTCCAAGACCTACAATCAGGTATTTCATTTTATATAACTGACAATCTAAAAGATTATCAATATTTTATTTCTTTTTACCACCGGCAGCAACAGCGCTTGAATCGGCCATCGCAGCACGTGCAGCACGTGTTACAACTACAGTAGCTACCGGAACAGATTTTGCATTCAAAATTTCAATTCCAGGAACATGAACATCACCTACCCTGATACTTTCGCTCAGATTAAGTTCTGTAACATCAATAACAATCTCATCAGGGAAATCTTTCGAAAATCCTTTTGCTTTCAACGTACGAAGGTTTGCTTTCAAACGTCCACCTTGTTGAATTCCTTTGGCATAACCATCTAAACGAACAGGAATCTCAAGTTTAACCGGAACATTTTCGCGGATTTCGAGAAAGTCGATGTGAAGAAGTTTGTCAGTAACAGGATGAAATTGTAAAGCCTGCATAAATGCATTATAGACTGTACCATCAACATCGATTGAAGTCTGATAGACTTTGGGAGTGTAAATTAACTTGCGAAATTCATTTTCGTGAGCCTGAAAATGCACAACTTTATCACCACCATAAATAACACAAGGCACTAAATCCTGAACTCTCAACGCCTTGTTGCTTTTTTTACCTACTGCCAAACGTGCAGTACCCTTAATTTGAAATGTTTTCATTTGTTGTTCTAAAAATTAACTGTTTTGTAACTAAGTGTTTACTCAGATCTCCTTCTTAAAGGAAGGTATCCGCATCACACCATCAAAGGTATGCTGCAAAACCGGGCGCAAAGATAACAATTCTTAGATAAATGCCGTGCTTATCGATTTATTTTCGAAAACCTTTTGAATAACGTCTGCAAAAAGAGGCGCACACGACAAAACGGTGATCTTATCTGATTTGTGAGTGAGTGGAATTGAATCGGTCACGAGAACTTCGTCGATACAGGATGCTTCGATTCGCTCAAAAGCAGGCCCTGAAAGAACCGCATGGGTTACAAAAGCACGCACAGAATTAGCACCTTTAGCCTTCATCAGATCAGCTGCTTTGGTAATTGTACCGGCGGTATCGATAATGTCATCAACGATAATAACATCTTTGCCTTCAACATCACCGATAAGGGTCATTGAATCAATTTGATTTGCCTTGCTTCGCGATTTATGACAGATAACCAGGTCCGTCTTCAGGTGCTTTGCAAACACATTCGCCCTTTTGGTTCCACCAACATCCGGTGACGCCACAACGATGTCACGTAATCCCATCTGCTGAATATACGGAATAAACAAAGCAACCGCACTAAGGTGATCTACAGGGACATCAAAAAATCCCTGAATCTGATCGGCATGAAGATCCATTGTTATCAAGCGGTTAATACCTGCATTTGATAACATATCTGCAACGAGCTTGGCACCAATTGAAACTCTTGGCCGGTCTTTTCGATCCTGACGTGCAAAACCAAAATAAGGCATTACTGCGATTATTTTGTAGGCAGAGGCCCTTTTTGCTGCATCGATCATTAAAAGTAATTCCAGAAGATTATCGGCAGGGGGAAAAGTAGACTGGACAATGAATGTGTATGAACCTCTGATTGTTTCCTCGTAACAAGGTTCAAATTCGCCGTCGGAGAACCGCGGACATGAAGATTTTCCCAGTGCTATTCCAGCGTTTTCAGCTATTTTCTCGGCCAGATATTTGGATTCTGTACCGGTAAAAATTTTGATGCTACCTGTGGGCATATATAGAGATTTTCTGTTTGAATTAAACTCGCTACTATCTAAGGGCAAAAGTAGAAATATTGAACCAAGATATAAACCGAATGTAAACCTTTTTTAAAAAAACTATCAACCATGATGCGCTTTTAATAGTTATAGTATTGATTTTATGAACACTGATTGGTTTAAAACCCAGTCAGAATTCTCGTCTGTTTATTTGCTCTCTTTCACAATATTTTCAATAAATCCAAGAACTTCATCCCTTCCCAATTTAGTACCGGATGATGTTACAAAAAGAGGAGGCAATACTTCCCACGATTGCAGCATCTGATCTTTATAAATGGTAAGATTTTTCTCCAATTGTTTGCGCGACAACTTATCAGCTTTCGTAAAGACCATAGCGAAAGGAATGCCGTTTTCTCCCATAAAATTCATAAACTCCAGGTCGTTGGCCTGAGGTTCATGACGGGAATCAATTAAAGAAAAAACGCAAAACAGATTCTCTCTTATTGCCAGGTACTTCCGTATAAACGATAACCATTGTGCTCTGGAAGTACGACCCACTTTTGCATAACCATAGCCCGGCAAATCGACAAGGAACCATTCATCATTAATATTAAAATGATTGATCAACCGGGTCTTTCCAGGAGCTGTTGAAACCTTTGCCAAATCACCAAAGCCTGTTAACATGTTAATCAATGAAGATTTACCAACATTTGACCTTCCTACAAAAGCGAACTCAGGTTTTTCGGACAAAGGGCATTTTTCGGGGTCGGTATTACTAATTACAAATTCGGCTTTCTTGATGATCATCCTTTTTATTTAATATGATTCGGCTGAATTGTATATTTCAACTAATTCATTGTTATTAAAACATTTATAATAGAAAACTATTTTATAAAAACCTCGAGCAATTTTGCTGTTCCTCCATCGATTACCGAAAGAACGAAATTGGTAATCATGGCAGGAACAAGAATTGATTCGCCCTTTTCGACCACCATGCTTTCATCTTCCCATGCAATCTTATATTTGCCTTCGAGACAAGTATAAATCACAAAAGTATCCAGCGCTGCGAAATCACGATCGACAGTAGTATTTAATGGTAAGATGTTGGTAGTGAAATACTGACACTCCACAAGCCTGACCGACTGATCAGCAATCGATTTATAGTCTGTCCGGTAATTTTTTTCATATTCATATGCAATGGCATCAATAGCCAGATCGGTATGCAATTCGCGTGGATTTCCCTTATCATCAACCCTGTTAAAATCATAAATCCGGTAAGTAACATCTGAGGTTTGTTGTATTTCGGCTACTACAATTCCTTTGCCGATTGCATGAACCCTACCTGCAGGAATAAAGAAAACATCGCCGGCTTTGACCTCTTCGTAATTGAGAATCTCCTCTAACTGTCCGTTCTTAAAATACTTAAGGTATCCCTCTTTATCAATTTTGCGGTTAAATCCGGAGATCAGTTTTGCGCCGGGGTCAGCCTGAATAACATACCACATCTCTGTCTTCCCAAATGCGTCATGTCTTTCCATCGATAATTTGTCGTTTGGATGAACCTGAATCGAAAGGTTGTCGTTAGCATCGATAAATTTAACCAGAAGCGGGAATTCAATCCCAAATTTTTCGTAAACCTTCTCTCCCACCAGATCGCCCATATAAACCTCGATCAGTTCTTCAAGGCTATTCCCTTTCAGAAAGCCATTTGAAACGACAGAGACTTCATCCTGAACGCCCGAAATCTCCCACGATTCGCCACAATTAGGCAATTCGGGGTACTGCTTGTTTAAAAGCTCATTTAGTTTATTGCCTCCCCATATTTTGTCTTTACAGATCGGGGTGAATTTCAGAGGATATAAATTATTCATTAATATAGATTTAAAATTCGAAATCGATAACGGCTCTGCCGCTTGTATTGGATTTAATTAACTCAACCACTTTCTGGTGTTCCGGATGTACACGATATATTTCAAGATCAGCGAGCGTTTCGAAATGGGTAATCAGGCCGATATCGTGCGAAGGTGAAATCAACTCACAATTCTGGCCAACCTGGATATATTTCAGAACCTCAATTTTATCCTTCAGTGCAAGCAATGCATGGGTAATTTTGTTCCTTACCACTGCTTTAAGATCTTCATTCTCAAATTCATTGAGTTTGAAAAGAACGATATGTTGTATCATTAAATATCTGATTTTTAATATTTACAAATTTATTTGAAGAAGCTTTGTTGAAATCACTTCGCTGTTAAGCAGTTTTCTTCATATTTATCACTTCAATTTCTGCCCCTTTTTTGTAAGCTTCGTTAGCCTTATGTAATACTTCCTTCGTAGTTTCCTGATCTAGGTAATATTCTCCACAATTATCACAGATACTGGCTACGACTCCTTTAATTACAACAATGGACTCTCCTCGCTCCAAGGTTACGGTTGCTTTTCCTTTTGTTGTTTCCCCATTTTTACAGATCACGCACTTCATGTCATTTCTTTTTAATGGTGTAATCATTGTTCCATAACGCACTATCGGGCTCATAAGCCGTAATAATTATATCTTCACCGACTTCATTTACAGCATAAACAATGTGTAAAGGGGTTAGATCTCTGAAGCCCAAAATTAAAAAACTTGGATATGGCTTATCTTCCGAATACTCCCTAATGATAACACCTGTATTCAAAATGTGAACAATATCCTCCACAGATATTCCCCTTTTAAACATCTGAATTACTACATGCGCAGAATATATTATTTTTACTTTCATGCAAAAATCAAAATGTTTGAATCTGAATACAAATCTAACACTTTATCGCCAAAGTAAGTTTAAAAAGAGTTTGTTAAGTTGATGAAAATGCGATAAAAACAAAATATTTCCTTAATTTTGTTTTTCATTATCTATATTTCAATCTTTTGATTATATGCTTATTATAGGAATAGCAGGTGGAACAGGTTCTGGAAAGACTACAGTCGTTAACGAAATTATCAGCCGCTTAAAGAAGGGCGATGTAGCCGTCCTTTCGCAGGATGCTTACTATCGCGACAACAGTCAGTTGCCGCTCGAACAACGCCAACAGATCAACTTCGACCATCCGGACAGCATTGAATTTGAATTACTTATAGACAGCATTAAAAAATTACGAAAGGGAGAAAGTGTTCAGCAACCCATCTACTCCTACCTTACCTGCACACGATTCAGCGAAACGGTTGAAGTAAAACCTCATAAAGTGATTATTGTTGAAGGAATCCTTTGCCTTCAACCCGAGAAATTGCGCAAATTAATGGACATCAAGATATTCGTCGACTGCGAAGCCGATGTAAGGCTATCGAGGGTGATCATGCGCGATATCATTGAACGCGGAAGAGATGTGATTAAAGTGCTTCAACGCTATGAGGATACCGTACGGCCAAGTCACCTGCAATTTATAGAACCCACAAAAAGGTACGCCGATATTATTGTACCGGAAGGGGGAAACAACAAAGTAGCGATCGATATTATCACGCAATACATTGAGAAACACCTGCACGACAACCCTTAAATCTATTCAATATGCTTGAAAAACTGTTGCCGGAACACGTTTTATTTATTGATATTGAAACGGTTCCACAATATGAAAATTTGGAAAGTGTGCCGGAGATTATGCAAAAACTCTGGACCAAAAAAGCCGTTCAAATCGGAAAAGAAGGCGAAACAGCTGACGATCTTTATGGCAGGGCTGGCATCTATTCAGAATTTGGAAAGATTGTATGTATTTCGGCCGGAAAGATATTTCGCAAAGGAAAAGAGCGGGCCTACCGCGTGAAATCGTATTGCGGTGATGATGAAAAAACTATTTTGCAGGAATTTTCAGCGATGCTCACCGCCTTTATGGCCAATCCGTCACATCGGATTTGTGCCCATAATGGTCAGGAGTTCGATTTTCCGTTTATCGCCCGAAGAATGTTGATCAATGGGTTACCGCTCCCTTTAGTTTTGGATATTGCCGGGGCAAAACCATGGGAAATAAAAGATGTGATGATCGATACGCTTCAGCTTTGGAAATTTGGCGATTACAAGCATTATACATCACTTGAGTTACTGTGTGCTATCTTCAATATTCCAACGCCAAAAGACGATATTGATGGGAGCCAGGTGGCTGGTATTTATTATAAAGAATTTGACATACAAAGAATTGCACGCTATTGCGAAAAGGATACATTGGCGATTGCCCAATTGCTTCTTCGGTTTAAAGGTGAACCTTTGATAAGTCAGGAAAACTACGAAATTGCAGGTTTGGAAGAATAGTCTGCGTCCTTTGAAGGGTTTTTTATACTTTTGCACCTCAATTTAAAGTAAATGACATGCCAATAGTAGTAAGCGGAATACGTTCAACCGGAAACCTTCACCTTGGAAATTATTTTGGAGCGGTAAAAAACTTCATTAAAATGCAGGAGGATCATCAGACTTTTTTCTTCATCGCTGATTTTCATTCGCTTACTACCCACCCAACTCCCAGTGACCTTCATACGAATGTGAAACAGGTTCTGGCTGAATACCTTGCATGCGGCATTGATCCTGAGAAATCGACTATATTCATTCAAAGTGATGTCCCTGAGATTCTTGAGTTATACCTGCTATTGAATATGAATGCCTATCTGGGAGAGTTGGAACGAACAACCTCCTTCAAGGACAAAGCACGTCAGCAACCTGAGAATGTGAACGCAGGATTGCTTACTTATCCGGTATTAATGGCTGCCGATATTCTCATTCACAAAGCCAACCTTGTTCCCGTAGGAAAAGATCAGGAGCAAAATTTGGAGATGGCACGAACTTTTGCGCGAAGGTTCAACCGCATGTACAATGTTGAAACCTTCCCAATACCACAGGCCTACATTTTCGAAGGAAAGGATATGGTGAAAATTCCGGGACTTGACGGTTCAGGCAAAATGGGGAAATCGGAAGGTAATGCCATTTCATTGGCAGAATCTCCTGCAAGTATCCGCAAAAAAGTGATGCGTGCCGTTACCGATGCGGGACCAACCGAAATGCATCAGACAAAACCGGAAGTGATCCAGAATCTGTTCACACTAATGGAAGTGGTTTCTGCACCTGAAGTTGTCAGTCATTTCGATAACTCATATAGTGATTGTTCCATACGCTATGGAGATCTGAAAAAACAACTTGCAGAGGATATCATCAACTTCACAAATCCGATCCGGGCCCGTATTGAAGATATCGCGAAGGACAATGCTTTCCTTTCGAAAGTTGCAAAAAACGGCGCAGAAAAAGCACGTGAATCGGCTTCCAAAACACTGGAAGAAGTCCGGAAAATCATCGGATTCAGACGGTTTTATTAATCAGCTATACACAAACAATTATTGGTTTATGGCATGATTAGTTTGATTGTCTCGATTGCCTGATGTCCCACTTTGAGAACAAGATCTTTACCACTTCCCGGAATTGATTTTCCCTCCTCTTCAATTAAGTTGGTCAGCTCCGCTTTCTGAAACGGTTTAAATACAGATATTTTTGCTTCTGAATCTTTACCTTCCATGTCATAACATCGTACAATCACCTGATTGTCATCGTCACACTTTTTGATTGTACTCAAAACAAGGTTTTTGTTCTCAACCGATATAAAACTCATTGTTTCAGGCATAATTCCGGTATCAATTCCCGGCTTAACCGTTATCGCCTTTAATGGTTGGTTCGATTGAGTACCCAACCGGTAACCATTCCTCCAGTCACCGGTGTGTGAATAAATCGAAAAATTGTAACTGTGGTCACCCGGTTGCAGGTAATAATTCCCTTCTCCATGGCAACTTTTTCGACTGGCAAGCAATACTGGCTGCAGGATTGCATATCCGGCTGGATTTGAAGTCGGATCAATCCAATCGAAAACAGCAACATCTGAACTTATTGTGATTCCTGTTTTGCCATCGGATGCAGAGAACCAATCCTGCACCTCGCGTGGATGGACCTGAATGCATGGAGTGCTGTATATTTGTGATTTTTTGGAAAAACCTGCTGCTCCTGCAATTTCATCCTGCCCGATCCTCACCACGCCCATCGGCACCTCGTAAGCAACTTCTGATCTGGTTTGATTGACCGGGAAAGCCAACCTAAACTCCCGATAACGCTCTCCATCAAAGCCTTTCAATTCAACATGGACATCAATCCGCTTGATCGTTTTATACAGAATCACCTGTTGCTCAACTGTCACATGATTGATCTCTTTGGTGAATTGGTAAACATCACGGATTGGTCCGCTTGAAATGAGCGCCCATGGCTGACGATAACTACTCAATTTTTCGAAACCATCCATCGTGGGTTGTTGAATATCGGTAAATTCACCGGCTCCATTGCCAACAGATTGCATCGTAAACATTTCAGCACCCAGGAACTTATCCGTTTTTAATAACTCAATCGATAACTCTTTGTCAAATAAAGATTTGATACCACCATCGGCAAATTCCACCTTATAGAAGGAGTTGTCATAACCTGTACTGGAAATTGCAGAAGTATTGGAATAAGTTGCAGGTTTACCTTTTTCGATGTAATAGGTTTTATATCCTACTGATGGAACGTGTTCTGCAACAAACAAAAACGTAACCACTTCGTCTTTATTACCTGCAACCTGGTGCTCATCAATCAACTGGTAAGGTATTTCAATCCCCTTTTCATCTATAAGTCTGAACGTATTTTGCTCATTACCCTCAACATTAAGCGTAAATTTTACGATATCAGTCCGTTCCCACGACAATGGATTAAACACGATCACTGGAATGGCAGCTTTCGAAAAATGAATCCGTGAAGCGATGTTAGTCATTGACTTGTTCAGGACATCGGAAGCAATTGATCGCGCTTTTTCGAAAGAGGTCCGGAAAGCACGGTCGGTCAGATCGCCATGCTTGCCTCCCCAGCCATGATCAGGATAGATTGCATTTTCCCAGGCAGTGGTAAAAGATGTCTGCGGATAACTATCAAATGAACCTTTTTGAAGTGCGTCAAACGTTGCAAACTTCTCTGCAGCAGTAAGTAACCTGGAACCTTCCCTTGATGCCTTAAGCGCTCTCTGATGTGAAGGACCGTGAATATAAAGCCACACATCCGGCCGTTCGCCTGAAATTTTATCGAAATTTGGTTTCCCTTTGGTAGCTTCGTCCATCCATTCAGTTGCCGTTGAATATTTTATGGAAGGTCGTTTCAACGTTGCTGATTTTGAATTCCAATCTTTGAAGAAAGCGTCGTAATCGGGGGGAGTTGCAAAATCGTGAGAATAGAGAAACGGGAACTCCGGATTGATTTTTCTTGTTTTGAAATAAGTGTTCCAGTCTACAATAAATGTCGAGAAAGCTTTCGAAAGTGAGTCAATATTTGTGCGGGCTTGCCGGACTGGAATACCCACTTCGTCATACTGACCTGGTGTAAAGCAGGTAATATAACTCCCATCAGGACTATACCACTTGTAAATCCCGGGCTGTTGTCGGCTAAACTGCATATAAGGGATACCTGCTTTGGAAAGAATTTGCGCAATTTGTAGCGACTTGCCCGGAACATCCTCATTCCAGTAGGTTTTAAAATCGCAACCCGGCAAGGTTTTTTTGAGCCATTTGCGTCCGAGATAAGTTTGACGAATCAGCGATTCACCGTCATACATCGATTCGTAGGGTTGCTTGTATGTAGCTCCCCATTCAAGGCGACCTTCGCGCGTGTATTTCAGGATCTCATCATTCGATTCGGGATGACGGTGAAGATATTCACGTAGACTCAACCCATCCTCAACTGAAAACTTAAATTGGGCATTCTCTTTCAGTCTTTTCAAAACAGGTGTTATCATCTGCACATCACGAAACTCGATGCATTTGCCAATACTGTCCATCCATGCGATATCCTGGTGAGATGATGGGATAACACTGATGGTCCCGCCTTTAAAGTAAGAATAATCGCCACTCTTCAGCGAAGCATTAGATTGGCCTGAAACGGATAAAGCACCGCTAAACAACAAACTAACTGAAAAGAAAAGGAAACCAACTTTAAATGAAATAGTACTGAATGTCTTCATTTTATGATAGTTTAAAAATTGACTTTGATTATTTAAAGGATTAAGCAGACTAAAACTCACCAAACAACATCAAGTGTTACAAAGCCCATCGCCGGGATCAGAACATCCTCCTGAACTTTTTCTTTGACTGATTTATCACCCGAATTGCTGATAAACATAGATAATGGTTTGCGATCAAGCCAATTTAGTTTTACCAATTCATCTTTAGCAGATACAGATCGAAGTCGCAACTGAAGAGCTTTCCCATCATTATTTGTTTTGAAGATGGATACAATAACATCAGGGCTTCCTTTGATTTCAAAAAATGGTTTTTCTTTAAAATCAGTTTTAAGGGAAGCGGCAATGAGCGGCTGAGCCTGTTCGAGTCCAAAACGATTGGCCGATGCTGCGTTATATTTTGTATTATGCGGAAGAATCCTGTACCGGAATTGAATTTTCCCTTCCTGGCTAAAAGGGAAATTAGTATGCCAATGGTTGTTCAGGGCCCAGGAATAAACAGTCGCGCTCGGCTGGATTTTCCGAATCCATTTAGGAGAATTGGTTGCTGCACCTAAAACATTGGCTGTCATGTCACCCGTTTCAAAAACAGGTGCATCCAAAGAGCACCAGGTAATGCCCCGCTCACTATTTGAAATGTCGAGCCATCGCTGAAAAGCAATCCAATTTCGGTTGGCGGCAGAAAGCTGATCTTTTTCAAGTTCCATAATTCCCCATGGAATATCAACCCTGGTTGTTGGTTCCGGGATATTAAACGCAAATCCAAAGTGAATCCCTTCCTTTTTTAGAATTGCCTGCTTATCGACAATGTTTTTGATTTCAATCTGTGGCTGCCCGGCAATGATGGTGATCTCACGCAAAAGACTATTGCATCCTTCAGCGTCTGACGCTACCAGAAGTGAAGCCATCAAAGGACCGTTTTCCTTTATTGAAATTTTCACATTTTGGGTCCCTGATGCTTTATCCGGACGATCATCACCATGCAGGTACCGGAAGCTATTGAGCGCGCATGACGCCTGATGACCTACAAACTCATAGGCTCCATTTGTTAAACTTGAAATATCACCTGTTTGCGGATCAATCGTAATCCTGACAATGCCATTATCGAGTGTATTGCCCTGTGCAAGCTGGCCAGTCGTCCTTATTTTTTTCTTTTTCAAAAAATAATTTTTTGATCCCAGGGCGGGAATATCACTCGCCGTAAAAACCAGTTCACCCGTAGAAAGTCTTTGACAAAGAATAGTTTTCCCGTTCTCATCACAGATGCTATTAAATAGTTTGCTTTGACCGGAAGATACAGAGACCAGGCCACTTCGCACCCAGGAAAGTGTATTAAATACTCCTACAATTGAACTACTGCTATCAGTAGCAGATGATAAGGTGGAGGTTAACAAAGATTTGCTCCGGTCGTCAGCCTGCTGGAAAAAACCAAATTTAACCTTCAGAATATCATTCGTAATCGGCTGTTTCGATGGATCCATATAACACCAGGTGTGCTCGGTTCCCATAATCACGTTTCTCCAGGCTTCATCAAAGTCGGTGCGCGGTGCAGCCTCACCGGGATGGAGCATCGTCCAAAGCGTTTCTGTCTGGATCAGGCGTTCTTTTGAGTTACGGTTCATACCTGTTTGTTTTGCAGCAGTTCCAAGACCATCGGTCCAATACTCTGTAAAATCGCCCTTCAAAACCGGCAATTGATTTCCGTATTTTTCTTCGAAAGTGCGCATGATGTCAGTAGCACTGGCAATAATCAAATGGGGAAACGCAAAATCTTCATTCCAGCTTTTAACGGCTTCCGGCAAATCGGCATCAATAGGAGTATTGTCGGCCATTGCCCACGACATCGCAAAAATATCGTATGGATAATAATCCGACTTTTCCAATTCAGGCAATTTATCAGCCAGGTATTTATCAATGAAATGATCGCGCGGATGATCGGTCTTCACAATTTGAATTAATTTGGACGGATCCGTTTGACCTGCCATCAGCGGCCAATAAGCGAACCCTTTTGCATTCGCTCCCGGCGTATAACTCCCGGGTTGCAGAAATAAGATTTTTGATTTTCCATCCTGCCCAAGCCACCAGAATGGATGAAAGCTAAGGTCAGTAGAGAGTCCAACCCGGTCAGATCCGTTATTCATTGCAAAGCAGTACTTAATTCCAAGTTTTGCAGCAACAGGAACGACACCCCACGACATTCCCGGAACGTCCACCTGAACCAACGTTTCAATCTTTGTGCCGGTCAGTTTTTCCAGTTCCCTGCACTGACGAAAATACTCGAAAATCTCTTCATCAGCCGATGAACTGGTATTGGTATGAATGTATCCCGCATCCAGGTGAAGATATCCCTTCCGGACAGCGTCAACTATATTTTCCCTTTCCTCAGGTGTGGCTGTTTTCAAATATCTTTCAACCGGCCATAAAACTTCAGGATTCCACAGGTAGCGGGAATCCTTTGGGTATCCGGCAGTCTTTTTTGCGAGTTCTATGCCGTTAATTAAATTCCTTTTATGGATGATTTCAACATTGGCCTGTGTATTCGTATAGCCAATATCAACATGTGAATGAGGATAAATATAAACCGACCATTGTCGTTTTTCAGGGACCGTAAAAGTACCGGAAATCTCGTGTCCAGCACTCCGAAGTGACATCTTTACCTCGCATCCAGATTTTGTTCCCGCTCCAGGGGGAAGTAAAATTGAATAATGATCAATGCCCACATTTTCATCCAGTTGTACAATTTCCTTCTCTCCGGAACATTCCATTTCAATGGTTCCTATTCCGGCAAACTTTGGGCCCTTGAAATTTAACGTGATTTCTCGTCCAGGTTTCCCATCGGGACGATGACGGTAGAAAGGCTGAACAATGCATCCGAGCGAATCCGGGAACGACTTTACCAAAGCTGTTTTGGATTTTACCACGGGGTTGTACTCCGCATACGAAGAGGGAGTATTCAGCAGCAATAGTATTCCTAAAATTACTGTAAAAGACCTTTTATTCATCATATCATTCATCTTTAAACCATTCATAAAAATACATTCCTTAGCGGAAATTTCTTGCAGTATCAATCATCATTTTCAGGTTCTCGGAAGGTGTAACGGGAGGAATCGCACAACCGGCATTTAGGATAAACCGATTTGAATGCTGATACGCCGTCAATAATTCTAACGTCTTTTCCCTTACGGAACCAACAGTTCCTAAAGCCAACACACCACTTGGATCAATATTCCCAATCAAAGTTGTCGTATTTCGGATCGTATCGTATATCCTGGAAATATCTGTTTTATAATCCAGTTCAAAAGCGTCGGCTCCGGTTAATAACATATGCTCCAGGATAACATCCGTATTACCACAAATATGTAAAGTATATGCGACACCTGCCTTATGGGCAACTTCCACAATTTTCTTCTCGTAAGGCAACGCATATTGCACATACATTTCAGGCGAGATCATTTCGGGTCCGGCCGGACTGTCGCCATTCGACACCATATCGCAACCGGTTTGTGCCATCAGTTTAATAAATTGTGAACTGGCATCGGTACAATATTCAAGTATTGAATGGAGCTGATCGTCAGATCCCATCATTAAATCGAGCATCCAGTTTTGTGCACCGCGCATCATGCTTGCGAGAGAGAAAGGAGCCTGGTCACAATTGCCCCGGATATAGATTTCATCTTTGTAATACTCTTTTAATAGTCTTACCGATTCAAGCCAGATCTGAATATACTTGTAATCCTCAACTTTAGGTGGTTCCAGATTCACAAGATCCTCCAGATTTTCCAGATTCCCAATGTGGGTACGGGCAGGATCATCCGCTGGAAAATCACCAGGTACACCAACAGCACCGGCAAGCGTAACGGTATCGATATCAACCAGAATACCGTCAAACTGATATTTGTCAACAGAGGCAATAAAGCATTCCGCGATCAGCCTGGGATCATTACGGTATTGCTCCATTGTAACTCCATGTTCCCTGGCTGCCATCATAAAATTATGGAGCATCACGGGCACTTTGTCCGTTTTTTCGCCTTTTAATGCAGCACTTATTCTTTCATATCCGTTCATGATATTTTAATTGTTAATGGATTAACAAAGCACTTCCTTTTCAATCTGTTCGAGCGTTTTACCCTTCGTCTCAATGATATATTTTTTCAAATAAATGAATCCGATGAAAGTGACTACTGCAAAAAAGATAAAAGCATAACTCATGCCGAGCTGTTGTGCCGCTTGTGTAGTGCCGAAGAATCCAATGACGACCGGAAAGAAGAAATTAAGGGAGGCACTGACAACCCAATTTGCAAAGGAGCCCATTGATGCACCCCGCGCACGGATAATATTCGGAAACATTTCGGACAATAACACCCAAACCACCACCCCCTGGGATGCAGCAAAAAATGCAATATAGGCGACCAGTAATGCAACCAGCCAATAACCAACGATATACCCTGTAAGCAATCCAAAGCCAAACAAGCCAAGGACCACCATCATTCCCGCTTGCCCGGCGAGTAACAGTTTTTTTCTTCCGACCTTATCGATAATTGACATTGCCAGAAGCGTAAACACCAGATTGGTAATCCCTAAAATTACACTTTGAGCCATTGAATTATCTGTTGAGAAACCCGCAATACTGAAAATCTGGGAAGAATAATAGAATACCACCCCAATACCCGTCAACTGGTTGATAATACCCACAAATATGCCGATAAAGATTATTTTCTGATAGGGTTTCTTAAACAAATTTATTCTTGCACCGGTATTCTCAATATTGATAGATTCCTGAATATCAAGAATCGTCTGCTCCGTATCGATTTCATGGGATGATAAATCTTCAATGTTTTTCTTTGCTTCGGCGATGCGACCCATCTTAACCAGCCAGCGTGGACTCGTCCGGATCACCAAAAGCATCAGGAAAAAAGCAACGGCAGGAAATGCACCACTAAATAGCATCCAGCGCCAATTCTGATCGCCGATATTCAGCAACAAGTAATTGGATATTAATGATAATAGAATCCCGGTCACAATTGCCAGCTGAAAAGTACCTGCCAATACTCCCCGGTGTTTTGGGGGCGAAATTTCGGAAATGTAAACCGGGCAAAGCACAGATGCACCTCCGATCGCTAGTCCCCCAATAAACCGGAACAGAATAAAGACACTGATATGGGTTGCCAGGCCACATCCCACCGATGAAGCCAGAAACAAAATTGCCAATAGTTGCAACAACCGCTTTGAACCATAGATATCACCGGGTTTACCGATCAGGATGGTGCCCAGAATGCATCCGATCAAAGCAGAACTCACTGTCCAACCTTGTAGTGCCGGAGACAACTGAAAGTACTTTACCAGATCGAGCATGGCACCATTAATAATAACGGTGTCATAACCAAATAGCAGACCACCCAAAGCAGCGGCAAAAGTGCATTTTAAGAGAACTTTATTCATCTTATTTAGTATTCAGCATAAAATCTATCCGCTTCATCATTTCCATCATCGATCTCCCGTTGTGATAAGGGCATTTCCACGGATCAATTTTCCAGTCGTTGCGATAGTAAGGTGAAGGATCGTCGGCCGGTTCAACAAGGCAAGGAACTCCAAGACGGTTCAATTTGGTAAACCATTCACCTCTTTCGTGGTCAATCAGGCATGTGTCAATAAAATTCCACGATCGTTTTACCGTTTCCCAATACTTTACATCGCCTGTCAATCCGAAAGCATTCATAAATCCCACCAGCGTTTCGGCCTGCTGCCACCAATGTTTATTGGTTTTTACATGACTTCCAAACCGGGTTGATTCCAAAAACAATCCACCATCTTTATCAACCGCCACCCGTTCAATATGATCGACCATTTTCAGGGCAATCGGGCGCATCCGATCCAGAATATCCTTGTTCCCAAGTATTTCAGCCGCTTCCCACAGCAACCAGGAACCTTCGATATCGTGTCCGAATGAGCAGATCCCTTTTGATGATTCCACCTCATTAAAAGCTTCATCGAAGAAAATGCCGAAATGGCCATCTTCCCGAATGATTTTATCAAGGAACAGGTTCATCAGTTCGGTCAGTCGTAACGCAACTTTTGGATCTTTCCATACTTTGTAGAGTGCAGCCCATGCTTCCAGGACATGCAAGTGGGTATTCATCGATTTGGGCTCGTTGTTGTCGGCCATACGATTCTCGCCATAGATTTTCCAGTCGCGGGTAAACGATTCACGATAGCCAATATTTTCAGGGTCTTTGGTCTTTTCCTCAAGTAACGCGAAAAGCTGCTGAATCTTCTGCATGACCGGTTCAATCGGCCTGAATTCATAGTATTTGCAAAGCGCATAAATTACAAAAGCCTGGGCATAGGTGTGTTTAATATCGTTGGCGACCTTGTTGTCCGACGACAATTCCATATAATAGCCACCAAACTCCTTATCTTCAAAATCTTCTGTAACCACTTTATAAGCCTTGTCGGCAATGGCAGCATATTCCTGATTTCCATCAAGCATTGCAGCAGCCGAAAAAGTCCAAAGAATCCGGGCATTCAAAACGCTTGTTTTATTGGCGCTTAACACCGGATTTCCATCCAGATCTACGGCTCCGTAGAATCCATGACGATTCTTTTCGACACCATATTTCATCCAGTAGGGAAGAATATCTTCATGAAGTTCTTTTCTGAAATAGTCTCTGTACTTCTTTAATTCATCTTTAAGTTCATTCATTTCAAGGATATATAAAAACGGTTTTATCTAAAAGTCAGTTTGAATATTTTGATTAAAAGCCTGCCTGCATTCAGGTAAAAAATTCATCCACATTGACAGGCATCCACTTTCCCTTTTTCTTATTGAATATTTAGCCAACCGGAAGGTAAAAAAGAAAGAAAAATCTGTAACAAATATCCATTTTTATTGTTTGACATCAAAAGATAAAAACAATTTAAATTTCCAAATATGGACAATGAACCAATTATTATAGAACGAGTATTCAATGCTCCGATTTCAAAAGTCTGGAAAGCAATTACAGACAGAAACGAAATGGCAAAGTGGTATTTTGACCTTGCTGAATTTAAGGCAGAAACAGGTTATAAATTCCAGTTCTTTGGCGGTCCAAGTCCCGACAGACAATATTTACATCTATGTGAAATAACGGAGGTTATCGATGAAAGAAAACTATCACATAGCTGGCGCTTTGATGGTTATCGGGGCAATTCTATATTGACTTTTGAACTGTCCGCTCAGGACAACAAAACACTGTTAAAACTAACCCATAGTGGCTTAGAAACATTTCCTGAAGAAAATCCTGATTTTGCCAAAGCAAATTTTGTGAAAGGCTGGAATGTAATCATTAATGTCTCTTTAAAGAATTATTTGGAAACCTGATATTAAATGAAAGATAACAAGACAAGAATATCATATAGAGTTGTTAGGCCTTCTGTGATCCATTTGTAAGAATAAAAAAATGAAAAAGATTTACATATTCCCCCGGTATAGCGGAGACGAAAATTCCGATTGGTATCAAAAGGCGAAACAAGAAATGATGTTCGGCGACAAAAGTGTTCTTGTCACTCCGCTCTCCTTGCCAAACTGGGATAATCCGGACATTATAACGTTTTTATCATATATAGAACGAAGGCTGCCACAAACTGAAATTGATTCCGATACTTATTTTGTGGGTCACAGCGTGGGTTGCAGGGCCGTTCTTCTTTATCTGAACGAACTTAAAAAGAAAAACCAGTCACTCAGAATAGGTGGTCTGATGTGTGTTGCAGGCTGGTGGACTGTTGACAATCCATGGCCTCAACTGGAGCAATGGATTATTATATCTGTTGATTATGATGGAATCCGGGAAATGTGCAACGGAAACATTACCACTTTAATTTCGGATAACGACCCTTTTACTTCCAATACCCAATTAAACAAAGAATTTTGGGAAAAAAATCTAAATGCGAAGGTTTTAATTGTTCCAAATGCCAAACATTTTAACAACGATGGTTTCGATGTTATCGTTGAGGAACTCCGGCTTCTTATCAGTTAAGATCCGGCAATCATTGAAAATCAAATTTTCTGTAACTGCAATTAAAATTTTACGTTAATCAATTCGATTCGCCCCAGGCAAGGTCATTCATTTTAATGCATTTGAAGGCGGATTGTATAGCAAAGACTATATTAAAAACTGTACCACCACCTAATAAGTTATACTTTTAACGAAGGTCGAATGCAGACAGGTAAACCACTTTTTTTTAATATTTTCATCGTCATATGCGAATTTCTTGCAGAAATAATCGCCCGTTTGCATTACCTGAATGTACGATCCGGATTGCATAATATTCCTTCGTGCATCTGTAATGCGCCAGGCGGTGTCTATAAAAATCTTCAAAAAATTTGGTTATCGCGACTCTTCAGAAGAGTTATATCCGTATTAGTCAGATCTCCGTTTCGAATTAATACGCTTCAAATTGTAGATTTCATTTCTCCTGTAACCGACATTGGCTGTGTTATTGTCACTTTTCATACTCCCTGGGCCAGATTACTTGTTCAATGGTGTTTTGAATATAATTTTGCCCTGATTATCACAAACACCCATTCGAAACAAAGGGCCAGCAAAATAAAAGTAAAAGGAAAGGGCTATACCGAAATGCGCAATCTAGTCAGGCATTTACAATCGGGTGGAAGAATAATAATTGCGGCTGATATTTTCAACAATTTAAACAACTGTCCAATAAAATTTCTAGAGAAAGATCGTAATGCATCCATACTTCCTGCCCGGCTATCGAAAATTGCAAATGTTCCTTTGATGGCATGTGTACCGGAACTTCGTAACGGAACCATTCATATCAGTTCAGGCCCACAATTCGATCTTAAAATGCTGAATAATGATGCTCATCTTGCTATGCAAAACTTACTTGCCTTTTTTGAAAGGGAATTGAGGCGAAATCCATCTATTTGGGCTGTTTTCGTAAGCAATTCATTATCCAAACACGAGTGGTGAGCATCGTCTGGATGGGACTTACGGCCGCAATTGATGAAATTTTAAAGTTCGGTGCTGTTTGAGATTGAGTTAAACTGGCGGTTAAACCATGTTTAAACCAAAGAAAGAAGCCAGACAAATTACTTTCGTAACTATCTGGCTTTTAGTGTGGGAACTGATGGGTTCGAACCATCGACCCTCTGCTTGTAAGGCAGATGCTCTGAACCAACTGAGCTAAGCTCCCTTTTTCTTTCAACTTAACAATTAACCGTTTCGTTCAAAAGTGTTGCAAAGATAGACCTTTTTTAATTCGCTCCAAATATTTCAAAGAAAAACACCCACTTTTTTTCGGCAAACATCGTTTTCAGCCGATTCAAGTTAAAAGGCAATTCTTATTTAATGCAAACGGATCGGAAACTGGTCAATCGGGCTCCCGTAATTACATCACAAACAATTCTTTGAGGAAAACGGAACTTTATTCCACTTGTGATCGTAAGTTCAAATCATTCGTGGAGACCAGCTACCACTCCAAAAACGGGCCTGTCCTGTTCAGGCTATTTTCAACAGGGGCGGAACCCAAAAGCCATATGAGTAGGGAAAATTCTAATTTCAACAACATGAAGACAAACAAAATTTTGCTTGGAGGAATAACCGGAGGCGTCGCATTATTCCTGTTGGGATGGGTCATTTATGGTATAATTTTAATGGATTTCGCAACAGCCAATTACAACCAGTGCATGAACAGACCCATGCAGGAGATGGTATGGTGGTCGCTGATTCTGTCCAATCTTGCCCTGGGATTCATGCTTTCAACGATTTTTAGTTGGTCAGGCACAACAGGGATCATGGCGGGTGCTAAAATTGCTGGGGTTACAGGACTTCTGCTCTCGGCATCAATGGATTTCGGATATTATTCCATGACAACCATGTATGTAAATCCGTCTGTAATTGTTGTTGACATTATTGTTTACACGGTTTATCTTGCGATTGCCGGTGCCATTGTCGCCTGGGTAATGGGGATGGTAAAAAAATAGCTACCAAACTGGCGCCGCTACGCGGCTAGTTTTAGCCGCAGAGCGGCGATAGTTTGGTAGCCGCAGAGCGGCGAAAGAGAATTTGATTTTCGTTATATTTGTTAAAATCAATCCGTAACGAATTCCGAAAACGCTATGGCAAATACCTACACACAATTCAACATTCATGTAGTTTTCGCAGTAAAAGGGCGTGACAACCAGTTGCACGATCAATTTATTCACCGGCTATTTGAATATATAAGTGGAATATTGGTTCATTTGAAACAATTTCCACTTGCAGTGGGCGGATACAAGAACCATGTCCATCTATTTTTCGAGCTAAATCCAGATTCTGCAGTAGCTGATATTATAGAAAAGGTTAAAGCAAATTCGTCGAAATGGATCAATCAAAATAAATTTGCAGCAGGGCATTTCGAGTGGCAAAGAGGGTATGGCGGTTTTAGTTATTCACGCAGCCAGCGAAATAATGTTATTCAATACATTATGAAGCAAGAAGAACATCATCGCGCCAAGACATTTCGGGAAGAATATATGGAGATTCTTAAGAACTTTGAAATTGAATTTAAGGATCAATATTTATTCGAGTTTTATGAATGATTTTGTGTCGCCGCTATGCGGCTACCAAACTGACGCCGCTATGCGGCTACCTACCATACTATCGCCGCTATGCGGCTACCAAACTGACGCCGCTATGCGGCTACCTACCATACTATCGCCGCTATGCGGCTACTACCATACTATCGCCGCTATGCGGCTACCTACCATACTATCGCCGCTATGCGGCTACTAACAAACTGACGCCGCTATGCGGCTGGCAAAAGAAAAGCCCTGACTGAAAAACGTCAGGGCTTTTCTTTTATCATTACATGACCACAATTAAACTGCAGCCATATCCTTTTCCTTATTGACATTTTCAACATGTGTAATACGGCCGCGGGCAATGGCAACCGCATCCGTAATCAGCACATTAATTTTCTCTTTGACTGGCTCATATTTTGCACCGTCAAGGTCGCTGTTTGTTCCGATATAGATGAGCAGTGCCTGAAGATACCTGGAGATGATCGTCCTGGAGTTCTTAATTGTAAGATAATTAATTTCAGAATCCGCCTCAACTTTTGTTTGATGCAATTTCTCAAATGTTTCCTGTGAGGTCGTTAACTGTTCAAACCAGTCGCCGGCCCCGATGGTTTCGATGGCTTGCTGTGCCTGAGGTGTACGAAGATTTGTAATCAAACTGTTCATTTTGGAACTCTCAACAGCATAGCCAAGACTATAAATCCTGTTGCCCACATTTTCAATAATCGATGCAAGGGCAATGGCAGCTCCCTTTTTTTCCACATTTTTGTCATGTGTGAAGGAGCTGACGAAATCGCGGAAGCCGATAAAAGCATGGTCTCTGTCCTGATCCTGAATAAGAAGCTTCGAAGTATACTCACTTCCAAGGGTTTTACCCAATGAAACAGACAAATCAGCGTTTGATTTCGCGATAAGTGTACCTAGTGTTACAACATACGGATTGTCGGCCAGCGCCTCATTACTTATACCAACAAGGCGGTTAACAAATGTGTTTAGTTCAGATGAACTTAGAATACTTACTGGTAAGTCTTTCATGAAATATAAATTTAATTGTTAGTAATAATTTAGCAGTTTCGAATATGAAAGTTTGTGAATATCCTTAAAATATTTTTTTATACGATCACAAAAAAATAAGATACAAAAAACGGCAACTTTTTTCCATAAAAAATTAAAAATCACGGATAAGCCAGTCATTTCCGTCATAAATATCTTAAAACGACAAAATATAGCCCGTTTAAGTGCCTTATGTTTGTTTGGGAACCAAAATTTCAAAATCAGACGATCCAACGTTTGTCGGGGAACAAAATTTTCAAAATCGGACCGTCCAACATTTGTTGGGAACCAAAATTTTCAAAATCAGACGATCCAACGTTTGTTGAGGAGCAAAATTTGCAAAATCTGCCGATACAACGTTTATCAGGGGACAAAACTAAACCTTGACGGGTCAGCTATGAATAACGGGAACGCGAGTTTTGGGTCTCCTCTCCCATTTTATATACCTTAACATGATAAAAGGAACTGCAGGAAATCAGAATGAATGAAAAACGGGGATTTAACTTATTGTGTCTTTGCAGATCTTTCAAAGTAACGAAGCTTCATAACTCCCCTACGAGCCGCGCAAAATCTTCTCCATCTTCCTTCCTTTCGCCAACTCATCCACCAACTTATCCAGGTACCTAACCTGCTGCGTCAAGGTATCCCCGATTTCCTCCACACGATACCCGCAGATGACGCCGGTGATCAGGTGCGCATTGGGGTTGAGTGTTGCATGTTGAAAGAATATCTCAAAAGTTGCATTTTCTCTGATCAGTTCCTGCAGTTTCTTGTTACCGAAACCTGTTAGCCATGCTATTACCTGGTGCAATTCTTCTTCTGTTCTCCCTTTCCTCTCTACTTTTGCAAGATACAAAGGATAGACCGAGGCGAAGGTCATTTTTGCGAAACGCTGATTGTATGTATTGGAATCGTTCATGTTTTGTATTTTGCGTTAATCTTTCAGATTATTTCAACTTCAAAAGCACGTTGTATAGCTTTCTGCTACCGGTTCGGCGTTCTATTTGTCCATTCAATTTTATCAATTTTATACCAGTTATGTCTTATCCCGTCTAAATCAAATGTCACAATAAATTTAAGTCCATTTTTAGTAAGTACATTGTTTGACTTAATATTTTCACAGTCAGCCATCGCGTATATTTCATTTAGGTTTAATTTCTCAAACCCGTAATCTATTGAAGCCTTCGCTGCCTCTGTGGCAAAACCTTTTCCCCAGTATTTCTGAATGAGCCTGTAGCCTAAATCATAATAATTTATGTGGCTGTTTGTAAATTCCCTTACCAGCTTGAGTCCGGTCCAGCCGATGAAATTATTTGATTCTTTGTCTACTATTGCCCAGCGTCCAATACCATAGTCCACATATTGTTGCCGGATAAAATTTATCATAGCAATAATTTGTCCTTTATTCTCAACCGGTTTATTACCCAAATATCGATGAACCTCAGGATCGGAATCGAGTTGAAAAAGTCCGTCCACATCAGTTGGAAGTATTTCTCTTAAAATTAGCCGATCTGTTTCAAAAAATATTCTCATAAAGTAACTGTCTATGCCGCTGTAATTTACTTACGATGACCGATAGTGATTTGCAGATTTGCGATGGTTGGGAATTTCCCGATGAACTTCCTGCGAAGTGCTGTTTTTCAAAATACTAATTTTCTGTCAACGAAGCACAAAAATCCGACTTGCGGGTATTTTGCTGTTGCCGGCAGATTTTGCAGTTTTTCAGATTCTTTGATAAACTTCGTTGAAAGGAATTCTCTTTCTGTCTCCCCAAACTCCTTTTTCATCCCGGATTCCGCAGGAAACTACCATATTGATTTCTGCCCCGAAAGGCAATTTCAGGATACTTTTCACTTTTCTGCTGTCAAAACCTTCCATCGGACAAGTGTCATAACTTTCATTGGCCATTGCCAGCATAAACGTTTGAGCCGCCAAAGCACAGGTTTTATGAACGACGACCCTCGTGTCGCTTTCAGATACCTGGTAAGTGATTGTTCTGAAAATCCCTACAATGTTCACAATGATTTTTCGGACAATCCCTAAAATTCCTAAAAAGCGGGAATATAAAATTGGCATTACATACCCATAGTACATTTTCCAACTGTTGATTCTTTTCTCTTGTTTCTCTTTTGGGCTATTTTTCAGAACATTCTGAGTTTCCAACTCAAGCATTTTTCTGGCTCTTTTCCGATACAAATCCTGCCTTGTTACGAATACTACCATTTGTCGGGCAGTTGTCGCCGATTCCTGACTTAAACAAGCGACAGCGAGTTTTTTAAGAATTTCCGGATTTGTGATTTGATAAAACTCCCAAAGCTGCATATTGGAACTGTTGGGAGCCAAGGTTGCAAGTTCTATACAGTGTTTAACAGTTTCTGAATCAATCGGAAGGTCTTTGTAGCGTCTTATTGAACGTCTGTAATTTATTGTTTCTTCTAAAGTCATTTTTATGTGGATTATCTGTTTCTGAATTTCTTTGTTATCCGTTTTATCCTGTCCTGGCAACAACGGATTTCACATTGAGACTTTAAAATCTGGTTGTACAGTTGTGCGATTAAACTCGCCGGCAACAGAACAATAGGCTTAACTGGTTGCGCCTGTTGTTCTGCCTTACCATGCGATTAACCGGCGCTAATTAAGCAGCTCGGCAGGAATCTCCTGAATTGGTTCGATTTCGAGTGTTTTTACAAACAGCTCGCCCCCTTCGGACTGTATCTGGATTTTACCTTTTGAAAGCGGCGACACCTCGCCATTTTCGATCTTGCCCGAGTTATAATTGACCATGTTTATCTTGCCATTAACCATATGAATCGAAGTGCGCCCAAAGCAATACAAATCGATCGTGTTCCATTCACCAAAAGGTTTTTCGTAATCGGCACTTTTTGAAGCGATCGGCGCTGTTTGTCCCTGTCCGAATTTAGTTTTTTCGCCCGTTGGAGAATAGGTATACGATTTGCCGTCTGCACTTTTAACCGCCGGAATTTCGAAGTAGCTCTTCCCCATACAATATGAATCACCCATTTTTCCGGTGCACAACTGGAACTCGTGCGACGACATCCAGACATCGAGACCTGCGCCAAAATCGCCGTAGCTGTGGTACAGCAATCCCGAATTGAGCTGTTTGGTTATTTTATTCCCCCATTTAAATACCATGCGGATGTGGTAGTTTTCGTACTCCTTCTGTGTGGCAATCGAGGCATTCTGTTCACCCGAGATGCGTAAGACTTTTGCGCCATCCAGGTCAACAACCGTGAAAACTTTCAACGGATCGACATTCAGTCCGACAGGCACACCGCCTTTTTCTTTGGGTCCGATGTAAGTGTCCCATCCTTTAAGGTTTTTACCATTCAGAAGTGACTTCGCACTTTTTTGAGAAAAGCCGCCTGACGCGACAAACAAAACAATGGCAATCAGTATTAATTTCTTCATTTGATTATTTTATAAGTTGGATAACAAAAAGACTGCCCCGAAATCGGGGCAGTTCGAAAGTTTATGTTGTAGTACTAATTATTTTTTTTCGAGTATTTCCTGCGCTTTTTCTAAGATCGTTGTGTCGTCGAGCAGTATAATCCCGCCTTGCGGCCCCTGTTCGATGTGCATACCAACACTTGTCCCTTTTTCATAATGCGTACCTCCAAAATAATTCCTCACGGTTTCAACTTCAATGCCTAACTCCTGAGCTATCCGTTGCATTGAACCGTGAGGCAAATGATCCTTGATATCACGAAGCTCATTGAAGGTTATTTTTTTCGTCATGGTGAAAAGATTTAAAAAGTTAATAATTAATACACAAATTTAAAGACGTTAATCAACTTGGACTCGCCGAAAATTAGCATTAAATTTTCAATATTGTAACTGAATTATAACATCTTTTTGTGCAATACTATAAAATTTAGAAATATTAACAATTCAATATTGCACTTGGAAGAATATTTGATTGAAATTCAAATCATTAAAATTCCAACTGAACCTTTTTTAGCCTTCAATTCGAAAAGTGTTATACAACAGGTTTGAAAATAATCTCAAAGACGGAAGAGCGGGGCCAACAACGGAGATCTCCTTTATTTATGCCTGTGAACTGCCGGCTTCTTTCGCACCACCGGGGTGGTGGTATTTACCGGGGCTTTTTTCAGCAAAATCTCATAGGCTGTTTCCTGAATCAACTCGCGAAGTTTCAAATGGTTGATTTCATTATTCATACGAGTTGGATAAACCCTGTTCGAAAAAAACAAAAAGAGGATGCCGGTTACAGGGTCTGCCCAGGCGAAAGTTCCTGTAAAACCACTGTGTCCAAAGCTGGCATCGCTGCTCAACGGTGCGGGATAAGCCTCCCCGAATCGACGCAGATTATTCCGCGGATAGGGCTTGTCGAATCCATAGCCGCGCCGGTTATCCGTTTTCTCGAAATGACGGCTCGTCCAATCTTCCATGGTTGCCTCCGAAATATACCTGTCGCCTCCATAAGATCCGTAATTCAAATACATCTGCATCATCTTTGCCGCATCATTGATTGTACCGAATAAACCGGCATTGCCCGAAATTCCACCGAGAACGGCGGCAGCTTCGTCATGCACAAATCCCTGCAACTGTTCTTTACGGAATGAATCATCGAATTCAGTTGGATCCATCATTTCGATGGGATGATACAAATACGGACGGTAAGTGAGCGAAAAGGCTCCCAATGGCTTGTAGAAATTGTCCTTGATATAGGTTTCATAATCCTGGTGACCCAATGACTCAATGATACGCGGGAAGATGATAAATCCGATATCCGAATAGACAAACCGTTTCTGCTTTAGAAGTGCTGATTTTTTGATAGCTGCATAAACTGAATCACGAAAACTATTCAGGATATAAAGATCTTTGCTCACCCGGAGCGAATACTTATCGGTTGAATCTTTAGAGTAGAAGCCTGGCTTGTAGTTTCCGTTCCGATCAACCGTTTGCATCCAGAATGGGATTCCGGATTTAAGGCGTGCCTGGTGTGAAAGAACATCGGCTACGATCAGACCTTGCTTATTACTTCCTTTCCAGTCGGGCCAGTAGTCGCTCATCCGTTTATTGACAACGAGTTTTTTCTGATCGGCCAAACGCATTAAAGCAGGAACAGGGGCCATAATTTTGGTCAGTGATGCAAAATCAAACAGGTCGTCGGGCTGCAGGTGCCGGTCTTCACTGTATGTTTGGTAACCGTAAGACTCATTAAAGAAAACCTTTCCATTCTTTGCAAGGAAAATGGCACACCCCGGAAAAGCTTTTTCCTTCAAACCCAAATTTACAAGTGAGTCAATCTTTTTTTTTAAATAGGTGGAATCGACGCCCAGTTCTTCGGGGAGCGTATACTTAAACCGTTCAGAAGTTGAAACGATAAGGCCGTCACGCGATCGGAAATTAGGGTTCACGGTAACCGGAAGTTTCCCCTGTGCTCCAAAAGCGCCAAATATCAACTGTCCAGCCAGATCCTCCGATTCGGGACTTTCCTGATAGGCGACGATCAGTCCGTTTGCTTTTTCGATGTTATCCAAATAACCAAGGGTATAAGGGTTTCCCATTACCACAATGATCGATTTATAATTCGCGGCAACCTGGCTGACTACCTTTTGCTGCGTGTTTGTAATCCGGTATTTGGAGGAGACAAAATTGCCCATGTTGTTCACGGTGGCTATCACAAGATTATATTTGATCAACTTAATCATCAACTTTTTAATCTCACTTTCATCCGCATCTTTTCCAATTGAAAAGTGATCCATTCTGGTATATCTTTCCATTGAATGCTGAAAGGGGGTGACATTTTCGCGTCCTATGCTGAGCGTGGCAATTTTGAGTGTATCAAGACCACGCAATGGCAAAAGGTTATTTGCATTCCGAAGAACCGTGAGCGATTGCTGTGCCACATTGCGCAGTGTCATCCGGTAAGCTGATTGGTTGAGATCTTTATACAGATTTTCGGTTTTAACCGGTGCATACTTATTCAGGCCCGCCCATCGTTTAATCATCAGGATCTTTCTGCACTTCTTATTTATTTCCTCAATAGTTATCTGATCCTTTAAGATTGCTTTTTTTACCTCCTCTATAACTTTGCCGGGATTTAATACAAATTCGAGCAGATCGTTACCGGCAATTAAGGCTTTCACCTCGGTTCCATCATTATTTTCAGGGTCTTCTGCACCTTCCATATTCATCGCATCGGTGACTATCAACCCTTCAAAACCATATTCGCCCATCAATAAATCATGGATCATCGGTTTTGAAACGGTGGCTGCTACCCCGCTGCTGTCGAGTGCAGGAACGCTCAGATGCCCCGTCATGATTCCACCGATTCCGTATTTTACCGCATTACGGAAGGGGACAAGTTCCATTGAATCAAGTTGTGTACGGTTGTGGGGAATCACAGGAAGCGCATAGTGGGAATCCTTTTGCGTATCGCCATGTCCCGGAAAATGTTTAAATGTGGACAGTACCCGTTGTGATTGCAAACCAAGCCCATACGCGACCGCCTTTTGCAGGACCAGCTTCGGGTTGTCGCCATACGACCGGAATCCAATGACCGGGTTAAGCGGATTACTGTTCACATCGGCAACAGGTGCAAAATTAATGTGGATACCGAGCCGCCTACATTGCCGGCCAAGGTCGGCTCCCAGGTTATAGATAAGTGAATCATTGTAAATGGCACCCAACGTAAAACCATAAGGATATTTGATGCAGCTGTCGAGCCGCATCGACAATCCATATTCGGCATCAATGGCAACCAACAGAGGCGTTTTCGAAATATTTTGAAGTTGATTAACCATATTAGCATGGCGTATGGGACCTCCCTGCATGGCTATTACACCACCAATTTTATTTTCCTTCACCATCCTGGTTAACTTCTGCAAATTAGAGGTTCCTTTCGACGAATAAGCCGGAACCATTATCAGCTGACCGATTCTTTCATCGACCGACAGTGAATTAAAAACAGAATCAACCCATTGATCGGTCTCATACTGCAGAAAAGGGGGCCGAACCTTCTGCTGAGCAATTAAAATCGAACTGAAAAAGGATAATATGATGACAATAAACGTTTTCTGCATATCTTTTTATACTTGTGGCACTCGTAATGACAGCGCCTAAAAATAGACAAAACATCAGAAAGGCACCCCGAAATAAAAAAAAAATTCAGATTGTTTTCGATTCTGATGAATTAGATCGCTTTATATTGGAATATGTATATCTTTACATGTGTAATTGCCAAACTCTCTCACCATGCCACAACACTTAAAACGCCTCGTCGGTGTATTTGCAGTATTTATAATTCTGTTCCTTATCCTGCATTATTTGCTAACGCCCAGCTCTTTTGGGGAGCTAGGTCATTATCGTGCTAAAGCTATTCCGGAGAATGAATTGAAAGAACTGCACTATGCGGGATCTGAGCAATGTTCTAAATGTCATGAAGATATTCGCAAGGATAAAGCGATAGGATTTCATGCTAAACTCAAATGTGAAGTGTGTCATGGTCCTGGTTTAAAACATGCGCTTTATGCCGACCAGTTTAAAGCCGGACAATTACCTGATTCTTTAATACTTTATAAACCCGGCGAACGAAAAGACTGTTCCGTCTGCCATCAGTTCAATGCAGCGCGGTTAAAAATTCAATTCGATACGATTAATACATCAATGATTCACCAGGTAAATTCGATAGAGCACAACCCTTTTGACAAGAAAACGAAAGTTGAATTCAAATGTATCGAATGTCATAATCCCCATCAGCCATGAGACCAGTTAAACCCAAAATATCGAGAAGAGATTTCTTCAAAGCCGGAACGATCATTGTAGGAGGAATTACCGTTGCTTCAGCGTTTACGCCTTACGACGCTGTACTGATCGCGGCTGAAAAGCCAAAAACAGGGAAATGGTATGGAATAGGCATCGACATCAATAAATGCATCGGGTGCGGAAAATGCGCCAGTGCATGCAAACAGGAAAACAATGTTCCAAAGGCACCCTTCTACTTCCGTTCGTGGGTGGAACAGTATACAATAAAGAACGACGGCACCATCATTGTCGAGTCGCCGAACGGTGGAATTGACGGGTTTAAACAATCAGTGCCCACCAATGAAATTTTCAAATCGTTCTTTGTTCCCAAAATGTGTAATCATTGTGCCAAATCGCCCTGTGTACAGGTCTGTCCGGTCGGTGCAACATTCGAAACACCTGAAGGAATTGTTTTGGTTGATGAGAATTACTGTATTGGATGCAGGTACTGTGTTCAGGCTTGTCCTTACGGATGCAGGTATATTCATCCGGAAAAAGGAACAGCTGACAAATGTACTTTATGTATCCATCGACTTGTAAAAGGCTTACAGCCAGCCTGCTTTGAAATATGCCCTACGGAAGCCCGAATTTTCGGTGATTTAAATGATCCGGCAAGCAAGGTGAATTATTTCCTGAAAAATCACACCTGTATGGTGATTAAACCCCATTTAAATACCGGTTCAAAATTATTCTATAACGCTTTAAGCTCTGAGGTAAGATAACATGGAACAACATTTACAAGATCTGTACGAAGTTCTTTCAAAAGTTGATGGATATGTCTATCCTAACGAAATTGAACTTAACTGGAGTATACTCATCGTACTTTACCCGTATATCACCGGCTTGGTAGCAGGCGCATTTATTCTGGCCTCACTTGAACGTATTTTTAAAGTACACATTCTCAAACCAACTTACGGGATTGCACTTCTTACGGCATTTTCATTTATGCTTGTGGCTACCATGCCGTTAATCAGCCATCTTGGCAAACCATTCAGGGCTTACGAAATTATGATTACACCGCATTCAAGCTCGGCAATGGCCATTTTCGGTTTTGTTTATTTATGGTACCTGATGGTTGTATTATTGCTTGAAATCTGGTTCGACTATCGGCGTGATATGATAATATGGGCACAGGAAACGACTGGCGTAAAGCGGTTTTTGTACCGCGTTCTTTCACTTTGGACCACCGATATTTCGCCAAAAGCCGTTGCCCTGGATAACAGGATCGGTTATATCGTCACGGTAATCGGGATACCATCCGCATTTTTACTGCATGGATATGTCGGTTTCATATTTGGATCAATAAAAGCGAATCCTTGGTGGTCTACAGTTTTGATGCCAGTGATTTTCCTTTTTTCGGCAATCGTTTCAGGAATTGCGCTGGTTATGCTGATCTATATTCTGCTGACCAAAATACGGAAACTAAAAATAGATATGGATTGCCTGGATACGATCGCAAAATACCTGTTTTACATTCTGATCATCGATTTTGTACTTGAAGGATTGGATCAGATTCACCGCATTTACGAAGCGGAAGAATCGTTTGAAGTTCTTCATAAACTTGTATTTGGCAAACTCTTTTTTACGTTGTTTTTCATGCAGGGATTGTTCGGCACCATCGTGCCGTTGGTTACTCTTGGGACTTTTCAGTTTTACAAGCCCAATGAAAAAGTCAGAAAATTTATCTACCTGGCTATATCGGCCCTGATTCTGATCGGCGTATTCTTCATGCGGTGGAATGTTGTAATTGGAGGACAATTGTTTTCGAAAAGTTTTTACGGTTATACGAGTTTCAAAACCGGCATGATCGGCTCCGAAGGATATTTGATGGCAGCTGTCTGGCTCATCGTCCCGTTTATTATTTTGTCATTCCTGTTATGGCTCCTTCCACCATGGAAAAAGAAAGAAGAAGCTGAAACGCAGGTATTATGATGCCAACCTAAAACCCGACGATGAAGAATTCCGATGATCAGAAAACAGAAGAGCTGGGTAAGATTCTGAAGCGACTTGATTCACTCGAGGAGCGAATTGCGTTGTTGGAATCAAACAAAAGTCAAATAAATCAGGTTCAAGCTGTTTCGGAAAATGGAACGGAAGGTGAGGACGCTGAATCTGTCAACTTCAGGATCTCATTAAGCTCTCCATTCGAAACCAGACTTGGTGAATATGGGTTGGCATGGCTCGGGAATATTGTTTTATTTTTTGCGATAACCTTTCTTTGGCAGTACTTTAACGATACGGGTAAACCATTAATTTCTGTAATTGTTGGTGTGATTAGTGTGGCCGGCATTTTTACGATGTCGTATTACTTCCGTAAGAACTATTCTTATCTGTCATTTCTGTTTAATTTTTTTGGATTTATAATTGTCTTCTATATCATTCTGAGGCTACATTTTTATAACAGCAATCCAATTTTGACTAACGAACTGTTTGCCACAATATTAATAATTGCGGCGATTGGAGCTCAGCTTTACTATGCTATCAAAAATCAGTCTCAGATTCTGGCCGGACTGGCTTATACATTTGCAATTTTCACAGCGTTTACTTCAACCCTGCCGTTAGCATTTTTTCTGATTTCAATTGCGACCACGGCTTTGGTAATGTACACTTTCTGGAAGTACAATTGGTGGCAGACGCTAATATTCATCCTACTAATCAGCTTCTTAATAAATTTAACATGGCTGATCAAAAATCCGGTTATTCTGGTTAAAACACCTTTAACATTTATTTATTTTTCAATTCTAACATCCATCTATGCACTCGTAGCTTTACGGAAACCCAACGAGGCATTTTCCGAAAATCTGATAATCACAATTCTACTGCTTTCGGGTTCAGTATATTCAATTTTATTAGCCGGATTGGTTCTGAAATATTTTCCAAGTGCGTATGTACCCTATTTTACAGCAATTTCCATTTACTGCATTGGGTATTCAGTTCTGCTTAAGTTTCATTCACCCTGGAAATTCTCACCGGCTCTTTTCGCGCTGTTTGGATTTGTGGCAATCAGCGTTACGATCTATGGGAACTATCATTTCCCCGATTCATTCTTATTGCTTATCTGCCAGAGTTTTCTGGTTCTGACTTTAGCACTTTGGTACAGGTCGCAGATCATAACGCTGATGAATACATTTCTTTTGCTGATTCTTGTAATTATGTATTATAACTTATCAGGAGAATTACAATCCGTTAATTTTTCAATACCTGCCGTGGCCTTATTATCGGCAAGGATCATCAATTGGCAGAAAGAGCGATTGAATATAAAAACCGACTTTATCCGGAACATTTACCTGTTTACACTTTTCGTTTCAATGCTCTATGCGATTTACAAAGGTTTGCCGGGACAATACATTACGGTTTCGTGGCTTTGCATCGCTGGTATTTATTTGGTTCTTAGCATTCTGCTTAAAAGTTTTAAATATAGATGGATGGCAATGGCCAATTTACTTGTCGCTGCATTCTATTTATTTTTAGTTGACCTGTCAAAAATTGATCTGATCTACAGAATAATGATATTCCTTATTTTCGCCATAACCACTTTGGTTCTTTCAACTTACTATGTAAATAAAATAAAGAAAAAAAATACCAATAGTGAAATTGGTCAAACCAGCGATGCCACTTAGAGGCAATACAAATAGCGTTAAATCTTACAGATACTTCCTACTCTACCAACGGGTTTGAAAGATTTTCACTCAAAAACAAATACAAAGTTTCTGATTTCTTAAATCATATCCATACTTTCGCGGATAAATAACGCAACGGTTTAAAAGATAAACCGTCTATTAAAAATCAGTTCAGACTTTAGTATTCAGACTTATTCAAAACGCTGTGAGTGGAACCACCTTCAAAAACAAATTGTTTCAATTGACAATGGTTATTTTAGTTCTGTGTCTTACCTTAACTGGTTATGCATCTCAGAATCCAATATTAACCGGAGCAGAACAAACCAGCCTCTACCTTTCGAAATTAAAGGGTAAGAATTTAGCGCTTGTCGTAAATCAAACCTCCCGAATCGGTGACCAGCACCTGGTTGACTTCCTTTTAAGCAAAAGATTGACGATTAAACGAATTTTTGCACCTGAACATGGTTTTAGAGGCGAAGCCGGAGCAGGAGAATTAATCGACAATTCGAAAGACCGGGAAACCGGGATTCCAATTATATCGGTCTATGGGAAAAACCGGAAAGCCAGTAAAGAACAACTTGCGGGCATCGATGTAGTTATTTTTGATATTCAAGATGTTGGATGCAGATTTTATACCTACATAAGTACCCTGCATTATATGATGGAGGCTTGCGCCGAGAACAATATTACACTTCTTATTCTCGACCGTCCAAATCCAAATGGCGATTACGTCGACGGACCAATTCTTCAGCCGGCTTTCAGATCGTTTGTCGGAATGGATCCTATTCCTGTCGTTCATGGCTGCACAATTGGTGAAATGGCTCAAATGATTAATGGCGAAAAGTGGTTAGCAAATGGCGTTAAAGTAAAACTCGAGATCATTAAAGTTGCGAATTATACACATTCGATGAAATACGAACCCCCTGTAAAGCCATCCCCAAATCTTCCCAATTATTTAGCAATCAGATTATATCCGTCACTTTGCTTCTTTGAGGCCACCAGTGTCAGCGTCGGCCGGGGTACACAATTTCCATTTCAGGTCTTAGGTTTTCCGGATCCGTCGTTCGGAACCTTCTCTTTTACACCTGTAAGTTTGAAAGGCATGGAATTAAATCCATTGCAGAAGGATAAAAAATGCTTTGGTGACGATCTGCGCGAATTAAAAGAGGTACCAAAATTCACCTTATCCTATTTTATTGAATGGCTTCATAAGTTTAAAAATAAAGATGCATTTCTAACCAGTAGTAAAGGCTTTAACCAGCTAATGGGCAACGATACTGTTTTAAAACTTATTCTCGAAGGGAAAGGTGAAGCCGAAATCAGGAAATCGTGGGAGGCTGAATTAGCGGATTATGGTGCAATTCGTCAAAAATACTTGTTGTATCCCGATTTTAATCCTGCAAAATGAGTCCAGTTCTAGTCGCGATCCTTCTTGGAGGATACTTTCTGATGCTTTTAATTATTGCCCATATCACGGGCAAATCGGCCACGACCGATTCTTTTTTCACGGCCAACCGGAAATCACCTTGGTTTGTAGTAGCATTCGGAATGATCGGGACTACAATATCAGGCGTTACGTTTATCTCTGTTCCTGGGGAAGTTGGAAATTCAGCGAGTACCTATTTCCAATTTATAATGGGTAACCTGGTCGGTTTCTGGATTGTTGCACTTGTACTTCTACCCGTTTATTACAAGCTCAACCTGATCTCAATTTACACCTACCTTGAACAAAGGTTTGGATTCTATTCCTACAAATCGGGATCCTTCTTTTTCCTCCTTTCAAGAACGATTGGTGCTGCATTTCGAATGTATTTAGTTGCTGAAGTACTGCAATTGGCACTATTCGACGCGCTAGGAATTCCTTTTGCTGTTACTGTTCTGATCAGCATCTTCCTGATCTGGGTGTATACTTACCGGGGCGGTGTCAAAACCATCATCTGGACAGACTCTTTACAAACCATCTTCCTGCTTACAGCAGTGATATTGACCATCTACTATATTTTTTCAAGTTTTGGATGGTCGGTTGGACAAACACTTCAAAAGATAAATGACCATCCATATTCGAGAATCTTTGAATGGGATATGAAATCGGGCAAATACTTTTTCAAACAATTCATTGCAGGAATCTTTGTTACAATTGTAATGGTGGGTCTTGACCAGGACATGATGCAAAAGAATCTCACGTGCAAAAGCCTGAAGGAATCTCAAAAAAATATGCTCACCTTCAGTGCCATTTTTGTAGCTGTCGTTGGTATGTTCTTATTGTTAGGTGTTTTACTCTATATTTTTGCCGATATAAATGGAATTAAGCTGCCGCCAAAATCAGACTATCTATTTCCGATGCTTGCGATGAACCATATGAACGTAATGATTGGAATCTTCTTTTTGCTTGGAATTACAGCTGCAAATTATGCGAGTGCCGATTCTGCTCTTACATCGTTAACAACAGCCTTTTGCGTTGATTTTTTAGATATTAAAAACCGCCCTCAGGAACGAAAGCAAATACTACTGCGACGCACGCATGTCGGGTTTTCACTTTTGTTGTTTCTCGTGATCATGGTCTTCAGAATTATTAATGACCAAAGCGTAGTAGTTGCAGTTTTTAAAGCTGCAGGCTACACTTACGGACCCTTACTTGGACTCTTCGCATTCGGTCTGCTCACCAAAAAACACGTTAAAGACGGTTGGGTTCCTTTGGTAACCGTTTGTTCGCCTTTTATTGCATGGATGACAGATGCTTATTCTGAACAGTTGTTCAATGGCTATCAAATTGGATTTGAGCTAATTATTATTAATGGCGCCATTACATTTTTAGGATTGCTTTTAATTCAAAAAAAAATCTCATCATCGTTAAAAAACGTTAAAGAATGTTGATTTTTTATTATATCTTTGAAAAGCTATATTAGGGTAAACTTTTTCCAATAAGATCAGAACATAAACAACAGGCAGTCAAAAATGAAGCGCTTATTTAATATATTGTTAATATTGGGATTTATTTCTCTTTTTTACGCCTGTGAAAAAGAGAAAATGAATTCGTCTTCCAGCGCCATCCTTCATTTTTCGTCAGACACAATTACCTTCGATACACTCTTTACTTCAATAGGATCTCCAACCAGAAACCTTCGTGTAATTAACCGGACGAACGAAAATGTTGTAATTTCATCGGTGAGGCTGGCAGGAGGAAAGCAAAGCGGTTTTCGTTTGAATGTAAATGGCGATGCATCGATCGAATCGTACAATGTTCAGATTCCTGCACAAGACAGTATCTTTATTTTTGTGGAGGCTCTGCTAGGTAAGAATGGCAGAAATGTTCCATTGGTTACCGAAGATTCAATTATTTTCCTAATAAATAATATCGAACAAAAAGTGCGGTTACTGGCTTGGGGGCAAGATTTCGTAATGGTAAAATCTGAAAATATAAAAACAACGATTTGGAATCATGACCGTCCATATCTGGTTTACAACGAAGCACTTGTGGATTCTGGTCAAACTCTTACCATTGAAGCCGGTACAACTGTCTATTTTCATAAATACGCCGGATTGAAGGTGAAAGGAACATTAAAAGTTTTAGGGACATTCGAGGAGCCTGTTGAATTTAAAGGAGATCGCCTCGAGCCAGCATTCTCTGATACTCCGGACCAATGGAACGGAATCATACTCTATTCAGGGAGTCACAATAACAAAATCAATTATGCAAAAATAAAAAACGCAAATATTGGTTTGCAGGTAGGGACCATCGAACACACCGGGTATGCATCATTAGAGCTTTCCAATACAAGGATCGAGAATATGAGTTGGTCAGGAATTTGGGCAATGAAATCAAAAATTCTTGCTTATAATTGCGTCATTTCAAATGTAAGATACTACAATACTGCACTTTTACTTGGTGGTGACTATCAATTCTACCATACAACTTTTGCCAATTATTACAATAAGTTATCCTCAGGTATGCGGACGACCGAAACCCTAATTGTATCAAACTACCTGGTCGATAATAAAAGTGGCACAAGGTATGTGGGTGATTTAAAAGAGGCCACGTTCGGAAACTGCATTATTACAGGTAACCGCGTGAACGAACTATCAATATCCATGGACAGTCAGGGTGCATCGAACTATTTATTCGATAGAAGCCTTATCCAGATTTCAGATACCTTTAAAATTGTTGAATCAAATCGTTTTGTTGACATTATCCGAAATGTAAATCCACGCTTTAAGAACCCATACAAAGGAAATTTCGAATTAGATACTTTGTCGATTGTCAAGGATTATGGGAAAGCCAGCTACTCTAAAATGTATCCTCTTGATCTGAAAAATGATAGCAGGATAAGTGATGACGGTCCCGATCTTGGGGCATTTGAACGAATCGAAAAAAAGAACGGCTCAAAAAAATAGTTCATGTCGGGGATTCTGAAATGGATTCTTGTTCTTGGTGTCATTTATCAGGCAACAAATTTGTCTGCCGAAGCACAAACCAAATACAATATTGTATTCTACAATGTTGAAAATCTGTTTGATACATGGGATGATCCATTAACTTCGGATGAGGAATTTACACCTCAGAACGAAAGACATTGGACAAGGGAACGTTTTGAGAACAAGATCAAAATGATTTATAAAACCCTGATCACTGCAGGTAATGGTCAATTCCCTGATATAATTGGACTTGCCGAAGTTGAGAATCTTTGGGTAATCGAACAACTAATCACTAAAACTCCCTTGTCAAAAGTACCTTATGGAATTATCCATAAAGAATCTCCTGATCCGCGTGGAATTGATGTCGCTTTACTTTATCGAAAAGACAGAATAAAACCAATTGATTTTGAACACATACCTGTTTTGTCAGAAGGGAAAAACAGTTTTAAAACACGTGACATTCTTCACTTTACCGCTGAAGTCGGATCAGAACAAATCCATTTCTTTGTAAATCACTGGCCTTCGAGAAGCGGCGGATATATTGAGACCAAAGAGAAAAGAGACCTAACTGCCAGAATATTAAGAAATTGCATTGATTCACTGTTGGCAAATAAAACCTCTGAAAATATTGTGCTAATGGGAGACTTCAATGCTACTCCAACAGAAAAATGTTTTACCACAATACTCAAAGCGCTCCCCTATCCCGGGAATAATAATCCTTCCTGCTTAATTAATCTTTCTACTCTCTGGACAAAGCGGGCAGAAGGAACCATCAGGAACGGAGGTCAGTGGGAAGTATTCGATCAAATGATCTGTTCAAATAATCTACTATCAAACAATGCCTTACATATAGAGATCGAACAAAGCGGGATTTGCAATTTTGATTTTTTACTGGAACCTGACCCAACTTTTCTGGGTAAAAAACCCTTCAGAACCTATCTTGGGCCTAAGTATCATGGAGGAATAAGCGATCATCTCCCGGTGAAAGTCTGCATTTCGGAAAACTAAAAAAATGGTATTTTCCCATTTTCCAGGTTTTTCGTTTTTATCTGAATATCGCCATTGCCCGAAATGCCTGAACTTACTCCCTTATCAAAAAGTATTTCGTCCAATTTGTTATCTAAGAATACTGAAATTCAATTAAATGAAAAGAACGCTTATAATAATTATACTCAACCATTAAACCTTGGGTGATTAATCCCATCAAAGAATGGAATTAATTAAAAATTAGAATGAGAAAAGTATCACTTTTTATAATCTTATTATCCTCAATCGTTGTTCAATTAACCGCGCAAATACCATCACCATTGGGCGGTACGAAGAGTAGCCCCGGAGATGAGTCAACCTCCCGAAATCTTAGCATAAAAGGGAAAATTGTCGATTCAGCCAATCACACTCCTATGGAATTTGCCAGTATTGCAATATATTCGGCAGCAGACAGCTCAATCGCAGGTGGGGTTATGAGTACTTCAACCGGTGCTTTTGAGGTAAAAAAACTCAAGGCAGGAAAATACTATCTCCAGGCCAATTTCATCGGTTTCGAAAAAACAACTATATCAAATATTGTATTAAAATCCGCCATTCCAACAAAAGATGTTGGACAAATTGAATTAGTAGTTGCGACGCAACAAGTTGGCCAGGCAACCGTAACAGCCGAAAAAGCCCGTGTTGAATTTAAAATCGATCGTCGGGTTGTAAATGTTAGTCAGGACCTTACTGCAACCGGTGGTTCTGCCATCGAAGTGCTCGAAAACACACCATCTGTACAGACCGACTTCGACGGAAATGTTACCCTTAGGGGCAGCTCTTCCTTTACTGTTTTGATTGACGGCAAACCTAGCGTTTTACAAGGCAGCGATGCATTGCGGCAAATTCCCGCCACCAATATCGAAAACATCGAAATCATCACCAATCCATCAGCCAAATACGACCCGGACGGTGTATCAGGAATTATTAATGTGGTGATGAAGAAAAACTTAAAGGATTCATTTAGTGGTCTAATCAATCTGACCACCGGACTCAACGATAAATATCGTGGCGATATGAACTTAAATTATCGTACCGGGAAATGGAATTTCCTGTTGGGAGCCGATTTCACCGATATGCACAATAAAGGAACCCGGGATATGAACCAGGAAATCTACTCGGCTGACACAATCACCACGAGACAAACTTTAGGAGACGGCGATATGATCCATAAAGGAAAAAGTTTAAAAGGGGGTTTCGATTACACGATTAACAAAAAAACCTCGTTTGGGATGACCGGAACATTTGGTGATCGCAGTTTTGGCAATACAAACACCGGCTTGCAACATCAATACGACAACAAAGGAACCGATCCAATCTACACTTATAATGATAACAGCGCAAGCAGAGGTGGTAATTTCTGGAGCAGTGATTTGAATTTCCAACACAAATTTGCAAAAAAAGGTCATGAAATACAGGGATTATTCTATGCTTCAGCAAGTAATGGAGATGATCAGGAAAACCAGACAAGGTTTCTAACAGATGCCAATTGGGCGAAACTTGACGCGAACTCCGTTTATAACAGGTCGAATGAAATATCGAATGAAACTGAGTACCGTGCAAAAATTGATTATACATTGCCGTTAAGCGAGAAAGACAAATTTGAGGCTGGTTACCAGGCAAGGCTTGAAAGGGAGAATGAGGTATTCAATTTCAATGAGTCGGTAGACAATATCGTTTGGGTCAAAAACGATTTATATAGCAGTTCCTTCAATTATTCACAAAACATTCATTCCATTTATTCAACTTTCTCTCATGCTGGTGAAGGATTTTCGTACCAGCTTGGTTTGCGTGGTGAATATACCGACCGAAAAATTGGAAGTATAAAATCGCCTTTGGAACACAAGCTGAACCTGGTCGACTTTTTCCCGACCCTCCATTTTTCGCAGAAACTAAATCATGATTATGAGTTTCAGGCAAGCTACAGCAGGCGGCTAAACCGCCCACGTGCAAATGATCTTGAACCTTTTACATCCTTTATGGATCAATACAACGTCAGAACAGGTAATCCGGACCTTAAACCAGAATACACAGGATCATACGATTTGACGATTTTGAAACGTCTAAAAACATCTTTCGTTTCACTTGAAGGGTATTACAGAAACACGATGAATTTGATGACACGGATCCAAACGCTGGGAACTGATGGAATCTTTATTAACACAATGGCAAATGTGAATGATGATTATTCGCTTGGAGCGGAATTAATGGCCAATATTGAGGTAAAACCCGGATTCAGAATTATTGCGAGTGGTACACTATACAACTACTGGCTTAAAGGAGAAATAAATGGTGCAAGCATCGATCAAAGCAGTACCAATTTCGATTCCCGCTTAAATTTGGATATGAAACTGGCCAAAAACACACGGTTACAATTAACCGGCATCTACCGTGGTGCAACAGCTTCAGCGCAAGGAACACGCGATGCAATGACGTTTGCAAATGTTGCTCTAAAACAAGATTTTCTTAAGAACAAACTTACGGCAACTTTACAAATGCAGGACGTTTTTGGAACAATGAAGTTCCAGGGCACGTCATATGGCGAGGGTTTCCGCTCTGTATTTAAGTTCCAGCGCGAACCACGGGTGATTCAATTAACCCTCAGCTACAAGCTTAATAATTTCAAAAACAAAGTAGCACGCGACGAAAATCAAGGTCAGGGTAACGACAGCGGTAACTCAGGCGAATTTTAATTAAATCATAATATTAACAAAAATCTCTCTCATTAAGATATGGGAGAGATTTTTGTTTTATTGCACATCATTAAATTCAACACACGCTGGTTCAATATTACTGACACATTCCCCTTCAAACTTCTGTTAATAAGCGTTAAAATAATAATAATACCCATGGAATATATTTAGTTAAAATCAGATAACAAAAAATAAAACAATTGCCCGTGCGATATGTGAGCTTCCAATTACCAATGATACAATTTATTAAATAGCAGAATAATCATTGGTTGATTTCTCAATTGATATCTAACAAAAAGAGTTGAAAATTTGCTTGTATCGTCGAGAACCAATATCTTTAGCTGTCAATTACAAACCATCAAACTTTATAAGATTAATTCATCACCATGAAAGAGAACAACAAAGTTTCAAGAAGAGGGTTTTTGGGTACAAGCGCAGCTGCTGCTGCCGCAATCACCATTCTGCCTTCAAACACAATTGCAGGTCTGGGACACCGGGCACCTAGCGACAAGCTAAATATTGCCGCAGTAGGTATTGGCGGTATGGGACATGGAAATTTAAAAAACCTTAAATCGGAAAACATCGTTGGTTTATGCGATGTTGACTGGAAGTACGCCGACAACTGTTTCAAAGAATTCCCGGAAGCTAAAAAGTACAAAGACTGGAGAGTAATGTACGACGAGCTGGGAAAATCAATCGACGGAGTTTTGGTTGCAACTGCTGACCACACCCATGCGATTATTGCTTCTCATGCAATCACAATGGGCAAAGCTGTTTATTGTCAAAAACCACTTACGCATACTGTTTATGAGTCTCGTTTATTAACCAAATTGGCTGCAAAATACGATGTTGCCACTCAAATGGGTAATCAGGGTTCATCTGGAGAAGGTGTAAACCTGACCTGCGAATGGATTGCAAATGGCGCCATTGGCGAAGTTACCAAAGTAGAAGCATTTACAGACCGTCCTATCTGGCCACAAGGTCTGAATACACCTAAAGAAACACCAGCTGTTCCAAGTACATTGGACTGGGATTTATTTACAGGTCCTGCGAAGGTGATTCCTTACAACCCTCTTTATCACCCATGGAACTGGCGCGGATGGTGGGCTTATGGTACAGGTGCATTGGGCGATATGGCTTGTCATATTCTTCACCCCGTATTTGTTGGTCTTGAATTAGGCTATCCAATCAAAGCACAGGGTAACTCAACTTTATTATTACAGGATTGCGCACCAACAGCACAGGCTGTTAAACTGACTTTCCCTGCCAGAACACCTAAAAAGGCAATGAAAATCAAACTTCCACAGGTTGAAGTATTCTGGTTCGACGGTGGTATTAAACCAATGCTTCCTGCTATGTGGCCAGCTGGAAAGAATCCAAACGATCAGGGCGGTTGCGTCTTCTTCCATGGTACAAAAGGTATTTTGGTCTGCGGATGTTATGGCGTTAATCCATGGATTTTACGTCCTGATGGCAAGGTTGAAAAACCAGAGGCTCCAAAATTCCGTCGTCGCGTTACCCTTTCACACGAATTGGATTGGGTTCGCGCTGCAAAAGAATCACCAGCAACCCGTGTTAAAACTGCTTCCGATTTCAGCTTGTCAGGACCATTCAACGAAATGGTTGTGATGGGTGTTTTGGCTGTGCGCCTTTCTACTCTTAACAAAGAATTAGACTGGGACGGACCAAATATGAAATTCACCAACATCACTGATGCGGAACAAATCAAGATCGTTGTTGAAGATAAATTCAGTATCCATGATGGACACCCAACGTTCGACAAAGTATATACTGATGCAGTTCCTGCACCTAAATTTGCAGCTGAATTGATTAAACATACTTACCGTGCACCTTGGACATTACCTGAAATGCCAGCGTAATTACCAATTAATCAATAAAAAAGGCGGAAATTATTCCGCCTTTTTTATTATACTCAATTGATCTTATTTTTTTGAGTTATCCGAGGTTTCAACTCTTACCTGAACCTCCCTATTTTCTTTATTTTCCTCTTTCTTCTTTCTAATAATCGTAATCCGCTCAAGACCTTTTCCAATATCTTTCTTTTCGTATGATATAATATTTTCATCATTTGTGTCAAAGGCAAAAGGATCATTGCCAAAATGTCCATTCATCATAAATGGAGGTGGAGGAGGTGGTGGTGGAGGTGGAGCAAGGAATTCATTATCTTCCATATCGCCCAAAGAAATAATATCGCCATTCTCACCCATGCGAATAATTTTCCTGATGTGTTTCGTCATACCAGAATCGCCCTGCTGAATCAACACATCGAATTGTTCATTTTCCGGTAAATTCGTTCCTCCACGATTCATATATCTCATACGCTTACCAGGGTGATGGATGAGAACATTCAATCTATCTGAATCATTCCTTTCAATACCAAGCTTAGTCAACATAGAATCAACTTTCCAGTTGACCATTTTCTCATCAGGAAGATTAAACGTCGTATCAATTTTTGTCTCCTTTCCATCCTTTTTTACAATAACCTTCACTTTTTGCTCCTTTTTCTGTGGCCCATCGCCGGCTAATGGCGCATCAACTGAAGGATTAAAAGTAAAAGATGAGGCACTCAGCAACATCGCCATTAAAGCACCGCCGAACACAATCCTGTTTCTCCAACTTAATACTCTTTTCATCTCGATTAATTTTAAAGGTAAATTACTTCTCAATCATAAATTATGGTTCAAAAATAGAATGTTTATGAACCAACACCGGTTAAGGTTCTGTAAAAAAGTGTTAAGGTAAAGTTAAAGTTGAAAACAGGGTTAAATTATTGTCTATTTTTGGGTTATGAAACAAGTTCTGATGAAGCAGGGCGAGTTCCAAAAGGCAAAACAAATATATAAATAGATACAGGTGAATAAGCGCATCATCATCGGTTTAGTGTTTCTAATGGGAATATCGCTGCTCGGAATTGTAGGCGTTCAATTCTACTGGTTCAACAACTCGGTTAAAGTTAGAAATGAACTATTCGACCGGTCGGTTAATGAGGCCTTGAACTTGGCCGTCCGACGCCTCGAAACCGGTCATGATCTACGCATCATTCGAAATATTGTCTCAGGCGATTCGATAAATTGGAACGATTCGATACCTCCGCCACCTCCTCCTCCGCCACCGGCTTTTGAGGACATCGATGTAATGATAAAAAAAGACACCATAAATGGGAGAATCAGCGTCATAACATCTAAATCTAGAAAATTAAAATCGGGGAATCAAGTATCTGTGAAAGTGACCACTTCAGGAAAGTCGCTTAAAACCCGTAAAATTCTCAAGGACACTTTATGGACAAATAATGACACCATATTAGCCTCAGAATTTCCGGAAATCGGAAACAATATGGCGAAGAAAATTGAGCAGCTTGAGGAATTATCGAAACAAATTACATACGAATATAAAGGCTGGGAAACAGGCCGGCATATTGATGAAAAGCTATTAAAAGATCTTATCAAAGAAGAATTGGTTGACAAAGCCATTCCTATCGATTTCAGTTTCACGATTGATTCGAAAGATAGTATTAATAACGCGACAGCTAAAACTGCTGATTTCAGGAGGCGGTATAAAGTCAACCTTTTCCCCAACGATGTGTTTCGAAAGAATCTTGAATTAGCGCTTTATTTTCCCGACAGAGATCTTTTTATCGGTCGTACCACTACCCTGCTGCTCGGACTTTCAGTGGGGTTTACGCTTATTATTTTCCTCACCTTTTTATTAAGTATTATTTTGATTCTCAAGCAGAAGAAAATTTCGGAGATGAAGTCCGACTTCATCAATAATATGACGCATGAATTTAAAACCCCGATTGCAACAATATCAATAGCAGCCGATTCAATTGCGGACGAAAAGGTGATCAGTATTGAAGAAAAAGTCCGTTTTTTCGCTGGGATGATTAAGAAAGAGAACATTCGAATGAACGAACAGGTTGAACGGATCCTGCAAATTGCCCGGTTAGACAGGAAAGAATTTGAATTCAACTTTCAGGCAATAAATATTCACGGGTTAATAGAAGAGGCTGTAAAAGGGATTTTACTTCAGGTTGAAAAAGAGGGAGGTAAAATTGTCACAAAACTTGACGCAGTTAATCCTGTTGTGACGACAGATCCAATTCATTTTACAAGCCTCCTTTATAATCTTTTAGATAATGCTAACAAATACTCACCCAACACACCATCTATTACCGTTACAACGATTAACTGTCCAAAAGGAATATATTTATCTGTTGAAGATACTGGAATCGGAATGAGCAAGGCAGTACAAGCCCGGATTTTCGACAAATTCTATCGACTTCCTTCCGGAAACATTCACAATGTCAAAGGATTTGGATTGGGGTTGAGTTATGTGAAGGCTATTTTGGAAGCCAATAACGGAAGCATTAAAGTTTTTAGCGAACCCGGAAAAGGAAGCAAGTTTGTTGTTTTCGTTCCCTTTTTAATTAGTAGACGATGAGCCAAAAGAAATCGCTCTTTTTTGTTGAAGATGATCTTAGTTTTGGAGCTGTTTTAAAATCCTATCTCGAAATATGCAATTTTTCTGTCACCTGGCTTGATGATGGAAAACATGCAGTTAGTGCATTTAAAGAAGGGAAGTACGATTTATGCTTGCTTGACGTGATGCTCCCTCATGTTGATGGATTTTCAATTGGTCGCGAAATCAGATCTATTGATCCCGGTATACCGATGATTTATCTGACTGCAAAATCGCTTAAAGAAGACATAATTAACGGTTATCGGTTAGGTGCTGACGATTATATTATAAAACCTTTTGACGCAGATGTGTTACTTTATAAAATTGCTGTAGTGCTTAAGAGATCAGATGGAGCAAACAGTACTGCCAATCAGGTATTTCAAATCGGGAAATATATTTTCGATCCTCACTTACGCGAAATAAAGCTTGATGAAACTAAACAATTACTTAGTCCCAAAGAGTCGGCTTTGCTTAAATTGCTTTGTGAGCATAAGAATGAATTACTGACACGCGAAATCGCATTAAAAAGGATTTGGGGTGATGATGGCTATTTCACAACGCGCAGCATGGATGTATTCATCACCAAGCTAAGAAAATACCTTAAAGATGATCCTTCAATTGAAATCCGTAATATTCATGGAAGTGGGTTTATTATGACACAAAGCAACTTATAATCAGAATTCGCTTGTTCTCTATAAAATTTTATACTAATATTGCTTTACTTTTAAAATTAAAAAAACACTAAAGAACAAAGCTCTCAACTACATTTTTAATATGCCATTTGAAATATCTTTTCAAGAACCGTGAAATTATTTGTGGCAAACCATGAAAAGAAAATTAATCAATATTGTCCTGTTAGGATTTATTCTGCTTCCTCTGATTCTATGGTTGTTATGGATAGTTAAACCATCGTATAAAGCCAATGTTTTGGTTGTGGACAAGACAGTGCTAACCAAATACGGTCTCGAACATCGTGCATTTGATTGGGTACTCCAACATAGAAAGTATTTCAAACCAAATGGTGATTCCTATTCGCCTGAGCATGATTATCTTGGATTTTTTCCACTTGAAAATGATAGTTTTTCAATTAAAGATCTCTCAAAGCTTACTGAAAAACAAATTGACAGCCTCAGCAACAGTACTGATATGACTTATTTTACAGATACTTATGGGATATATGACAATGAATGGTATCGAAAAAAAGACATTGGCGAACAGTCAGAGAAAGTGTACGGCGGATTAGACAAAAACGATGTGCTCTTTCTGAAAAAGATGAAGGAGAAAAAGAAATTAATACTTGCTGAATTTAACTTCTTTGCAACACCAACATCAATAACGGAACGAGTTGAAGTTGAGAATCTTTTGGGTCTTAAATGGAGTGGGTGGACTGGTCGCTATTTCGAACAACTCGACACCATAAAAAATCCGGAATTACCTAAATGGGTCATACGTCTATACAAAAGCCAACATAAGAATAAATGGCCTTTTACAAAACCTGGCATTGTATTCGTTCATTCGGATGAAACGATAGCTATTTTAGAAAAAGAGACCGATTTAAGTTATGAAGTCCCAATCGTTAAGAGCTTTAATTATGGCATTAAAAAATTCAATATTCCTAAACAGATCCGATATCCATATTGGTTCGATATCACTTTAAGTACCGATACGAACAACCGGGTTTTATCCTACTATGAGTTATTACCGAATGAAAGAGGTGATTCGATTTTGCATCATCACAACATTCCAAAGATTTTCCCGGCTGCTTTTGAGAACATTAAAGACTCACCTTATTACTATTTCTGTGGAGACTTTACCGATTCACCAATACACAGAACCTTCGATGAACTAATTGGGATGGAGTACTTAAAGATGTTTGTCCTAAACGAATCTGATTTGAACGATAGGACACCCTTTTTCTGGCGGTATTATCTTCCTTTAACTACAAAAATTCTGGATAACTATTTCAGAAAATAACCTGGGTATTCCTATCAACGGCGCAACCTGAACTTCAAACTATCAGGAATCAATGAGTTATTCAAACAGGCTTTCAGATTGTCTGTCTTGAATTTTTCAAATTTTCGCTGAATCTCAATCAGTTTTTTTTCATCATTTATCTGATCAATTCCCAGATTATCAGAAACTTTGAAAAGTTGATTATTAACAATAAAATAGTCTTGATCTATGTAATCAATGATCTCATTTTTAGTCCGAATAAATGGGACAGACATGGTACTTCGAAAAGTTTTCATACTATCCAAACCTTGCCCAAGCCAGGGAACGACAGTTGGGAAACTCATTCCATAATTATTTTTCATGAAAGCTATTATTGAAGGTGTAAAATCGAGATGTGACACTACCGACGAAAATTTAGCCGGCGATTTCAACATGGGCGAAAATATGATCAATGGCACATGAAAACGGTCAATCTGGGTAGCGATTGGAGGCGTTGACATCCTGTGATCGCCTGTTATGAAGAATATGGTATTCTTGTAGTCATCGCGCTTCTGATAATCTTCAAAGAAAGTGCGAAGTGCATCATTAAAATACAGAATTGATGCATAATTTGGCAGAAACTTTCTGTATTCAATCTTTTGAGCTTCATCGATATTAATTGCAGCCAATCGCTCCTCTACCTTCCTGTTGTAATAATCCTGATCAGGTACACAATATGGATCATGCATTGCAAGTGTAAGATAGATATCCAGCCGGGGCTGAATACCAGCGTTGGACAACACTTCAAAACCTTTTTTAAAAATATCTTTCTCTCCATATCCCCACGTAAAACCGCCTGTTTTGATCGGAGGCATTTTTTTATATTCCGGACCAAAATCTTTACCTTCTATCAAATAATCAAGGTGTTGCTTGATCAAAAACATTTTCATATTATCGAAATCCGCGTCACCACCATAAAAGAAACGCGATACGTAACCACGTTCTTTTAACAGACTTATCAACGAAATACCATCTGGCATATCAGCACCTAGCTCAGCAAATCCACTCTTCCCATAAGGCATAGATCCAAATATTGAGGGTAAAACCTCAAAAGTGCGACCAGCTGTACTTAATACATTCTCCCAATAAAGACTTTTTACTTCAAGCGAATCAAGAAATGGTGTAAAGCTTTTCAGGTAGGCGCCTTCTCCGCTGTACGCCCGCCCCAAACTTTCGACGATGATAAAAACCAGGTTAGGTTTTTCTGTCCCAATATTAAAATACTTTCCTAAAACATCGGGCGTAATATCCTTATGAAGAAACGGGAACTCGCTGGAAATATATTCAAATGACCGGCCAACTGAAGATAAACCAGTATAAAAATACGAATAAAGTGATGTTTCACTGGCATCGTAAGGATAGTAAAACAGATATGTAGACGAAAACAAATGATAAGCTTTATTGGTAGTCAAGTTGTAAGCCAGTTCAGAATTAAACTCTCCGGCATCTGGTTTTGTATACTTTTGGAACATTAATGAAGTAATACTTGCCACAACAAACAGAATAGCAACAAGACTTCCAATTATAATTTTCTTCGAAAGAATTAGAATTGAAACAATTAATGCAATAAAAACAATTACCAAAAGTAGGGATGCAAAAGATAAACCACCACTTGCTGAAACAATTTTGATGACCTCGTCAAATGTATAGCCAAACAAATCGGTACCCAACAGCAAGGAGGTCGTACCAAGATACTGTATTAAGGCAATTTCAGCAAGTACAAACAGAATTACCATGAAACCGCATATCAAATTGGCCAATGTTTTCGAAATAAGAAAAAGCAACAGAAACGGGAGTGCAAACCAAGCGACCAGATTAAAGAGCATTAAAATATCAAGCCCAATTCCCGACAATTCAAGTTTTATACTATTCACAGGAAGTGTAATAGTGCTTTTAAGATAAAAATACTCATAAATCCGAACCAGAATAAGCAGGACCAGGAATAAAAGATTTATGGTCAGGTACCTTTTTATGCCTAATATCAGATTATCCTTCAGAATCTTCCGTCGACTTACAATTTTCATTTTCGTAGATGGCTATTTTTTTTTATTTTTTGATCTTCTTTTTATCCGTAAAACCTTTTTTCTCCATTTTACCCCAAGAGATATTTCCAATTAAATAATCGTAATTTCCTCTTAATGCAAACCATACATTTAAAGGATGATAGAATAATGGTTCCAAAAGTGAAATTACCAAAAGCCTGAATACATCCCGCTTTCTTCTGTAGCGGGCAAAAGTAAATTCTTCGAATATGATTGCCCAGGCAGAGTAAGTCACTGCAAAGAGATACGTAAATCCCAATAACAGGAAAAAGAAGGGCCAATCGGGATTACCCATACCAAGTACCAGAATAAAGTAGAAAATTCCGATGGTTTCAATAATCGGTGCCAACCACTCAAAAAAGAACCAATAAGGATGGCCCAACATACCAAGGTTACCGTATTTAGGATTAAAAAACAAGGTCATATGTTTAAATAAGGTCTCCATTGTTCCTCTCGTCCAACGGTTGCGTTGGCGAGACAAAATCTTGACTTTATCAGGCACTTCCGTCCAGCAAAGCGGATCAGGGATATAGACAATTTTATACTTGAGTTCGTTTTCGATCATGTATCGCCTCATTCGTACAATTAGCTCCATATCTTCGCCAACTGTATTGCGATCGTATCCACCTGCTTTTACAACTATTTCGCGATCGAAGACTCCGAATGCTCCCGAAATTAAAAGCAGTCCGTTAAGTCGACTCCAGGCCATACGTCCCATCAAAAAAGCCCTAGTATATTCAAGCACCTGAAATCTGGCAATTAGATTCTTAGGCAAATTAATCTCTACAATCTTCCCGTCCTTTATCTTGCATGAGTTTGCAATCCGGATGACGCCGCCGGTAGCAATAACCCTGTTTTGACTGTCCTCAAGAATGGGTTTTATCATTTTAAGAATGGCATCCTCTTCAAGAATGCAATCAACATCAATACCAGCGAAATATTTTTTGTTACTAATATTTATTCCTGCATTTAAGGAATCGGCTTTCCCCCCATTTTCCTTATCGATCACCAGTAGTTTACTGTAAGCTTTATTTGTCGATTTATAAACTCCGCGTACAGGTTTCGTCGGAATTACATAATTCACCATGAAATCCACTTTTTCGAGCTGATAGTGAGCAATTATCTTTTTGAGCGAATCATCCTTACTTCCGTCATTTATAACAATCACTTCAAAATCGCTGTAGTGTATTGACAGCAAAGATCTGATATTCTCAATAATGGTATTCCCTTCGTTATAGGCAGGTGCCAATATAGTCACTGGCGGTGCATATGGAGACGAAATAATCGCTGAATAATCAACAAAACTATTTTTCCGCATATACCTGATCATTTCAGTTCCTGATAGAATAGCCATTACGATGTAGGATATGAAAATTGCAATGGCATAAACGAATATCCCATTTTCAATCAGAAAATTCAATATTTTAATGAGTTCGTACATCAGATTCTCTCGTCTTTTGCATGAATAATAATCGTTTTCAAAACAGGATCAGCTTCTTCATATAATGAATTGACTCGCTCTTCACCAATACTATCAAGTGAAACCAATCCTCTGGCAGAAAGTATTCGTAGACTGATCTCAGTTTCGGTTAGTAGCACCTCTTCAAAAAAAGGAACATTTGAAGAGTCCGACATCATAATCAATGACCTTATAATCTCTGTTTTATTTTCTGACCATTCTGTAAAAAACAGTTGCCGAAGCCTGTTTCCAGGAGAAGGAACAGCCATTTTTCCCAAAGCACAAATCGCCTCGTGTCGAATATCCAAGTCAAGATCATCTAGCCGCTTAGTTACCCAATCAATATTATCGAATTGTTTGAAAACACCCGACATCTTGAGTGCAAAAAGTGCGACGCTCTTGTTTGCACTAGATAACCATCGTCTAAAATCGGGAACTGCATCAATTTTTTTAAGTGCAACCAGGGAATTAAGCAATCCCCACTCTGTTAGATTAACTTCAGGATCATCGCAGAAACTGAGCGGGTCATTGGGATTCAATTGAATCCAGGCCATTTGTGCCTCAATACGGAGAACCTCATTTTCTGAATTCAGATTTTTTGAGATCAGCTTACTTTCCTCTTCTATTTTCATTTGTGCCAATTCCCGAAATCCTTTAGCCTGCACATTCCATGAGGAATTCGAAGCCTTATGTATTGAATATTTTTTTAATCCCGCCAGGTGGAATAATTCGACAAGCTTATCTGCGCTATCGCCCGTTAAGTTGGCGTGGAGCGAAAGCAGTTCAGAAGTAAATACATCCCGGTTAACCCAGTCTCTAAGTTCTTGCAAAAGAGATTCAGGAACAAACGATGTGTGCTCTTCGTAAAGCCAGTCCGTAATAAAATCACGATAACGATCCTGACATTTAGTTCTTTTAAAATCGACGTAGCTGTCCTTGAAGCGCCTATACAATATTACTATAAGCATGGAAATGACAGAAGCAAGGAAAAACAGATTCAGAAATAGTACTATTTTGATAAGGTAATTGGCTTTTCTATAAAAATGCAGAAATATATCGTAAAAGGACTGCTTATTTGCCACGACTGGTTCGGACAAGAGCGGCAAATAAACCTTCCCCTTTGCATCAACCGTTTCCGACACCTGGATGTTTTTGATGCGGTCAAAAGTACTAGGGAACTCAACCGGAATTGAATCCGACTTGAGATTATCATTTATTAATACCCGGTTTGAAACAATTAATTGCTTCCGTATCATCAATTTCATTCCGGGTAAAATCCTGAAATTTGAATCAAAAGAATTCCACCTTCTTATGGAATCCTCAGGAACATTATAAAACTTTGAAATCTGGGAAACTTTCTCATCACTTTTGACAACGTGATAGATAAAAACTGATGATTCCTGCCCATAGGTGAGATAACTTTGCAAAAAAAGCAAAGTCATAAAAAAAGATATGCAAACAGAAAGCCTCATCTTTTACTAGTTGATATTACATTCGAGAAAAATCACAAACAAGGTAGAGTTCAATTCGACTAACAAAATTTTTTTCCATCCAAACAAATCAGAACAAGAAGCTGACTCCCAAATCGAAAGAATAGCGGTTGCGCTTCGTACCTGCCCTTATCTCTTCGCGGGCAAAACCAGTTCCGCAGTTTAGAAAAAATCGTGACGCTATTTTTTGCTGATATTCAAGTGCTATTTTATTCGATTTCAGATAATAACCTGGGTTAAAAGCATATTGCTGCTGATCAGGTGAATATCCGGTACCAACTATAAGCGAAAAATAGCTGTCAGCATCAGAGAGATAACGTCTCACAGTTAAACTGGCAGATTTCGACCATCCATCCTTTCCTGGTGTAAGATATGGACGCAGAGAAAACCAATAGTTGCCGTAATACTTGCCAATAGTTGCCGTGTAAATCATTACCTTATTTGAATCGAATGCAGCGATTCTCTTATCATCGAAATTCATATACCGAAATCCTAACGAAAACTCGAAACTTGAAGGTAATTTAAAATATGGTTCCATCGAAAAACGGGAGTATGGAAAATTCTTTTTATTAGAGATTCCTGCATTTAAATATACATAAACCCCCTTGGCAATTGTCGGATAAGCATCGATCTCTAATTGATGTCCATCATTTCCAAACCGTTGGGCATAATTGTAACGAAGAATAACTGTGCCAAAGGTTTTAGTTTTCCTTCCAATAGCAACCGACCCAAAACTCCAGGGATTATCATCACTAAATGTATAAATCCAGCTATTGAGTGTAAGTTTGTTGACCATTTTACCAATTCGAATACTTAATATCAAATCCATCGCCTCTTTATTGGAAGGATCAATTACAAGTAGCTGATTAAGAATACTTGAAGCTTCTTTTGGCTTTCCGGAATAATTAAGAGCCCTGGCTTTTTTAAAAAGAAAAGCACCCTCATTTGGATGATTCGACAGCCCCATATCAGCATATTTTATGGCCATCAAATAGTTATTGCTCAAAAGCTCAACATCGATCAATGCATCAAGAGCGTCATAATAACCGGCTCTCTTTTCAATTACTTCATTTAGAACAATCCTTGCAGAATCGTATTTGTTATCCCATACATAGGTTCGTCCCATTAAAACAGCTGCATCCCAATATGTACTGTCGCGCGACAAAATTTGCCGGCAGATTTTTCGGGCTTCTGGCTTGTCATTGTTGTACGCAAATTCGCGTGCTTTAGAAAATAGTGAATCTAATGAGACAGGATCTCCATTCTTCGTAGTTTGTGCTGTAACTGTCAACCCAAATATGAAAATCAGATAACCAATCAAGACACCAATTTTTTTATATGGGATCCTTACTAATTGCATATTACCGCTTGATTAACAATCTTTTTACGCGAATAGAAACTTCATTCGGGCTAAAAGGTTTTGTGATATAATCATCCGCCCCCAACTTGAAAGCTTCAATGATTGTATCTTCATTTCCAAGTCGTGAAAGAACAATAATCGGCATCTTTAATAGAAGTTCATTTCTAACTGTATTAATCAATTCAAGTCCTCCCACAAAAGGCATTAAAAGGTCTGTCATTATTAAATCATAATCTCCCTGACGGATCTTTTCTATGGCCTGATTTCCATCGGTTACCACATCGACCAAATATCCTTCACTTTTAAGTTTATGCTCAATGGCCTTAATCATCATAAAGTCATCTTCGCAAACAAGTATTTTCATAATATATTATTTATATAATGTCTAAACAGAATATTAACAGGATTCAAATCATTTTTTTTAAATCCTCGATGCCATAATTTATTATTTTGATACCGCAGTCCAGTTCAGCAATAAGTTCAGCATTAAGTATATCCCCACTCTCAATTTTCTCAATATAAGGAATAGCCGCCAAAATTCCAACAAATGTAAGTTGAGGAAGAAGTGTATGTGCAGCGAACCGCAATTTTTTATGATCTCCAGACATGGCACTCTCTTTCATTGAAAGAAGAAAACCGGGACTACTCTCCACAAAATGGGTAATAATCTCTTTGATAAAAGCTTCATCTCCGTCAGCCAACTCAACTAAATATGACAGATCCGGAAGCGGATAATTTATGGAATCCGAAAAATTACCGCTTTCATTTGACCTATGTTTATTTTCCGGCGTAGTTTCAGTCATATAGTAAATATTAACAGCCACTATTTTAAATACTTCCAAATATTAAAACTGCAAATCTCAAATTAATTGCTAAAATTAGTCATTATTCCATTCTTTGAAAACAAAGGGCTTCATTTTTTAGCTTTGAAAGACTGAATTGTTCTGAAAAAACAATCATACACACAGTTTTAATAAAAATTGTGTATATTAGCACTGCGGATTTTAAGCCGAATGATTTTGTATTTATATTTGTTGACTGTATTACCGAACTTATTCTCAAAAAATATGGAAACAACTGATAGAGAAGTCTTAATTGAAGCCTTAGCCGATTGTGCTAAAACAGATGGATGGGCAAATCTTGCAGAAGTTGGAGTTATCCTTCGGTTTAAAGGTGTTAAATATGGTAAATTGTCGAAATTTATCCTGAATTTTTCTGATATCGTCGAAACAAAAATTGATGAGTTAAGACAACCTCCAGTGGTGTATGCCCGACTAATTCAAGATTATAAATTAGGCTGAGATTTAGCATCTTATCCTATTGATTTTCCGGCTCTGTTTCTCCATAAATCTGATTTACAAATTCTTCGTTAATGCGTTGATATTTGAGTTTTATCAGATACTTTTTCGTTTAGATTCGTTTCCCCGAATCGAAGTATAACATTAGCTTACCAAAATACTCCGATTAATAAAATCACAACCTGCCATTTTCTATAGCAGAAATAGTACTTTTGTCGCTCATTAATCCGGAGGGAGCTTGACTTTAAATGAAAACCCTTACATTTGATTTTATAGTAGTTGGAAGTGGTCTGGCAGGTTTGCTGGCCGCTTTTCATGCCGCCGATTATGGCACCGTTGCGCTCATCTCCAAATCAGAACTTGATATCAGCAATTCTTATCACGCTCAGGGTGGTATAGCAGCTGCAATTGGAGATGACGATGATCCACGCTTTCACTTCGAAGACACTTTAATTGCCGGACGCAACTTATGTGACCGCGATGCAGTTTCACTTCTCGTAAACGAAGGTCTTGATAGAGTTAATGAACTCATTGAAAGAGGTATGGAATTCGACAAAGACGCTGAAGGAAAATTAAAATTAGGTCTTGAAGGCGGTCATTCAAGGCGCAGAATTCTTCATGCTGATGGTGATGCGACAGGTAAGATGATGACCAGTTTTATGCTAAAACAAGTATTGGCCAAACCTGAGATAACAACTTTTGAATATTGTGCTGCGCTTAAAATAATTGTAGAGGAAAATGTCTGCAAAGGAATTCAGACGCTTCGATACACTGACGGAGAAAATATAATTTTTCTTGGCAAAGCCATTATTCTGGCGACTGGAGGACTCTCACGCCTATATTCACGTTCGACAAATCCATATACTGCAACCGGAGATGGAATTGCCCTTGCCTGGCAAGCAGGTGCGCGACTGGCTGATATGGAATTTATTCAGTTCCATCCTACTGCACTTTCAATTCCCGGAGAGGAGGCCTACCTGATCAGTGAGGCAGTAAGAGGCGAAGGAGCGCATTTGCTTGATGTGAATGGCGTTCGTTTTATGCCTGATATTCATCCGCTGGCAGAACTTGCCCCAAGAGATGTCGTCTCTTCTGCAATTTTCAAAAGAATGCAGGAAACAGGTTCAAACGTCTTTCTAAGCCTTCGCCACCTTCATAACGAAAACCTGATCGAACGGTTTCACTCAATCGATGCCCATCTTAAGCCGCTGGGAATAAACCTATTGACAGACTTAATTCCAATAGCTCCGGCAGCACATTACATGGTAGGGGGCGTCAGAACAGATATTTGGGGTCAGACCAATATTGCAGGTCTTTTTGCCTGTGGGGAAGTTGCGGCAACGGGTGTAATGGGAGCAAACCGACTCGCAAGCAACTCTCTGCTCGAATGTCTCGTCTATGGTAAAAGAGTGATTGAAAAAGCAAGACATTTAAATATCAGTATGCCATTGACTTTTAAACAAGAGCCTATTTTGCTTTGCCAGGAAACAGATAATGAGTTTCTGAAAGTAAAAAATGAATTAGCCAATGTGATGAGCGATCAGGTTGGGATTGTCCGCGATGCATTGGGCCTTGATTTGGCACTTGCCCGAATTGAATCAATCGCAGAACATTACAAGGAATCGGGAAGCGATTATAATTTTCATAAAATAATCAATCTCACGGATATTTGCCGGCTTATTACCCTTTCGGCTATCGAACGAAAAGAAAGCAGAGGAGGGCATGTCCGGATCGATTTTCCTTTCGAAATAGAAGAAGAGTTGCATCATATTATTCAGGAAAAGGGTAACAAAATTCAATACGAAGCTGTCAGAATATCATGAAAAAAAGCGGTTTAAACATTGAGGAGATTAAGTCGGTCATCGATTATTCTTTAAAAGAAGACATAGGGAATGGCGACATCACAACCAACTCTCTGATACCAATCGATTTGCAGACGAAAGCAACGATGGTCGCGAAATCAACAGGTGTAATTGCCGGGCTAGCCCTTGCTGAATATGTTTTTCGAACCTTGAGCGCGGATATTACATGGAAAGCTTTTGTTAATGATGGTGATAAAGTATCCAAAGGAGATATACTTCTGGAAATCTCAGGATCGTACCGGGCGCTATTAACCGGCGAGCGGGTTGCATTAAATTTCCTGCAGCGAATGAGCGGAATTGCAACAATGACTGCAAATTACGTAGATACTCTAAAAGATTATAAAACGAAAATTCTCGATACACGGAAAACTGTTCCAGGTTTGCGCTTACTTGATAAATATGCAGTAAAGATGGGAGGCGGAACAAACCATCGTATCGGACTTTACGATATGGTACTTATTAAAGACAATCACATCAAAATTGCCGGAGGAATCACCAATGCAGTAACTCAAATTAAAAAGAATTTACCAGTTGGAATTAAAATAGAAGTCGAGACAACCACAATTGAAGAGGTGAAGGAAGCATTAGCAACGGGGGTTGATATCATTATGCTCGACAATATGTCGAACAACACCATGGCAGATAGTGTAAAGATCATAAATGGGCGGGCCAAAGTTGAGGCCTCGGGAAATATGACAATGGAACGACTTAAGGAGGTTGCCGCAACAGGAGTTGATTTTATTTCCATTGGTGCGCTAACTCATTCCGTTTCAGCCTTTGACATAAGCATGAACATTGAATCCTGAAAAATTGAATTTAGTCATCGACATAGGAAACAGTCAGACCAAAGTAGCGGTATTCGATGCAGGTGAAATCGTGCAGGTCAAATGCATGGAGTCACTCAACATTGCCCGTTTGGCTGATTTAAAGCGTAATTATCCGCCATTAAATCAAGCAATCCTTTCATCTGTTGCCAAAGTTGATTCAGAACTGTTGAAAGTACTTAAGAAAGATTACGAATATTTTATTGAATTTGATCATCAGACAGCGGTTCCAATTGGTAACCTTTACGAATCGAAGGAAACCTTAGGCCTCGACCGATTAGCAGCTGCAGTAGGAGGAATATTCTTATTCCCTGATAAAGAGCTTTTAGTAATTGATGCAGGTACAGCAATAACATTTGACCTGGTTGATAAAAACCACCACTTTTTAGGTGGGAATATCTCTCCCGGATTAAAGATGAGGTTCAGGGCACTTAATGAATTCACCAGGAAACTACCTGAAATTGAGCAAGCTGATCTTTGGCCAGCCATCGGAAAAACAACTGAGGATGCTATTCGGGCCGGGGTTCAAAACGGGATGATCTTCGAAATTGATGGAATGATCAACCAAGTACGAAAAGACTGGCCGGAGTGTCAGGTTATTTTAACCGGTGGAGATTTATTCTTTTTTGATAAAAAGTTAAAAAACACCATCTTTGTAAAATTTGAAATTACCCTCATAGGGTTAAACAGAATTCTTGAATATAATGCTGAAAAAAATTAGTGTAACATTCGCAATTGCGACAGCTCTTTTTCTGCTGCCTTCTGTTTTGAAAGCTCAGGACAAAAACAGTTCCAGCACCAGTTCTCCGTATTCCCGTTATGGGATTGGAACGCTTAACGGATACTCACTGGGCCGGAGCGAAGCAATGGGAGGAATCGGTATTGGAACCCGATATGGTTTTCAGATCAATACCGGAAACCCTGCCTCTTATACAGCTATTGATACAATGACCTTTTTGATGGAATTTGGGATCAGTTCCAAAAGCACCAATTATGAGACTGCTAATAAGAAGAATGGGGCGAATGATGTGAATTTTAATTATCTCGCATTTTCCGTGCCAGTAAAAAAGTGGTGGGCCGCAGCATTCGGGCTTATGCCTTTATCTGAAAAAGGTTATAACATTGTTTCTACCGAAGAAACAACCAATGGATTCACCTCAACGAAAATAAGTGGAACTGGTACACTCTCGAAAGCGTTTATCGGGAATGCATTTAAAATAGGTAAAAACCTTTCTATCGGGATAAATGCATGGTATTTATTTGGTACATTGTCCGATAGTTACTATTTAAATTTTCCATACGATGCCGCTGCGTATGATTACTTGTTGGAAAACAAGTTGACTGTACACAATTTTGGCATAACCTCGGGATTCCAGTATAATTGGAAAACGAAGAATAAAAACGAATGGACCTTTGGTGCAGTTTTCGAACCAAAACAAAATGTATCGTCAAAGTATGTTATTCATGAAGAGAGGGCACTATTCAGAGGTTCAACAACCAGTACTCCGATTGTTGACACACTTTCTCACATAACAAGTACTAATAATGGATTAATTCTTCCGATAAGTCTTGGTGGGGGCTTCTCTTATTCATACAAAAGCAAAATTGTCTTTGGTGCGGATGTCTATCATCAAAAATGGAGCGAATCGTCGTTTTTGGGAAGTGCTTCACAGTATTTGACGGATAGGACTCGCTATTCTTCAGGTATTGAAATAACTCCTGATGCATATTCTATAAGAAGCTATTGGTCCAGAATACAATACAGAGCCGGTGGTTTTTATGAGAAATCCTATTTAACTATTAATGGGCAGCAGATTAACGGATATGGAGTTACTTTTGGTTTGGGACTGCCATTCAGCCGCGCCCTTTCGTCTCTGAATTTGTCCGCTGAATTAGGACGATTGGGTACGACAGATAATAATCTGATCAGAGAGTCGTATGCCAAATTCACACTTCATTTACTCCTGCATGACAGGTGGTTCATTAAAAGAAAATTCGATTAAAAATTCGTCTAATTTGACATGAAAAATAAGCACAAATTTCTAATTGCAGTAATTCTGGTTTCTATTATCGGAAGTGCAGGTGCCGTTTCTCATGCAAATGTTGTTAAGAACACAGTTGAGGATAATCTGGCTTCATCCGGTAAAAACGATTTATTGTTGGAAAAAAAGGACAGTCCTGAAAAAATTGTTTCAAGGGAAGACGCTTATAAACATTCAAAAGATGAGTCATCCTCAATGTCGGCAATATCGATGGCTCGTCTTTTCGTAAAAAAGAACGATATTGCCAAAGCAATTGCAAGTTATGAGCAAGCAATCGAATCAGAAACAGACAAATACGAAAAGGCTAATTACTGTTACGAATTAGCAACGGTTATTTACGAACAAAAAGATTACCCAAGGGTTCGTAACCTTGCCAATCAGGCAATCGCTCTTAAACCTGAATGGGGTAAACCTTACATCCTGATCGGAAAGATTTATGCAGCGTCAGCTAAATCAATCGGAGAATCCGACATCCAGCAGCGGCTTGTCTACTGCCTGGCTGTTGATCAGTTTATCAAAGCAAAAGAAGTTGATCCCGAAACTGCCGCCGAAGCAACCAAGGAAATTGCAACATATTCACAGTATTTCCCAAATAAAGAAGATGCATTTTTTGAAAATCTTAATGCCGGAAGTACTTTTAAAGTAGGAGGATGGATTAATGAAAGTACAACAGTACGTCTTAGATAGGTTTACCGAAAAATTACTGTATTATAAAAGTTTAACGATCGGAGTCCTCTCATTAGGACTGACAATATTTATTCTTTCATGTAGCTCAAAAGTTGCGTCCGATATACCGACCGATTTGATCAGTATAAAAAAACCACCAACGATAGAAGCAACGAATTTTCAGACATTTTTTACCGACTCTGGAGTTGTGCGTTATTTTCTGAAGACTCCGAAACTGATGAAATTTGAGCAGGAAAAAGAACCTTATACAGAGTTTCCTGAAGGTTTCCATCTTCAGCAATTTGACGCAAATAAAAAAGTTATTTCTGAATTGTCGGCAAACTACGGGAAAAACTTCGAGCTCGAGCAAAAATGGCTTGCAACAGGAAATGTTGTGATGGTGAACAACAAAGGCGATACACTGCGTACGGAAGAGTTAATCTACCTTATTAAGGAAGAAAAGATCTACACCGATAAATTTGTCAATATCAAAAAGGAAGGTCAAAATTTCAGTGGTGCCGGAGGTTTTGAGTCGGACACTCAAATGACCAGATGGGTCTTTAAAAGAACCAAAGGAACCATTTATGTCGATGACAAATAAAGTTTGAGAGAAATAAATGAATGAGCTCATAATCATAACGATAACATTAATAGCATCTGCCTTCTTTTCAGGTATGGAGATTGCTTTTGTTTCATCCGACAAACTAAGATTGGAGCTTGATAAAAGTAAAAATCTTATCAACGCTCAAATAATCACTAAATTTCTTCAAACTCCGGGGCAATTTATTGCCACAATGCTGGTAGGCAATAACATAGCCCTTGTGGTTTATAGTTTATCATTTGCAAGTATACTCGACAGGTCAATGTCCGGTTATGCTATAAACGAATCGTTACGTCTGTTTATTCAAACCATTATCTCGACCATGATTATCCTAATTGTTGCCGAGTTTTTGCCTAAAACTGTATTTAAGTTTAAAAACAATCAGGCGCTTAACTTGTTGTCGGTTCCTGCAGCATTTTTCTATTACTTATTCTACCCAATCACCCGGTTTTCGCTCAGTATCTCCAAATTTCTCCTTAAATATTTATTACATGCCGAAATTGGTCCGAAACAGGAACAACGCGTATTTGGGAAGACGGATCTTGATCATTTTCTGGGTGAAATGGAAGATTTTCAGGGATCAAGTCAGCACGATTTTGAGAATGAGATAAAACTTTTCAGAAATGCACTGGATTTTTCAAAAATCAAAATACGCGACTGTATGGTTCCGCGTCCGGAGATTGAACTTATTGAAATAAATGCCGATCTGGAGCTATTAAAGCAAAAATTTATTGATACCGGATATTCGAAAATTTTGGTCTTTAAAGAGAAAAGCGATAACATCGTTGGGTATGCACATTCTTCAGATCTTTTCAGCAATCCACCAAATATTGAAGCTTGCCTGCGGAAAGTATCCTTTGTTCCGGAAACCATGGAAGCCAATAAACTTCTTGCAAAACTCCTTCGCGAGCATAAAAGTACGGCGCTTGTTGTGGACGAATTTGGAGGAATTGCCGGAATGATCACTACCGAAGATATTTTGGAGGAGATATTCGGAGAAATTGAAGATGAACATGATACACCTAATATTATTTCAAAAAAGGTAAAAGAGAACCACTTTATTCTATCTGGCAGACTTGGCGTTGACGAGATCAACGAAACTTATAATACTAATCTACAAAAGGATAACAGCTATGAGACATTGGCAGGCTACCTTCTTTATCACCATCCGAGCTTCCCGAAAGTCAACACCATTTTGTTAATCGGAAAATATGAATTTAAAATATTGCGCTGTTCAAAAACGAGAATAGAGCTCGTAGAGATGAAAATGGCAGGAAGTATGTAATATTCCTGAAACGGCAGTATTTCAAAGTTGAATTTTACTATATTCGTACCCTCATAAAGTAAAAGTAATTTTTAAGTAACCAAATATCGATGGCAACATTACAGAAAATCAGGAACCGAGCCGGAATTGCAATTGCAATATTTATTGGAGTGGCGCTCGCAGCATTTATTCTCGGTGACTTGTTTAAGTCAACAAGTTCACTCACGCGTGGAAAGGCAATGGAATTGGCAGAAGTTGATGGGAAAACAATTACGTACCCCGAATTTCAGTCCAAAGTGAGTGAATTGGAAGAAATTTACAAAATGAATTCAGGCAAAACTTCTCTTGATGCACAGACTTCAGAGCAGATCAAGGAACAGACCTGGCAAAACATGGTGAGAAATCTCACGATGAAAGATATCTACGAAGAATTGGGAATCGGTGTCTGTTCATCCGAACTTTTTGATATGGTTCAGGGAAAGAATCCACATGCCATTATTCAGAGTATTTTCCGCGATCCGAACACTGGAACATTAAACCGTGGCGCGCTGATTCAATTTTTAAAATATCAACAGTCAAACAGCACTGGCAAGGAACGTAGTTATTGGCTATTTATTGAAAATCAAATCATTGAAGAACGTTCTTTTTCAAAATACAACAATCTGCTGGCCAAAGGGATTTATGTAACAAGCGACGAAGCCAAAAGCGATCTTAAAGGACGTAACCATCTGACAAACATTCAGTTTGTGGCAAAACCATTTGCTTCAGTTTCTGACAGTACTGTAAAGGTTTCGGACGATGAACTTAAAGCTTATTACGAAAAGAACAAGGAAAACTACAAACAGGAAAACAACAGAAATATTGAGTACGTTTCTTTTCCGGTAGTTGCATCTAAAACGGATGAAGATAAGCTGATTAAATGGACCAACGACATCAAAGCAGAATTTGCTACAGTAGAAGATCCTGCTGCTTTTGTAAATATCAATTCTGATGTTCCTTTTGATGGATCTTATTTCAAACAAAGCGAGCTTTCTCCTGAATTAGGCGCTTTTGCTTTTGCAGGAAAAGTTGGAGACATTTACGGTCCATATAAAGACGGCAAAAGCTGGAAATTGGCTAAAATTCAAAAATTTGAAGAACTGCCCGATTCTGTTGAAGCCCGTCATATTTTAATCCGTGTAAATTCACAGGCAGAATTAGTCAAAGCAACTGCCACAATCGACAGCATTAAAAACCTGATTGTAGTTAAAGGTCAGAAATTTGAAGATGTTGCCCGTGCAAAATCTGAAGATACCGGATCAGCTGCCAATGGCGGAAGTCTGGGTTGGATGCGTCGCGGAATGACGTTAAAACCAATTGAAGATGCAGCATTCATAGGAAAAGTTAACGATCTTCAGATTGTTAAAACACAGCTTGGACTTCACCTTCTTCAGGTAACCAACCGTGGTAAGACCGCTCCAAATGTTCAGTTGGCAGTTATTAATCGGGTGATTGAGCCTAGCAGTCAAACTTATCAGGCAACTTACACGGCCGCATCGAAATTTGCCAGTGAGAATCAGGATGCAAAAAAATTCAATGCTGCTATTGTTGCACAAGGATTGAATAAACGGATCGCAAATGTTCGCGAAAACGACAAGGATATTGCAGGATTGGAAAATTCGCGGGTCCTTATTCGTGCCGCTTACAAAGCTAAAGTAGGATCGCTTATTTTAAGTACTGAAGGAACCCCTATTTTCGAACTTGGCAACCAGTTTGTTGTTGGTACAATGACAAGCGAACAAGTAAAAGGAATTGCCACACTTAGCGAAGTAAAACCACGTGTTGAACTTGAAGTTAAGAAACAGAAAAAGGCTCAGCAACTGATTGAGAAAATGTCGGGAAAAACCGATCTCTCGCAGTTGGCTTCCAGTCTTGGAGTTGCGGTTGCTGAAGCTCAGAATATTAATTTCGAATCTTCCTCAATTCCGGGTGCCGGTTACGAACCTGCCATTGCTGGTGCTGCTACTGCACTCGAAGCAAATCAGGTTTCAAAACCAGTTGCAGGAACTAACGGAGTTTATGTTGTGAAGGTGACCAGTATTACACCAGGAACCGATTCTGACATAAAAGCCGATAAACAAAGGATGGCTGCCGCAATCAACTATCGTGCAAATATGGTGGCATTTGAAGCATTACGCGAAAATGCAAAAATCGTTGACAAACGTTCAAAATTCTATTAATCGAGATATCCCATAAAAAAAGCCGCTTTTCAAGCGGCTTTTTTTATGAAAATTATTTCTCTTTTCTCCTCATTTTCTCTCATTTTCTGACTGATGACTCCCTGATTACAAGCTTCGTTTTCAGTTCAACTGATTTAGGAGGGAAACCCATATCTTCAGTCAGTTCGAAAAAGAGGCCAGCCGCCACCTTTCCCATTTCATTTGTTGGATGCATCACGGAGGTAAGCATTGGATGAACGACAGTAGCATGAAACTCGTCAGTAAATCCAACGAGCAGAATATCCTTTGGAACAGTCAAACCGAAATTCCTGATCTCTTTCATCGCCGCAAAAACAACGGTGTCGTTAATACCAAAGATTGCATCAGGCGGAGTCGGGAGCATTAATAGTCGTTGGGTAGCCATAGCGGCGGATGCGGTACTGAGATCACATTTTACGAGATATTCAGGACAAAACTCAAGTCCGCAATCAGCTAAACCTTGCAAATATCCCATTCTTCGTTCGTCCGAAATATTGAGATGATCAGGACCAGAAATATATGCAATCCGACGGGCGTTATTCTGATAGAAATGATGCGTTATTCCACGTGCCGCTTCAAAACTGTCGGCGGTGACAGTTGGAACCTTTTCTTTAAGGCACACGCGATCAAAAAACACCAATGGGATTTCCGCTTCAATAATCTGCTCAAAATGAGAATAATCGGAAGTCTCCTGCGAAAGACATACAATCAAACCCTCCACCCTTGCCTTCATTAAATTATCGATATTCTCCTTTTCCTTGAGATAAGATTCGTTTGAAGGGGAAACAATTACAAAATACCCCTTTTCTTTCGCCACCTCTTCGATTCCCGAAATAACAGATGAGAAGAAATGCGTTACCAGGTCAGGGACAATAACGCCAATCATTTTGGTTCGTTGCTTCAACAACCCCATCGCCATAGGATTTGGCGAATAATTCCGCAATTTTGCAAGGTCTTTTATCCTGACAATCATCTCATCACTGATGTCTGGATGATCTCTGAGTCCCCTGGAAACCGTAGAGATTGAAACTCCAAGTTCTTTCGCAATATCTTTAAGTGATATTCTCCGTTTGACCATACTTTGAAAAATTATTGAAGGAGGATATGTTATTCCTTATTATACAATTCGAAATTAGTCATTAATTTGGATCTCTTCACTCCCTCTCATTTTCTAGGCTTTTCCTGCATCTTGCTTTCTCAAAGATTCATGTTATAAAACATTTTATTCCTTCCGCAATGCTTTGCGCTAACCTTTGCGGAAGGTTTACCCAATAATAGCAGAATTATGAGCATATAAAATTCTTATATTTGCTTACAATACTTCTGAAAATGTGATAATTAAACAAATAACCACTTTCAGACATTTAAAGGCGTGAGTTCAAAGTATGATCTGCTACAGGAAATGAGAAATATAAAAAATTTAAGTGGATTAGGGAATACAGGCTTATCTGTTCCTCCAATCATTTATGGAACAAGCTTTATGGGCAACTTATATCATGAGTTACCTGCCGAAACGAAACTGGAAATCATGAAAAAGTGGTTTGAAGTTTCGGAGTCTGTGCCTATGATTGATACAGCAGGTAAATATGGTGCAGGTCTTGCACTTGAAGTGATTGGCAATGGTTTAAAGGAATTGGGAATAGATAAGGACGATATCATCATAAGCAATAAATTAGGATGGTATCGGATTCCACTTACAACCGACGAACCAACCTTTGAACCCGGAGCCTGGGTCAACCTGAAATATGATGCAGTTCAAAAGATCAGTTACTCCGAAATTCTGGAGTGTTGGGAACAGGGGTGTGAATTGCTGGGCGGTTATTACAAACCCCAGGTGGTGTCGGTTCACGATCCGGACGAATACCTGTTTGCAGCAACCGATCCAAACGATCGTGCTAAAAGACTGAACGACATTATCGGCGCTTACAAAGCTTTGTTCGAATTGAAAGCGAAAGGGGAAGTAAAAGCGGTAGGTATCGGGGCAAAAGATTGGCTTACTATCAAAGAACTATACGAATATGTGAAGTTCGATTGGGTGATGTTTGCCAATAAACTTACCATCTATCACCATCCTCCTGAAATTGTTACTTTCATTGAGAAGATTCACAACGAAGGTGTTGGCATTATCGACTCGGCCATATTCAATGGCGGTTTCTTAACAGGAGGTGACTTTTTCGACTACCGGAAAATAGATCCTCAATCAATTGAAGATCAGAAACTGCTGGCATGGCGCGAAAAATTCTATAATATCTGTAACGATTTTAATATCCTCCCCGGCGACGCGTGCCTGAAGTTTGCCTTTGCGATGCCGCAAATAAGTGCCATTGCACTAAACCCGAGTAAACCTTCCCGGATTAATCGCAATGTTGAACTTTTAAAAGCTGAATTGCCGGCAGCATTCTGGATTGAACTGAAGCGCCAGGGAATCATTCACAACCAATTCTCCTACGTGCCATGATCATCGATTCACACCATCATCTCTGGAAATACGATCCTATTGAATACGATTGGATTGACGATTCAATGAAGGACATACGCAAAGATTTCCTTCCTGAAAACCTGAAAACAACCATTCAGGAAGCCGGAGTCGATGGTGTAATTTCAGTTCAGGCGAGGCAATCTGTTGAAGAGACTGACTGGCTGATCGGAATGGCACATCAAAATGAATTTATAAAAGGTGTCGTGGGTTGGTTGCCATTGGTTCAGAAGGATATTGAAGAGTATCTCGAAAAATATGCAGACGAAAAAAAACTGAAAGGTGTTCGCCATGTTATCCAGGGAGAACCCGACCCTGAGTTTATGCTTCGGAAAGATTTTAATCATGGTATTTCATTACTCAAAAAATATTCACTGGTCTATGATATTCTGATCGTTGAGCGACAGTTGCCCAATACAATCCGGTTTGTGGATCAGCATCCCGAACAGGTATTTGTGCTCGATCATATTGCAAAGCCATTGATTGGCAGAAATGAATTATCTCCCTGGAAAGAGAATATTCAGGAGTTGGCCAAACGCGAAAATATGAATTGCAAGATATCCGGAATGGTGACCGAAGCCGATTATCAGAAATGGACACCTTCGCAACTCCTTCCCTATATTGAGGTGATATTGGAAGCCTTTGGTCCAGACAGATTGCTGTTTGGTTCCGACTGGCCGGTTTGTTTAGTTGCGACGACTTATACAAATTGGGTGAATTTAGTCAGGAAAAACATCACTTCCTATACAGAAACCGAACAGGCTAAGATAATGGGAGAGAATGCCCTACGATTGTACCAATTATGAATTTTAAATTACGAATTACGAAAGTTTGCCAGTTGCAAGAAGCTAAAAACCAGTTGCTGCAATGATGAAAATGAAATTAATAGCTAAAAAAATGAAAGCAATTCAAATTATTACGCCTGAAAATATACAGATTGTGGACCGTCCTGCACCGATTGCAGGGAAAGGTGAAGTACTGCTTAAAGTCAACTATGTCGGATTTTGTGGCTCCGACCTGAGCACTTTTCTGGGAAAGAATACAATGGTAGAATATCCGCGTGTTCCGGGTCATGAGATTTCGGCTGTTATTAAGTCTATCGGAGAGGAAGTTCCGTCAAATTTTAAAGCAGGACAGGCGGTTACAGTTGTTCCTTATACCAATTGCGGCCAATGTTCGTCATGCCGGAAAGGGCGTTTCAACGCTTGTCGGTATAACCAGACACTTGGGGTTCAGCGCGATGGCGCGATGCAGGAATTTATCACCATTCCCTGGCAGAAACTGGTCTCCGATGATCAGCTTTCAGCAAAAGAACTCGCGATGGTCGAACCCTTGACGGTTGGGTTCCATGCCATTGACCGCGGACGTGTTACCGATATCGATACCGTGATGATATTTGGCTGCGGAATGATTGGTTCAGGGGCAATTATACGGGCTGCACTCCGTGGTGCGACAGTCATTGCCGTTGATGTTGATGATCAGAAACTCGATTTGGCACAAAAGATCGGAGCAACCTTTGTGATCAATTCAAAAACGACTGATCTGCACGAAGCTTTATTAAATATCACAAACGGACATGGACCGGATGTTATCATTGAAGCAGTCGGTAACCCAATTACTTACCAGTCTGCATTGGAAGAAGCCGCATTTGCAGCACGTGTTGTTTGCATCGGATATGCAAAGAATGAAGTCAGTTTCGCCACCAAACTTTGGGTTCAAAAGGAAATCGACATTCTGGGTTCCCGAAATGCAACTCCTTCTGATTTCGAGGCGGTCATCAATTATCTGAAACAGGGAACTTTCCCACTCGATGAAATGATCACACAGGTTATTGAACCTGAAGATGCGGCAGCTACCGTTGCTGCATGGGCAGCAAATACTGGTAAGATCATGAAAATACTTGTGCAATTTTAAAACCATTTTAACATCAATCAACATGAAGAAAAACACGCGTAAATTAATTTGCCTGACGTTTTTGGCGTTTGTATTAAGCGTCCTTCCGAAAAGTCAGTTGTTTGCTCAAATCTTTAAACCGACCGATGAGTCGTTCAAGCAGTACCAATACCCTGAATGGTTCCGCGATGCAAAGTTCGGAATATGGGCACATTGGGGACCACAGGCTGTTCCGCGTCAGGGAGACTGGTACGCCCGGAAGATGTATGAAGAAGGGGGCGATGATTACAAATACCATGTTGCAAAATACGGACACCCCTCAAAATTTGGTTATAAGGACATCATTCCACTCTGGAAAGCTGAAAAATGGAATCCTGAACAACTGATGGCCCTTTATAAAAAGGTCGGCGCCAAATACTTTGTGAGCATGGCCACCCATCACGACAATTTTTTCCTTTGGAACTCGAAAATTCATTCATGGAATTCGGTGAATATGGGTCCGAAGAAAGATGTAGTGGGTCTTTGGCAGAAAGCTGCTAAAAAAGAGGGATTACGTTTTGGCGTTTCCGAACATTTGGGTGCAAGTTACACGTGGTTTCAAACGAGCCGTGGTGCCGATAAATCGGGTCCAATGGCGGGTGTTCCTTATGACGGAACAAATCCCGCATTCGAAGAACTTTATCACCCCAAAACTGCCCCAGACGATAAGGCATGGCTGACAAATAATGCCGAAAATCAAAAGAACTGGTTAGCTTGTATTACCGAATTAATTGATAATTACCAACCCGACCTGCTTTATTCCGACAGCGAACTTCCTTTCGGAGAAGTTGGAAGAAACATGCTGGCACATTACTACAACCAGGACAAAGCGAAAAACGGTGGAAAGCTTGAGGCTGTTTATACCTGCAAACATACATCAGATGGCCGTTGGGTGCAGGATGTCGAGCGCGGGGCATTGGATTCGATCTCACCATATCCATGGCAGACCGATACTTCAATTGGCGACTGGTATTATCGTACCGGACAGAAATACATGACCGGTACCGAAGTGATTCAAATGCTGGTTGACATCGTAAGCAAGAATGGTAACCTTTTGATTAACGTTGTTCAAACGCCTGAAGGTGATCTTGAACCCGACGTGATGGCGATTCTCGACGTGATTGGCAAATGGACTCCCGCAAACGGAGAAGGTATTTATGGAACACGTCCCTGGAAGGTTTATGGTGAAGGACCTTCGACACAAAAGAATCAGGCAAAGGGACAATTTGGCGGTGTTAAAGATGTAAGACCTTATGAAGCATCCGATATCCGGTTTACGACCAAAGGTGAAACCTTGTATGCCTTTTGCATGAATACACCAACCGGTGATATCAAAATCACTTCACTGGGCAAAACGTCAAAACTAACAGACAAAGCGATTGCATCGGTTAAAATACTGGGCAGCAACGAAAAATTAACCTGGAAACAGGAAGCCGGCGCACTTGTAATTACCAAACCTTCGAAATTACCCCAATGGTCGGTGGTCACTTTTAAAATTGAGTTCAAAAAATAAATGGAGGTTGGTCGGAAATAAAACATTATTTCAAGAGTGTAGAGACAAGGCAATTCCTTGTCTCTACATCTGACCAACGAACCAGGAATTTACTTATTTAATGTAGCTGTTATTAAGACTTTAAATGAGACGCTTCCGTGTTTTTTAACTAAAATTGAATTCATTTACAATTAAAATTCCATTTTCGCTCCCACACTTTGTAAATAACAAATCGGCTGTCAATTTGTGCTCCCCCACTTTGTAAATAGCAAAAACGACCGTCAGTTTCTGCTCCCACACTCTGTAAATAACAAATCGACCGTCAGTTTCGGCTCCCACACTCTGTAAATAGCAAAAACGACCGTCAGTTCCTGCTCCCACACTCTGTAAATAGCAAAAACGACCGTCAGTTTCGGCTCCCACACTCTGTAAATAGCAAAAACGACCGTCAGTTCCTGCTCCCACACTCTGTAAATAGCAAAAACGACCGTCAGTTCCTGCTCCCACACTCTGTAAATTACAAATCGACCGTCAGTTTCTGCTCCCACACTCTGTAAATAGCAAAACGACCATCAATTTTTGCTCCCACACTTTGTAAATAGGCAAAACGATCGTCAATTTTTGCTCCCACACTTTGTAAATAGCAAAACGAGCTTCCGATATCGGCTAACACAGTTTTGTAATCTACACGACATCAGCCTTAAACCAGTAAGCATTGTTTTTATATTAAGTCCTCGTCACAGGAATTTGTCCTGTCAATTGCCAACCGAAAGACTTCAGTAAACTTCCAATGCTGTATGTTCGTGAAAAGCAGTCTGCAAAGAATAAAAATAAAATTGTAACATTTACAAACCTTCCACGTAAGGAATAAAAACCACTAATAAACAAACAGTTGTAAAGCTGATTGTGCTATTATTCTGGTTCAGAAAATAAACAATCTTATCCACTTAAAAAACATTTTTTATGGCAGAGTTTACCGCAGCATTTCCGTTGGTTATCGCCTTTGAAGGTGGTTATGTCAATGATCCGGATGATCCGGGAGGCGAAACTTATAAAGGAGTCGCCCGCAAAATATTCAGCAAGTGGGATGGCTGGATAAAAGTAGATATTTTGAAACGCCAGACAGGTTTTCCGGCCAATCTCGACAAAGATGTTGACCTTCAACAGGATGTTGTCGACTTTTACCGGGTTAATTTCTGGGACAAAATGAACGGGGATAACATATCCAATCAGCTCGTTGCCCAATCTATCTTCGATTTTGGTGTCAATGCAGGAGTTGGTACAAGTGTATCGCTTGCACAGATGGTGGTGCAGGCAGAACCCGACGGTGTTATTGGCCAGCAATCAATTGATGCCATTAACAATTTCGATCCTGAGCATTTTATAGCTGCCTTTACCGTTGCTAAAATTGCGCGCTACATTAACATTGTAAAGAAAAGACCAACCAGCCAGAAATATTTCTACGGTTGGGTTCGCCGGGCATTGGGTGCAAACTAAAAACTATTAGCTATGTCATTTCTAACAGATCTTTTTTCCGGCGGAGCCGGTTCAATTGTCGATTCAGTTGGCAAGGTGCTTGATAATGTCATTACGACAAAAGAAGAAAAAATGCAGCAGGAAAATGAACTCCGCAAGTCGGAGATTCAGTTCCAGGTGGATATGAAAAAACTCACGAACGAAGAGCAAAAGATGTATCTTGATGACATCAGCAGTGCCCGGCAACGTGAAACGCAGATTCAAACCAGCGATAATGCTACCAAACTGGGTAAAAACGTCGCCTCTTTCCTTGCTTTGGGAACAGTAATATTAACCTTAGGTCTTTTTTATATACTTATCTTTTCTCCTCAGCTGATAGGAGGCGATAAAAAAGACATCATTCTTTATATCCTTGGTGTTCTGAGTGCCACACTCACTCAAATCTACAGCTACTACTTCGGCTCATCGGCCGGAAGTGCAGCCAAATCAAGAACGCTTGCCGCAATTCAAGACAAATCAACGAATTAACCTGTAATTCTAAGCCCGTTTCTATACCAGGAACGGGCTTTTTTGTGGATTGAATTATTCAAATATGGCGAATCCATTATAACGATAACCAAATCAATTATAAAGTTCACGAATCCCACTAAATTTTGAAGTCTTTAGAACAAACCATTTGGCACTTTAGCCTACAATTGTATAGTGCATTCTGTTGCTTTAAATAGTACGAGTCCGGCGACTTGTACTATTTTTTATTTTACATTAAAATAATTCTCCAACTCATCGAGTGTTTCTGCATTGGTGTTCTTGTCTTTCAAAATAAGACCATTCTCAATCAATAAAATACGGTTGCAAACATCCGTCACATGTTTTAAATCGTGGCTTGAGATAATGATTGTTGCACCTTCATCATTCAGCTTCTTCAACTTCAGTTTAAGCCACGACTGTGAACTGGGGTCAAGGTTCGAAAAAGGCTCATCAAGAATCAGAATTTCAGGAGCTGAAAGGATAGCCGCCAATATCCCGACTTTATTTTTATTGCCCGCTGAAAGTTCACGGATATATTTCTTTGAGGTAATATCTTCAGTATAAAAGGCTGCATTCTCATTCAAAAATTCCTTTACATCCTTACTGTTCAGCCCATGAAGTTTCCCGATAAACTCCAGGAACTCCAGCGGTGTCAGGAACGGAATCAGGAAGCCTTCGTTTAAATACGATCCTGTATAATTTTTCCAGTCATCAACTTTCGAAACCAGCTGATCTTTTGATTTTACTGAGCCAATTGATGGTTCAATCAGATCTAATATCAAACTTAACATCGTCGTTTTTCCGGCTCCGTTGTTTCCGACAATTCCAACAAGTTCGTGTTCATTGATCGTAAGATCATCTATAGAAAGAACTACCTTCTTCCCGTAAGCCTTCTTAAGGTTGTTAATCTGTATCATATCTTTATTAAATTTGTCTGAAACCTAATGCCATTTTATATCTCCTTTTTATAAATTGTCTGGTCAACAGCTGTAACAGGTATTTGTTGAAGACGATCGCAATCAATCCTATAAGTCCCAATGCATAAATACTATATTCGGGTACGCCAAAGTATTTAAACAACAAATAAACGATGACCGGAAAGCCTGCGATTGGAATTACGGATAAAAACTGCGTAACTCCGGTTCCCTGGTAATTCATAAACTGACTTCTTCCCAGATCGATGCGTGAGGTATTCCAGGTGCATATAAATAGCAATACTACTGATGAGATCCCGATGTTGTATAGTAACATCGCAGCATTGATAAGGCCAATTTTATAACTTATCAAAGCATAAGGCAATGTAATAACAAATCCGATCAGACTGGTGAAAGCAAAAAACAAATACTTTGATCTTATATAATTTACAGGTGATATTTTATTTGCCATATAACTGTCAAAGAATGAACTTTCCCATGAAAATGAAAACTGTCCGTACTGAATTGCAAAAACAGAGGTCAGGAAAAATCCCATAAAGATCAGGATTACATAATTGTCAATGTTCTTTTTCTGATAGAACATAAACCCATATGCAAAAAAGATCAGACTTACATACAGCAGCGATTTGGGCCTTTTATTTCGCAGAATCATTTTTATTTCGTTTCGCATTAAATTCCCGATTTCGCCATAATGAGATAAAAAAGATAAGCTGGCGGAATTCACATGCTGATTCGTTTGTATATCTTCAATATATGCATTCTTTTTAAGCAGATTATATCCAATATAATAGGAAAGTGCAACGAGCGTCAAAGGAATCATAACAAGATATGGAGCCCTGGCAATGCTTAGTAAAGCATCCGCAAAATATCCCGAAAATGAGACGAACTTATTTATATCGAGATAGATGATCAAACCCACAATTACCAGTAAAAACAGGATGAGTAAAGGGCGTTTCGAAAAGTATTTCTTCAAAGAAAAATTCAGAAAGTTATTGGTGGCAATTAACGACAAAATGGTAATGATCCATCCTAAACAGAACATTGGAGAATAAGTGGTACAGATAACTTTTCCGAAAAAAGGGAGAATCAAAAGCAATGCAAGGACATTCACAAAGCTTGAAACACTCTTGATTAACGGATAATGCAACAATTTGCTTTTCGGTATCGGCAGTGTAAGGTAGGGTTGAACAGATAACGAAGGAATTTGCTGCGCAAAAAACCGAAAGATCAGGTCGAATGCAAAGTAATAAAACAGAATTCTCGTAAATGACTGAACTACATCAGCATCTGGAAATATTTTCAGCAGAATGAAATCGGCAAAAAAACCAATCAAGACAATATTCAGCATCACATAGACACCTATTATTCCAAGAACGATGTTTAACCAGATACTTTTTTGCCAATATGGGGACCTGACTTTTTCTTTCCACTGATGAATAAGTAATTCAATCATTTTTTATTGTGTTAGTTTTTGGTTGCCAGATCAAAGAAAAGAATAAAAAAACATAATACAATAACAAATGAAAAAAATCAACTTTATATTTTTGTGAAAAGTGAACATCATTTACGCTCTTTAGAAACTTGGTATTTCCGGATAAAATGCAACTGAAACAATCATCGTGCAACCAAAAGGGCTGAATACTTATTGTACCACAGTATAGATTATGAGTATATTTGCCCGTCTCATGTCGATCCGGGTTTTATGCCGGGAAATGTGGGGCCATTTGTTAATCTGAATAATCAGCAACTATGAATCAACAAATTAAAAAGCTTCATCCGATAAAACTATTTATTTATTGTATTGTCATCATGGCATTCAGTTTCAATGCAAACAGTCAGGTGCGGCAAATAAGTTTACCCGAAGCACAGCAGCAATTTGTTGATCTGAAATTCGGAATGTTTATCCATTTCAATATTCCGACATTTATGGACCAGGATTGGGCAGATCCTGAAGCGCCTGCGACTCTTTTCAACCCTGCTAAACTCGATTGCAACCAATGGGCCAAGGCTGCAAAATCGGCAAAAATGAGTTATGGATGTTTAACCACAAAACATCACAGCGGCTTTTGCATCTGGGATACCAAAACAACCGACTATAACGTGATGAACAGTCCGTTGAAACGCGATGTTGTGAAAGAGTATGTCGAAGCTTTCCGAAAGCAGGGCCTTAAAACGATGTTGTATTATTCGATTTTAGACACACATCACCGGTTGCGTCCCGGCCACATCACGAAGAAACATGTTGAGATGGTTAAGCAGCAACTGACCGAATTACTGTCCAACTATGGCGAAATAACTGCCCTGATCATTGACGGATGGGATGCACCATGGTCAAGAATTTCATATGAAGATATCCCTTTTGAGGAAGTTTACAGGCTAATCAAAAGGCTGCAGCCCAATTGTCTCGTGATGGACCTGAATGCAGCCAAATATCCGACAGATGCGTTGTTTTATACCGATATTAAATCATATGAACAAGGTGCAGGTCAGCATATTTCGAAAGAAGCGAACCGTCTTCCGGCATTGTCATGTCTTCCAATCAATCAGAACTGGTTTTGGAAAACATCCTTTCCAAATACGCCCGTTAAAGACCCGGTTAAACTGGTCAATGATAATATTGTGCCATTCACGAAAGCGTATTGCAATTTCATCCTCAATGTGGCTCCAAACCGTGACGGATTAATCGACAACAATGCGATTGAAGCGTTGAAAGCCATTGGTGAAACCTGGAAGAACGATGTCGTGAGTACGAAACTTCCGAAATTCGATGCCCCGATTATTTCAACGAATATTGCCAAACACCAGCCTTCCAGTTCCAGTTGGAGCGACGATATGTGGATCATGGATTTTGGCAATGATGATGATTTTCAAACCTCATGGCTATCGAACAAAACAGTCACAAAACCATGGTATGAAATTGACTTCGACAAGTGTCAGTCATTTAATATGGTGACAATCGCAGATCCGAAGCAGACCATCAAAAAATACAGGCTTGAATATGAAGCGAACGGGGAGTGGAAAACCATCCTTTCGGGCGAAAGTGATCAGAAAATTAAGATTCACCGGTTCGATCGTATCTGGGGCGGAAAGGTCAGGATTGCAATTGATCAATTTACCAACCAACCCTCTATTTCAGAGTTTGGCATTTATAATGAACAACGATAACATTTAGAATTTGAACGTTACAAGGAAATAATAAAATCGGCGGTTGTCTATAGGATGACCGCCATTTTATCGGCATAAAGAATGATTGTCATTCAATTATTAAAGACTTACAATGTCGAAAGTGGGTGGCCAATCTCCCAGTGAAGTCCATAAGGATCAACCAATCGTCCCAATCTCCAGCCATATTCCTCACCTACAGGAAAGACTTCAGAAGCACCAGCTTTCAAAGCTTGAGCGAAAAGTGAATCAGGATCAGGAACCGTTAAAATAATTCGGACATTGCCACCTCCGAGAGGTTCAGAACTTAAGTTATTATCATCAGATGAACCGCCACTCACCCAAAATTCTGCACCATCAACAGATAGTTTTACCACAAGATCTCCGTCAGGATCTTCCATGCGATAAACCTCAACTGCACCAAATGCGGACGTGTAAAAAGAAATGGCTTTCACACTGTTTACAACAGATAACCAGGGGGCTATTGAACTTGCAATATTTGAACCTTCACGTATATTCTCATTTTTGATATCGGTCATGATCTTTTGCTTTAATTTCTACAATTAAAATACTTTAGCTTTATAATGCATATTATATCTCCATTGGATGAATTTAAATGTCGAATTTGAGGCGACTCAATTTTTCATTAAAACAATGATTTCTATTGAATGTTTTATTTCATTGTATCCAAAACACAATTAATATTAACACTTTAGCCGGTTTTTTATTTGTTTATAGAAAAAAACATTTATAAATTTGCTTTTAATCTGCCGATTTTGTAACTTTTCCAAACAAAATCCAAAGCTAAATTTTACCATTCGTACTAGAGTTAAAGAATAGAAATAATCTGAATTGGCACTATTTCTAATTAATCAAAAATTAAGAAACGAATTGTAACTTTTATAGTATCCGGACTGATTCTTCAAATTAGAACTTTCTAAAATAAGATTTTCAGAAATTATTTACTGAAATATTTTGGCTCAATATGTTTAATTTACTAATCATTCAAAATGGAATCCTTATCGAGAAGAAAATTCATTCAGCGTACTGCCCTGGCGGGTGGAGCTATGCTTTTACTTCCCGGACTGGAAGCCAGTATGTTGTCTGACAACTCAACAGGCAACTACTTCCTGAAAGAATTCGGGATTGATGAAAACCTTTGCCAGAAATTGCTGGCAAAAGCGCTTTCGAAAGGCGGCGATTTCGCCGACCTCTATTTCGAGTACTCGGTTTCTAATTACCTTGGACTCGAGGATGGTAAAGTGAACCAGTCGTATGGCGATATCTCCTTAGGTGTCGGAATCCGTACAGTAAAAGGTGACCAGATTGGTTATGGGTTTACCCAGGAACTCACCGAGGCTTCAATGATGTCGGCAGCTGCCACCGCTTCTACATTATGCAACATGAAGGCCTCACCTGTAGCTACTTCATTTAAACGGCTTAAAACAGGCAATTACTATCCTGTTCCGCTTGATTTTAAAGGCTTTCCTGCTAATTCAAAATTGCCATTGCTTCAAAACATCAATCAAAAGTGCTTTGGATTGTCACCTGAAGTAGTAAAAGTGAATGCTGGGTTTCAAAGTTCGGCTAAACGGGTATTGATTGCTACGAGCGACGGCGTCATGTCAGAAGACCTGATTCCATCCGGATTCGTTTATGCTTCTGTGGTCGCAGAAAGAAAAGGCAAACGTGAACAGTCATTTTACAACCTGGGGGGTCGTCGTGATTTTTCTTTTTATTCCGATGATGTAATCGACAAGGTTGCAAACAAATCGGTGAACAACGCGCTAAAGTTATTTGATGCCATTCAGCCTCCAGCCGGTGAGATGCCGGTTGTACTTGGACCGGGTGTTACTGGCATCTTACTGCACGAAGCCATTGGACATGGTATGGAAGCTGATTTTAACCGCAAGAAGATTTCAACTTTCAGTACAATGATCGGGAAGAAAGTGGCAGAACCCTTTGTCACGATTATTGATGATGGGACGAATCTGAACCTCGCGGGAAGTATAAATGTCGATGATGAAGGAACGCCTGGCAAAAAAACTGTTTTGGTTGAAAATGGTATTCTGACCAGTTATTTACATGACAAGATATCGGCAAAACATTATGGCGTTGAACCAACTGGCAATGGTCGCAGACAAGACTTCCAGAATTATCCGATACCACGTATGCGAAACACCTATATGCTTGGTGGAACTGCCAGCGTCGATGATGTGATCAGGCAGGCAGGTAACGGGTTATACGTTGAAGATGTCAGTAACGGACAAGTGAAAATCGGTGAAGGCGATTTTGCTTTTTATGTCTCACAAGGACGGTTAATTGAAAACGGGAAACTAACCTCCCCGATAAAAGATGTAAATATCATGGGGAATGGTCCTAAAATGCTCACCAATATTATTATGGCAGCAAACAATCTTGAAATGTACCATGGCGGTGCCGGACAATGTGGAAAGAACGGACAGGGTGTCCCGGTATCCTTTGGTTTGCCAACCTGCCTGGTTAAATCTTTAACCGTCGGGGGTACCCAACAGAAAGGAGGCCAGTCATGAGATCGAATATTAACCAACAGGAATTTCAGGAACTGGCTGACTGGGTAATCGACCAGGCAAAAAAAGCCGGCGTAAAAGACTGCAAAGTAAACCTCTCAAAACGAAGGTTCGTAGAGATCAATTATCGCGATCGCAAACCAGAAGTGATTAAGGAAGCGACCACGCAGGGTCTGAATCTCGAAGTATATATCAATAACCGGTTTGCAAGTCAGTCAACTCCCGACTTTCGCAAATCAACGCTGGCAGGTTTTGTAACCGATGTAGTTGGTAGTGCAAAGATTATGGAGGAGGATCCATTCCGGACACTCCCCGACCCGAAGTACTATGCCGGAAGAACAACCAACGATCTGCAACTGGCCGATCCCTCGCAGGATGAGTTAACTCCTGAACAACGTCATGCGATGGTAAAATCGGTGGAAGATTCTTGCCTTGAGAAGGGTGGAAGCAAAGTTATTTCGGTTGAAGCCGGCGAATACGATGAAACTTACGAAGAATTCGTGAAATCGAGCAATGGTTTGATAGGTGCAAACCGTACAACACAATGCTGGACCGGTGCATCCATGACAGCACAGGATGAAGGCGATCGTCGGCCCGCCGGTTATCACTGGGTAGGATGCCGCTTTCGAGCAGACCTGCCATCACAACGGGAGGTTGGCGCCATTGCCGCCAGGAGAACACTCGACCTGATGGGAGGTAAAAAGATTCAGACTGAAACACTCCCTATTATTATTGAAAACAGGGGCGTCAGCCGTGTTTTGGGTGGACTTTTTGGTCCAATGTCTGCAGGTAACATCCAGCAAAAACGTTCATTTCTAACCGACAAAAAGGGTCAGCAAGTGGGTAGTAAGCTGTTTACTGTTCAGGATAATCCATTTCTTCCCAGGGCGCTTGGATCGATGTATTACGATGGCGACGGCTTTCCGGCTAAAAAGCGGGATCTTTTCACACAGGGAACGCTTAATGAGTTCCTGGTTGACTGGTATTACAGTCGTAAATTAGGATGGGAACCTACATCCGGATCAATCTCTAATCTGATGATACCTCCGGGTACGCGAAGTGTTGACCAGATTGTTAAAGACCTCGGCCGCTGTATGCTTGTTACTGATTTTATCGGGGGAAATTCCAACTCAACTACAGGTGATTTCTCCGTGGGTATTATCGGAAAGCTATTCGACAAGGGACAGTTTGTTCAAAACGTAGCTGAAATGAATATTGCAGACAATCATCTGAAATTCTGGAATAAACTGATTGAAATTGGGAATGATCCATGGATTTACAGTCAGGCAAGATTACCAAGTCTGGTGTTTGATGGAATTGTGGTCTCAGGTGTCTGATGACAATACAACTGATTCACCTTTATAGATCAATAAACTATTTCGGTTTGGCTTCGGCATTAAAAAAGTGCTGATTGCCAAACCGAAATTTTTAATTAGAATTGCCAGGTTATCAAAATCATGAAATATCTGAAATACAATTCTTCCAGAATAAATAATCTGCAGGGAAATCAATGGCAGAGATTTGTGGCTCAATTTTAAACAATCCAAATACCGATGAACCGCTTCCCGACATCGATGCGTAAACTGCGCCATGATCAATCAACTTTGATTTGATTTCAGCAATCTCAGGATACAATTTAAATACTGAAGGTTCAAAATCATTTACAATACTATTCTGCCAGTTATTGGGTGATAACTGAATTGAATCAAGCAATGATTTTTTGGGAAGTGAAGGTTTGATTCCTGCATAAGCCTCTTTCGTTCCGACACCAAACGGAGGTTTTACAAGAACAATAAAATAGCCGTTTAAAGTGAAATCTATGTTTTGAAGCTGCTCCCCTATTCCGCAGGCAAATGCCGGTTTGTTTTCGAGGAAAAAAGAACAATCGGCGCCCAACTTAACAGCATACTTTTTCAGCTGAGATACAAAAAGTCCCAGTTCAAAAAAATCGTTAAGTCCTTTCAACAGAAAAGCAGCATCAGATGATCCTCCGCCTAAGCCTGCGCCGAACGGAATGACCTTGTGTAAATGGATATCAAGTCCCGGAAGTGAATAATCTGCTGCAAGCAAACGATAGGCTTTTACAATGATATTCTCTTCCGGATCAATGTTTAATGGAAGACCCGAATTTGTAAAGATGATCTTGTTTTGCTTGTTTTCAATAAATTCCAAACCATCTTTTAATCCAATCGGATAAAAAATTGTTTCAAGTTCGTGGTAGCCATCCTCCCTTTTCCGGAGAATATTCAGACCAAGGTTGATTTTTGCGTTTGGAAAAAAAACCATCTCTATCGAAAAATAAAAAAAGGAATAACGGAATCACACACTTAATGCAATTCCATCACTCCAATATGATATGATTTACAATTTATAACTCATCACTTATAACTTTCCAGCGGTTCGCAAGTACAAAACAAGTTGCGGTCGCCCCAGGCATTGTCCACACGTCCAACCGGAACCCAGAATTTATTTTCGCGAAGCCATTCAAGCGGATATGCAGCCTTTTCGCGTGAATAGGCATGTGTCCATTCATTCGCTGTGAGCATTTCGGCGGTATGCGGCGCATTCATCAATACATTGTCAGTTGCATCAGCGACACCCGTCTCAACCTCTTTAATCTCATCGAAAATGGCATTCATCGTATCCACAAAACGATCCAGTTCTTCTTTCGATTCACTCTCCGTAGGTTCAACCATCAATGTTCCGTGAACAGGGAATGATAATGTAGGCGCATGAAATCCGTAATCCATCAGCCTTTTCGAAATATCGGTTTCCGAAATTCCTGCAGCAGTCTTTAAATGACGGCATTCGAGAATCATTTCATGACCAACACGGCCATTCTCGCCGGTATATAAAACGCCATAATTATCTTTCAATCTGGCAGCAATATAATTGGCATTCAAAATTGCAATTTTAGTCGCCTCGGTAAGTCCATCGGCTCCCAGCATTTTGATATAGCCATAAGTAATTGTCAACACAGAAGCGCTACCCCATGGTGCAGAAGCAACCGCGTGAATTCCGACATGACCATTGTTCATTACTGAATGGGCAGGAAGAAATTCAACCAGGTGTTTTGCAACACAGATAGGACCTACTCCCGGTCCACCACCACCATGAGGAATGGCAAATGTCTTGTGAAGGTTCAGGTGACAAACATCAGCGCCAATCCGGCTTGGATTGGTCAAACCAACCTGCGCGTTCATATTGGCGCCATCCATGTAAACCTGTCCGCCAAACTGATGAATAATGTCGCACATTTCGGTGATCGAAGATTCAAACACACCATGTGTGGACGGATAAGTCACCATAAAACAGGCAAGATCATTTTTGTATTCTTCTGCCTTTACCTTCAAAGCTTCCACATCAATATTACCACGTTCATCGCATGGAACAACGACAACCTTCATTCCGGCCATTGCTGCACTTGCAGGGTTTGTTCCGTGTGCCGAAGAAGGAATTAATGCAACATTACGGTGTCCGTCTCCCCTGCTTTTGTGATATTCCCTGATAACCATTAACCCGGCATATTCACCTGCAGCACCTGAATTCGGTTGCAGCGATACATCTTCAAAACCGGTAATTTCGGCCAGATCGCGACGTAACTCTTCCATCAGCTCATGGTAACCCATCGCCTGGTTTTTAGGTACGTAAGGATGAATACCATTAAATTCGATCCAGCTCAACGGTAACATTTCTGTCGCAGCATTCAGTTTCATCGTACAAGACCCCAGCGAGATCATCGAATGAACGAGCGATATATCTTTCTTTTCGAGACGCTTGATGTAACGGGCCATTTCTGTTTCAGAACGGTACTTACTGAATACTTCCTGTTTCAAAAACTTTGAATGGCGTTTGATATCAGCATCAACCGATCTGTCATCCGCAATAGAATCTATAACCGGGACCGGTTTATTAGCTGCTTTCGCGAAAACTTCAAGGATCCAGTTAATATCCTCAATATTTGTTGTTTCATCGATACTTAAACCGACTTGTCCATTTGCGAAATAGCGGAAATTCATCTCCAGGTCGAGCGACAACCATTCGATATCTTCACGTTTTACATGTCGTGGAAGATCAATCCGGATCGTATCGAAGTGCTTTTTATTCACCTGGGTGTAACCCAATTTTGTGATCTCCCTGGCCAGCAGGCGGGCGATGTTGTGCACCCTTTCAGCGATGGCTTTAATACCTTCGGGACCATGATAGATGGCATACATTCCGGCCATTGTTGCGAGAAGTGCCTGTGCCGTGCAAATATTTGAAGTCGCCTTGTCGCGTTTGATATGTTGTTCGCGTGTCTGAAGTGCCAGACGAAGCGCATGCTTCCCGTTTACATCTTTCGAAACACCAATAATACGGCCCGGCAGATCGCGTTTATATTCATCACGCGTGGCGAAGAATGCGGCGATCGGACCACCATATCCCATCGAAACGCCAAAACGTTGCGACGAACCAAAAACAATATCTGCCCCCCATTCACCCGGTGGCGTGAGCAAAGCAAGCGCCAACAAATCGGTCGCAACAGCTACTTTGCACCCTTTTTCCTGAACAGCTTTCGTAAAACCTGCATAGTCTTCAATTTCGCCATTTGAATTTGGATACTGCAGAATAGCGCCAAACCAATTCTCATCGGCAACTGCATCTTTAAAGTTGCCAACTTTCAGTTCTATACCGAGCGGTTCAGCCCTTGTAATCAAAACATCCAGCGTTTGAGGCCAGATCAGTTCATCCACAAAGCAAACATTCGCACCCGCTTTCTCCTGAGCCCTCGAACGCAGACTGTACATCATGTGCATTGCCTCGGCTGCAGCAGTTCCTTCATCAAGCAACGAAGAATTTGCCAATGGCATCGCCGTCATTTCACAAACCATTGTCTGGAAATTCAACAACGCCTCTAACCTGCCCTGCGAAATCTCCGCCTGGTAAGGAGTATAAGAAGTATACCATACAGGGTTCTCCAAAATATTACGCAGAATCACCGATGGGGTAATTGTGTCGTACCATCCCATTCCAATATAGGTGTTGAAAACCTTGTTCTTTTGAGCTATTTTCAGAATCTTCCGGAAATACTCCCTTTCGGTCAGTCCATTGGAAAGATTCAAGGGTTTCTTAAGCCGGATGTTAGCAGGAACAGTCTGATCAATCAGCTCATCAAGCGATTGTACTCCAATCACCTTCAACATCTCTTTGATATCTTCCTCGCGTGGACCGATATGCCGGCTCACAAATTTGTCGATAGCCATTTTATGTATATTTTAATAATTTGCCAGTGCAATTTTAACTCCTTTTGAGAAATTAAAATATGATTTTTTTGGTTTTGTAATTAATTCTGAAATCAACATGGAATTAATAAGTTGAAAAGGTCTGATTTAGCAACATCCATTTCAAACATTGAATTGCCGAATTGTTGAATCAACTGATAGTCGAATCATCTCATTCTCAAATTGACAAATAACCTCCTTCTTCGTTTTCTAATTCAGAAATTGATTAAAGCTTTTTTCTTCGCCAATGGTAGTTTCGGGACCATGTCCGCAGTAAACTTTCGTGTCGGGGTCAAGAATCAATAATTTCTCCTTGATTCCGGTAATCAGCTGTTGGTGATTTCCTTTCGGAAGATCGGTACGCCCGACTGATCCCTGGAAAAGAATATCGCCGGCGATGAGCAGCTTGTCTGCTTCAGAATAAAATGCCACACCACCCGGCGAATGGCCCGGAACATAAATGACTTTTAATGATGAATTTCCGAAGGTTAAAACATCACCATCTTCGAAGAAGCTACCTGGCAATGGGGGTTTCGACATTGACATGCCGAACATCAGGGATTGATTGGAAGCATTCTCGACCAAGTAGTTATCTTCCTTATGTATCTCGGTTTTGAGTCCCCATGTTTTTTCAACAAACAGGTTTCCCATCAAATGATCGAAATGACCATGTGTATTTAATAATCTGACAGGCTTTAGATGATTCGTTTCTATAAACAACTTCAGTTTCTGCTCCTCCTGAGGATAAAAACAGGCAGCATCAATAATAACACATTCAAGGGTATCATCCCATAATATGATGGCATTTACCTCAACCGGATTAAATGTGAACTTCTTAATATTCATAGGATATCTGACTAATTTTTATAAAGAACTATAAAATAATGATTTGCCTTCAGCGATCGCCTGAATATAGCATTTTGAAAGCCGGCTTATAAAGAACTGGTGAAGGTAGAAAATGTATCAGAAAGATTCACTTTACTGTCAATCTTTTAAAGGAATTTTCATTTCTTCCAGCATTTTAATGATTTTATCTAATTTATCTACTTCAAGACTGTTCAATTTGATCGACAAAGCCTCTATTTCTTTTTTTGCATCTATATTCGTTTGGTAATCGGCCTGGGCCTGCATCCTGTCTCTTTCGTTTTGCCTGTTTTGCGACATCATAATAATGGGTGCTGCATAGGCTGCCTGGGTCGAGAATACGAGATTCAATAAAATGAAAGGATAAACATCCCAATGGTATATCCAACCGATCAGGTTTAAACCCATCCAAAGTATTACCAAAACAGTTTGAATGATAATAAACCGCCATGAACCCATTCCTTTCGCCACTGAATCAGCTAACCGGCTGCCAAAGGTTCGTGCTTCCACATGTTTTTCGTGCCAATTCTTCCCGTTCGCCATTTTGAGTAATTTTTGTTTATCGCAGTTAAATATTTTCTTTAAAATTATTGTTCTTCACTTATTAATAACCTCTTTTTCAATAGAATCATTAAACCCGTTGTAATTAAAATAAAAACCAACTGGCAAATGATATCCAATTGATTGCCCGTCTGCACCAGTGTTATTAATCCGAATATCATACTCGCCGTTAATCCGCCAAATGCGAGTGAAAAAAGATGATTGTTATTCAAATTTTGTTTTGCCCATCCCGAAATCAGCCTATATAAAATCATTACAATTAATAATCCGGTTAGTTCAACGATCCATGCGGGAAGACCTGCCCCTCGCTTAAATAAAAGTGCAAAAAGAATTAACCAAACGGCACTCCCTGCAAATGCGACAATACCCAGTAAAAGATAGGATGGGGTTTTCGATATCGGTTTAAATGATATTTTTTTTGGCAGGTTAACAGCCAAAACAATGAGGACCAAAGCCATTATTCCGGCAATTAAATAATGAACGAGAGTAGTGGTAAATCCTGTAATTTTAATGAAGGTTGAATAAAATGCAACGGAACTGAACAGATAAATAATTGCCATGATCCCGATGCCTGTTTTGTTGAGCCATGGTTCTGAACTTTTGCCGGGAAATATTAATTCGGTGATAAGAATGGGGATTGTTATACTCCAGGTAGCGTGATAACCAATAATATATTCGGCCCAAACCCAGTTGACGCCTAATGCTCTGCCAAATGACAAATCATTTCCAAGAAAGTTTGGATTAAAAGCTGATTGAAGGAGAAGGCATTCTTCTATGATTCCAAATGCTATTCCTAATACGATAATTGAAGTCCATCCAAGATTGTTTCTTCTTGCAAATTCTCTGATTAATAACACGGCTGAACCATAAAAGAATGATTCAAAGATCAGCTGGAAAGAACGGCTTGCCGGCGTTGAACCGAATAGTAATTCGGCAATTAATGGTGATAAAATAAAAAGTATAAGTATTGGTTTAATATTTGAGAATATGTTTTTCATACCTGCTCAATGGAATTGTCCTGCTTAAATTATCTTAGAAATTAAATCTGTTTAAAAATAGTATTTAATTTCAGCATTCAGGAAAACTGTGCAACTTATGAATATGTCTGCGATTCTAATTGATCCGTAATAAGTGAGGTATCACTTTAAAAATATTCCAAACATAAAAACAGGTTAAAGTCCAAAGAAAAACACCCCCGGACTCTAACCTTTCACGCTATCCCTAATCAACTTTATTTAACCAGTTCAGATTCAACCTTGTCTTTTCCGGTTGGCTCTAATGCATGATATTTTCTGCGAAGTTCATTTATATTATTAAAAAGTTTGAGAACAGATTCGTTGGGTGTATAATTAGATGCCTGCTCAAGCGCATTACAGAACTCATTAAACGTATTGCAAATGGTTTTTTTCTGTTCGCTTGCAGAAAGTTCATGCGCGGCATCATTTGCCAGCCTTTGGTTATAAATCAGATCGAAGGTTTTATTGGAAGTTTCAAATTCGGCAATCATTGTGTTCAGCGCCAAAGCAACGGCTGCGGCTTTAACAACAACGTCTGTGTTGTATTTTTCAAACATTCCGGATATTACACCTGTCACCGTATTCATCGGTTCATTGATCATGCCCCAATAAGTAGAGAAAAAGTAATCAACAGTTTTTGAGGCTGCCTTCTTATTTACATCACGACCTTTCAGATGCAATTTTACAGTTCTTTTGATTTCTAAAAATCGATCTTTACGATCGTTGTTGGCTTGATTCACCTTTTCTGTGAATTCACTTTTGCGCGGATTCTTAACCATTGGTTCGAACAACAGATTGTCGGCAATCAGCTGATTCAAGGTTGCAATACTCAAATCACCTAAATCTTCTTTTACAGCAAGCGCCTGGTTGATAGTTGACTTAACCAATCCCAAAACATTGTCAATCGATAAGCGAATGACATAAAGAGCATTTAATAAAAGTTTTTTCATCGGCTTTAAAGATTAAATTTATATTGATAGTTTAAAAAAAAATCATTTTAATCTTCTAAATCCCATTCAGGCATCTTTCCTGACAAATCGCAAAATCCGATAAAAAATGATTTGGACTGTCGGAAATTTTTCCGAAACGCCAAATCAGTTCATTTGGACTGTCGGAAATTTTTCCGAGACACCAATTCAGTTCATTTGGTTCGTCGGAAATTTTCCGAGACACCAATTCAGTTCATTTGGTCCGTCGGAAATTTTCGAAGACCCAAAATCAGTTCTTTTGAACCGTCGGAAATTTTTCCGAGCCCCAAAAACAGTTCATTTGGACTTTTGGAAATTTTTCCGAGACTCCAAATCAATTTATTTGGACTTTTTTTAATATTGACGAAAGTTCCGCGAACAGTTGCCTGAATGACTCAACATTTTAAAGAACGAAATAATCAGCAGGAAGGTTGAATGTCTTTATTGCGAGTATTATCTGTTAGATTTCCAATCAAAGTTATGGAATTGGAATCAGATTCAAAAATATTTTTTAGATTATTTTTGAAGATAAGTGAAAATATTTTAAAAATCCGCAGAAATAATGGATTTGTGCGCAAGGGTTGGGTTATGAGCGGATTGAAAAATTACTATTGGAGGAATCGTAAAACGGGTAAATTGGGGAAAACAACAATAAAAATGAATCGCTTTTATTGCATTTTACTTTTGATTTCTTCTTTTAAGGGAGTCAAATGCCTCTTTATAATCGCCCATACCATTGATGAATCAACAGCATCTTAGGCATGAATCAATCTGTTTCGAAATACAACGATTCTTCTGGCATTTTCAAACTACTTTAGAACTTTGTCCATCATAAATCAATATTTTTGTTGAATCAATACTCTTTCTTAGGTAAGGGTTCCTGATTGATGAATCAGTCAACAAATCAACTTTCCTGTGAAAGAAAGTCTCAAAAGTATCCCATAATGAGAGCAATTTCTCTCCCCTTTCTATCGGGTCCGGGTCATCTATCTCAACAAGTAAATCAATATCACTTGTTTCGTCATTAAATTTATCGGTAGTTGAAGAACCAAAAGCATACAAGTACCTGACTTTATGTATTTGACACAAAGCAGTAAAATCAGTAACTTGTTTCAATATCTCATCCTGTATAACCATAAACCAAGAGTATTTTTTTTATTGCGATAGTTAATTGTATATTCTTTTTGGCTTGTTGGCAGGTAAACGAAAGAGGCTTTATAAGCTTCTAACTTTTTACAGTTAATCTGAGATCATTTAACGAACCCGCTCTTCTTCATCCAGGAAAACAATGGTTGCATCCATTCGTCAGTTGGTAAACTCAAAACAAAACCATGATTACCTTTTGGGTAGAGGTGCATTTCTGCGGGAACTTTATTCCGGATCAGTTCCTCGTAGAAGCGGAGACTATTCTCTACAGTTACAACGTTGTCATCACCGGTTTGTGTAAGCCAGGTTGGCGGCGTATTTGCGTTCACATGCATTTCATTCGAAAATAGTTTTATCTGTGCTGCATCGGGCGCCTTTCCCAATAAATTTTCGCGCGATCCTTTGTGGTTTAATTCATCTGTCATACTGATAACAGGATAAATAAGAATCATAAAATCGGGTCTCAAACTTATTTTTTCTTCATTATGAATGTATGATTTATCGAAATGTGTTCCTGCTGTTGAAGCCAAATGACCTCCGGCAGAAAAACCCATTATCCCAATCTTTGCAGTATCCAGTTTCCATTCCGATGCATGTTCACGCACAGTTTTAATTGCCTGCTGGGCATCCTGCAAAGGTCCGATTGATTTGTCAATCATCGTGGAATCGCTCGGCAAACGATATTTCAGGATGAAAGCTGCGATACCCTGGCGTACAAATGCCTCAGCAATGATGGTCCCTTCGAGGCGATAACTTTCCATACCATATCCGCCACCCGGGCAAATAATTACCGCTGTTCCTGTTGCTGTTTTTTCATCCGGAAGATAAACATTCAATGTTGGTGCAGAGATATTCCGATATCCCAGGAACTGTCCATTATTCTCCATCCTTATCTCTTTCATCGGATAAAGTTTGCTATTGGGAATGGCTGATGGATACAGGCTGATGATTTGCTGCGCTGACAAATGCAGCGAAACAAACAAAAGGAATAACAGAATAATTTGTTTCATAACAGGATTAGTTTTTGAGTGCTTTATTCAGATCAGGAACAATTGTTTTGATTGCTTCATCAACGTTGATGTAATAGTTCAAATCACGGAGTGAAATCACTTTAAAGTGATGCGCCGAAAGATATTGCAGGTATTCTTTGAATAATTCGGGGGGAGTATTTACCCACGAATGTTCAACATCGGGAACACCATGAATTGTTAAGACGACAATCCGGCCATTCCGGGCTTCGTTAAATGCCGCCATGATCTGTTCTTTATTGGTTGCATTCATCGCCCAACTTGGTACGAGCAGCGGAGAATCAGTTAACGGATCATAAGCCCGGCTTCCACCTGCACGTGCAAATTTGTAGCCTTTCTCCTGTAATGTTTTCATCACAGGGAGACTTAAATCGTATCCCGGATATGCAAAGTTGGTTGGTTTTTCAATCCCCAGTGAATCACATTTGCGTTCTATATAATTCAGTTCCTCAATCAGCTGTTCCCTGGATATTTTGCTGACACCAACATGGGTCCGTGTATGATTGGCCACTTCAAATCCCATTCTATCTAATTCTTTAATCTGTTGCCAATTCATGTAAGCCGACCTGTCTGCAGATTTTGTCGGGAACTCACAGACAAAAAATGTCGCACCAAATCCGAATTGCTTTAACAACGGAGCCACAATTGAATATTGGCTTGCTGTTGCATCATCGAAAGTAAGCACAACCAGGTTATCAGGGATTTGTTTTTTCACGATCTGGCAATTGACGGAATAACAATACGACAACATTAACAGGAGAACAATTATTTTTCTCATAATTGTTTAATTTATTTGAGTGTTCAAGTTTTGATCAGACAAGCTTTTTCTAACATCGCAAAAGGCATTCATCACACTTGAATTGTTCAGGTTAAAAAACACCTTTGGATAACTTTAGTTTCACCAAAAATAATCATATTATTTAAGGAGATCATTAAAGGAGATTTCAATAATCATCAAATTGGAAGGAAATCTTAACAATATTCAAAAACAGTTCACCCTTTTGCCTTTGTAAATGGGATTAACATAGGCACCTCATGTTGATATCTGATGTAGGTATCACCAAATTCCAAAACAAGTTTTTTCTCTTCGAGCCGGGTTCCGATAATTATATAGGCTGTCAGCACAACGTTGACTATGATATCTGTGATTCGAAAGGTTTGGCACCATATAAAAAGTAATACACCCAAATATAATGGATGCCTTATAATGCCCAACAATCCTTCTTTCCTGATTCCTCCCGAATAATCCTGCGATTTCTTCTTTCCAAAGTCAAACATCTGACGGATTCCAAAAAAGGTTAAGTAGTCATAGTCAAAGAAAAAAGCTTTAAGTGAAATCAATATGGAAATTGAAATAAGCACATACCGGATGATTGTGAATGGAAGCGAATAGGTAATTATTACCTCACTTTTTGTTTGAATTGTATAGAGGTACAATGGAACAAATAAAACCAATGAAATCGCATTGTAAAAAAGGCGGTAAAAGGCATAATATTGCTTTAAAGAGCGCTTCATTAAGTTCGTGAACCATATACTTATCAGGAAACTATGAAGTGCGCAATATGCTGTCCACAACAATGCGATCATCAAATAATTCATATAGTCCCTATTTAATAGTTCTATTTCTATCGTTTATAGAAAACGACTCAACAAGGCAATAAACAGTTATGATTTCTTTACTTCATAAAGATCAAGCCGTCTGTCTTTAAGATTTTTCACGCTTCCAAAGCTATGAAGTTCCCTTAAAAGATCCATGTCGACATCGGATATTAAGATCATCTCTGTATTAGGTGTTGCTTCCGATTTGATTCCTGTTGTAGGAAATGCAAAATCGCAAGGTGTAAACACCATCGATTGTGCATACTGAATATCCATGTTGTGAACCTTGGGTAAATTTCCCACACTACCTGCAATGGCGACATAACATTCGTTCTCGATTGCACGCGCCTGCGCACAATACCTCACACGTGAATAGCCATTTTGAGTATCGGTTAAGAACGGCACAAACAAAATATCCATCCCTTCGTCCGACAATAAACGGCATACTTCGGGAAACTCAACATCATAACAAATCAGAATCCCGATCTTTCCGCAATCGGTATCAAAGGTTTGTATTTTATTTCCGCCTGTCATGCCCCATGCCTTTACTTCATCGGGCGTCATATGCAGCTTTTCGTAACGTTCAACAGTACCATTACGTCTGCACAAATAACCCGCGTTATAGAGAGTATCGCCCACTAGTTCGGGCATACTTCCCGTGATGATGTTGATATTATAGGCGATGGACAATTTTGAAAATTCCTGGATAATGGGAGTCGTGTATTCGGCCAGCTTCCTGATAGCGTCTGATTCGCTGAGTTGATTGTATTGTGCCATCAGGGGAGCATTGAAGAATTCGGGAAACAATGCAAAGTCACTTTTATAAGCACTTAACGTATCCACAAAATATTCGGCCTGCTGCATCAATTCATTAATATTCTTATAGGGTCGCATCTGCCACTGCACCAAACCAAGCCGGACAATTTTCTTAATATCCCTGGCACTTTTCGATGGCTTTTCGTAATAGATGTTATCCCATTTCAACAAAACGGCATACTCATTCGATGCAGCATCACCATCAAGGTAACCTTTTAAAACGCGTACAGGATAAAAATCATTCGACAACTGAAAGTTAAGAACCGGATCGGATATCTTTTTCGATTTTACCTTCTCAATATATTCTTTGGGACTCAATTCCGACTGAAACTTATGATAATTGGGGATTCTTCCTCCAAATTCAATCCCTTTTAAGTTCAGTTTTTCGCAAAGTTCCTTGCGATAATCATACAGGCGCCTTCCAAGCCGCAGTCCCCTGAACTCAGGCTTAATAAACACATCGATTCCATACAAGGTATCGCCCTTGTTTGTATGCGTATTAAACGTATAATTTCCCGTGATTTTCTTATAGGTGTGTTGTTCTTCAAACTTTTCGTGATCGATGATAATTGATAACGCACAACCCGCAATGTGTCCGTTTACCTTAATAACTATTTGTCCTTCTGCAAATTTATTCAGCAAAGTCTGAATTTCAGATTCTTCCCAATAGGGATTTGGAATGGCCTGATATGCTATGATCATTGCCTGTTTTAATTCCTGGTAATCATCAATCGTTAAATAGTCAAGCTCAATGTTCTTTATCTTTCTTTTCATCTGAAATTTTAAATGACGTCGTTCCAACAAATGCTAAAATGAAAGTCAAATGTATAACCTCCCGGCATTTTATGAACTGACAAAGATACGACATTCCGGTTGTGCTCACGCACCGCGCCGTACCGACTTTAATATGAAAACGGGAACGTAAAAATGGAAGGTTGGATAATTGCTGAACAGGGTCTGCCTGTTAATGCGGATTACTTAAATTCTGTTTGTAACTGTCAACTATTTCTTTCGCCCTTTTATACTCGGAACTGAAGATCATTACCTTTACCCCAGTAGCGTAAATTGGCTCATATGCATACGATTCCAATATATTATTTCTAAGAAATGATTCAATTTCGGAATCCTTTAATAAACTGGTAATCATTTCCGATTCCCAAAGAGTTCCAGAGTAAATCTCAATTATTTCATCATTATCATCTTTCATCGCATTACAGAACAAACAGTGAAACTTAAATTTTCAAAATAAAATTACGGTTTATTTTTAATCCGACAATCCCGTTAACAACGGAACAAATACAAATCCACCACTGTCATCTTCCGTATATTCGGTCTCACTGATGCGTGTAATGATTTTCATTATCTGCAAATCGCTTTTCCCAACAGGAATAACCATAATTCCGCCAATCTTCAACTGTTGTTTGAGTGGTTCGGGAACGAAAGAAGCTCCGGCGGTAACAATAATCTTGTCGAATGGTCCATATGTCGGAAGTCCAAGATAACCATCTCCATAAAAAAACTGGGGCCGATAACCCAGAGTAGGAAGTAATTTTCTGGCAAAATCGTACAATGCTTTTTGTCTTTCAATCGTATAAACTGTTGCACCCATTTTACATAGTACCGCTGACTGGTAGCCGGAACCGGTACCAACTTCAAGCACTTTATCGAATTTCTTAATCTGCAGTGACTGTGTCTGAAAAGCTACTGTATATGGTTGTGAAATAGTTTGTCCCGAAGCAATCGGAAATGCTTTATCAGTGTATGCGAACTGAATGAAACTATTGTCCATAAACAAATGGCGTGGAATCGAACCAATTGCGTCGAGCACACCCTCGTTGGTTATCCCTTTTTGTTTGATTTCTGCGATCAGTTTGCGCCGCATTCCCTGATGCCTGAAAGTATCATCTATCTGAACCATTTGCCATTTAAATTCATAAAATATTTCAAAACTTTATCCGGTCACCCATCATCCTGACTGAAAAATTCAGTTAAGAAAAATGCCGAAAGCAGGTGCCGATTAAAGAAGAATCACAAAATTACCATAAAATCGGTCTTTGTCAACATGCGATGGTTGATAAATACCGGAAGGGTAACGGGAAAGGGGTTAAGTATAAAAGTATATTTGTTTCAGAATGTTAAGCGCGGCAATAATACTACCTGGTGAAGCAGAAATGCTCCCTTTTAATTCACTTCGTGCGATTGAAGGAGTGGAATGGAATGGAATTTACTATTCCGGGAAGAAGACGCACCACACTTTCGACCGGGCACTTATCTTTTCATCACCTGAAATTATCCCGTTAATTTGTGATCTGTTAATCGTATTAGACCCCCATTATTGCAACTTCGATTACCTGGCATTTGCAATACGAAACGGCTGCCATTTATTTTTGTCAGACAAGTTAATACTTACCACTGAAGAACGTAAACAACTGATCCACCTTGCCAGCGAAGGCGGAACCTATATTCAGATTCAGAACGACTTCCTTTTTCACCCTTTCCAGGAAAAAATCAGAAGCCAGACCAACCGCACATGTTTTATTGAAGCGACACAATATGCACCGGCAAAACCCAATCGGTTATACGAACTGCTGCAAAACAATCTGCTGATGATTCTAAGGGCTGCCGGATCGCCTATTCATAAGCTGAATATTTTTTGTGGTACCATACCATCAAGACAACCCGATGTTTTAAATATTCATATCAATTTCAAAAATGGTTCTGTTGCTGCATTGACACTTAAATTTATTGAGCAACACGAATCGCATATTTTATCAATTCATGATCGTGGTCAGGTTACAACTTTTGATTTCTTAAAGAATAAAACAAGCTATTTCCCTGAAAGAGAATTTAAAAGGGTTGTATCAAAAACTACTCCCGATCCGTTACAGGAGCAAATCGCTGATTTTGTTAAAAATATTGCGGAAAATAATAACCCGGGATTCAGTCTTGATGACGAAATACAGGTTTTTCTATTGATAGAAAAGATCAAAGCGAAGATTGAAGTCAATTCATTTACGATACATTAACATCATTGAAATGAAAATTTCGCACATTGCAATTTGGACGAATGAACTGGAAATATTACGCGATTTCTATTGTAAATACTTTGGTGCAATATCGAATGAGAAGTATTTCAATCCAGTAAAGCAATTCTCATCTTACTTTTTGACTTTTGAAAATGGCGAGTGCAGTCTGGAATTGATGAATAAACCAGCTCTTGTTAGTCCTGAATTGAATGTTTTAACGGGATTGGCTCATTTCGCCTTTTCGGTAGGATCAAAAGAGCAGGTTGATTTGTTCACGTCCAAACTTCGTGAAGCCAGTTATACTGTAATTGGTGAACCGCGATGGACAGGCGATGGTTTTTACGAAAGTGCAATCACCGATCCGGATGGAAATACCGTTGAGATTACAATTTAAGGCAAAAGGGAATTAGACAATATGGCTTATGCTTAGTCCCCACTTCAAGGGTTTTCAACCGCTTGAAGGGTTCCTGAATCTTCCTCTTATTTCACGAAATCCCAATACTCATCAACACTGTCGGTCGAATATTGGTTCCAGTAAGCAGGAGATACTTTCTTGCCGTCGGTTGTTTTAAGTGACAATTCGTAAACAGCGATTACCGGATTAAATACCAGATCGGTAACGCCAATAGTAAAAAGAGCGGGAGATCCTTCAACAAGTGCTTCCGCAGCCACAACAACTTCAAATTTATTGAATTCCAGTAATTTCTTTAAGAAGTCAATACGATCGGCAGTTGCTCCTTTTTCGACGATGGTGCAACGAGTGCCATTGATTTCTTCAACGATATGTTTAGCTTTCAGTGTCATGATCTTCTGTATTTACGCTTCCTGATCTTTTAAATAAATTGAATTCTCAAACAGGCCTTAAGCCGTTAAAGTAGTCTAATGAATAATTCCGAAACTTAAACCATTGATTATTTCGTATATCTGGCTCCAGAATCCAAGAATAAATATTCCAAGCGCACTCAATAACAATCCGGTCCGTGTGGCCAAATCGCTTTTGAAATAAGCCAATGGCTTTTCATTCTTATTAATAAACATCGCCTTAACTACAAGCAGGTAGTAATAAAGTGATATCGTAGCGTTTAATACTGCAATAAAAACGAGCCAGTAATAACCGGCTGAGGCAGCTGATGCAAACAGGAAGAACTTGCCAAAGAATCCTGCAACCGGAGGAATTCCAGCCAAAGAGAACAGCGAAAGCATCATTAACAGACTCAGCTTAGGGTTTGTAGAGTAAAGTCCGTCATAATCATCCATATTTTCCTTACCGGTAACTGTCGAAATAGCTGAAACCACACCGAATGCACCAAGGTTGGAAAAGATGTAAACAAGTACGAAATAGACCACTGCAGTCATACCCATTATATTCCCGCCCATAATTCCAAGAAGGATAAATCCAGCCTGCGAGATCGATGAGAAAGCAAGGAACCGTTTCATGTTCTTCTGGCGAAGGGCAAACAGGTTACCAATCGTCATCGTTAACACAGCAATCAGGTATAGAATATGATTATAAATCGGGGCAATCGTATTAAAAACTGTGAACATTAATATAATCAGGATGAATGCTGCTGCACCTTTCGATATCACCGACAAATAAGATGTGACGTTGATAGGAGCGCCTTCGTAAACATCGGCCGTCCAAAGGTGGAAAGGAACCAACGACATTTTGAATGCCATTCCTGTAAAGAAGAAGATGAAGGATAATACCTGCATTGGGGTATTGGCATATACCTTAGCAATTGCATCAAAATAGATTGATCCGGTAGCGCCGTAAATCAACGAGATTCCAAACAACAGTATTCCGGATGAGAGTGCTGAGCTAAGAATCAATTTTATACCCGCCTCAGCCGACTTGGTCTGGTGATGATTGTAGGCAGCCAGTGCAGCGATTGGAATCGTAGCAAGTTCAAGCCCAAGATAAAACATCAGGAAATCGCCTGAAGAGATCATAAAATACATCCCGATCAAGGTTGAGAACAGCAGAATAAAATACTCACTGATTTTCTCCCTGTTTTCCTCTTTCTTCAACCATGTTACCGATTGCAACAGAACGATCAGTACCCCGACATTCAGAATGTTTTTCATTAATACAATCAGCGCTGTTGTATGGTACATTCCACCGAAAAGCGTACTTGGCTGCGAAGGTAAGAATCCAACCACCGTATGGATAAAAAACAGTGAGATTGCTATCGGGATGATTAAATGTTTGTCCCTGTTGTGAAGGTTCAGGTCAATGATAAGAACAACCAATGCTATCAGAGTCAGCATCAGCTCGTGTCTCATTGTCAGAATATCGCTAAAATTCATAAGTCAAAACTTATTAGACTGAATAATTAAAATAATCCGGTTAACTGAACGGCCGTAAGCCTTTCAACAATCGGTGCAAGGCTGTAATTAATCATATTCGAAAGCCACCAGGGAGCTGTTCCAATGGCTGTGATAGCCAGCACCAGGGTGATTGTGGAAATCCGTTCGTACCATTTTGCATCGCCTAATTCGAGAAAATGGGGATTTTTTATCGGTCCGAATAACAAAATTCCAACCACACGCAGAATATACACTGCAGTGATAACAATCGATGAAGCAGCTAAAATCGTAACAACACGATGGAATACATCGACATGCTGGAAAGCACCAACAAATATGGTCATCTCAGCAACAAATCCGCTGAATCCGGGAAGTCCGAGTGAAGCAAGACCGGCAATTACATATACAACACCTAAGAATGGAATCACTTTCATTAATCCACCCATTTCCTGGATGATTCTGGTATGTGTTCTACCATAAATCATCCCGATCAATGCGAAGAAAAGGGCTGTCATCAAACCATGAGAGATCATCTGGATGATGGCACCGTTCATTGCAGTCTCGTTCATCATCAAAACGGCAAACAATACAAGTCCGCAATGGCTAACCGAAGAGTAGGCGTTAATATATTTAAGGTCATTCTGAACAATTGCAGAGAATGCACCATATACGACACTGATAGATGTAAGGATGATAAAAATCCAGGCCTGCTCATGAGCAGCTTCAGGCATTAAAAATATTGCAACACGGAAAGCTCCGTAACCACCCAATTTCATCAAAACGCCTGCATGAAGCATCGAAACTGCGGTTGGTGCAGAAGCGTGACCATCGGGAGACCATGTATGGAAGGGGAAAAGCGCACCAAGTATTCCAAAACCTACAAATGTGAATGGAAACAGGAAACGTTGCATTTCGATTGGGATATGTACTTTTGATATCTCCATCAGATTAAATGTCAACGGACTCCCCGCAGGTGCCGAGAAGAAATAGATTCCGAGGATACCAACCATCAACATCGCTGAGCCAGCCATCAACATCAAAGTCAGCTTCATCGCAGAATACTCTTTCGGTCCGGTTCCCCAGATTCCAATTAGAATATACATCGGGATCACAGCCAGCTCATAAAAGAGGAACATTGTGAAAAGGTCGAGCGAAATAAAGAAACCGAAAACCCCGGTGGCCAGAATAATCAATGAGATAAAAAACTCCCGCGGCAGATATTCCATTTTCCAGGATGCGAATATTCCGGCAAACACAACAATTCCCGTTAAGGCAATCATCGCGACAGAAATACCATCGACCCCAAGTGAATAGTGGATATTCAGTGCCGGAAACCACAGCGCATCATACAAGAACAGCATTGTAGCTGTATTTCCTGCACTCCGTTCGGCCAAATAAAGGTAGACCAATACAAACGCTAAAATAAGCTGAACGCCCATCCCTATTGCAGAGACAAGTCGCGATTGCTTTAAATCCTTGGTCATCAGAATTCCAATGACTGTCAGTATAGGTACAATTATAAATAAATTCAGTATATTCATCTTAAATTCAGTTTCTTATACTAGATAAACAAAAATGAGAACAAGAATAACGGTTCCGCTGACAAATACGAAAGCATATTGTTGAAGTCTGCCCGATTGAAATCCCTTAATCGCATAAGCAGCATATTGGGTAATTCCGGCAATACCATTCATTGTAGCATCAATCACGTGACGATCGAACCATGCAATTGGTTTTGAAATATTTTGGAAGATAATTTTGCGTGTGACGAACAAATAAACTTCATCCCAATAGAATTTATGGTGAGCCCATTTGTAAAGATGTTTAAACGTTGCAGCCACTTTATCAGGAAGAGGATTCTCTTTCTTATACATTACTGTTGCAATTACAATTCCTAAAACTCCAATAAGTACAGAAGGGATAGCAATCAACCAGTCGATGTGAGACTCAAACGGTAGTCCATCGGAAGTCACCAAATTGTGGAATGGTAAGAACCCTGCAAATACAGAACCAAAAGCGAGAATCATCAAAGGGATGGTCATCACTAAAGGAGATTCATGAGGTGTGTGATGATAATGGGTCTCTTTCCCCCAGAAGATTCCGTAATAAAGGCGGAACATATAGAAAGCGGTTAAACCGGCTACAATGTATTCGATGGCAAACAGCATTTTATTGCTGTGAAAAGCGGCAACCAGAATTTCGTCTTTACTGAAGAAAGCTGAAAAAGGTGGAATTCCCGCGATGGTAAGACACGCAATTAAAAAGGTAATATGAGTTATTGGGAGATGCTTGCGAAGATTTCCCATGCCCGTTATTTCATTGGTATGAACGGCATGAATAACAGCTCCTGCTCCGAGGAACAACAAAGCTTTAAACATTGCGTGTGTAAACAAGTGGAAGTTGGATGCCATGAATCCCAGGCCATCTTCGCCGCCATAACCTGAAACTCCAAGTGCAAGCATCATGTAGCCAATCTGCGACATCGTTGAAAAGGCCAAAACCCGTTTAATATCGGTTTGTGTACAGGCAATCACTGCGGCAAATATTGAAGAAAATCCACCAACCCAGGCAACAACCGTCAATGCTTCGGGTGCACCAAGTGCGTATACGGGGAAAAGACGTGCTACCAAATATACTCCGGCGACAACCATGGTTGCGGCATGGATCAATGCTGACACGGGGGTTGGACCCTCCATCGCATCAGGTAACCAAATATGAAACGGGAACATAGCCGATTTTCCAGCACCACCGACAAATATAAAAATCAGTGACCATGTTAAGACCGACATTCCCATAAAGGCTGCACCACCAGCTGAGGCAATTGCAGGTCCGTTTGGATCCGTTAATGTCTGGAAATCGAAAGTTCCGGTATTGAATGATAACATCAGAATCCCGATCAGGAAACCAAGGTCAGCAAAACGCGTGACAATGAATGCTTTCTTCGAGGCAGCAACCGCACTTGGTTTCTCGTAATAATATCCGATCAAAAGAAAGGATGAAACCCCGACCAACTCCCAGAAAATATACATCTGGAAAATATTGGTTGCCAATACCAATCCTAACATCGAAAAGCTGAATAACGAAAGGAAAGAGAAGAAACGGTAAAAACCAGGATCGCCTTTCATATAGCCGATACTGTAAATATGCACCATCCACGATACTGTAGTAACAACGACCAACATCATTACTGAGATCGGATCAATCAAAACACCCAGGTGAATAGTGAGCTTATCGGTAAGATGCAGCCACGACACTTCAAAGCCTTTAATTGAAGCGTAACCCGTTCCGGCAACATGCTCCCCAATAAAATATTTGAAAGCAGTGACATAGGATAAGATCGCAGAAATTCCCAGACCTGTTGATCCGATCAACCCGGCAACAAGCGGTTTCATTTTATGCCCGGTCAGTCCCAGCAGCAAAAAAACAAAAAGCGGGATCAGCGGAATGAGTAAAGTATAAGTATAATCGGCCATAACTGATGATTCTCTTTTCGGTTATTAAATTTTCAGTATTTCATTTCGTCGACATTCTCCACATCGATCGATTTAAAATTGCGATATATATTAATGATGATTGCAATAGCCACGGCTGCCTCAGCTGCTGCCACGGCAATAACTATCAGCATAAAGAAGTGTCCTTGAAGCTGCTGTGGATAGAGGTAACGATTAAACGCTACGAAATTGATATTGACTGAATTCAAAATTAATTCGATAGACATCAACATTGTAATCAGGTTTCTGCGCGTCAGAAAGCCATAGATGCCGATGAAGAACATGAATGTACTGATTACTAAATAATAGCTGAGCGGAATGTTTTGGATCATATGACAATTGAATTATCTAAATATCTTAAATTCAAATACTATTTGAATACTACTCTTTTAATTTTCGTTCCTTTTTCGCTACGACAATTGCACCAATCATGGCTGCAAGTAATAGAACCGAAATTACTTCGAAAGGCAGTGCGTAACCATCTCTGTTATAAGAGACCATTGAATTACCTATATCAGTAATGTTTAATTGCGGATCAACACCTGTATTTGGAACGAAATTAAACCTTAGGATTGTCATAAGCGTTAACGTCGCACCCGCCAAAGTTGCTAGTGCTGAAAAAATGCTTTGTTTCAACGGAGCCATTACAGCCCGCTCGCTAAGGTGACTTGTAAGGAGGATCGAAAAGATGATCAGCACCACAATACCTCCTGCATAAACAGTCAACTGAACAGCAGCAAGGAAGTTATAATTCAAACTGAAATATAACCCGGCTGTCGAGATAAGCACAAACAACAGATAAACAGCTGCCCTTAATATTCTCCTGGTCGTAACGGTTAATACCGAAAAAGTCAGGATCATGGCACCAAACAGATAAAACATTACTTCATTAAGCATAACTCGTATTCTTTATATTCTGAATCAAACTGATCTGCAGAACTTTTTATTTATTCTTTAACTCCCTCCGAAATCTTCGAACCTGGCTGATTCAGCACTTTGGTAAGTTTTGCACGGTCCCAAACTGCATGTTCAAAATTCTGTCCCATCACAATTGCTCCTGTTGGACAAGCCTTCACACATAGGTTACAAAGTGTACACATTCCAAGGTGATAGATATGCTGATCGATCAACCTTTTTTTCTTTCCTTCAGGAGTTACAATTGACTTAGAAATAATTTCAATTGATCCATTCGGACAGTTGAGTTCGCAAATTCCGCAACCCGTACATTTGTGTTCATTGTTGGCATCATGCGGCATAATCACTTCACCACGAAAACGTTCAAACATCACAAGCGTATCTCGATTTTCAGGATACGAATGGGTGACATGTTTCCACGGGGTAAAGACATACTTTCCGGTAACTTTCATCCCGATTAAAAGCGTCCATACACCTTTAAATATTGAAACGATATATTCGATAAAAGACTTCATATTTGCCTATTATTCAGTTAAAAATGAAATTTTGTCAAAACGACAAGCGCCATCAGCAGGATATTGACAAGGTTGATTGGCAGAAGGTATTTCCATTCCAGCGTCAGGATTTGGTCAACACGTAAGCGTGGGAATGTCCATTTAAACCACATAATGATGAAAATAACAGTAAGCACCTTCATGAAAAACCACATCACCGGAGGAATAAAATCCATCACATGATTAAAGGATTCGAAATTGCCAAAATGCAATGGCATCCAGCCTCCTAAAAATACGGTAGCTGCGACAGCTGAGACTATGAAAAGATTGATATACTCGGCAAGAAAGAACATTGCAAACTTTATACCTGAATACTCTGTATGGAAACCGGCAACCAGTTCCGATTCTGCTTCTGCAAGGTCAAAAGGCCCGCGGTTCGTCTCTGCCGTTCCGGCAATCAGGAAGACAACAAAAGCAATGATAGCAGGAATATGTCCTGAAAATATAAACCAGGCATCGCGTTGCCCTTCAACAATTGCAGAGAACTGCATAGTTCCGGCAAACACAACCATCGTTAAAAGTGAAAGCGAAACAGAAAGCTCATAGCTAAGAATCTGTGCACCACTACGCATCGCACCAATCAGCGAATATTTGTTGTTACTTGACCATCCTGCGAGCAGAATACCGATCACACCCACCGATGAAACAGCGGTAAGGTAGAAAACACCGATGTCAAAATCGAGTGACTGAAGACCCGGTGCAAACGGTAGCACAGCAATTGCAAGAAAAGAGGCGATGATTACTATAAAAGGTGCAAGGTTATAAAGAAACCAGTCAGCCTTGCGTGGCATGATCAACTCCTTCATCAGCAATTTTATAAAGTCGGCTATTGTTTGAAGCAGACCCCAGGGACCAACTCGTGTAGGCCCGAGCCGTTGCTGAAATGCAGCGCAAACTTTTCGTTCGGCATAAACCAGAAACAATCCAAAGAGTGCAACAAATAAAAGGTAAACAACCCCTACGATTACCCACTCAATGGTTGTGGCGAGAACAGGTGAAAAACTTTCGGCCAATCCCACATGTATGTTGTGGGTCAACGTTGTAAAGTCGTAAATATTAAAAGCCATATTGAAAATATCTTAAGCGTCAGTGTTGATCTTCAATGTATATTACCGGTCGATATCGGGAATTATAAGGTCGAGCGTCGACATAATCGCGACCAGGTCAGCAATTTTATGACCTTTCGCCATCTTGTTAAGTGCAAAGAGATTCGAAAAACCTGGTGAACGGAATTTTAAACGATATGGATTTTTCTTCCCGTCGCTTACAATAAATACCCCAAATTCACCTCTTGCTGTTTCAACCCTTTGATAGAATTCCCCTTCAGGAAGTTTCAATACTCCCTTCATTTTAAGGGCGTAATCACCTTCTGGAATATTATCGATCAATTGTTCTATGATTGATATGGATTCCCACATTTCCTTAATTCTGACTTCATACCGCGCCAATGAATCGCAACGGTGATCAAGAATCTCGTTAAATTTGACAAAAGGATAAGCACTGTATGGTTGATGTTTACGAACATCGTTCGAAAAGCCCGAAGCTCTTCCGGACGGACCGGTTACACCAAAATCAATTGCTTCTTCAAGTGTGAGATATCCGATACCTTCTGTACGTTCCCGCATAATAACATTACCCGAAAGCAATTGATCGTATTCAGGAAGCTTTGTTTTGAAATATTTGATGTAATCCTTAACTCTTTTTTGGAAATTGGGGTGAATATCGAACATCAATCCACCTGGAGTATTGTAACTCACTGTCATTCTGGCGCCGCATGTCTCCTCGAAAATATCAAGAATCAATTCGCGGTCGCGAAGTCCGTAGAAAAAAGTAGTAAGTGCGCCTAAATCCATCCCATACACACACCACCATAACTGATGCGATGCAAGACGGGTCAATTCATCCATGATTGTACGAATGTATTTGACCCTGTCGGGAACTTCAATCTGAAGTGCGTTTTCAACACATAAGGATACCGCTTCATTACTCATATGAGCTGAAAGGTAATCCATACGGTCCGTAAGATGAATGATTTGCGGGTAGCTGATCGCCTCGCACATCTTTTCAATTCCGCTATGAATGTAGCCGGTATGAGGCTGAACATTTAGAACTTTTTCTCCTTCAAGTGTAACAAGCAAACGTAACACCCCATGGGTTGAAGGGTGCTGTGGACCCATATTAACCTGGTACTTATCGGTAGCCAGCCTGTCGGTTTTTACAATGACCTCTTTTATTTCGGACATATATCTATCGTTCTACAATTCTTACTTCGTCCACATAATCTTTTCGAAGGGGAAATCCCCATCCGTCTTCCAGAAAAAGACGGCGTAAATCGGTATGGTTGTTGAAATGAATTCCAAGCAGATCATAAGCTTCGCGCTCATGATATTTTGCAGTAATCCAAACATCACTTACAGTGTCAATTGCAGGATTAACCCGATCGGCTGTTCTGACTTTAAGCACCAATACATGCCGGTGTTTAACAGATTCAAGGTGGTAGATAATTCCCATATTTTCGGGATAATCAACACCTGTAAGGCAGAAAAGATAATCGAATGAGAATGTCTCGGTTTCCTTCAGCAATTGGGCAGTTTCGTGAAGTGATTCTGCCGTAACTGTCATCTCAACATATTGATTTCCTTTTGCAATAGTTGCATCAGGAAACTTTTCGGTCAGGACCAATATTAATTCGTCGTTCGTCATTTGACCTTCTATTTATAAGGATGATTTATCAGAAATAATAGGCTTCGCTTCAAGATATTTCAGTTTTCCGAAATTTTTTGTGCGCTTAATTTTCTTTTGCAACTGCATAAGCCCAAAAAGAAAAGCTTCAGGTCTCGGCGGACAACCGGGGATGTAAACATCAACCGGTATGATGTGATCGGCACCTTTTACAACTGCATATGAATTGTAGAAGAACGGACCACCGGATATAGCGCAGGCACCCATCGCCATCACGTACTTCGGATCGGGCATCTGATCATATAACCGTTTTAAAACGGGAGCCATTTTATAATTTATTGTTCCTGAAATAACGAGTAAGTCAGCCTGTCGCGGTGAAGGTCGTGCAACTTCAGCACCAAACCGTGCGAAATCGTGACGGGAAGCACCAGCCGACATAAATTCAATAGCACAACAGCGTGTACCAAATGTTAACGGCCACAAAGAATTGGCCCTTGCCCAATTGACGAGTGCATCCAATTGAGCAACCATTATACCTCCACCCTCGTATTCCGCAATAATGGGGTAATCGTTTTTCTCGAATTCCTTTTTATTTTTTATTCCCATCTTAACGCATGTTTTTTCCAACCGTACAACAGACCCAATCCTAAAATTGAAAAGAAAATAAGAATTTCAACGAATCCGGTTAAACCGGAAGTCCTCATTACAATTGCCCATGGAAAAAGAAAAATTGTTTCCACGTCAAAAATGAGGAACAAAATTGCAAACAGATAATAACCAACTGTATATTGCAGCCATGCATCGCCAATTGTTTCAATACCACATTCATATGGTTCGAATTTTGCATCATTCTTTGAAGTTGGGGGAACATAACTGGAGAATACCATGGCAAGTCCCACAAGGGAAACTGCCGCCAGAAAAAATACTAAAAGTGCGCTACTTTCCATATTCTAATTTTTAAACTAACTCAGTTGGTTGTAATTATTACAGACCTGTTGTATTTTGGATTTGAAGCGGCAAATGTATCAATTTAAATAATTCGTAATTCCCTTTCGTGTTATTTTTTTGCCGTTTTCAGGATTTACACGCTATTTATATTCAATATAAATTTAAAAAAAAGGTTCCGAATATGCTTATAATAAATTACATGCATACATACAGTTTAGTAAATACTATTCCCGATTAGCCGCAAAATGTATAAAAATCCTGTTGTGAGTTTACACACATCACCGAAAGGTCTTCTGATTTACTAATTACTTTTCGTTCAGTAAGTCCAAGCATCGAATCTACAAAAGTCGGTTTAAAACTTGCAGCAACGATCAACATGGCTGTTTTCAGTCCAAGTGCATGTTGAAGCGCAGATTTTTGTAATTTCCAGGTTGGAGTATGGCTTTCAATTACCTGAAATGGAAATCTGAACTTCCCATAGAGTCTCTTGATAGAGAAAATATTGTTTTTTACAACTTCCTGATCGGCTTTCCATCCTTCATCTGCAATAAAAATATCAATCATGGCTCCATTGTGCCTTCCAAGGTAACTGGCCCACAATGCGAGGTCTTTGCTCTTTTTCATATAGCCTACCGGAACAATGATTCTCTTGTAGATCTGATCAATGTTTGATTTTGCGGAGACAAATAAAAACGGGAATGCCGCATATTGCAATTCCGGCAAAAGTTGTGGGACAGAAACTTTATGCGCCACTAATACCAAACATTCATATAACTCTGCCAGTTGTGTCAGACTTTCTTTAATAGACTGATCTTTTACGAAATATTTAACGGTAAGTGTTGACATCAATGGCGAAATTTTAGAAGCCACTCCTCTGATGCGTGCCTCAGCCATTTCGATATTTTCATGAATTTTTTTGTCTAACAGGTGAAAAAGACAAAGCTCTTTCTTTAGCGTTATTGCAATCATCATTCCGTGAATAATTGCATCATCCATTCCTTCCGAAAAGTTGCACCAGACAAATATCTTCTGTTCTCCATTTTCCATCGCCCAAAATTAGAAAATTATATTCGGCAATTTGACAATTCAGAGATCCGTTAATGATTCATGGCCCCGAAAGAGCCAAATATCAATAACTCCGGTTGAGCGATCGGAGCGAGCGTGAGGCGACAGCAATCTGTTTGATATCTCATTCTTTCTTTTTTCTTCTGGTATTGATTCTTCTCATTTGTAATTGTCTAATTTTCCAGTACGTTTGATTTCGGAATAAACTAATCGGATAGAAAAATCATGTTAAACAGACAATTGCTGGCTCCAGAAAGCATCGTAGTCATTGGAGCATCCAATAATATCACTAAACCGGGAGGCAAAATTCTTAAAAACCTCATTGAACACGAATATAAAGGGCAGTTATTTGCATTTAATCCCAATGATACCAATGTACAGGGAGTCACAACATTTAATAGCTTTGATGAACTGCCTGAGATTGATTTGGCTATTCTTGCTATTCCAGCTAAAAGCTGTCCCGAAATGGTCGAAAAACTGGCAACACAAAAGAATGTGCGCGCCTTTATCGTGATTTCCGGTGGATTTAGTGAAATGGGGCCGGAGGGTGAAATCCTTGAAAAACAGATGGCTGCCAGTGTAAATAAAACCGGTGGGTGTTTGATCGGACCTAATTGCATCGGAATGCTTACACCCAATTATGCCGGAGTTTTTACAACACCAATACCCAAACTTGAAAGTTGTGGCTGTGATTTTGTATCCGGTTCGGGTGCAACGGCTGTGTTTATTATGGAATCGGCGATCCCGAAAGGTTTGCACTTCTCACGAGTGATCTCTGTGGGGAATTCTGCCCAGATTGGTGTCGAAGAAGTGTTGGAATACTGGAATCAAAATGCCGAAGAGGAATCTTTTTCGCGCATCAAGCTATTATATATCGAGTCGATCAGCAATCCCGATAAATTTCTTTACCACGCAAGGTCGCTTGTAAACAAAGGATTCAGATTGGCGGCGATAAAAGCCGGCAGTTCGCAGGCAGGTAGCCGTGCTGCTTCATCGCATACGGGTGCATTGGCTAATTCTGATTCGGCTGTCGAGGCACTTTTCCGCAAAGCGGGAATTGTACGGTGTTACGGAAGGGAAGAATTGACTACTGTTGCCGGAATTTTCATGAACAAGAAGCTCGAAGGGAAAAACATGGCCATCATCACGCATGCCGGCGGACCCGCAGTAATGCTAACCGATGCACTTGAAGCTGGCGGATTGAACATTCCGCATCTACCCGATTCGGAAGCAAAAGAAAAACTTCGCAAAAAACTGTTCGCGGGTTCATCTGTCGAAAATCCTGTCGATTTCCTGGCTACCGGAACTGCCGAACAACTGGGTGATATTATCGATGCCTGCGAAAATGACTTCAAAGAAATAGATGGTATGGCGGTAATCTTCGGCAGTCCCGGACTCACCTCCGTTAAGGATGTGTATGAGGTGCTCAATCAAAAGATGAAAACATGCAAAAAGCCAATCTACCCTATTTTACCTTCCGTAATGAATGTAAAGAAAGACCTGGCCTATTTTTTATCGCATGGGAATGTGAATTTTCCGGACGAAGTATTGCTTGGAAGGGCATTGACACGTGTATATCGTACGCCGGCGCCATCTGATGAAAGTATCATGCTTGAAGGGGTCGATGTACCAAAAATCAGGCGGATTATTGAAAGTTGTGAAACAGGACAGCTGCCTCCTGATAAAATTCATGCATTATTGAGTGCCGCTTCCATCCCATATGTAAAAGAAAAAATCAGTACTACAGCGGAAGAAGCAGTAGAAGCAGCGCATGAGATTGGATTTCCATTGGTAATGAAGGTGGTGGGACCGATTCATAAAACCGATGTAGGCGGTGTATCACTCAATATCCGTTCGGATGAATCTGTACGGCTTGAATTTAACCGGATGATGCTTATTCCTGAAACAACAGCTGTTCTGATTGCCGAACAGGCACAGGGTACTGAATTATTTCTTGGCGCTAAATATGAACCCAAATTCGGACATGTGATTCTTTGCGGGATTGGTGGGATTTTTGTGGAAGTGTTCAAGGATGTTACATCGGGACTTGCACCGCTCACAATGGATGAGGCTTTATCGATGATCCGGAACCTAAGGGCTTATCCCATTATTAAAGGTTACAGGGGAAATCCAGGTGTGAATCGTGAGAAATTTGCTGAAATTATTGTTCGTTTATCTTCCATGCTCCGGTTTGCAACAGAAATCAAAGAGATGGACATTAATCCTTTACTGGGTAGCGGGAATAAAATTGTGGCGGTGGATGCAAGGATTACGATTGAGAAGTGAGGTGATTATTACAGAAGATTTTCTATTCCATATCTATCTTTTCAGTTTCTGTTATATAATAGTTTTGGCTTCTTATTCTTCGTCGGTTGGATCTTTTTGATATTTCACAAAACCAAACACTTCAATTTGCCTCTCTGCAAGATGAAAGACAACTACATAACCTTTAAATATCAAATCTCTGATGGATAATTCTTCGAAGTAAATGGATTTTCTGTATCGATAGGGATTCGAAGGGATTTCTTTAATTCTGGTCAATAAATCGGATTTGAACTTTCTGGCTCGCGTAGAACTATCGCGTGAAATAAATTCAAGCTGATTTTCTAATCGAATTACAAAAGTATCTTTAAATACTATTTTCATGCTTTTTAATCACATTCTCAAGCCGTTGCTCAACGTCATCCATCTCAATAAATTTTGATGTTCCATCTAAAATTTCATTGTACTCATGGGTAAGATACTTCTGATCCTTTATAAAATCAGATGTATCAGCAATGATTTCAATTTCATCCTTGTTGAATTTACTAAGAAGCCCTAAAAGCTTATCGTAAATCTTGTCGTTTACTTTTAATCTTAAAGTATGCATTTCACTTTTTTTTTCAAAGATATGGAAAAATGAATATTGTTATCTGATTCAACAAGTCTTTAATAGATTTGGACCAATAGTATGAATCAAAGAGCTTGAAATCTATTAGTTATTTGTTCTATTCATTCCCAACAAATGTTTCTGAATTGAACAGGAAGCTATAAAAGTTGATATTTTACTATATAATCTGATAAGGAGAAGCAATCCCCATAATTATTGGGATCACCTCTCCGTTATTACTTCTGCTTGTAATCTTATGCCGATTCATTTTCTTTCACCGGTTCCTCTTCAGCGATATCTTTTCCGTTCGGGGTCAATGCATGGTATTTGCTGCGAAGTTCATCCATATTTTTAAAGAGCAAAAGAACCGATTCAGTTGGGGTAAAATTAGCAGCCTGTTCGATGGCCTTGCAAAACTCGGTGTAGGAGTCGCAAAGAGTGCTTTTTTGCGCAGTTGCTGATTCATCGGGAAGATCAGCACCCTCATTCATACGAAGTATATATAGCTCATCATAAGCATTGTTAGAGACTTCAAGCTCTGTAAGCATGATGTCGATACCAATATTTAATGCGGCTGATTGTAGTTCACTCTTGCTCTTATACTTCCCGAACATTTCTGATAAAAGTGCGGTTTCTGTATTCAAAGGTTTGGTTTCCAGATCCCAATACGGCTTAAAAAAATATTCAAGTGATTTGGCAAATGTTTTCTTTTTAGCGTCGCGTCCTTTAAGATGCAAAGAAATGTTTCGTTTGATTTCGCCAAAGCGGTCGTTACGATCGTTATCGGCAAGTAATAGTTTTTCAGTTAATGCACTTTTGCGCTGTTTCTTCACTACTTGCTGATACTTTTCAAAATCAATGATCAATTGATTTAATGTTGCAGCACATAAGTCACTTAAATTAGATTTTACCGCAACTGCAGAAAAAAGTGTGGATTTAATCAATCCAAAGAGATTCTCAACCGATAAACGGAAGATGTACAAAATAGAAAATGCTAACTTTTTCATAAAATTTACCTTTAAAGAATTAATATCAGGGTTAAAAACAAATAATTTCTTTAAACACTTTTCAAGCAAATCGGGCATTTGCAACAGTCAAAATCTCCGTAATTCTCTGGTTGTGGTCGTTGATTTTTGTCTGAGGGAACAAAACTCATCTGCCGGAATCATTGACAATTGTTTGTTAGATAAAATATCGTCCGCCGGATGTCAAAACAATTGTTCGTGATATAAAAAATCGTCTGCCGGAGATTTAAACAATTGTTCGTGATATAAAAAGTCGTCCGCCGGAATCTTAAACAATTGTTCATGCAATAAAATAGCGATTTTCTGAATCTTTGAGATTAGTTTGACCTGACATTGACTTCCAACACAAAATTCATACCTTGAGTGAAGACCGTGCGATTATTTGCCTGAATAACCATCCTAAATTAAAGAACGATGTAAACAGATGAAAAAGCGGAGTGTCTTAAGCAAGAGTAGTCTATGGATGAGAATATGAGTTAAATATACCAAATTATTTTTACTTTGGAAGGATTTTGAGAAAATATTTAAAGAAAATTGAAAATATTTTTGGAATCCATAAAAACAAAGGGATTCCTAGCAAGAATAAAACAATGAAGGGATTAATTATTCTTCATTTTTTCAATTAATGAAGGGTAATTAAGATTAGCCCCAGCGAAAAATTAGTTAAACTTACTTTCAGGGCGTTTGCTGCACCTGTTTATTTTGGTATCGGTCCAGCACCTTCAATTCTGTAAAATCGACATCATTGGGATAAGCATCCTGAGGGTTCAAATAGTCAAGTATAATTTTAATGCCTTGCTTTTGGAAGTTTAATAACTGATTAATCAGGTTCTTCTTATGCTCGTATGAACTAAAAAAAAATTCGAATACACATTCATTGTTCTGTTGATCTACGATCGTGATAAAATTTTGATTGCCTTTCCCCCATGATTTCCAGTAAGACTTGTATCCGTAATAATATAAACGGATTGCAGCAATCTCCTGAATGTTGTATACAATTGATTCAGATAGCTGGTTTATTGTAATTTTTTCGTCAGTCATTATTACATTACCAATCGTCTTATAATTAAACCGATTTTCAAGAATCATGAGAACAATTCCGTTTAAATTGAATAGAAGATTCAATATCAGAAACTGTTTACGATGCTGTCCGAACCATTCAGATAAGTAATCCCTTTCTAAAATATCCTTCGGAGCTAAAATATAGATTACAACAATAGATATCGCGAACAGAGTCAATGAAATAACTCCGTATATTGTTCTTCTCCATTTTGTTGTTTTTATTGTTTTTGCCTGAAAGATCATATCAGTTAGTGTTAGGTTTAGTTTAAATCAGGTTAAGATAAATGATTCAGCAAAAAAATTTGCTTCTCAATATCAAAGGAAATAATAAATAATCATAATTACAAATGCTTAACAATGAAAATTAGTGAGTTGTATGGTAAATTCAAATATTGCAAGGGATATTTAGTTGAATGGACATATTTATACTGAAATCTTTCAGGCCGGGTCAGTAATTGTTTCAATCAGATTTGAAATGGAACCATATTACGCTACTTTTGCACCACAGAATTAGAAGTATAAATAATACTAAAACCAAGCACATGCCGATTATAAGTTTTGGAAAATATGTAGAGGGAATTAATTATAAAGTACTGAATGAACGCCAGGTAAGAGGAAGTTCAGGTATCATGTTCCTGTTTGGACTAGCCGCATTGATAAATGGGTTTTCAGGAAACTATACAGTAATACCCTATATCAGCGGATTTTTATTGTTTTCTTTTTCGATTGCCGTATTAATTAATCCTAAATATTCACCTACAATGCTTCTCGCATCTGTTTTTGTGCGTAAACAAACGCCACTTTATATTGGGGCTGTTCAAAAGCGGTTTGCCTGGAGTTTAGGAATGGCATTATCGGGTGCTATTTTTGTGTTGTCAATCTACCTGTTAACAGATGCATCGTATTTTACACCGCTTTGCCGGCTATGCATCCTTTGTTTGATTCTGTTATACCTGGAAACAGCATTTGGAATTTGTGTTGGATGTAAATTATACTTCTTATCTATTAAAATGAAATTATTGAAAGAGCCGGCAGTAAGACCGAATTGCATGGGCGATGCATGTGAGGTATAGGGATTTTGGTAATTCCAAACGAGTTTAACCTTTTTCCTTGTTACTTCGGTTTTTTTAGGATAAAGTTTCAACTTTGAGAGTCTGATAACTTACCAGATAGTCTTAATTTTATATTGCCGAATATTTTCGTCTTTTGTCGCAATTGCCATATTATCAGCTTTACATTGCGCAATCAAAATTCGATCAAACGGATCCCGATGAATATATTCAAGTGTCGAAACAATCATTGTATGCTCAAAAGATATTGGAAGTATTTCGAATCCATTTTCTTCAATCAGCTTAAGAAAATTCTTGAATCCCTTCGGAAATCGAAACTTGTCGAGACTGATCTTAATCGCGATCTCCCAGATTGAAGCAATACTCACAAACTTTGTATTATTAGGGTTTTCAATACTCTCCTTAACCGTGAAAGATAACTTTTCATCTCCATTTAAGAACCAAACAAGCGCATGAGTATCAAGTAGCAAGTCCATTACATATAATCTTTAAAGTCATCCAAAGGCTCATCAAAATCAGGGGACATATAAATTTGGCCTTTTGCGCATCCATATTTCGGTCGCTTTTCCTTTAATTCATTTTTCCTTTTGCTTAATAGAAAATCAACAAAGTCGTTTACCTCTGATTTTAGGTTGGTCGGCAAATAATTTATTTTAGTATATAATTGAGTCTTTTCCATTTATTAAGTTCTAATAAGATCAAATATCACAATATTTCCTAATTCCTAATCATGACCAAATATACAAAAAACTTTAGAAAAAAAGGGAGCCGGTTATAGCTCCCTTTTTAAATATCAGATTGATTTGTTATTTCACAATCAGTTTGAAATTCTCATCATCGAAATACTTTGCAAATTCGAGGTCTGTTCGTGCCAAAGCTTTGTAAGCCTCATCCTTTTTGATCGCGTTACCAAGATTTTCGTACATCATACTTGTCTTTGCAGTACGTGCACCAACAATTGCTTTCAAATAAGAAATACGTCCTGATTGGATAGGAGCTGCTTCTAATGTACGCAATGCACCATTATTGTCATTGTTCAGCAATTGTGCCAAAGCGCGATTAGCAGGGCTCTTTGTCTCGTCGTTGAAGAATTTTGTTGCAGTTTCGTATTGTCCCTGCATAATCTTAACGATTCCAAGGTTATCGTTGACTTCATTACCAGCTCCTGTTGCTGCACCAAAAAGTTCTTCTGCCTTGGCAAGATTTTTCTTTTTAAGTTCAACGCATCCAAGGTTATTCTGAATAATTGGGTTCTTAGGATCGAGTTTATCTGCTTTTTCAAAGTTAGCAGCAGCACCGTCAACATCGGCGAGTTCAAAAAGAACACTACCAAGGTTGTTATAACCTCTCCAGTCATCGGAATAAACCTTTGTAAAATTGGTATAAATCGTTTTTTGAACCTGTGGATCATTTGTCAAAGTAGCAGCATAAAGCAACTCAGCCTGATTCAGTTTCGATGGATCGTTGATTGCAAGATTACTGATTTCTTCATCTGTGCGTCCAACTAAATCAACTGATGCAGTGATTTTTGAACGACGAAGTTTTGGTAAAATTTCGCTGGCAACTGCAGAGAATGCAGAAGAAAGATTTTTGATCTCACGTTCGCGAACTTCAGGATCGGTATACATTGAAAGTACACGAAGAATCAATTCTTTATCCTGAATAGTTGATTTCTCCATCAACTCCTTAAAACCATCCCAATCTTCGGGCGTATATTTGGCAGTAAGATCAGTCTTAACCTTGTTTTTGTTCAAATCTTTTTCAACAACCTTTGTGGCTGAACCTTCGCGTTTCTCAGAAAGTTTAGTATTGAGGTCTAACTTGCCATCAGGTGATGCATAAGCCGAAACTTCAACACCTTTCAATTCTTTACGGTCTGCTTTGTAAGCATCCGAAATGTATTGACTCAGTTGTTTGATCTCGTCTTTCGACATCTCCTGTCCACGAACTTCAGAGCTATTAATTAAATAGATAAGGTCAGCAACATACTTCTCAGGAACAATTCTTTGAAATTTGTCAATTGAAGCATCGTAAACACCAGTTGTGTTCTTGCTTTTCTGAAATCCAAGAATGGAGAACGGGCTGTTATCCACAAGTGTAGAGGTCGCGATAACACCATTTGCCAATTTAATCGGATCAAAATCGAGCGATTTTCGTCCCATAGTTGCACGAATCTTTAAAACAAGTTCCGACTTACGCATGACATATTCGAATGGAATAGAACCTTTGTAAGTGACACTTCCGCCATCATTATAGCTGATCACCTTGTTGTTGGCCTTAACCTTCTCTCCCTGAAGGTAGAAAGGCTCATAGAATCTCTCACCTTCCGGCGTAACGATGGTAGGTGTTGCGATAAATGTTGCTTTTTTCAGAAAATATTTCTCTGGAATACGACCTTGCAATGCAATATCCACCGTGCCATTGTTCGTCTCAAGCGTTTCAGGTACTACCGAATAACTCATTTTTCCGGCATTTTTTTTCATTTTTTTCAGGGAGGCGCAGCCAGTTAAAACAGCTATGCCCAAAATGAATAAAACCAAATAATTAAATTTAAAACTTCTCATTACAATAATCTATTAATGAAATAATTGACAGTTTTTATTTGCTATACACGCAAAACTACTACCTTTTAACGTTACAGAAAAACGATTTAAGCTATTTTAACCGTTTAAAATCTCGCGGCTGATGCCGTTTGGATACTTCTTTTCGAATATTAACGCTTTAACAAGCTGATAATGGGATTTATTCTTAACAAAATCAATATTTGAAGTATCAATGATCAGAACCGGGAAATCGTTTTGTTGTGAGAAAAAGTTAAAATAGCCCTCTTTTATAGTTCTGAGATAACCCGCTTCTATTGATTGTTCGTAGTCGCGACCTCGCAAGCGGATATTTTCGATCAGTTTATTTTCAGGGATGTGCAAATAAACGTACAGGTCAGGCTTTGGAAGGCGCTCGTATATGATATCAAAAAACTTCCGGTACAAGTTGTATTCGTCGGGTGCAAGCGTGTTTTGCGCAAAAATAAGTGATTTCATGAAATAGTAATCCATGATTGTAAGTTCATGAAAAAGATCGCGGCTTGCCAGGTCATTTTTTAATTGTGAGTAGCGCTCAGCCAAAAAGGAGAGCTCAAGCGGAAATGAATATTTTGCCGGGTCGCTGTAAAACTTGGGTAAAAACGGATTGTCAGAGAATCCCTCCAGAATTAGCTTACTGTTTAAATCAGCGCTTAGCATGGTTGCCAGGGTTGTCTTACCTGCACCAATATTACCCTCAATCACAAGATAATCAATACTCATAAAATGTTTTTCTATCAGTGTCGAATATACAACAAAATGTCGTTAACAAAAAAATGCCCGGGCTATCCGGGCATTTTTAAAACTATTTTTTATTGATTGGGTTTCTTAAGAGAGTGACTATGACTGGGTTCTCTTGGCTCTCTTGGCTCATTTCGCTCAGGGCGCGAACCACGATCGCTGTTTCCACCTTCGGCATAACCTTCAGGTTTTGGAAGTAAAGCTTTACGCGAAAGTTTAAGCTTTCCGGAACGCTGATCAACTTCAAGTAATTTTACCTCAACAATATCACCAACTTTCAACACACTTTCAGGGTTTTCGATCCGTTTCCAGTCGATTTCCGAAACATGTAAAAGGCCTTCTTTACCGGGCATAATCTCAACGAAGGCACCAAACTGAACGATTGACTTCACTTTACCTTTGTAGATTTCACCAACTTCGGGAAGTGAAACGATCGCACGAATCCGTGCAATTGCTGCATCGATGGCATCTTTATCAGGAGCACTGATTTCAATACGACCCTGGTCTTCGATTTCTTCGATTGCAATGGTTGCTTTTGTATCCGCCTGAATCTGCTGGATAATTTTTCCACCAGGACCAATAACCGGCCCTATCATGTCCTTAGGAATCATCATCGTGACAATTCTTGGAACATTTGGTTTGTAATCTTCGCGTGCTTCGCTGATCACTTCCAATATTTTACCAAGAATATGTGCCCTGCCTTCTTTTGCCTGCTGTAATGCTTTTGACATTACCTCGTATGATAAACCTTCAACTTTGATGTCCATCTGGGTAGCAGTAATCCCTTTTGTTGTTCCGGTTACTTTGAAGTCCATATCTCCCAGGTGATCCTCGTCACCAAGAATATCTGAAAGAACAGCAAATTTATCAGAACCTTTATCGGTAATCAAACCCATCGCGATTCCGGAAACCGGACGTTTCAGGTGAATACCGGCATCAAGCATCGCCATGGTTCCTGCACAAACAGTCGCCATTGATGAAGAACCATTCGATTCAAGAATATCAGAAACGACACGGACAATATAAGGAAATCCTTCAGGGATCATTTTTTTCAATGCACGGTGTGCCAGATTTCCATGTCCGATTTCGCGGCGTGAAAGTCCTCGTGGAACTTTTGCTTCACCGGTACTGAACGATGGGAAGTTATAATGCAATAGAAAACGTTCGCGACCTTTGAAAGTAACATTGTCGATGATTTTCTCATCCATTTTGGTACCTAAAGTAACACTGGTGAGTGACTGTGTTTCTCCACGTGTGAAGATTGCCGATCCATGAGAACCTGGCAAATAGCCAATTTCACCCCAGATCTGCCTGATTTGCGTAGTAGAACGTCCATCAAGACGAATGCCATCATCAAGGATCATGCGACGCATGGCCTCTTTCTCCACATCATGATAATACCTCGAAACCAAGCCCTTGTTAACTTCGGAAGACTCTTTCCCTTCGCTATATGAAGCGATGAAATCTTCTTTAATCTGAGCAAAAGAACTATAGCGCAAGTGTTTATCAGTGATCAGAGAACGAGCTGTATCGTAAGCTTTCTGGTAAGTTTCTTTCCAGACGGCCTCGCGAAGAACTTCATCATTCTGTTCGTGACAATATTCACGTTTCACAACGCCAACTTCAGCAGCGAGTTCATCCTGTATTTTGCAATGAATTTTGATATTTTCGTGGGCAAATTTAATGGCATCAAGCATTTCTTCTTCAGAAACCTCATCCATTTCACCTTCCACCATCATTATATTGTCGTATGATGCACCAACCATAATGTCAATGTCGGCGCTTGCAAGTTGCTCTGCCGATGGGTTGATCACAAACTTACCACCGATACGCGCAACACGAACCTCTGAGATCGGTCCATTGAAAGGAACATCAGAAACCGCGAGTGCAGCCGATGCAGCCAATCCGGCCAGGCAATCTGGCATTTCGTTTTTTCCTGATGAAATCAGTGCAATCATTACCACTGTTTCTGCGTGGAAATTATCCGGGAATAAAGGGCGCAAAACTCTGTCAACCAAACGGGCAGTCAGAATTTCATCATCCGATGGACGTGATTCTCTTTTCATGAATCCTCCAGGAAACCTTCCCGCTGCCGAGAATTTTTCGCGGTAGTCAACCGATAGCGGCATAAAATCTACATTTTCGGCAGCTTCTTTTGCAGATACCACAGTAGCAAGCAACATGGTATCACCCATTTTTACTACAACCGATCCGTCAGCCTGCTTTGCCAGCTTACCGGTTTCGATGCTAATCGTACGGCCATCGCCCAGATCAATTGTCTTACTAACAGCTTTGTACATAATTTAAAAATAAATTTATTAATACTATGAATAAATGGGTGGGGCTTTAAATATTTAAAAAAAAGGCAATTCGAAAATTGCCTTTTTTAGGTAGTTCGTTATTTACGAAGATTGAGTTCTTTGATCAATGAACGGTAACGTTCAATGTCTTTTCTTTTGAGGTAATCGAGCAATGCCCGACGTTTACCTACTAATCCGATCAGTGCACGCTGTGTTCCGAAATCCTTTTTGTTGACTTTCAGATGCTCTGTAAGGTGACTAATACGAAATGAGAAAAGGGCAACCTGACCTTCTGTAGAACCTGTGTTGGTCACGGTCTTACCGTACTTTTCAAAAATCTCCTGTTTTTTCTCAGCAGTTAAATACATTACTTATAAATTTAAAAATGATACAATTATTGCACCGCAGTATTCGAGTTCGATAGCAACGGTTCAACATTAATTAAAAAACCGGCACAAAGCTACAAAATTATCTGCTAATATTTTTCACGCTTTTGTTGATTTAATTGAAGTTGCAATTCCGGACACCAGGGCAATCGCATCTGATCACATTTTATCTTCAAGGAAATTATTGAGATTCCGCACCTGCTCAGGTGATCCCAAAACGAACAACTGATCCTGAACACTGAGCGGATAATCGCTCCCGGGGTTAAAAACATATTTGCCCTCTCCGTTTTTTAATCCGATAATAGTTGTTCCGGTAACACTTCCCAAGCTCAGCTCACCAATTGTTTTTCCACTATTAACGGTTGCCAAATTCCGGCAATGCACTTCATGGATACTTACGTCACGGTCACGCTGAAGTAATATATACTCCATAAATTCAACCACATCGGGTTGTGTAACCAACCGAGCCATTCGTTGTCCACCCATTCTTTCAGGCATGATCACATTTGTTGCCCCGGCGCGCCTTAATTTAACATCAGAACCAATTTCGGAAGCACGACTAATAATAGTCAGATCAGGATTCATACTTCGAGCAGTGAGTACTACAAACATGTTGTCAGCATCATTCGGCGTTGTGGCGATCAATGCCCTTGCCCGATCAATTCCTGCAGTGCGAAGTACCTCTTCATTCGTTGCATCACCCTGAATAAACAGAAGATTTGGATCTTCCTGAATACGGGCAATTACATTTTCGCGCCGTTCGATGATCACAAACGGATGAACATGATCTGTCAATTCTAGTGCAGCTTGTTCTCCATTCCGGCCATAGCCGCAAATAATCACGTGATCGGTTAATTTTTCTATCCTTTTGCTCACCCTGTTTGTTTTTAATTTTTTTACAAATTCACCATCAAGAAAAAACCGTACAATGCTTGATCCTACGAATGCAAAGCTCCCAAGACTAAAGATAATCAGAAATGAAACAAATAACTTTCCTGTTGGCGAAAGTGGCCTTACAACCTCAAATCCGACTGTAGAAACGGAAAGAACGGTCATGTACAAAGAGTCGATAAACCCGTATCCTTCAATAAAATGGAAGCCAACCAATCCAAATGCAAACACCGAAATCACTAATGATATGGCAATTCTGAAAGTCTTCGATGTTTGATGTTCAAACTGGTTCATGCAAAATTATTTTATGTCCGATGGTGCAGTCAAGGCATTTCCTGGACTCACAATAGTTGTGCTGAAGTTGTAATAATGCCTGCGATTCGAGTGCATTCGCTGCAACTATTCCGGCTCCGGCCCAACGACTTATTGCACTATTGTTCTCAGCTGGCATATGCTCAAGTATATCCAACGCTCTGTCTTTCAAAAATAGTTTATTTTGGCTTTCTCCATACAGAAAATAGAAAGGAACAACAACATTAATAACAATAAGACTAAATATCTGATCTCCAAATACTTTTTTCCTGATAACTGATGGCTTATTGAAACTGTAGTGATTGTCCCAGTAGTCCGACGCCTGAACCATAAACAGCCGCTGCAAATCCACAAGGTTATTTGCTTCAATTACTGCGGCAAATAATCCCTTAGAATGGTGAATCAATGCCGCAAATTGTGCAAGCCTGATTGTTGGAAAGTTCCCGGGATGCATCCTCATAAATTTCCACAAATGCCCGGCTATGGGTTTCAGACCATATTTTACTGCCAGGAAACGGTACTCTTTTCGCAATTCAAGGTAATACTCATCGCCAAATAGTTCCTCGCCAAGCAATCCTGCTTGTCCGAAAAGAAGTGCCTCAAGTTGAAACAAAGAATCGTGATGATGTGAAAGCACCGACTGCGGAAGCGATCGGGCAACCATTTCGAAAGGAAGTGCGTTCTCCTTCAGACCAAAATTCCTTGCAAGCATGCAATAAAAAGTCTCCCCCCAATCCATCTTAGTCTCCGAAAGCACTTTGCTTATTGCATCTATCTTTTGTTTTAAACGCTCAATCACGATTCCGTTAAGGAAGAATTTGATTCTAAACGGATCTACCTGGTATAATTGTGAAGCACAGCCAATCCAGTCGTGACTTCTAATCAGCATTTCATAATTGTCTTCAATCCATTGGGGCCATTTTATCTCCAGAACAGGTATACCAGAACCCAAATCATTAAACACCTGAATATCTGACACTGCCACAACATGAAGAATCGTATTCCGGTAAAAAGGATCGTTTTGATGCCCATGCTTGTTCCAATCAGAAGCCCGCTGATGAATTTCAATATTCCCTGCCCATAATGTTTCGCCAATCCGTATCCTGGCATCGAAAAAATCGGGACCGGCATTCGTGTTATGCCGACCGGGATGCATAATTTGAAGTGATTCCCCTTCCTGTGTAAAAAGAGAATCGTTCTGATAAAGTTTATTATTCCAGATAAAATGGAGAAAATCCTCTCTCATCGGGTTATAGATTTAGCTTACCGAAAGATACGAAGAAAATTGAAGAATGTTGGAATTAACGGATTAAAGAATGTTGGAAAATTGTGCTTCTAACTCATAACAATTCCTTGACCTATTCTGAAATCTTACGAAGGACCGTCATGCCGTCGCGGATAGGAATCATAAAGGTCTCAACACGGGGATCAATCTTTACAAAATCATTAAATTGCATAATGCCAATTGTTTGCTCGTCATTTGCCGCAATTTTCTGAACAACTTTTCCCGCCCACAACGTATTATCAGCAATAATCACTCCGCCAATGGCAACTTTTGGAAACACAAGGTTGTAATTCGACAAGTACTTTCGTTTGTCGGCATCGATAAAAACAAGATCAAATTTCTCATCCAATTGAGGAATAATCTCATCAGCATCGCCAATATGCTGTATTATGCGGTCCTGCATACCCGACTCTTCAAAAAATGATGCGGCTAAAAGTTCCAACTCGTCATTAATTTCGATTGTGTGAAGTATCCCGTTTTCAGACAGTCCGTTGGCTAAACATAAGGCACTATAACCAGTATAGGTTCCAATCTCCAGGATTTTATCCGGATGAACCAGTTTGCTTAGCAGCGTCAAAAGCGATCCCTGCAGATGGCCTGAACACATGCGACCATTTACCATCATCACCTGGGTCTGGCGATAAAGCCTTGCCAATAGCGGACTCTCCTCCACGATATGTGACAACATGTATTGATCGAGAACTTTATCAATCTTTATCACTTTGATTATATATTAAAACTGATAATTTATCGAAATCCAAAATTTCATTGGCAATTTCCATGATTTGAGATGTAGTCACCGCATTAATTTTTTTATAGAAGACATCCAAATCATCCATTTTATTGTAGATCAGAAAACTCTTGCCAAGTGACAACATCAGATCTTCATGATTTTCCTGCGACATGGCCAGCTGAGCAACCAATTGCTTTTTAGCTTTGCTGATCTGTATATCACCCATCAATTTATTCTGTAAGATTTTGATTTCCCGCTTAATCAATGAGATTGCTTTATCGAGATTATCTTTGTCTGTTCCAAAATAGATGGTTATTGTTCCCGTATCGGAATAGGCTGTATATGAAGATTCAAGATTATACGCAATCCCGTTTCTTTCTCGCAACGCTAAATTAAGTCTCGAATTGCCTGATTGACCTCCAAGTATACTATTTAATAGAACGAGCGCTATCCGATTTGAGTGAAACACATCATACGCCAGGCCTCCGATCAGGCAATGCGCCTGAAATGTATCTTTTTCAACTGATTTAAATCTGGGTGTATAACCATTAACCAACGGTCGACTAAAAGTGCGTCTGTTATCGGGGAAAATGCTAAAGTAACGTTCTGCAAGATGAAAAAACTGCTTTCCGGTGATTTTTCCTACCGAGCAAATCACCATCTGATCGGTATTGTAATTTCTCGCCATAAACCGTTGAATATCATCCCGTGTGAATGCTTTCACATTTTCGGGTGTTCCAAGAATATTCCGTCCGATCGGGTGGCCTTCAAAAATCAGCTCTTCAAACTCATCAAAAATCAATTCCGAAGGTGAATCATTGTAGGAGTTAATTTCATCAATAATTACATCTTGCTCCTTTTTTAATTCCTGCTCCGGGAAAGTACTATTAATCAGTATGTCACTAAAGAGCTCCATCGTGCGCTGGTAATACTCGGTGAGAAAAGAGGCATGTATTGCAGTTTCCTCCTTTGTCGTATAGGCGTTCATTTCACCACCAACATCTTCAAGACGACTCAGAATATGAAACGACTTCCGTTTCAGTGTACCCTTGAAAATTGTATGCTCAATAAAATGTGCCATACCTTGTTCCATGAGCGCTTCGTCACGTGAACCGGTGTTGACAATGATTCCACAATGGGAAACAGGCGAATCGACATACTGATGAACCAGCCGTATTCCATTGGGTAAGAGTGCAGAAAAATATTCCATTATTTGGTTTTGAACAAGTTGCAAAAGTATTGAAAATAATGATCTCAACACCCACCCTCTTTTCAATAAATTCAGGATACTTGAAATTCAATCAAATTCAATTTTAATTGATTTTTTTTCAGTTGGTATTTGGAGGCAAATAAAATTTGATTAGTTTTGCACCGCGTTAGAAAACAAGGTGCCATAGCTCAGTCGGTAGAGCAACGGACTGAAAATCCGTGTGTCCCTGGTTCAATTCCAGGTGGCACCACTCAAAAAAAAACGCAAAATTTAAAGCCTGATTTTCGTGTCGAAAATCAGGCTTTTTTGTTATTTTTTAAAACACCTGAATTTTACATTTTTTTAACACTAAATATTTGGAGACCATAGCATACACTTGTACCTTCGTGGTACATTTTTTTCATAAGTTTAGGTTTAGTTAGGTTAGTTAGTTTGGTTAGTTTTAGTAAAAGGATGGAACCGCCCGGTTTTGTCCTTTTCAATTTTTATTCAAACAAATCGAGGACTTCATCTTTCGAAATATCTCTGAAAGGATCGTTTGAGTTCACAAATTCATTGGCCAACTTCGATTTTTTATCCTGCAACTTCTGAATTTTTTCCTCAATTGAATTCTCGGAAATAAATCGGTAGACAAATACCTTCTTGTCCTGCCCAATTCTATGGGCGCGACTAATTGCCTGCATCTCAGCAGCCGGATTCCACCATGGGTCAGTTATAAAAATATAATCGGCTGCGGTAAGATTCAATCCTACTCCCCCCGCTTTAAGCGAGATCAAAAATATTTTTTTTTCGGGATTTTCCTGAAACTCTTCAATAACTTGTTTCCGATCAGTAGTTTGCCCTGTTAGCAAGCTGTAATTCCACTGCTCTTTGGTAAACCTATCAGCCAACAAATTAAGATGTTTCACAAAAGAAGAAAAAACAAGTATTTTGTGATTTTCGGCTACAAGTATGCCAAGCATTGCAATTATGTCGTTGAATTTTCCTGATTCAAAATCAGACTCAGGATCAATCAGTTTTGGGTGAATCGCAATTTGACGAAGTCGCGTGAGCGCCTGCAAAACAAAGAATGTTGATTTCTGCAATCCATCTTCGTTCAAATTCTGGAGTAGGACATTCCTTACCGCAGATTTCTCTGTTTCGTAAAACTCAAGTTGTTCTGGAGTCATTTCAACCACAATTGTCTCCTGAGTAAGTGATGGAAGATCTTTGGCAACCTCTTCTTTGGTTCGTCTGAGTATAAAAGGTTGTATTAATTTTTGAAGTTTTTCGCTGGCATCAGTCGATTTATCTCTTTCAATAGGTAAAAGAAATTCCTGCTTAAAATAATTCTTACTTCCAAGCAATCCCCTGTTTAGAAAATTCATTTGAGCCCACAGATCTGATAATGAGTTTTCAATTGGTGTACCTGTCAAAACGATCCGATGCTGTGATCTGATACCCGTAATTGTCTTGTATGTTTTGGATTCACTATTTTTAATATATTGACTTTCATCAAGAATCAGGAAATAAAACTCGTATTGTGACAGTTCTTCAACATCATTTCTGACAGTACCATAAGTTGTAAGTATAATATCGTAATTATTAATGATATCATTCAGATCGCTTTTTTCACGCCTTCTGGCTCCGCTATATACAAAGGCTTTTAATGCCGGGGCAAATTTTTGGATCTCTTTTTCCCAATTGTGGACAAGGGAAACTGGCAATACAATAAGCGTAGCAGATTGTACAGGCAATGCTTCAGGCTCTTCAGAAACAAAAAGCGATAACTGACCGGAATTTCTGTGCTGAAATACAGGGTAAGTTTGATCCTTCCGTTTCAATTTAAGCAACAATGTAAGCGCCTGGATCGTCTTTCCCAACCCCATATCATCAGCCAGACATCCACCTAATCCCTTAGCATACAAATGATACATCCAATTATAACCGTCATACTGATATTTTCGAAGAGCGGCATTTAATTCAACCGGAATCTCTTGAGATTCGACTTTTGTAAATTTCAATGTATCGATCTTGGCTTTCATGGAACCATCCATTTCATCAGCAATTTCGGCAATCAATATGAAATGATAATTCTGCAACCTGATCGAATGTTCGCCTATTTTGCCAAAACTAAAAATGTTGTGATATTTAGCGAACCACTCCAAAGGAAGGATGGCAATCTCGCCATTTGGTAATTTAAACTCCCTAATTTGATTCATGATATTTTTTCGTAACCGGACAAACGGAAAAGAAAACTGGCCGAATGTAACTGTTGCAAAAATATCAAACCAATCATTGTCTTCATTAATCCGAAGATTAAGTGTCTGATATCCTGTGAAATAATTTTGATCGAGCCTTTTCTGACTAACCGGAATTCCCATATCCTCCAAACTCGCCCTATTTTTCGCAAGCCATCCAATTGCGTCATACAATGCACTTGACTGATTATTCTCTAACGAACCCGCCAAATGCAACGCATGCGATTCCCCTTGTAAATCAAGGCCCCTTAGTTTTGAAATAACATTTAACTCCCAAGCCAAATCCTTGTCGAAACGATGAAAAATATAGTTTCCGTTTGAAACTTCAAAAACAGCAATTTTTTTCCCGTCATCACCTACCGGAATAATCTGATCGTTGTACTTAAAAACAGGTATAAAAACCGGGTATCCGGCAATATCAATCTCAACTGACAAAATTGCCTCTTTTCGCACAGGTGTATCAATAATTTCAAATCCTGAATAGTTAACTTCTTGATTTTTAATCGCATTTAAAATAAAAGTGCCAAAGTACTTTTTCTCTACCGATCGTGGGATGCTGATGTATTCTTTATCGAAAAATGGCTGTAACTTTGAACCTGATATATCGTCAAAGAAATAAATTTTGTTTTGATATAAGATCCTACAGGGCTCATTAACAAGCAAAATTATGCTCCGGTTTAGTAAAGAAAGTTGATCAGCACCATTTCTGATGGTCAGAAAATACCGTGTTTCGTCTTCAAGCCTATGAAAATTAAATACCGCTCCTGTATTTTCAAAGCACAATTCTATCAGATCATCCTCGTATAGATTATTGTATTTTGCCCGTTTAAAATAAACCGGAATTCCAGCGGTTTTGAGTAAATCGAGGCAACGAGCCATAATACCCTCAACGAACGGAACAATCTTCACATTAAATTCTTCCGCTTTGACGTTCTTGTAGAAATCGTTTAAAGTCCCTTTTTTATTGTATTTTTTGGCCAGATTTTCATCTGCATACTTCTCTGTGAGTTTTATCAATTGAGTTTGAACTGCCGAAAAATGAAAATTTCCTTCTGCCAGATCATGTACCCGAAGGCGCTGCGATATTGAGAGATACTTGCCTTCAGGTCCATCTTCAGCAAGATATGGTAATATCAGAAATCCGAACAACCGGTGTTCAGACACTGTAATGATAAATTTTTGTTCCACGCCAATTTAATTGGTTAAAAGCATCATCCTGTGAATAATAAGAACTTGTCAGTATTATGCAGATGGCTAATTTAAGATAAAAATTTCATCCTCCAAAATTAAACAGATCCGGCAATGCAACATATAGATATTTTTAACAAATGCAATCAGTAACCGGATGGCAACGGAAACGAAGTTACACCATGGCTATTCATAACGAAAGTTTTGCCAATATTTTGTAAATTTGCAGCTTCGCAGGCTGTTCTATCGCCCCGATTATTTCGGGGAGGAAAGTCCGGGCAATACAGGGCGCTATGCTTCCTAACGGGAAGGCGGACGTAAGTTTGCAGTAGTGTAACAGAAAATAACCGTCCAGACGAAAGTCAGGACAAGGGTGAAAAGGTGGGGTAAGAGCCCACCGGTAGTCGTGGCAACACGGTTAGCCGTACGCCTCATGGATTGTAAGGCCAAATATATTACGAGTTCTTCGGAACACAGGGCTGCCCGCCTTGGTTTCGGACTCCGCAAGGATGCCGGAAGACGTAAGGGGTAGGCTGCAAGAGGCTGTTGGTGACAGCAGTCCCAGATAAATGATAGAATGAAAAACAGAACCCGGCTTACAGGCCTGCGATTTTTTTAAAACCTATGTACATGCTTCAACTTAGGCTTCTTATTGTATTAATCTTCGTCTATTCCGGACTTTTTGCGCAAGAAAAAAAAGGGACGACAGATTTCAATGTCTCTTTCGGCACTTACGTCTCGACAGGTAATGATTTGCCGTTCTGGATGACCACCAATCAAAATGGCGTATTCACGATGCAAAACAGCAACTACCAATTATTCCAGGCGGGCTTTGCCAGGAAGTTTGAAGCCGATTCTGTAAGTAATTGGAGTTACACCTGGGGAGCAAATCTGGTATATGGTTATGCCGGGAAATCGGATTTTCAGGCCAACCAATATTGGTTCGGCATGCGGCACAAATGGTTTGTAATTAAAGCAGGAGCTCAGTCAGATTCGATTTTATACGGAGGATTATCTTCGACAAACGGGAATCTCGATCGTTCGAACAACGCGCGTCCGCTTCCTGGAGTCTCTTTGTCAACTGACAATTTTATACCATTCTTATTTTGGAAGAAATGGTTTTCATTCAAAGCTAATTACGAGGAAAAATTATTTTCAAACCATACATTTGTAAAAGATGCTCATCTGCACCACAAATCACTTTACAGTAAAGCATCACTTTCAAAAAACTGGTCGATAACAGCAGGACTTGAACATTACGTATTATGGGGAGGAACTTCACCTACAGAAGGTGAAATGCCAGGCTGGAACCAGTATTTTGACTACATCTTAGGTTTAAAAGCAGACCCGGGAGCTTTTATAGGTGATCGCACAAATAAAGCTGGAAATCAATTAGGTATCTACTCTCTGGAAATAAAAAAGGAATGGACGAAATCTATTATCAGTTTGTATTGGAACCATCCATTTGAAGATCAGTCAGGAATAGAGATGGCCAATCTGCCCGATGGTTTATGGGGAATACATCTAAGCAAAAAAGATCGGTCCGCATTCATAACAGATGTCGTTTACGAATATATGAATACCCGAAATCAAAGCGGATCCATTCACCGTCTCCCTGCACCAACACCCGATAATCCGGGTCGTGTAATTGGCAGGGGAAGAGACAGTTATTTCGATCATTACATTTATCGCTCCTTTACTTATTATAACCGGATGATGGGAACACCGTTGTTTGTACCACGCATTGGCTCGGATGGTGTCGCAGACGGGTTCGAAAGCACTCGAATGTGGATGAACCACCTGGGAATCAAAGGCGCATTAGGATCAGGCATTTACTGGAAATCAATGTTCACATGGTCACGTAACTTTGGCGTTTATAACGATTCATTTCCCTGGTCTGCCAATTTTGGTCCGTCGGGTAGTCTGTATCCTGTACCTCTTGACGAATTTTCGGTCCTTGGAGAACTCAATTACAGGGGAAACAAATTACCATTTGAAATAAATACAGGATTAGCAGCCGATTATGGCGACAGATTCCAGAAGAGAATAGGCGGATATGTCGGCATTTGTTATCGGTTTTAACTATTAATATTACATGGATCAGGTTCAAAATATTTCAATACAAGATTTTACATATACCCTTCCTGACGAACAAATTGCCGCTTATGCCCTCCCCGATCGCGACCATTCGCGGTTGCTGATCTGGAATAAAGGTGAAATTCAGGATGAACGGTTTGATCATCTACCTGATTATCTGCCTTCAGGATCAATGCTGGTATTTAACAACACCCGTGTTATCAGGGCCCGTTTATTCTTCAATAAACTGACCGGAGCAAAGATCGAGATCTTCTGCCTTGAACCGTTAGATCCGGCCGAATACACACAATCGTTTTCGCAAACAGAAAGTTGCAACTGGAAATGCATCATTGGAAACCTGAAAAAATGGAAGGATGAAGTACTGGTTCAGACACTGGAGATCAAAGGGAACCAGGTATTTTTTAATGCCGAAAAAATTAAAGTGTCGGACAGCAATGCCTGCGAAGTAAAGTTTAGCTGGGATAATCCGCTACTTACTTTTGCCGAAATTCTTGAGTTTACGGGTAATATTCCGATCCCCCCTTACCTCCACCGCGAATCGGAAGAGATCGACCTGACAAGCTATCAAACCGTTTATTCAAAAATTAAAGGATCGGTTGCCGCGCCAACTGCCGGACTCCATTTCACAGAAGATGTTTTCAATGCACTGAAAAAGAACGACATTAGTTGTGAAGAGGTTACACTTCATGTCGGAGCCGGAACTTTTCAGCCTGTGAAATCAGAAACCATCGGCGGACACGAAATGCATACTGAGCATTTTGTCGTTTCGCGCGAATTGATTGAACAATTAGCGGGTTTTGAAGATAAAATTATTGCTGTGGGCACGACCTCGGTTCGTACTTTGGAAAGCCTTTATTTCATGGGATGTAAAGTGATTAATAATCCTAAAATAGATCTTGAACAGCTTCCTGTAAATCAATGGGAACCATACTCAATTCCAATGCTCAACCATTCACGCCTTGAAGCTCTTAAAGCTTTATCAACGTGGATGCTCCGGCATCATTTCACGGAATTGAGCAGCTCCACACAAATAATTATCCTTCCAGGATACACTTTTAAGGTGATCAGCGGAATGGTTACCAACTTTCATCAGCCTCAAAGTACATTGTTACTATTAATTGCCGCATTTCTTGGTGACGAGTGGAAACGGATATACGCCCATGCACTCTGTGAAAATTACCGTTTTCTAAGCTATGGCGACTCGAACCTATATCTAAAATAATTGGCACTTATAGCATATCAGAAAACACGCCAACTGTAAACGGAGTACTCAATCAATCATTGGCTATAGTGTTGTTCTATCACTTGCGTAAGGGATATTCTTATACTTGGGTAAGAGTTGTTCTTATGCTGGGGTAAGAGATGTTCTTATGCCGAGGTAAGTTTATCTCCATCAATATTTGGCTTCTCCCATAACTTACCTTGCCAGGTATCTCGCTCCAAAAGTCGCTTTTCAACTTTAGCCACGAATTCGTAGTTTTTCAAACCCCAGCGAGGTGCAATAACCATCGCATCGGGAGCAGAACTGACAAAACGCTCGACAATAATTGCCGGATTCAGATTTTCGAGGTAATCGACCACCAACTCGGCATATTCTTCAACACTAAATGGGTGGAAACGATCGGGAAACTGCGCATATTCATATGCCATTGCGGTTCCAGTATGTATCTGGAGTTGATGTAGTTTAATAATTTCTACTGGCAATGAAGACATCACTTTCGCCTGTTCGATAAAATCAGCATGATTTTCGCCGGGTAATCCAAGAATCAGGTGGGCGCAATTGTGTATTGAGCGACGGCTGGTTTCCTTCAATGCCCGAACCGATTCTTCCCATGTGTGTCCCCGGTTAATCCTCTCCAAAGTATGATCATTTATTGTTTCAATCCCCAACTCTACCATCACATAACATTTTTGTGATAGCTCTTCGAGCAGATCGAGCACTTCATCGCTCAGGCAATCGGGTCGTGTAGCGATGACGAGGCCAATAACTCCCGGGAATTGCAATGCCTCATTATAAAGTTCACGAAGTACTGATATTGGAGCGTAAGTATTTGTATATGATTGAAAATATGCCAAATACCGCATTGTGGTATACTTCCTCGAAAAGAAGGCAATCCCTTCTTCGAGCTGGACTTTAAGGATATTATCCAAATCGCAATACGAAGGCTGAAAAGTTTTATTATTGCAATAGGTACAACCGCCCACTCCACGGGTTCCATCACGATTGGGACAGGTAAAACCAGCATTGACAGATATCTTCTGAACACGACCATCAAATATAGACCTGAAATGTGTTGAAAAATCGTTGTACCTTTTACTGTGCCCCCACGTATATTGTGTTGTTACTGACATTGAATTGATTTTGAATCGCAAAAATAGTCTTATTTTGGCCTGTTAATGGTCCTTTCTGACGGTTCATTTTATTGTTGAAAAATGGTTCATTCTAAATATTGAACCAGGCACTGGTTTTTTCAACATTTTCATATCTTTAGCACTTAAGAAACACCCTTGATTCTGCGTTTCGCAAATTATGAATAAAGAGAACATGGGTGTTCCATCAGGCAATTAAAAAACAATTTATCCACTGATGACATATGGAAAAGATGTTTACAATTAAGGATATTGAACAAATCGAGAAAAGAGGCAGTTCGCTTCCGAAAATTGAAAAGCAGATTTCGCATTTCAAGAAGGGATTTCCTTATTTAAAGGTGCTTAGGCCTGCTACTATTGGTGACGGAATCATCCGTTTGGATGAGGAAAAAGTTTCTGCAGGGGTGAAACAGTTTACACAAAAGGTTCAGGAAGGATTGAAACCGGTCAAGTTTGTTCCCGCTTCGGGTGCTGCAAGCAGGATGTTCCAGTCGTTGTTTGCTTTTGCAGAGGCTGCGGATACAAACGAAAAGGCGATCGAATTGCTCGCAGATACCCGTTTTAAAAATGCAAAACAGTTTTTCGATCAACTCAGTGATTTTGCTTTTTACGAAAAGTTGGTTGCGGCACTGGGTGGTATCAAAACTTCTGAAGGAACTTTAAAATATTGCCAGATAATTGACTTTGTGCTGTCAGATAAAGGATTAAACTATGGTTTTTTGCCGAAAGGACTTCTTGATTTTCATCTTTACAACAAAGACCCCAGAACTCCGGTAGAAGAGCATATGATCGAAGGTGCACTTTATGGAGCAGATAATCAGGGAAACGTAATGCTTCATTTCACTGTATCACCCGAGCATCTTAACTATTTTGTAGAAAAGACGAAACAGGCCGCGTTGCAATTTGAACCTAAATACGGCGTTAAATATTACATCACGTTTTCGGAACAAAAGCCTGCAACCGATACAATTGCCGTAGATCCGGAGAACAATCCGTTCCGGCTTGCCGATGGTTCACTCTTTTTCAGGCCGGCAGGTCATGGTGCACTGCTTGATAATCTGAATGAAATTAACGGAGATATCATCTTTGTTAAAAATATCGACAATGTCGTTCCCGACAGATTAAAAAAGGATACTGTCAGGTATAAAATGGCTTTGGCACTACTTTTGTCAGAATACCAGGAACGAATTTTCAACTATTTAAGGTTACTTGAAAAGCGGTCTGATTTTATCTCCGATCAGCAAATTGCTGAAATGGTGGAGTTTACCGAAAAGGCACTCTGCATTGAACCAGATGAAAATCAATATTATGCGCGCAAATCGGATTTGGTTCATTATCTTTTCAGAAAACTGAACCGGCCGATCAGGGTTTGTGGAATGGTGAAAAATGAAGGTGAACCTGGCGGTGGTCCTTTCTGGGCTAAAAATGCCGATGGTACTGTTTCCCTTCAGGTAGTTGAAAGCAGTCAAATCAATGGAAATGATCCGGAACAAAATGCGATTGCGCATCATTCAACTCATTTTAATCCAGTGGATCTTGTTTGCGGAGTCCGAAATTTTAAAGGTGAGAAATTTGACATTTTGGAATACAGGGACCCTGAAACAGGATTTATATCCTCCAAATCAAAAGACGGGAAAACGCTGAAGGCGCAGGAACTTCCCGGTTTATGGAATGGAGCAATGGCCGATTGGATCACTCTATTTGTTGAAGTTCCGGCAATTACATTTAATCCGGTAAAAACTATAAACGATCTTTTAAGGAGCGAACATCAACCTTTATAACTCAAATTGTTATCTTTGTAAAATAATTAATTGTAGTCATATGGCAATGTGGGAGGGGGCAAGAGAGAATTCCGAAAGTAAGGAGTTTGCCGCAGTGGTGAAACGTTATAAGAAAATGCTGTCTGATGAACAGATGGGATTCTTCGACGTGTCCGACTTCGAATACATTGTCGATCACTATATTGATAAAAATCAATTGACCAACGCATTGCAGGCATGTGAAATAGCAGTTTCCCAACATCCGCATTCAATCGTGGTAAAAATTAAGAAAGCACAGGTGCTGCTTGGACAACTTAAAACAGAAAAAGCGCTTGATCTGCTTAAAATGCTTGCTGAAGTTGAAAGCACAAACCCCGAAATATTGTTGATACTCGGAAACTGTTACAGTCTTCAGGGTAATGAGACAAAAGCTTACGATTACTACCGAAAGGCAGATAAATTTTCGTTCGACGATCGTGATGAAATGTTATATAACATTGGTGCAGGATACGTCCAAAATGGTGATTATCCACGAGCTGTAATCTTCCTTGAGAAAGCCTATCAGGAGAATCCGAAAAATGACAGTGTTCTGTACGACCTGGCCTTTACCTACGATAAGTTAGGCAATGACGAAAAAAGCATCAGCTTTTACAACAAATATCTTGATATTGACCCATTTGCAGAATCAGCATGGTATAATTTAGGAATCATTTATACGAGACGCGAAGAATTTGACAAAGCAATTGAAGCCTATGATTTTGCATTGGCAATCGATGAAAACTACTCTTCTGCGCTGTTCAATAAAGCCAACACCCTCTCAACCGCCGAAAAGTACACCGAAGCCTTGAGTTGCTACCTTGATTATGTGCGTTTTGATAAGAATTCCTCTGATGCTCATGTCTATATCGCAGAGTGCTATTTCCAACTCGAAGATTATTCACAGGCATACAGTTATTATAAACAGGCGATACATTTAGATCCGAAAAATGCAGATGGCTGGTATGGTGCCGGAATTGTATTGATGGTTGAAGAGAACCTCGCCGAGAGTTTAGTCTTTTTCAAAAAAGCGATTAAACTTGATAATACTTGTGCTGATTTCTGGAACGCATTCGGAAAGGTAAATGCAGCGCTCGATCATTATGAAGAAGCTCAAATTGCTTTTAAAAAATCGGTTGAGATTGAAGATACAAATCCCGATTTCTGGATCGCTTTTGCCGATTTTTATTATAACTACGACCAGATTGGCCTCGCGATTCAGACAATGCTTGAGGCAGAAAAAGCGATTGCAGATAACGCTCAAATTCTCTACAAACTCTCAGGATATCTCACAGAAAACGGGGATTCTCAACTTGCCAGAATCTATCTGAAGAATGCACTCACACTTAACTATTCATTACATCCTGATTTTTTCCTTGACTTCCCTGGTTTACAATCAAAACGTTGGATAAAAAAAATGATTGGCCAGTTTGCAATGAATGATAACCTTTGGTAGAATCCTATGAAATGATCCCGGATTTATTGGAACAAATCGAAGATCAACAACGTTAATTCTATTTGACCTTTAATAAGCAATATACCAACAAATGAAACGCAAATTCGGATTGATTGGCTTTCCGCTTACTCACTCTTTTTCGAGAAAATTCTTCACAGAGAAATTCCTGAACGAGGGAATTGATGCTGAATACCTCAATTTTGAACTTGACAATATCTCGCAACTTTCTCATGTAATTGCCTCAAATCCTGAGCTCAAAGGACTTAATGTGACAATCCCATACAAAGAACAGGTAATTAAATATTTAGACTCTACGGACGAATCTGCGGCTGTTATTCATGCTGTTAATACCATCAAAATTCTACGCTCGGGTCACCATGTTACATTACATGGTTATAATACTGATATACATGGATTTCAGGAATCGATCCGTCCTTTGCTTCAAAAATATCACCACAAAGCGCTTGTCCTCGGAACAGGTGGAGCTTCAAAAGCGGTGGTAAAAGCTTTGGAAAACCTCAAAATTGAAACAATTTTAGTCTCACGTAATCCGGAGGAGAAAGGTGAACTATCATACAGCGATCTGGATGAAGATGTGATGGATAATTATAAAATCATCGTAAACACAACCCCGATTGGAACTTATCCAAATATTGAAGGATGTCCGGCCATTCCTTTTGAATCGATCACCTCCAAGCATTTAATGTTCGATCTGGTTTACAATCCCGAGGTTACCGAGTTTTTAAAGCAGGGAAAGAAGCACGGAGCTTCGATCAGTAATGGCCTTGAAATGCTACATCTTCAGGCGCTTGCTTCATGGGAAATCTGGAACCAGAAATGAGAGAAATTTAGTTGAATTAATTGCCGAAAGACTGAATCCTTCCACTTATATGTCTGATAAGTCCTTTTGAAATCTCGTCAGGATAACCAATATCCACCAGAAAAAGTCCTTTGGCAGGAACACTGACCCCCGCGGCACACCGATCTTTTGCTTCGATAATCTTGCAAAATTGTTCGATCGAAATCTTCCCAAATCCGACCTCCAATAAGGTTCCTACAATTGCCCGAACCATATTGCGCAAAAACCGGTCAGCCCTGATTGTGAAAACATATCGGTTTCCCTCATCAACCCATTCAGCCACATCGACTTTACAATTGTTTGTCTTTACATCTGTACCTAGTTTGCTGAAACTTGTAAAATCTTCATATTGAAATAATTTTCGGGCTGCCTCGTTCATCCTTGCTAAATCAGGAACTCGTGCCTCTTTAGCAGCAAATTGTCGTGAAAAGGGATCTTTCGCTTTGATCAGGAAATATTTATAGGTGCGACTGACTGCGTCAAAACGAGCATGAGCCTCTGATTTTACCTTGTAAACACTCTGAACCGCAATATCATGAGGCAGTAAGGAATTTAGATTGTGAATGATCTTTTCATTATCAAGATTTTGATTTTCAGCATCAAAATGGGCCACATAAAACGACGCATGAACTCCCGCGTCAGTACGCCCGGCACCGGTAACTGCAACTCCACCACGCGCAACTATTGCCAAAGCCATCTCGACTGTTTCCTGTATCGTTATCCCATTAGGTTGTATTTGCCACCCGTGATAGGCTGTGCCATCGTAAGAAAGTTGAATAAAATATCGTTGCATTGAATTACATATTATAATTGGTGTCTTCTGTGATGGAATGGTAACTGGCTAATGCCTTGCTTCTCCTGCTTTTATTTTTAGTCTGATATCTAGTGACTCATCCGAGAAAAGAAATTCACGTGTAGCGTCGGGCAGAAAATCGAGTACTTCGTCCAGCTTATCCATTTTAATTGCTTCGCGAACCTTCGAAGCGCTGATATAATCGGGAGAATTGTCTGATCCCAATCTGTTCGCTTTCCTTGTAACCTCAACTACTTCAACTCCAAACGAAGGTAAAATCGTCTTCATAGCGAGGTTATAGGCTTCAGTTGTTTTGCAGAAGTTTTCCGTTCCCACATATCGTTTTTTAATCCTCAGAACCGGGACGACATAATTGGCAAAAGTCTTAACATCGAGTTCTGCCTGTTTCTGAAGAACATCACCAACCATCTCATTCTTCAAAAAATAGGCAGGGAAAATGGTGCCGGAAACGATGTACATCCCACCGCGAACCATTACCACATTTTTTAGATCTCCGATTCCTTTGCGGATCAACTCCCATCGTACAGAAAATGGAAATGCCGAAAGATCTTCCTCAACGACAAAAAGGTAAACCACTTCATTTTCGGATGCGGCCTTTTCTATCAGAAATTTATGCCCGTTGGTAAAAGGGTTGCAATTGACCACAATCGCGGCCACAGCGGAGGTCTTAACAGGAACAATCAGCGTTTTCAAGTATTCCTGGTAAGTGAAGATCGATTCAAATCCAAACTCAAGCACGGCATAAAGTGGTTCAGCTGTTGCAATTAACGTATAGCCCAGGCCACAAAACCGAACTGAATTCTCCGGACGTGTAAATACAAAAGTATGCTTGTAAATCTTTAAAAGCTTCTCTGTCATATAAGTGACGATCAAGGCAAAAGCGGTGGTATCGCGAAACTTTGGAGCAACAGCCACATATTTCAAAATCCGTCCGAGGTGAGAACCAGTCCCGACTATTTCACCTTTCAAATTATACACAATCATCGTGCATTCAACCTCCGAAGGATCAAATACAAAACCAAGGCTGAAAAGGAAATCCTTCACTAACTTAACATCGAAGGGATTTTCAAGATCAAGGGTCTCCTGCCGGAAATCGGTATCTTCAAATGTCATTGTTTACTTATTAATGGGGCAATATATCGCTTTTTACTGGCAATTCAACTAAGTGAACGGTTAGCAGCTGGCTGTTGGCTACTGGAAACTAGCAACTGGCGCATCACTGCTATACAGATGTTCGTTATAGAAGATCATGCTGTCCGTAAGTTTTAATCACCGAATTCACAAAAATAGTCACTGCGAGCAGATCGGCTGAACCGCCCGGAGAAATATTTTCACTTTTGCAAAAATCGATCACTGCGGAATAGCTCTGATCATTGAAATCAGCCAATGTTTTTTTGCACAATTTCTTAAAGTTTTCCAATACATCAGGGTTACTGCGGTAAAGGATATTTGTATCGTTATTGTTTGAAGCAATGGCTAAAAATGTTTTAATCAGAACTTTATCATTGAGTTCTGTAACACCATTCAATTGAGGTAAACCGAAATCAAAAATCGTCGCAAATCCACTTTCTGCTTCGCCACGTGCTCCGCCAAAGCCATATTTCAGAAAGATATCTTCACCGTGACTTTTACCCGCATTTGAATTTTCAACAAGTTCTCTCTTGACAAGATTCTTACAAACGCCCCTGATGATATTGCGGAATTCTTCAATTGCAAGCTGATCGGTTTGGCTAAAGAGTTTACCGCAAGCAAATAACGAAAGACCCACTAAAAAAATGATCCCCTTCTGTGTATTGACGTTTCGGGTTGCTTCATACATCACTGACTCCATGCGCAATCCAATGTTACGGATAAGTGGCAAGGCTTTCGTCAAATCGCTGTCGCTAAAAGTAAATCCTTCACGCACCAATTCGGCAAACCATGGGGAAATCGCCACTGTAGAATTTATAAAGGTCTGATAGTTCATATCAGCATGACTTCCGTTGCTGAATTTATCGACAAGACCAGGTTTCGGCGTGAGCGAAATCTCGAGAAGAATGGACTGTTGTGCAAGCGATGCGAGTTTCTTAATAACAGAAGCCTCCTTCTGCTGATTGCAATAATAATCCATCTTCGGAAACATAAAGGATCTCAGCTCTTCCGGTTCATGGGCCTTTTCACGCCGACATTCAATGGCTGGTCTTTCAAGACAGAAAAAACACAATTTCGATTTTCCGGACGAGACACTGGTTCCATCCTGATCGTTCAGATCGGCATCAATAAACCGTCCAAGCGGATGGCTTTGCTCGAAATTTTCACAGACTTGCTTGATTACCTTCAAAGTTAATCCACCGGGAGAACATGGGACAAGGTAAAAATCACCTGCAGCATCACTAATTTCAATTGAATCTTTCTCAATTAAATTGATCTGGTTTGCTTTTAAAGCATATATCAGGTCGCGCAGGCAATACCCGAAAAATGCTTTCACCGTGGGATTACTCTTTGGAAATCCAGGAACATTCAGACTTAAACTAAGGCTTGGCAAACCATCCAACGCGATCTGCTTTTTCAAAAAAGCCCGGTGATCCCGGGCTTCCAATATTGATTGAAGTGGTTCGATGTTTGTTCTTATTAATTAGATAATATCATTTTGTCTGGTTGTAGAGACGCGATTAATTGCCTCTACACCGTTCATTTCTTCTCCTTCAACTGGTGAATTACGTCTATAATTGTTCCGTCGCGGTATTCGACGATACCTACTATTTTGTCGGTATACTCAAGCGGACCAGGAATCCCGGTGATTGTATCCACTTCAATTTCCAGGTCATGAATATCTTTCAGTTTGATACCACCCTTTCTCAGGTTTTCCCCGAGTTCCTTAAACATCGGATTCACACAGATTCCGCGTTCTGTAACAAGCACATGAACCGTTTCACCTGGAGTGACAATTGTATGCACCTTTTTTTTGATGATCGGAATCCGGCCACGGAAGGAAGGGCACACAACAACTGTCAGTTTTGCGCCTGATGCAGTATCGGAATGACCGCCGGATGCACCGCGGACATAACCTTCGGAACCTGTAATTACATTCACATTAAAATCAACATCAATCTCAAGAGCCCCAAGTACAACAACGTCGATTTTATTCGTGATGCAGCCACAATTGAATGGATTCGCATAGAGAGCCGCCGGAATCTCGATGTGATGCCGGTTGTTCAGCAATGAATTACTCACTACAGCATCGAATGATTGCACATCAAATATGGTTTCGAATAGTCCGTCGTTCAGCATATCGACACAATAGGAAGTAATGCCACCCAGCATAAAACTACCTTTCAGCCCTTTGGCCTTCATCTTTTCGCGGATGAATTTGGCAACTGCCAACGATGCACCTCCGGCACCAACCTGGAATGCAAAACCCGGAACAAAGAATCCGGAATGTTCGATTACATCAGCCGCCAGTTTTGCAATCCGGAGATCCATAGGCGATTTGGTGATACGAGTTGTTCCTGTTGCAATTTTGGAGGCATCACCAATTGAATCTACCACTACAACATGGTCTATAAAGTTTTGAGAGATCGAGAGTGGAATACAAGGATAGTTAACAAGATTATCAGTTACGACAATCACCTGCTTTGCATATCGGGCATCGATAACAGCATACCCGATCGATCCAAAAGCCGATTTGCCGGTCGAACCTGTTGCGTTTCCTTCGCAGTCGGCTGCAGAAGCCGGAATAACAGCCAGATCGATCTGGATCTTACCTGTATGAATACTGCGGACACGCCCTCCGTGTGAGTGAATCACCACCGGTGTGTCGAGTACTCCCAAAGCGATCGCACGTCCGAGTTCGCTGCGAATACCCGATGAAAATATCTTTGTGACAGTTCCGTCTTTCAATAACGGAAGAATAGGATCATGACATTCATTCAATGAAGAAGAAGCGAGTGTAATATCACGGATTCCCATATTATGAAGAATCGTAAGCGTCTGAACAAGCAAAATATCACCATTCCGAAGGTGATGATGGAATGAGACTGTCATCCCGTTCTGCGGATTACTACGTATAATTGCCTCTTCAAGCGTTTTACAAACTTTACTTTGGTGAGGCAGATATGCCTTGTTCGGAGCAGGTATGGTAGGTTCATCCATCCAACCTTTGCGCAGCTTTGTTAGCGCACCCTGAAAAGGTTCCAATTTTCCGATCCCCTCTATAAATTCAGGAATTTCCCTACCTAAACTGTTTAGCATTGATGTGATATTTTTATATTGTAATTATATTTTGAAGATGGTAGAGACGCGATTTATCGCGTCTTTTCGAACGTTTCAATACAGACGCGATAAATCGCGTCTCTACATAGGTCATCCCACCGTCACGTTGGCCAACCGCAGAATATATTCGGCACGGGCAACAACCGGGGCATCAACCATTTTACCGTCGATCGCAAAAACACCGATTCCGGCTGCACTATTGGTCCTGAACTCTTTTACAATGCGGTATGCTTTCCTGATCTCCTCCTCAGTGGGCGTAAATACCTGGTGAATCACATCAATCTGCCGCGGATTAATCACCGCTTTGCCCGTGAATCCAATTTTTTTGGCATATTCAGTCTCCCTGCGTAAACCCTCTTCATCGTTCACATCGGGGAAAACGGTATCGATCACATCAATGTGACTGGCTTTTGCAGCCATTACTATCCGCTTGCGTGCAAAATCGATTCCGGCACCGTCAGGGGTATAAATGATATTCATATCGGCCGTAAGATCCTGGCCTCCTATCGTAATCGCATCGACGCGGCTGAACATGCTGGCAATATTGAATACATTCTGAACACCCATTGCTGTTTCAATCATGGCATGTAGGGTCATTTTATTGTGAGGAAGGCTATGGCGATCTTCGATCTTCTCAATGATCTTTAATAGTTCAGCCACTTCTTCCGGAGATTCCGTTTTTGGATAACGAATTGCGGATGGTTGCAACGGCACAATCTCTTCCAAATCGGCCAGGCCGAAAGGTGTGCTCAGGTGATTGACCCTCACGCAAACTTCAGTATCGTAAAAATCGATTACTTTCATCATATTACGGACCAAAGTGCGGGCAGCATCCTTTTGGTTAAGCGCTACAGCATCTTCGAGATCAAGCAGAATGCTGTCTGCTCCGTAAATTCCACCCTGCTGAATCATTGCCGGATTATTCCCCGGAATATAGAGCATTGATCTCCGTTTCTTGAAATTCGTTATCATAGCTATTCCGTTTATTTTAATGTGCCCTCTTGCTGGTCGAGTGATCGCTTAATTGCTGTTTCGAGACGGGCTTTAATCGTAGGTTCCAATGCCCCTTTGTCTTTTGCAATCAAATGAATATCTGTCATATCATATTGATTGAGTATATCTTCAACAATACGGTTGAAACTCGCTCCAAACTGTTGCATCACCGTAGAAGTGATTTCGAGTTTCCGGCCTGAATTGTCAGGAAGCGGTTCGATCAGAAAGATCACATCACTCGATTCGAAAGTACCCGACTGAGCGGCTATTTTTGGCTTCATATACTTCAAATTATTTGCTTAAACATCACCTTGTATCCTCAACTCCAATGAAATAATCTGCCTCCGGATGTGAAGTTTACAATGCTGTTACAAAAGTAGGACTTTAATCTAACGGAATGATGACATTTTGCAGATTAATCCGGAAATCCGCCCGGTTCAACGGGATGTTCCCTTATACATCCTTCAAACCTGCCGGGAACTTTCGGGTGTTCCCAAAAACGCCCTGCGATCAGCAGGAAGCTTTCTGGTGTCCCAGGTTATATCCTGTGATCAGCAGGGAACTTTCCGGAAGAATAATCTCCGGTTATCTGAGAATTTTCCCTGAATTCAAGAACCTATTTAAACAGGTTCTTATTCGGCTCAGCGCTCATCGTAAATTCAAGCAGGCCTCCATCCATGATCTCCTGATGAGTGATAAAAGAGTGATCCAAAACCTTTCCGTTCAGTTTTACTTCCTGAATGTATTTATTTGCCAACGAAGCCATTGGTGCTTTCATCGTGAAATATTTGCCTGGCGCCACTTCCAATTTTGCTTCCTGAACCAATGGCGAACCAAACTGGTATTTCAATTCCGAAGGATTGACAGGATAGAATCCCATCGCGCTGAAAACGTACCATGCCGACATTTGTCCGCAATCCTCGTTCCCGCATAAACCATCCGGTTTATTGGTATACATCGTGGTCTGAATCTGACGGTTCAGTTCCTGTGTTCTCCATGCACGACCTGCATAGTTAAAAAGGAAGGTAGTATGATGTCCGGGCTCGTTGCCGTGCGCATAACTTCCAATCAGGCCGGATATATCAGGCGAAGCCTCTGCTCCTTTTACCCCTTCTGCAACTTTAAATAGATTCTCGAGTTTGTCAGCGAAAGGTTCTTTTCCGCCAAGTAAATCAATCAGTGCGGGAACATTCTGTGGGACCAGCCACAGATACTGCCAGGCGTTTCCTTCGGTATAATCACTTCCTTCGTGTTTTGAGAATACAGGATCGAACGGCGTTGTCCATTGACCATTGCTCAGTTTTCCGCGCATAAAACCGGTTTCCTTGTCGAAATATGCCTTGAAACTTTCGGCACGTTTACTGAAATAAGCTGCATCTTCAGTTTTACCCAACTTCTGAGCGACAGCTGCAACACTCCAGTCGTCTATGGCAACTTCGAGTGATTTGGCAACTGATTGCTGAATCTTGTCGGCAGGCATATAACCCAGTTTGTCGTAAAGGCCCATTCCATCTCGATCGTTCATCGAAGTTTTTTTCATCGCTTCGAAGGCTAGCTGCTGGTCAAAATCTCCGATTCCTTTAAGGATCGCTTCCGCAATAACGGGAATCGAATGATTTCCAACCATACAGAAAGTTTCGTTCCCTTCAAGTTCCCAGACTGGCAATAACCCCGTTTGTTTATAATGATCGAGCATCGTTTTCACCATGTCATTCACCTTCGGTTGCTGTGTAAGTGTAAATAACGGATGAAGCGCCCGGTAAGTATCCCATAGAGAGAAGACCGTATAACGATTGTAGCCAACTGCTTTTTGAACATCGCCTTTCACCCCTTTAAACTCGCCGTTCAAATCGGAAAACAATGCAGGTGCAACCATGGTATGATACAACGAAGTGTAAAAGATCGTCTTTTGTGCAGAATCGCTCGATTGGATTCTTATTTTCGAGAGTTCTTTTTCCCAGGCATCTGAAGCTGCTTTTTGGGTGGCATCAAAGTCCCATCCGGGCAAAGATGCATCGAGGTTGGCAATGGCATTTTCGATACTCACCGACGAAATGCCGACTTTAGCCATCACCTGTTTTTCACCAAATTTCAGGTAACCAACGGTCCGTCCTTCTCCGCCTACATTTGTAATTGAAGATTTGGATATCGGTTTCGAGAACCGTACCGCGAAAAAGACATGCTGATCAGCGGCCCAGCCATTTGACAGACGAGCGCCGGTGACCAATAAACTGTCGACCACATTCAGAGAAGTTTGATAAGGCTTATCCCAGTTAATGGCGAAACCAAGGTTGATCAATAAACCATTCTCGCCGCCTTCAGGAAAAGTATACCGGTGCAGACCGGCCCTTTCGGTTACTGTAAATTCGGCTTTGACACCATTGCTTTTTAACGTCATCGCGTAATAGCCTGCTTTCGCAATTTCCTGGCTGTGACTGTATTTCCCGGCATAACGTTTCACGAAATCAATGTTCTTTTCACCATCCTGAAAAGTTACTTCCGAGGTAACCGGAAGAAAGGAGATATCGGCAAGATCGCCAATCCCTGTTCCGCTCAGGTGAAGGTGACTAAAACCGGAGACGATACTGTCGGAATAATGGTATCCCGAACACCAGTCCCAGCCCTGGGTTCCGTTATCGGGGCTCAGCTGAATCTGTCCGAAAGGATAGGCGGCTCCCGGATAAGTATGACCGTGGTCTGCAGTTCCGATAAACGGATCGACAAAATCGGTCAAACGGGCTTCTTTCACTTGCTTAGGTGCAGGTCCGGTACAAGCTGCAAGGAACATGATCGCTCCTGAAAAAATTGAAATAGTTTTTATCATTGGATGGCTTTTGAATCAATTGGAGGCAAAAATACAGAAAAAGGCCTTTGAGAAGTAACTTTATATTGAAAGAGTATTGCATAATTGTGACATTGAATTCATTTTGTCGGGATTTAAAAAGTCATCGATTATTTGCAATTCAACATTTATGGTGAGGAGTTAAATGTAAGGCACAATTATCAACGTTTCTGAACAAAGGTAAGTTGCATGAGAATGAGCACAAAAAAGAGGTTCATGATTACTCATAAACCTCTTTTCTAAATGTAGCGAGAGAGGGGCATGATCCCTCGACCTCCCCAATGCATCGGGACGCCCTTACCAACTGAGCTACCTATCTTGTTTTGAATGAATAAGTTCTTCAAGAAATACTCGGCTCTTCATCCTTTTCAAATAAAGTTCACGTTTTAGGGCTTCCGTTTTAGTGATGCAAGTTTCAGAATATACGATTTTCCAGGGACGGCCTTGCTTCGTGGAAGTGGTGGAACCGGCATTATGGCGATGAATTCTTTTTTCGGTATTAGATGTACTACCGATGTAATAGTGATTCGCTATCTCACTGTAAAGTATGTAAACATAGTAAGGTATAGGCATAATGTCAGAAAGTTTAGGCAAATCGCAAATATGGAAAAAAAAGAGGTTCATGATTACTCATAAACCTCTTTTCTGAATGTAGCGAGAGAGGGGCATGATCCCTCGACCTCCCCGATGCATCGGGACGCCCTTACCAACTGAGCTACCTATCTTCTTTTGAATGAATAAGGTCTTCAAGAAATACTCGGCTCTTCATCCTTTTCAAATAAAGTTCACGTTTTAGGGCTTCCGTTTTAGTGATGCAAGTTTCAGAATATACGATTTTCCAGGGACGGCCTTGCTTGGTGGAAGTAATGGCACCGGCATTATGGCGATGAATTCTTTTTTCGGTATTAGATGTACTACCGATGTAATAGTGATTCGCTATCTCACTGTAAAGTATGTAAACATAGTAAGGTATAGGCATAATGTCAGAAGGTTTAGGCAAATCGCAAATATGGAAAAAAAAGAGGTTCATGATTACTCATAAACCTCTTTCCTAATTTGTAGCGAGAGAGGGGCATGATCCCTCGACCTCCCCGATGCATCGGGACGCCCTTACCAACTGAGCTACCTATCATGTTTTGAACGAATAAGGTCTTCAAGAAATACTCGGCTCTTCATCCTTTTCAAATAAAGTTCACGTTTTAGGGCTTCCGTTTTAGTGATGCAAGTTTCAGAATATACGATTTTCCAGGGACGGCCTTGCTTGGTGGAAGTAATGGCACCGGCATTATGGCGATGAATTCTTTTTTCGGTATTAGATGTACTACCGATGTAATAGTGATTCGCTATCTCACTGTAAAGTATGTAAACATAGTAAGGTATAGGCATAATGTCAGAAGGTTTAGGCAAATCGCAAATATGGAAAAAAAAGAGGTTCATGATTACTCATAAACCTCTTTTCTAAATGTAGCGAGAGAGGGGCATGATCCCTCGACCTCCCCGATGCATCGGGACGCCCTTACCAACTGAGCTACCTATCTTGTTTTGAATGAATAAGGTCTTCAAGAAATACTCGGCTCTTCATCCTTTTCAAATAAAGTTCACGTATTAGGGCTTCCGTTTTAGTGATGTGTTTATTTCAGCCCAAAAGTATACCAGTAGTTCAGTCCAAAAGTATACCATTTTTAATTAATAAATGGCAGTCCTCTTGTGATCGGGGTACCCCGATCACAAGAGGACTGGAGCTCGGATTTTTGG
>Ga0209124_10000025_pt1 | contig 171140 bp, 155 predicted proteins | sample BarGraIncu01122A_FD_184502 | JGI IMG/M metagenome (GOLD analysis project Ga0209124, IMG submission 184502) | Arctic peat soil microbial communities from Barrow, Alaska - Barrow Graham LP Incubations 011-22A (SPAdes) (version 2) | ecosystem: Environmental > Terrestrial > Soil > Wetlands > Peat...
TGAATAAAACATACTACAGGAAATTTGCGGTTCCTTGAAAAAATGCCGCAATTGAAGTTGCTCAAAGACATATCCAAAAAAAAGATAGCAGACCCTTGTGAAAAATCATCTTTCGACCACCACTAATCACAGATCCGTAATCAAATTGCTTGCATATCCGAAGGAGCAGGCAGACAAAGCATTGGAAATTGATTTTTCAGTAATTTCAAATTTCAAACTAAGTAGAATAAACATAAATTATTAAACATGATTAAGAATATTCTAATAAGTGCAGTTTTTATCGTAAGCTTGATAGCATGTAGTAAAGACAAAGAAGATGCTAAAAAAGATTCAAAAATAATTTTTAAGGAGATAACCATGATGGACGAAATGGGAAACTCGCTTTCAAATCCAGACACAACTGATTGGAGATTCGATGATAAATGGACAACCGAAGAAGAAGATTTATTTGCGGTTAAAAACGCTAATTCAAATCAAAAGTGCTTGACTACAATTATTTTATATCCAAATCCTTTTCAAGATGTTTTTAGAATTAATCTTAATAATTTTCCAAATTCAAGTCGAATGTCAGTAAGATTAGTAAACAAAGATTTTAAAGTACTTTTAAAGAATGATTCAATTTATAGTTCGATTAGTATCATGCCAAGAGATGTTAGTGGTTATGACACCTTAAGATTATATTACAAATTGACAGATTCTTTAAATTTTGAACATAGAGGACACGGAGATATCTTGATAAAGAAGTAATTAACAGCAAACAAAATCGAGTTTTAAGGAGATAACTTCTTATAACCCTGTTCCTCAGGATTTACACTTAAAGCACGCTGCCACTAGTGCTGATTTGCAAATCAGCACTAGTGGCAGCAAAGATTAGAGGATATCTGGAGTATCTATTACGAAGCAAGCGTTTCGGGCAAGGCTTCGTGAGAACGTGAAAGAGAAACTCCATTGCGTGACTCGATTGGATGCAATTGTGCGAACTTCGACAACATTTAAAATTTGAGATAAAATGGGACAGAAAATGTCATTGGCAGTCAAGGTATCTATAATGCTGATCGTGTTTTATACTGTTTTGATAATTTGGCTATTCTTTCCTGCCGGTACAGTAAGATTTTATGATGGCTGGATTTATTTTGGAACCTTTTTCTTATGGACAAATATCCTGACTTTTTATTTCTTATTGAAAAACCCCGAATTAATTGAGCGTCGCACACAAACAGAGAAAGAACAACCACAACAAATTATTCAGTCAATAAATGGATTAATGTTTATTGCTCTTTTGATAATTCCAGGACTGGATTTTAGATATCACCTAACTTGTGTCCCTTTTTGGTTAGTACTTTCATCAACTATTTTAGTTTCGTTGGGATTCTTGATTGTGTTTTTCGTTTTTAAACAAAATAGTTTTTTAGCAAGTAATATTAAGGTTTATGAAAGCCAGACAGTGATAACAACCGGACTTTATTCAATTGTTCGTCATCCAATGTATAGCGGAGCTTATTTTATTATATTATTTACTCCCTTGGCATTGGGTTCGTTTTTAGCCTTGATGCCAGCAATTGTGATTGGGATTTTGATAGTATTTAGAACTTTGAACGAAGAAAAGATTTTATCGAGAGACTTGAATGGATATAAGGACTATTGTGAAAAGGTTAGATACCGATATATTCCCTTGATTTGGTAAATTTATGAAAACCGCTACATGACCTGATCGGCGGCAAGTGATTGAAAAACTTTAAAACCAACAATATGAAACAGATTTCAATTTATTTGGCTTTAATCCTTTTAGCCATTACCGCTTGTAATAAGGATGTTGAAAATAGTCAACCAAAAGCAGGTTCTTTTTCACTTACCGCGATTAACAATGCAAACGTAAAAAGCGCCCAGGTCAAAGATTTAACGCAGCAGCTTTGGAATTAACTAAGATTCTAAATGAAAATGAAACAATATTCCCTGGAACCAACCTAAAAATGATTTTCGAAATCCCCGCTATCTCATTCTGCGCGAAGTAAGGAGTCCTGAATTTAGAATAATTGATAAGATGAACCTAAGTCATCGTATCATTTTGCCAACACCCCCAGCGCCAGCAAACCGTAAAACGTATATTCCACATCGGCAGTTTGGTCGCCATCGCCTGAGAGGAATGCGCCATCAGCAAAGTTGGATTGGATGAAATCGAGGCTAGCCGGTCGCAGTACCCGCAAATCGTATCCGGCATAATCGAGTGCAAACAAAGCCACGGCTGTTGATAACATGTCGGCTTGCTGAAGATGCTGAAAGGCTTTAAATCCTCCCGATTCACAGACAAACGATGTCAAAAGTTTCTGCTCTTCCGTTCCATCCTGATTCATCTTTTTTTGCAGGAAAACTTTGGCCGCAACTTCAGAACAAGGTGAGTGCTGATTAACCGTTGTTCCGGAGGATATTCGCCAAGACAAACGTTTCAAGATAGCGGGGAAAGGAAAAACAGCATCCAATGTCAGGAACAAAACAAAGCTTCGGTACGACAAATTAATGGAATGCCGTTCCTCCCAAAACGACCGACCCAGAGACAAAAGCGATTTCAACCTCGAAAACCGACCGGTTCCAAACTCTTTCTGAAGCAGCGCCAAACAGCATCTTTCAATGAAACCCGGTACTTTCGAGTTCGACTGACAATCAATAAATTCTCTAAATTTCAGGAGAGATTTGTCAACAAGTTGCGAGCTGATCCCTTCGACTGCTTCGCGACTTCGGCATGAGTGCCCAGTCGAACGCTCAGGGAGCGTCGCTTCGATTTCCGGTCTCCGGTCTCCGGTCTCCGGTCTCTGGTCTTCGATTTCCGGTCTCCGATCTTCAGTCTCCGGTCTTCGGTCTCCGGTCTCCTTTTCCGCCGCCCTCTGCATCATTCCCCCGAACAGCGAATAATACAAATCTGACCGTCCGCCACGATCCCGGAAACCTCCATCACTGTTCTGCTGACTGGCAATAAATTGCAGCACCTCTTCCCTACCCTGTTCGTCAAGCAAGTCGAGAGCATTCCCGAGGAAAGCAATCATTTGTTTGTAAATTGGAATATGACGGAAGGATTTGATCACGGTGTGAAGATCAGAATATTTTACCTAGCACAGTATAAAGGCTCAATTTCATTTTCAGGTTTCCCAGCTTGTCGAGTTCGCGGTAGGCTTTGTTGGTAAATTCCTGAAGTAATTGTTCTGCTTTCTGGTCGATTTCATTTTCACGGATCAGTTCAGCAAGCCGCGATTGATTGTTATCGACATAAAGCTGGCGAAGGTTTTCATGCGAAATATCCTTTATTTCGGCTGACAACAACGAAAGCAGCAATGGATAATCGGCAGGATGGGTATGTTCGTTGGCATTGCGGAATTCGTCCAGATCGTCTTTGATCTGATATGCCATTCCGAAGAAACCCGAAAATAGTTTCAGAACTTCCAAGTCATTTTCAGGAGCATCGGCAGCAACTGCACCTAACAATAAAGCCACCAGAATGGCAGAACCGGTTTTGCGCTCAAATATCTCGAGCTGCTGATTGGGCGATAGTATCGATTTGTGCGAACTTGCCAGCAAATCGGCACCTTGTCCGAGCGACAATGCCACATGCCCTCCGGCAACCAGTTGATAACATTTAGCAAGTTTTGCAGGTTCGAGCGGAAGTTTGCCGAGCAATTCGTACCCTTTTCCGAGCAGAAAATCGCCTGTATTAATGGCAACCGCTGTACCATTTAATTTGTGGATAGTTTCGGTATCGTACCTGAAATCGTCGTTGTCTTCCACATCGTCGTGAATAAGCGAAGCTTTGTGAAAGCACTCCACCACGACCGAAAGTGAAGCCATCAACTCTTCCGAAACTTTTCCGGAGTAGGCTGAATAGGTCAACGCTGTCAATAGTGGGCGGATTCGCTGACCGCCGGTTAACATCGATTGAATAGCCATTTGACAGGTACGATCGTTGGCCGAACCGAAAGTTTCAGTCAGCCTTCCTTCCGAGAAGAACTGTTTTACGCTTTCTTTCAGCGCTGAAACCGATAGGGTACGAAGCGATTCATTCTCTTGAAAGAAGGTCATTTCCTCATTCAGCCAAAGACTATCGACATCAGTTTCGGCACAACCTTCGAATAAAAGCGGAATGCCAATTACCGGAACTGCCGCCCGCGAAACAGGTTCGAACGACTTTTGAAGCACCGACATGCAACTGACCCCGATCACCGCGTCAATCGATCCTTCCTGAACCAAACTGACTGCCACCGTGGTGCCTTCGGCCACCAAAGTTGCGTATCCGAGCGACTCGGCAGTTTGAAGAAATAAGTCGATCTGGCAGTTTTGGCATCCGGCGCAAATCAGGCCAAGCTGATCGATCACCGCATTGCAATTGCTGTTGTTTTTCAGGCATTGAGGAAGTAATAGCAGGCGACGGTTAAAAGGTGTGGCTGCCACAACTGGGCGCCATATCTCGTTTCCGCAGACAACCATGGCAAATTCAGTGAAACGGCTTTCAGAATTGGTTCTTTTAATCACCTCATCGGCAAGCTGACTGATCAACGCAAAATCGGCCGGAGGCAAAATCCCCCTCTCGGCAACCAACTTCCGGGCCGCTTTCCTCAACTTATTCCGAACAACCGCTTTCTCCGGAACTTCCAATATATTTTCTTTAATCTTCAAGTTTATTGACTATTTAATTATTTACAATTTACCATTTTACTCATTCAAAATAGTAAATGGTAAATTGTCCAATAGTAAATTTTTTCATCCATACGCTCCCAGTCCAAAGAAAGCTCTGCGTTTGGCAAAGCGGTAAATCCAGCTTTTCTCCGGAATTACTTCGCACGAACCATGGCTGCAGGTTATTGGAGCCATTTGTAATCGCTCAAGTTCACCTTTTCTTCCTGAAGTGTTCTGGGCATTGTGCGAACTTACAAAATCAGCCAGCCATTGAGGATCTTCCATCAGTATGCACCCGTTGGTTTTTTGCTGAATTTGTGTTCTGAAATCACCCAGGAATTTTGATTCAGCATATAACCGATCCAAAGGCTTTTCATCGATATGATCGGCGGCAAACTGAATAATCGGGCAAGGTTCAACATAGCCGGAAGCATTGATATGGTGGCTTAGTCCCGATGCCGCCGGACAAATACCTTTTCCATCGGCATCCCAATAAGTGTCGATAATGGCAATGCTGTATTTCATTCGCGCATCAACAATATGCTGCCGAAGTTCGCGGATTTTATCGCTGCTGAGAGCCAGTTTATATTCAGGTTGCTGCCCGACCGGGCGGTAAATATAATACCATAGATATGCTACACCCCGATCAATCAGCGATTGAATAAACTCGGGCGACATGGCCATTTTCAGGTTCGACTTACAAACACTGATAGCAACCCCCGTAATTAAACCTGCATTCCTGCAATTCTCGATGCCCTGATTGGCCGATTGATAAACATTTTTCCCGCCACGACGAATATCAGCCACCTGTTCATCGCCTTCGAAACTGATGAGCGGTGTAACATTGGCGCATTGCCGAAGCGTTTCGGCCACTTCAGGTGTGATCAGCGTTCCGTTGGTGAACAGCTGAAAATAGCAATCAGAATGTTTCCTGAATATTTCTGTAAGCGGCTTGTACAATAATGGTTCGCCACCTAAAATTCCGAAGAAATACGAGCCAGCTTTTTTTGTTTCGTCAATGATCCGGTCGATCTGCTCGGGTTTCAACCGACTGTTTTTTTCCTTGCCAACCACCCAGCAGCCCTGGCAATTCAGGTTGCAATCGTCGGTCACCGAAATGAAATTAAATGCCGGGAAAAATTCGCCTTTCTTCTGCCTTTTCTGAAACCGGGCAAACGACATGGACCCTTTGATACCCATGTTTACCACAAATTTGTAGAGACATTTCCTGTCGGTCGCGAAAAGTATGTTTTTTAGTAAGCCCATTAAATTAGTTCCAAGTTAAAAAATTTCAAGTTCCAAGTCGGCCTGGAAATTGGATATTCAATATTGATTATTGAATATTTCTTAGTTAATCTCCCTTTCCGGAAGCGTTTTTCATTTCATCCAGCGCTTTCTGCCTTTCAGCCTCTGCCTGTTCCATCAAACCTGCCCTGAAAATATTACGTCTCAATGCCGAACGCTGATTTAGCTCCGATATTAAATTGTTGTCCATCACAAATTCCTTTGCTGGTGTTTCACTACCGGGTTCAGCACCGGCAAGAACGCCACCTTCTTTCAATCTTGGAAAAATGATAGCCGAAGTAGGACAGTTTCGTCCGCAGGCTGGGCAATTATTCTTGCATGCCAGCGAATTCACGACCTTCAATTGTTTGTCTTTGAACGAATAAACACCAAACAAGCAGAATTTGAAGCACTTTCCACAATTGGTACAAAGTGAATGGTCGATCACCGGATACCATGCCGGAACATCAAGGTTGCTTGCGATGTTGGTTTCAGCAGCTATTCCTTCAGTAAACAAAAAGTCATTCCGGAGTTTCGATTCAATTCCTGCAACCGAAAGTTCCCTGAAATTGATAACCTCCAAACCTGAGAATTGCAGATCGTTCTGTGCCAGCAAATTTTTAATCGCCCGTGGATAACAGGCAATTATCACTTTTCGCTCATACTTCTGATCTATCGCCCTGATAAAATCCTTCCTGTTCAGCACAATTCCGCAGAAATCGTCCAACTTATAAAGATCAGCATCAATAGTTGCCAAAACTGTTTTGATTTGTTGCGATTTTTCCGAAGTAATTACACCCGCGCCACAATTACAGAAGAGAATACACGATTTAGCCATACAAGAGCTGGATTAGGAATTCAGTATAAATAAACCAAAAATAGTTCCGACTGAAAAGCAGATTGCCGTTAAAAATCACTTCGTTAACAAACATTAGATAAATTACCTGAAAATTTGATTTCAAGGAGGATTTTGCCGAAGGTAATTTCATTATTGATTATCTTCGTAAGGAAAAACCAGACATACTTACAATAGATCAACAAACCGCGCTCACCCAACTGCCAAATATCGGGAAAGTATTGGCAGATAAACTCATTCAAGTAGGAATAACTTCACCTCAGGAACTACTGGAAGTTGGAAGCGAACAGGCTTTTATCCACATCCAGACAATAGAAGTTTTTACTCCAACTGTTTGGCAAATGAAATTAGTTGTCCATTCATCCTGTTTAATTCTGCTTCATTTACTCTTCCATCAGCCTGTTTTATAAGTTCCTGAAATAGGAATAACCGGAAAGTCGCTTCCTCAATAATTGACTTTTTTTGGTTAATTGGAAAGGTGCAGAAATATCGTAGCCATTCTTCAAGCGATGTGGACAACTCCTTAAATCGGGTTTCTCCGGTCGGTCGGTTTCCATTTTCTGCATATAAACTTGCCATCTGAATGCTCTGGTAATCGACTGGCCAATTTCGCAAACTCATCGTTTTGTTGACTTTTTCAAGGACCTTTAATGCTTTTTCACGTTGATTTTCTTCTGTTAACTTTTTTGCCAGACGGTAAAATGCGTTCCTGATTTGCATACTGGCAAACATACGTCGGTGGTGCCAGTCGAAATATACTGACTGATTGGCAAGATTATCCCAGTTGCAATTCTCCATCAATTTGGTGTAAAGACTTTCAGTTGCAATCTGGCCCATATCGAGTACCGAATTGCTGTCGGTTTTCTGATCGGTGAGTCGAAAAATCAACCCGTCAAAAATCAGGTTGTTTTTCAATCCATGTTCTTCCGGATCGACCCATGAAGTAAAACAAACCGGACGTTTCCCCTGGTTCGAGGCAATAATGTCCCAAAAAGCCAAATCTCCTTTGTTTATTCCCTTTTGTTTTAGTTCCACATGAATTGCTTGTTTGCCGGGAGTTTCCAGTTTAATTTTATCAACCGGTATGTAGCTGATTTGCTCCCGGTCACCCGCCGCCAGTTTTGTCTCAGACGAGTCACTGGCAATAAATCCAAGCACATCAATCAATGATTGTTCTGTTTCTATTTTGGGAACAACATACACGTAATCAACTTGTCCTGACTGGTATTTAGATAGAGGAATGGTCATTTTCAGTGCTTCATTCTGATAAATTTTTCGTTGAAGTTGACCGATATACCATTCAGCCTGTAAATATGGCATCACCACTACCCTCACATCTTTCCTGATACCCTCCACTTCTTGGCAATACCACAGCGGGTAAGTATCATTGTCGGCATGAGTGAATAAAATGGCATCCTTCTCGCACGATTCGAGGTAATTCCGGGCCAAATCGCGAGCCGAATATCTTCCGGAGCGGTCGTGGTCATCGTAATTTTGAGCCAGTAACAAAAGAGGTGAAGCCACAAAACCGAATGCCAATGCTGCTATCGTTGCTATTCTTTCATTCATGAATTTTCTAATTCCGGCAAATATAGATAAAACGCCCAGTCCAATCCAGATACAAAAAGCATAGAATGAACCAACATAAACGTAGTCGCGCTCACGCGGTGTATTGGGGACTTCGTTCAGATAAACAACCAGCGCAAAACTCATCAGGAAGAAGAGTAATCCGGTCATGAGAAAATTCTGGTTGTCTCTCCGATACTGAAAGTAAAGTCCGCAAATACCCAGAAACATTGGCAAAAAATAGTACGAATTGCGGCCTTTATTGGTCTTTGCTTCGGAAGGCAGATTGGTTTGTGGTCCTGCGAAATACTTGTCAATAAAAGAAAATCCTGATCTCCAGTTGCCATTTAATAGGTCACCGTTACCCTGAATATCGTTTTGTTTTCCGGCGAAATTCCACATGAAATATCGTAGATACATGAATCCAAACTGGTACTTCGAGAAAAAAGAAACATTTTCCTGAAAGGTTGGGATGGTTGTATTTGTCAGATTGCCTTCAGCATCTCTAACCGCGACTTTTCGTCCTTTAAAATCGACCCACTTTTTATACGCTTCAATATGTTCAGGATCGTTGCTGTGCATCCTGGGGAAAAATCCAATCGTATTTTTATCGTAATCAATCTCAGGATTTAACTGACTTTTAATGTATTTGCCATCCATCGCAATCCATGTATTCCGGTCTTTGTACCCAGTTGCAACTGATCCGAAATTTGCCCCAAACAATATTGGGCGGGTGCCGTATTGCTCACGATTCAGATAATTAAGAAGGCTGAAAGTAGTTTCCGGATCGCCCTGATTAACCGGGACATTTGTTGATGCACGGACGATCGTGGCAACGTACGAAGTGTATCCAATCAGCAAAAATGTCAGGCACAACAAAGCCATGTTGAGTTTGTGCATTTGTCTTCGATGACTGTAAAATAATCCACCGGAAATTAAGCCAATCAACAGAAAAACATAAGTGATCAATCCTGAATGGATAGGGAAATGAAGATTGTTTACGAAAAATAATTCAAGGTTTTTGGATACATCGAGAATGCCTGGAATGAAAATTTGCAGGAGAAAAATTATCCCTGCACCACTTATAAGAATAGCCGACGCCAATCCTTTAAACGAATATTTGTATTTTTTGAAATAGATAATTAATCCAACCGAAGGAATTACCAGCATATTTAATAAATGTACCCCTATGGAAAGTCCGATCAAGAAAAAAATCAGCACAATCCATCTTGACGAATTCGGAAGGTCGGTTTCTCGTTCCCAACGTGTGGCGACCCACAAAACAACAGCGCTGAACAATGAAGAGAGCGCATAAACTTCGGCTTCAACCGCCGAAAACCAAAACGAATCGGTGAAAGCAAATGACAAGGCTCCAATAACAGCCGCTCCAAATTTCAGGAAAACTGGAAATACCTTTCCTTGCGATTGTTCCATTTTTGAGATTAACCAGACAATCGTCCAAAAAAGAAACAAAATAGTGGCTGCACTTGAAACTGCTGAAACCAGATTAATTGAATAGGCTGCTTTTGCCGGATTTCCGAAGCTGAACAACGAAAAAACCCGCCCCAGAAGCATAAAAAAAGGAGCTCCCGGCGAGTGATTTATTTCCAGTTTATAAGCTGATGTTAGAAATTCGCCACAATCCCAAAGACTGAGGGTTGGCTCAAGCGTTAAAACATATACTAAAAGTGCAAGGACGAAAATGGCCCATCCTATAAGGTTGTTGATCCGTTGTTGATTCATGTCTGAAATTTTCATTCAGTACACGCTGAAATTGAAAAGTTCAGAAAGGACCAATAAATTTTATCAGCAATCAAGCTAAAATCTAAAAGGGAAGCGCCATTTCATAACATGCTATCTCATTAATTCCACAGGTATTTTCTTAATCTTTTCAATCTCGATTTTCCGGACGAAAAGTTCACCACCTTCCGATTGCAACTGGATTTTTCCTTTGGTTAAAGGCAATTTCAGACCATTTTCAACCTTGCAGCAATTGGTATTTATCATCACTACTTGCCCATTCACCACATGAACCGAGGTTTGTCCAAAGCAATATAAATCGACAGTATTCCACTGTCCCAAGGCATTTTCGGCATCTTTGGCTTTTTTGATTGAGCGGCCGTTATCAGTTTCACTGAATGAGGTTGACTGACCTTCAGGAGAAAAAATGTAGCTTTTCTCGTCAGCGCCTTTTATCACTTTTGTTTCGCAGTAGGTGTTCGCCATCAGATATGTATCGCCCAAATTATCATGCAGCAGCTGATGTTCGATTGTCGCCATCCATGTTCCGAACGATGCGCCAAAAGGGCCAAAACTATGATAAAGTAACCCACTGTTACGTTTGCCATAAACCTTCTCGCCCCATTTAAACTCAAGTCGGATATGGTAATTTTCATATTCCTCTTTGGTAGCAAGCGATGCATTGATATCGCCTGAAACATGAATCATTTTTTGTCCATCAACATTGATTACCTTATAGGTCGATTCGGGCGTGGCTTTACTTGCCAACTCTTCAAATCCCGCAATTGGACTTCCAAGGAAAATATCCCAGTTTTTCAGGTTCTTTCCGTTAAAAAGCGATTTTTGAGCGAAAGAAGAAACAGACAAAATACAAATGGACAAAAGGAGTAAAAGGTTCTTCATGATTGATGGCTTAGTTTAGGTTTAGTCAAAAAAAAACTGCCCCATAAAGATAGGGCAGTCTATTGGATAAATAAAATCAAATTTTAATTTGCTTGCATTCCGATCATCTCCTGAGCTCTTTCCAAGATAGCAGCATCGTCAAGTAATACTACGCCACCGTCTGGTCCCGGCTCAATGTGTAATCCTACAGATTTACCTCTGTCATAGTTTGCGCCTCCAAAATAATTCCTGACGGTTTCCACTTCAATGTTAAATTCTTGCGCAATTTTGCTGATTGAACCGGCAGGTAAACTGTCTTTGATGTGACGTAATTCGTTAAATGTGATCTTTCTTTCCATGACAATTAGTTTTATGGTTATTACTATCTGATCCGTTTAAACAACGCTTAAAGTTAAAATTAATATATAAATAACAATGAAGTAATTTTCATGTTTTAAAAGTATGTTTTGAGAATAACAGCCATTTTGACTATTTAACAGATTGAAGTAGGTGTATTTCATCTTGTCTTATAAGGTTTTTGGCACTGACAAAAGAAAACGGTTAAGAAACGATCAAAAAAAGATTTAACAATTATTAAGAATTAATTAAGGCCTTTTTTAATTGCGTCGTAAATGGCTTGTTGCATGGCAGGTCGAATGTTCAAATCAGAAATAGCTGAATTTCTTCTACTTGGATAGACTCTGTTAGAAAGGAAAATAAATAGAAGCTGGTTCTCCGGATCGGCCCAGGTGAAGATGCCGGTAAAACCAGTGTGTCCGTAACTGGCAGGACTTGCATCAGGCGCCGGAAATTTATTTTTTATTCCGCTGATTTCTGGATTCGGTTTGTCGAACCCAAGAGCACGATGGTTATTGTTTCCGGTTAATTGAACTTTCGTAAATTCTCGAATTGTGGATGGTGAAATGTATTGTTTTCCACCGTAATAACCTAACTGAAGGTACATTTGCATCACTTTCGCTAAATCATTGGCAGAACTGAAAAGTCCGGCATTCCCTGAAACGCCGCCAAGCAAAGCCGCCAGTTCATCATGCACAAATCCCTGCGAAAGTTCTTTTCTGAAGGTCAGATCGTTTTCAGTAGGCACAATTTGATCAATTGGGTATCTTTCATACGGTTTGAATCCCAGAGTTACAGCTCCCAAAGGCTTGTAAAATTCCCGATTTAAATATTCCTGAAATGATTCGCCAGTCAAACGTTCTATCATAAACGGGAAAAGACTAAATCCCAAATCAGAATAAACGTATTCCTTTTTCGGAAGCAACGGAGACTTGACAATATCCTTGATTATTTGATTTTTAAAATCATTTTTCACATACATATTTTTCGAAATGCGTACCTGAAATTGTTCTTCCGGTTGATTCCTGAAAACACCTCTTCGCAAAGTAGTTCTCGTTCCGGGTTGGAGCCAGAATGGAATACTGCTCTGTAAACGTGCCTGATGAATCAAAATATCCCGGACAGTCAGTGCCGCTTTATTTGTCTTTTTAAACTCATTGAAATAATTAGAAAAGGGTGCATCAAGATCGATTTTTTTTTCATCGTAAAGTTTCATAATAGCCGTAAGAGGCGCTGTTATCTTTGTAACCGAAGCAAGATCGTAAAGATCATCTTTTTGCACTGCTCTCAGTTTATCGTAGGTAAAATATCCGTAGCACGAGTTCATGATCACTTTTCCTTCTTTGGCAATTAAAACCTGACAGCCGGGGTAGGCTTTCCATTCTATACCGCGTTCAGCAATCGAATCAATCAGATGTTGAAGGTAACCTGAATTGATTTTCACTTCTTCAGGAAGAGTGTATTTTAGCCGTTGAATATTCTTAATCTCGATTCCAGAGCCAATTGGGAAATAACCTTTCACACTAACCGGTAATTTTCCATTGGCATTCGTTGCCCCAAAAATCAGTTGGGCTGCCATTTCCTGTGCATCCTTGTCATCCTGATAAGCGACGATCAAACTTCTGGCATTCGAAAGTGCAGGGAAATACTGCAAAGAATAAGGATTTCCGAAGAAACAAACGACTGCATTCCGGTCTTTCAGCTTTTCAATTAAACTGATCTGTTGATCGGTAATTCCAAATCGTTTTGACGGATACAAGCCCATTCCGTGCAGTCCAACAATCAGCATGTTATATGGTTTCAACTGATTAATCAGGCCTTTCATTTCTGCTTCCGTTGGCGTTTTACTTACGTTGAAATGATCAACCTGGGCATAATTATCAAGCATCTTCTGAAACGGCACTGGTTGATCAGAACCAATCGCAAGACTGGCGATTTTCAGCGTATCAAGTTGCTGCAAGGGTATTGTATTTTGACGGTTTAGCAAAACAGTCATCGATTGCTCCTGGAGCAAACGTTTGGTCAGCAGAAATTGGTTTTCATTTAATTTCTGAGACAAATTATCGGTATCGACCAATTTTTTCTTGTCGAGCCCAAGCCATTTCTTAACAGTTAAAATCTTCCTGCATTTCTCATCGATCTCCTCAATTGTCAACTCTCCACTCACTACCGACTGCAATACAGCTGCAATTGCCTTATTCAACCTTGGCACAATTTCGACCATATCATTCCCGGATTTCAGCGCTTTAACCGTAGATTCAGCTGACGAATAAAGGTTGCTGACACCTTTCATATTCATCGCATCGGTTATGACCAATCCTTTGAATCCCATATCTTTTTTTAATTTTATTTTGATAATTTTTGATGAAAGTGATGCCGGAATTTTAACGTTTTTGTCGAGTGCCGGAACGCGCAAATGACCCGTCATTACAGCACCGATGCCTTGATTGATGAGATATGAAAACGGAAATAATTCAAGTGAATCAAGCTCGCTTTTTGTCTGCTGAATCACAGGAAGATCATAATGAGAATCAGTTTGGGTGTCCCCATGTCCTGGAAAATGTTTGGCCGTTGCCAAAATCCCGGCATCTTGCATACCGCTGGCATACAGCCAGGATTTTCGGGCTACCTGAACTCTATCTTCACCAAAAGAACGGAAATTGATGATTGGATTTTCTGGATTTACATTGATGTCGCAAACCGGAGCCATATTCATGTGAATTCCCACCATCCGGCATTGTTCACCGATTTCAAATCCCATCCTGTAGATCAGTGAATCGCTTGTAATAGCTCCCAAAGCCATTTGAACCGGATATTTCAGTGTTGAGTCCAGCCTAAATCCCAAACCTGTTTCGGCATCACTGGCAACCAACAAAGGAACATTCGACGCTTGCTGAAATTTATTACACATTTTCGCCTGGGCTAAAGGACCACCTTGCATAAAAATCACACCTCCAACCTGCAATTCATTGATCAATTTAATCAAATCATCAGTTTTTTGATACTTCTCGTTTGAATAAGCCTGAATCATAAACAATTGGCCAATCTTCTGATCAAGACTTAATTTGTTCATCAGCGAATCGACCCATGGATCATTGGCAAATTTCAGAAACGGTGGATTTTGTTGAGCGGAGCTATATCCTGAAGCCAAAATCAGGATCAGTAGTATTATTGTTATTATTTTCATTTGTTCATTTATTCGCTTGTAAAGGTAAAAAACAATGAGAGTTTCGAAATTTTTTCGGATTAGAAATGGTTTTATTGATGATGAATTCAAAGCCCAGATTTGTTGATTAATTAATATGGCTATAATCGCAGGATTAAAATTTTAAAGTTCTATTGCACAGAGCTTTTCGAAGCAAATAAATATAATTTAAAAGTCGATATTTTATTAGAAATTCATTAGAAAAGATTGATTTCACCACTTATTGCCCTTAATGTTAAAAATTGTAAAAATCATTTACTACTTTTGATACTAAAGTGATTAAAATTATCGTTTATTTAGAAATATTTTCTTGAAGAATCTAAGCTACATATTGCTGCTGGTCTTGGCTATAGGGTATTTAATTTCATGTGAGGATGAAAAGTATCTTTCTTCATCAGATGTCAAACTTCGCTTTTCTGTTGATACGGTTATGTTTGATACTGTATTTACAACCATCGGTTCAACCACCCAACATTTAAAAATATATAACCCTTACAATCAGAAAGTTCTGATTTCTTCGGTGAAACTTGCCAAAGGTGAAACATCCAATTTTAGATTGAATATTAATGGAGTTTCTGCCAATGAGGTTAAGAGTATGGAAATTGCACCATTCGATAGTTTATACATTTTCGTTGAAGTTACAATTGATCCAAGTGGTCAAAATCTTCCTTTGGTCGTAAAAGATTCAATTGAGTTTATCACCAATTCAAATCGTCAGTATGTTGATTTGGTAGCCTGGGGCCAGGATTTTAAACTGATAAAACGAGAAAAGCTCAAAAGTACAACCTGGACCAATGAAAAGCCTTACCTGATATACAATTACGCGTATGTTGACAGCAATGCTATTTTAACCATACAACCCGGCACAAAAATTTATTTTCATAAAGATGCAGGTTTATATGTGAAAGGTAGCGTGATTGCAAAAGGTACGGTTGAGAATCCAATACTATTCCATGGCGATAGGCTTGAAGATGTTTATGCCAATGTTCCTGACCAATGGAACGGTATTTTGCTTTATTCAGGCAGCAAGAACAATGAATTCTCGAATGTTGAAATAAAAAATGCCAATATTGGCTTACAGGTTGGCAACATTGAAAATGAAGGTTTTGCGACTGTCAAACTTAACAATACAAAAATACAGAACATGGCTTATGCCGGAATTTTTGCCATGAAATCTGAAATTGTGGCAGATAACTGTTTAATAACCAATTGTGGTTTTTATGCGGTTGCATTGCTTGTCGGCGGAAGTTATGAATTTACCCATTCAACCATTGCGAATTACTGGGGTGGTTACTCATTGAAAGCTCGTTCAACGCCGGCATTACAGATTCAAAACTATATTATTGTTCAAAAAGATAAGCCTGCTTATGTTGGCGATCTGGCAAAAGCAGATTTCGGGAATTGTATTATTACCGGAAATGCATTTGACGGAAATGAAGTTCTCTTAAGCAAAAATTCTGAGGCATTGTTTAACTACAAATTTGACAGGTGTATCCTTCAGGTTGCAGATACCTTCAAAACAACGAATGTCGATCATTATTTAAATATTCTGAAAGGAGTTGATCCAAAATTTGTTGATCCATACAAAAAATTCAACTTTGAACTTGACACCTTAAGTCCTGCCAAAGATGCCGGAAAATTGTCCTATGCCAAGTTGTTCCCAACTGATATGAAAGGTCGTGACCGCTTGGGCGATAAAGGTCCTGACCTTGGTGCTTTGGAACGTCAGGAGAAAAAGCCAAAATAATTGTTTCCCTTACCCAAATACAAATATATCAGTTTTCAATCATCTTTAATCTGATATATTTGACTGATTCAATGCTCATTAGTTTTTCTTAATCTAAAAATATCTGGAAGATGAAAAATTCAGTTTTGGGGCTTCTGCTGTTTTTCTGGATCGTCATTGATTGTTCTTCTCAAGAGAAGAAGCTCAATGAAGAATGTACTTTCATGTTTTACAATACTGAGAATTTCTTCGATTCTAAAGATGATTCTCTCACTCAAGATGATGAGTTTACTACTGAGGCAGGCAGAAGATGGAATTTCGGAAGGGTCCAAAGCAAAGCGAACAGACTTTCGAAGGTAATATTGGCCGCAGGCAAATGGAATACTCCTATTGTTGTGGGTCTTTGCGAAATAGAAAATCGGGAAGTCCTTGATATACTTGTTAAACGAACTTTACTTAGCAAATACGGTTACAAAATCATACATAAAGATTCTCCAGATGATCGTGGAAGCGATGTAGCCTTGATTTATCGACCTGAACTGTTTAAACCTTTTGATTATAAAGCTATTCCTGTTACTGATCCACTTAACCCTGAATTTAGAACGCGGGATATTCTGCTGGTGAACGGAATTCTGAACAATTGTGATACCATTCATATTTTTGTTAACCACTGGCCATCCAGATACGGAGGAATGATGGAAACCATGCGCTATCGAGGCCTGGCTGCAAGCATCCTCAAAAAAACGATTCAGGAAGTGTTTGCTAAATACCCCAAAGCTAAAGTTATTTGCATGGGCGATTTCAACGATGGGCCTGAAGATGACAGCATGTCAAAGGTCTTAAAGGCTTTGAAAAACGACAATCCAGACACCAAAGGGGACATGATTAACCTTTCATTCGAATGGATTACACGACCAGTTCAAACCATAAAAAATCTATATTCCTGGCAAGTATTTGATCAATTGATTGTTTCAGATTATTTGATTGAAAGAATGAGTTGCATGAAGTCTCTAAAAGCTGAGATATTTGATGCCGGATTTCTATTGGAACCCGATAAAAAATACGGAGGTATCAAACCCAAACGAACCTACGTGGGATTTAAATATCAGGATGGTTTCTCTGACCATTTGCCGGTTATGTTAAAATTTCAATTGGAAAATCATTGATTGACAAGCGGATTTAATCCAAGCCCCTTCCCTTTTTCAAGCATAAACTGATACGCAGGATCATGTTCATTTGGAATAATTCCATCAAGAATCGCATCTTTAATTGCTGTCTTAATTAATCCAACTTCGCGACAAGGGCCAAGATCGAAAACTTCCATGATTGTTTCGCCGGTAACCGGTGGCTGAAAATTCCTGATATGGTCTCTTTCTTCCAGATCTTTTAACTTTTGTCGTACCAGCTGGAAATTTCCATAGTACGTTTTTACCTTCTCTGAATTTTTTGAGGTGATGTCAGCTTCACACAAAGTCATCAAATCATCGATATCGTCACCTGCTTCGAACAATAGACGCCGGATGGCCGAATCTGTAACTTCTTCTTCCGATAGTACAATGGGACGCATGTGTAGTTCAACGATCTTCTGAACATATTTCATCTTCTCGTTCATCGGAAATTTCATCTTCTTAAACAATGCTGGAATCATCTTGGCTCCTACAAAATTGTGCGAGTAGAATGTCCATCCGAACTCAGAGGTGTACTTTTTTGTCGCTGGTTTGGCAATATCGTGCAGGAGAGCAGACCAGCGCAGCCATAGATTATCGGTATTAAGCGAAATCCTGTCAAGCACTTCAAGCGTATGGAAAAAGTTATCTTTATGGCCTATCCCGTTCACTTCTTCACGGCCTTTCATTCGGTGTAATTCAGGAAAAATCAGCTCAAGCAAACCGGTTTTATCAAGCAATTTGAATCCAACTGATGGCTTTGCAGAAAGAATAATCTTATTGAGTTCTTCTCCAATTCTTTCCTTTGAAATAATATGAATTCGCTTCTTATTGAGTGAAATGGCTTCCAGTGTTTTTTCTTCAATCGTGAAACCCAATTGAGATGCAAATCGGATGGCGCGCATCATTCTTAACGGATCGTCGGAAAAAGTAATTCCTGGTTCAAGTGGCGTTCGGATAATTTTATCCTGAATATCCTGAATACCTCCAAATGGGTCAATCAACTCGCCGAAACGGTCGCTGTTTAAACAAATAGCTAGCGCGTTTATCGTAAAATCACGTCGATTCTGATCTTCTTCCAGTGTTCCATTTTCAACTATTGGCTTACGTGAATCTTCATTGTATGACTCTTTTCGTGCACCAACAAATTCAACTTCAAGCGATTGATACTTAAGCATGGCAGTTCCGAAATTCTTAAAAACACTTACCTGAATTTTGGGGCCTAATTTATTGGCAACCATTTCAGCAAGCTGAATGCCACTACCAATCGTAACAACATCAATATCAGGAGAATTACGGTTTAGAATAAGATCCCTGACGAAACCGCCGATCACATAAGTTTCTTGATTAAGCTGGTCGGCTACATTTGAAATGACCGAAAAGATAGGATGCTGCAAGTGTTTTTTCATGTATGGTTTTCCGGAAATGGCATATACAAATAGATATATGTGTCAATTTGTTTTCAAATCATGACAAAATTACAATTAATTGCTTTTTAGCCTTCACTTTCAACTTTTAATTTTTGCGGTATAAAGATTGATATACAAATATCGGAAAATGTATATATTTGTATAATTAAAATTTTAAACCATGTTAGAACATTTAAACAAAGAGTCATTCAAAGAAAAAGTATTCAACTTTGAGCTCAATAAAGAATGGAAATATGAAGGAAAAACTCCTTGTATGATCGATTTTTACGCTGATTGGTGCGGTCCATGTAAAATGGTGGCTCCGGTTTTGGAGGAACTTCAAAAAGAATATGGCAATAATCTTGTGATTTATAAGGTTAATACTGAAGACGAACGCGAATTGTCTTCCATATTTGGCATACAAAGTATTCCATCATTGTTGTTTGTCCCCATTGACGGTCAACCTCAAATGGCCATGGGTGCCCTTCCAAAATCAACTTTTGAACAGGCCATTGCCGATGTTCTTAAGGTAGAAAAACCATTAGTCAACTAATTGATATTAAGATAATTGTTCCAGTATTTTCTCGAGGTGAATACCTCTTGATCCTTTTACAAGTATAAGTTTGTTTTCAATAGGTTGTGTTTTTAGGTAGTTGGAAAGAAGTTCGGCATTGTCGAACTTCTTTTTTTCTTTCCCGATAATCGTCTTTTTAAATTGAGGCCCAACAAAAAAAACGTTGGAGAAATCCTGAGATTCAACAAAATCTGCAATTTTCTGATGTTCTTCATCCGAAGTTTCTCCCAATTCAAGCATATCTCCAAGGATAAGACATTTTTGATCATTTTGCAAGTTTACAAAATTGGCAAGAGCCATCATCATACTGGTTGGATTGGCATTGTAGGCATCCATTATTATAGTATTCTTTTCGTTCCTGATCAATTGCGAACGATTATTTGATGGCGTGTAATCTGCCAATGCCTCCTGAATAAGTAAAGGATCGACTTCAAAATATTTACCAACACAGGCCGCAGCCAGTAAATTTTCAAAATTGTAGTCGCCAACCAATTTTGATTTTAAATATAGCCATCCTTTGGGGAAAAGTGCTTTAACTACCAAATTGAAACCGTTGGTTGCCAACTCACCAGTAATAAAACAGTCTGTTGATTTTCCGTAGCTGATTTGCTCCAGATCCTTTGCTTGTTTGATCAAAAGCGGATTGTCAGCATTTAGGAAGCATTTTCCACCTTTTCTTCTCAGGTAATCGTACATTTCAGACTTTGTTCTGATTACTCCTTCAAATGAACCAAATCCCTCTAAATGTGCCTTTCCTATATTTGTAACAATTCCGAAATCAGGATCTGCAATTTCGCACAAAGTATTTATCTCGCCTGGATGATTTGCGCCCATTTCAATAATCCCGAATTCAGTTTCAGGTGTCATCGACAAAATTGTAAGCGGAACTCCGATATGATTATTCAAGTTACCTTGCGTGAAATGTATCCTGAATTTTTTAGAAAGTACTGCTGCAATAAGTTCCTTTGTAGTGGTTTTTCCATTTGTCCCCGTTATTGCGAGTATTTGTAGTTTCAATTGTTCCCTATGATAACTTGCCAGTTGTTGAAGACATAGCAAAACATCCTCAACCAAAATCATTCGATCGTTGGTATTAAATTCGGGATCGTCAATTACAGCACATGCTGCACCTTTTTCCAATGCTTCTTCTGCAAATCTATTTCCATTGAAATTATCTCCTTTTAACGCAAAAAAGATGCTATTTTTTGGAATGTTTCTTGAATCAGTTGTAACAAATGGATGTTGTTTGAATATTTGATATAAGCTTGCTATTTCCATAATTTACAAAAAAGAAAACCTCACTTTTTCAAATGAGGTTTTGGATTGAATATTTTCGATTTTTCTAAAATCCACTTGGGCTTCCCACTCGAGTCATTGCACAACGGAAACCAAGATCGTTAGCAGCTTCTGTCTCTGGTTTAAATCTTCTGGTACCAGGTATTAACCAATATGGACGATCTTTCCAGCTTCCTCCTTTATAAACACGAACATTGTCCGAAATCAAAGAAGAAAATTGACCTTCCTTATTTGATTGAATATACATCGAATTTGTTTTGGATTTTTCTTTTGCAGCATTCCAGTCTTCTCCTTCAATAATCTGGGAACGATAATCCCCATCTTTAAAGTTTCGGCTATCTGCAATGGTATCTTTTACTAATTCACCATATTGATCACGTACAAGTTTTCCATCAGCATCAGTACGGTATTTGGTAAATGTATTTCCACGGAATGGTTGGAACTCTGCAATATCGTCAGACGAAAGAGGACGGTAAACATCAGCTACCCATTCATTCACATTACCAGCCATACAATAAAGTCCAAAATCGTTTGGCTCATATGACATTACAGGAGCTGTGATATCGGCATTATCATTTAAATCACCTGCCATACCCATTAAATCGCCTCGTCCACGGGTAAAGTTGGCCATCATTTTTCCTTTCGATTTTTTGGAATTATTCCGAAGATATGTACCGTTCCAAGGATATAATTTACGGTCAGTTAACAATTCTTTTTCAGTATTTCCAATCAGACCAAGAGCGGCATATTCCCATTCGGCTTCAGTTGGAAGGCGATAGCTTGGTAACAAAAATCCATCTTCCCACTTAACCCTTCTGCCAGTACCGCCAGCGTCTTTCAATGGTTTCTTACCTTCTGTGCCCTGATATAATCCAGCAAGAAATGATTCAGTGGTAAAAACGTTCTGTCCACTTTGAGTATTGTCTAAAGCTATGATGCCTTTCCCAATCAAAATTTTCTCATTAACGCGATCAGTTCTCCACTTGCAATAAGCATCAGCCTTTTTCCAGGACACACCAACTACAGGATAGTTTGCGTAAGCGGGATGACGAAGATAATTGCTAACATACGGTTCGTTGTATGCCAATTTTTCACGCCAAACCAATGTGTCAGGCAGAGCTGCTTTGTATCTTTCACGATTTTCAGGATAAACCCTTTGTAACCAGAAAAGATATTCACGATAATCAAGGTTTGAGACCTCCGTTTCATCCATGTAAAACGATGCTACTGTAACTCTTCTTGGAACATTGTTCCAATCGTACATCACATCTTGTTCAACCCGACCCATCGAAAAGGTTCCTCCTTGAATGAACTTCAATCCTGTTCCAGTTTCCTGAGCATAATTGCCACTAGATTGAAAACCACCATTTTTAGGATCATCAAACTCCCATCCGGTTGAATGAGAAGAACCTGAGCTTCCTTTGCCCTTTCCAAATAATCCGCATCCTGCCATTAGAGCAGCAAGACCAAATAACATTATGGATTTAAATTTCATGTGTTTATTTCTTTTCTATTTTTTTAAGACCCACAAATATAACTAAATTGTTGAATTGATATTGTTCGCATATTCAATCTTTTTTTTGCGGCGAGTTGTTTGTTCTGTGTATTTTTGCTTTTCTTTAAAAAGAGAACGGCGTAATAAATATTTGAATTGCTTGATTGCATAAATAATATTAATCTCGTCCAATCGTTTAGTGATAATATAATTAAACCATGATAATGCTTAGACCTTTACTTTTTTTTGTATTTCTTCTAAATGCCTTTTTTGCCTGGCCTATCGATTTTAAAAGAACAATTGTCTGGTATCAGACAACTTCAGGAGTAAAGCCAGAAGGAATTTTATTTGAAAATGCTATTATAATTGGTGAAAATAAACTGCCTTACTGGGTGGAAAGTTTCGAATTACAATCATCGGGTGCAGATGTTGCCATTACAAATGCTGTATTTGAACCTATCAATAATTCTATCATTTTACCAGACTCTATTGGCTCAAATATTAAATTTTCCAAGGTCATCGGTACTTCCCGTAATAAATCTTATCTGCGGGTATCGATTTTTCCTTTTGTAAAAAGGGATAATCAAATTATGAAACTGACGAGATTTACACTGTCATTGATCGAAAATTCAGTAAAGATGAAGTCTGCGCAGGTAAGTTTCCCCTGGAAATCGACATCGGTGCTTGGTTCTGGCAAATGGGTCAAAATAAAAACCAAGAATAAAGGTATTTACAAAATTACGTTCGATCAGTTAACCCAATGGGGTTTTGCGAGTCCTGATAAAGTTTGCATGTATGGAAACGGTGGCTATATGTTGCCTGTAATGAACAGAGACTTAAAAGCAGATGATTTGTTGGCTTATCCAGTCTGGAAGGGAAAAGACAATGCAAACAAGGATTGCTTGTTCTTTTATTCCTCCGGAAATATCCCTTTGAATTATGATATTGAGTCTGGCACTTTATCTCATACTCAGAATTATTACTCAACCGAAACCTATTTTTATCTTTCTGATCAGGGAACACCACTCCTTATCGGGAAAACCACCGAATTGACTGTAGATGCCGGAAGAAGGGTTATTTCGTATCCAAATTACACCTTTTACGAAAAGGAACTAGTCAATCTTATTTCATCCGGAAGTCAGTGGTTTGGTGAACAGTTTAATATGGACGGTTCAAAAACGATTAACCTGTCACTTGACAATCCGGATACATCAAAACCCGCATTATTTAAGATTTCAGTTGCCGGCAAATCCTCGGCAGCAAGCGATATTGAAGTATTTTTGAATGGAAAATCGGTTGATGATATTTCATTTAACCCGCTTGGAACTGGCGAATCTGTTTTTGCCCGGGCCAGTATTTCCAATTTTTCCGGAACTATCTCCGGGAATAACATTTCAATTAAATTGACATACAATGCATCGAACAGTTCATCGTCAGCATGGCTTGATTATATTGGCATTAATTACCAAAGCCTGCTGAACATGAATTCCGACGTGGTTTACTTCAGGGGAAGAGGTGTTGACGGTGCAACCCAGATTTCGGAGTTTATTGTTTCAGGAGGAACCTCAGCAACAAAAATATTGAATGTGACCGACCTAAACAATACTTTTGAAATGCCTTCAACATTTGCTGACACGCAGCTAAAATTCAAATCGAATTCGTCACTTATGAATGAATATGTGGCTTTCAATCCTACCGGAACAATTCCTGTACCCGAAAAAGTAGGCGAAGTCCCGAATCAGAATTTGCATGCAATCGAACCTCCGGAGATGATTATTGTTGCAAATTCTGCACTTTTAAGTGTTGCCAACGAATTGGCTGATTATCATCGCACCACTGATCAGATGACCGTTCAAGTTGTAACTCCTGACGTAATTTACAATGAATTTTCGGGTGGTTTGCCCGATCCTGCCGGATTGCGGAACTATTTCAGAATGTGTTATGATCGTGGAAAACAATCAGGAAAGAATACCCTTAAATACGTTTTGCTCATGGGCGATGGCTCGTATGATAATCGCAATATCCTTGGTAAAAACCGGAACCTGCTACCAACTTTCCAGTCTGACAATTCGCTTTCGCCGGAAAGTTCATTTGTTACTGACGATTTTTTTGTTTTTCTGGATGAAAATGAAGGCGGTTCAGCAGGAATTATCGATCTGGGAATCGGACGGATACCTGCAAATAACACAAACGACGCTCAGGCTGTTGTTGATAAAGTAAAAAACTACCAGAAAAAAGAGACACTTGGCAACTGGCGGAATATGGTTACTTTCATTGCTGACGATGGAAATAAAGATGATGGCTATACAAATGCACACATGGAACAGGCTGAAGAAATGGCCGACTCAGTAAATAAAACATATCCATCTTTCTTCACAGATAAAATCTATTTTGATACTTATAAAAGAATTTTATCAGCTGGTTCTGCCAAGTATCCAGAGGTCACTGCCGCAATCAATAGTCAGGTAAAGAGAGGAACATTAATTATGAATTACACAGGTCACGCCAATGAAAAAAATCTGGCTGACGAAACAGTACTTGATATCGGGATCATTGACTCATGGTCAAATTTCAATCAACTTCCAATATTTGTGACAGCCACCTGCGAATATAGCCGTTTCGACTCTGATGAAACGTCCGCAGGCGAACACATCCTTTTTAACCCGAATGGAGGAGGAATAGGACTTTTTTCTACTACACGACTGGTATTTTCGGATTCCAATTTTGCGCTGAATAAAAAGTTTTTTGAATATATATTTAAAAAAGACCAGCAGGGAAATCGGCTGCGTCTTGGAGAGGTAATGCGTTTATCAAAAGCTACCGCCAATACCAACGAAAATCAGCTGAAATTCGCTCTGCTTGCTGATCCTGCGCTACGATTGACTTATCCTAAATATAAGGTAAAAACAACCAGTATCGATGGTAAAAATACAGAAATCGGAATGGATACTATCCGAACACTCTCGGTTGTAACTGTCAAGGGTTTTATTGTTGATGATAATGGTGCCAAACTCAGCTCCTTCAATGGTGAAATCATCCCTACGGTGTATGACAAAGCTATTACGGCAAAAACGTTGGGAAATGTGGGGCAAGCAACGATGAATTATACTGTTCAAAACAATATTATCTATCGCGGACTGGCAAGCGTAAAAAATGGCGAATATGAATTTTCCTTTTTCGTTCCCAAAGATATTTCGTTCAAGATGGGAATAGGCAAAATACTTTATTATGCCTACAATGAAACAACTGATGCACAAGGATATTTTGATGGATTTTATGTTGGCGGATCATCCAACACTGTAATTTCCGATTCACAGGGCCCAACTATTGATATGTTTCTTAATTCCAATTCATTTAAGGACGGGGACCAGGTGAGCGCCAGTTCTGTTTTGATTGCCAATATTACTGACAATACTGGTATCAATACTTCAGGAACAGGCATCGGCCATGATATTACGGCCGTTTTGGATGGCGATTATTCGAAGATCATGGTTCTGAACGATTATTTCCAGGCAAGCAAGGATAAATATACAGAAGGAACTATTGTGTTTCCTCTGACAAAACTTGCAGAAGGCCTTCATACTCTGAAACTGAAAGTTTGGGATGTACTTAATAATTCATCAGAAAAGGAAATTAGTTTTGTTGTGAAGGACAATTTCAGGATTGAAAGTGTGGAATGTTTTCCTAATCCGATGCAGGAACAAACCAGTTTCGTTTTTACGCACAATCAGCCTGACGAAACATTCGATGTCACGCTGGAAATTTTTCAGACTTCAGGAGCGCTGGTAGATATAGTTAAGTCTAGAGTAGGTTCACAAAGAACGGAAAGTATTCCTTTGGAATGGAATCCGTCTTCAAGGTCGGTGAAAATGAAAGCTGGTGTTTATATATACAGGCTATCGGCGGTTGCTCCCGATGGAAAGTCCACCAGTGGATCGGGCAGGTTGGTTTTTGTATATCGCTAATAATTTAGCTTACATCATTTTTTTTAATACTATTTCAAATCAATGTCCGTTTATTTTTTTGAGTTGCTGAATAACGTAACTCCTTCACAAAGCTATATATTTGCAAATTCAAAATTTTGACCAATTTAAGATGAAGAATAAAAACTTATTACTGACTGTAGTCCTTTTATTTGGAATAATTGTACAGCATGTAAATGCTCAGACAACAAAAACATCAACTACCGGGGCAAATACCATCACCACCGGTGTTCCGTTTTTAACGATAGCCCCCGATTCTCGTTCAGGAGCTATGGGTGATGCCGGTGTTGCAATCTCACCTGATATCAACTCTCAGCATTGGAACCCAGCAAAATATGCTTTTATTGAAAATGACATGGGAATTGCATTGTCATATACTCCATGGTTACGAAATCTGGTTCAAGATATCAACCTTGCATATCTGGTCGGATTTAAACGTTTGGATGACAAGGAAACCATGAGTGCATCGTTGCGTTATTTTAGCCTGGGTGATATCACTTTCATGAGCGACAATGGTGATCCAACCGGACAGCAAAAACCCAACGAATTTGCTGTTGATTTGGGATACACCCGTTTGCTTTCCGAAAATTTTTCAGGTGCTGTGGCTATCCGATACATCCGCTCCGATCTCACCGGAGGCCAGATGGTAGGTGGAGTGGAAACCCACGCGGGAAGTACCTTTGCAACTGACGTAGCTTTTTACTACCAGAATCAGATCCGGGTAAACCGGAAAATGTCAACGATTGCGGCCGGTCTCAATATTTCGAATATTGGGGGCAAAATATCTTATACCGATGGTGCTACCAAAGACTTTATTCCGGCCAATATGAAGTTGGGGGTTTCGTACAAAACCGAATTGGATAAATACAATACCCTTACGTTTGCCTTCGATGCCAATAAATTATTGGTTCCAACTCCCAGAAAAGACAGTATAGATATTATAACAGGAGTAACAGGTTCAAGTAAATCGGTTGTTGCCGGTATTTTCAGTTCGTTTAACGATGCACCGGGCGGCGAGAAAGAAGAATTCAAAGAAATTACCTTTTCGCTTGGCGCTGAATATTGGTACAACAAACAGTTTGCATTGCGCGCAGGTTATTTTTACGAAGACCCAACCAAAGGGAACCGTAAATTTTTCACTGCAGGCGCTGGCTTAAAAATGAATGTCTTTGCACTCGATTTCTCCTACCTTCTGCCCGTAGCTCAAAACAATCCGCTGGCCAATACCCTTCGGTTTACATTGTCCTTCGACTTTGATGCTTTCAACAAGCAACGAAAATAGAAATGAATGATGAAGTGATCTTACTTGAAAAGATTGAGAGAGGACTTGCTCAGTCAGAACGAGGAGATGTAGTTTCTGATGAAGACTTAGAATTAGAAATTGCAAAATGGTTCGATTGAACTGGACGAGACAAGTTCAAATTTTGACCATTCATCATTCAGCCAGGAACCTTAAGTCTAAAAATCTTAAATCTGATATCTAATATCTTGTAATTATGAATTTCCGGATTGGTTACGGATACGATGTACACCGTTTAGCTGAGGACGAAACCCTGTGGCTAGGCGGTGTTCTTGTTCCTCATAGTAAAGGTACAGTGGCACATTCCGACGGAGATATGCTGATTCACGCCTTGTGCGATGCCATGTTGGGCGCAGCCAAAATGGGCGACATTGGCCGTCATTTCCCCGATACTTCGTCAGATTACAAAAACATTGACAGCAAAATTCTGTTGCTTCGAACCAACGAACTGATTGCCACCAAAAGCTATCGTGTCGGAAACCTCGATGTAACTGTAGCGGCTCAAAAGCCCAGGCTCATGCCATATATTCCGGAAATGGAAGAGACCATTGCTCGGATTCTTGGGATTGATGTTGATGCAGTTTCGATCAAGGCAACTACCACTGAAGAATTAGGCTTTGAAGGCCGTGAAGAAGGAATATCAGTTCATGCGGTGGTATTACTTGAAAAATTTTGAAGCTATGAAGAAAACACTGGTAATTGGGGCAAGCGAAAATCCTGAACGTTATTCAAACAAAGCAATCCGGTCCTTGCTTTCGCACAATCATGAAGTGGTTGCTTTGGGATTGAAAAAAAGTTCAGTTGAAGGAGTCATTTTCCATACTGAAAAAGAACAATTTGAAAATATTGATACTGTAACAATGTATGTTGGCCCGCAAAACCAGCCTGAATATTATTCCTACATCATCAGGTTAAAACCCCGCCGGGTGATCTTTAATCCCGGAACCGAAAATCCTGAATTTATTGCCCAGCTTCGCGCTGCTGGCATTTATCCTGAAATTGCCTGTACTTTGGTTTTATTGGCAACCGGACAATACGAATAAATGAAGTTGATTTTTGTTGAGTCGGATAAACTGCCAGAACTGGCTGCCCAAAACCGGGTTTTCACTGCGCCAACTGTAATTGTCTTCTTCTATGGTCTTGAAACAATCCGCAAAAGCCGTGCATTTGGTGTTGATGAATTGAAATCGGAAATCGAACGACCCTATTCGTTACTCTTTAATACTTGATCAATGCTTCTCCAGAAACTCAGGCGACACCTTAATCGCGATTTATTGCTTGCCAGAACTTCAATCGGCTTATAAATTGCGATTTTTCCCTCCACAGAACTTCGGGCGGCACTTTAATTGCAATTAATGACCTACCTGAGATTTTTGACGACTAATAACTTCGCGATCGGGCAACTACGAAGGAATACTGGTCATTTTTCCTGATTTTTTTCGAACAACTCATCAATTAGCCGATTGTCTGTCAGGTTTGGCAAGGTAACTGTCAAGTTCGGATTTTCGTGCATGGCACGTTTGATGGCAAACATGGCTGGTTCGTTGCGCGCCCAGCTGCGTCGGGCAATTCCGTTGTTCACATCCCAGTAAAGCATTTGTTTTAGCCTGCGGTCGGCATCATCCGATCCATCCAGGGTCATGCCAAAACCGCCATTGATCACTTCGCCCCATCCTACCCCACCACCGTTGTGGATTGAAACCCAGGTAGCGCCACGAAATGAATCACCAATTACATTCTGAATGGCCATATCGGCAGTAAAAGCTGAGCCGTCGTATATATTGGAAGTTTCGCGGTAAGGCGAATCTGTTCCCGAAACATCGTGGTGGTCGCGCCCCAGCACAATCGGCGCACTGATGATTCCTTCGCGGATTGCTTTGTTGAACGCTTCTGCGATTTTGGTTCGTCCTTCACAATCGGCATACAGAATCCGTGCCTGTGACCCGACGACCAATTTGTTTTTCCCAGCTTCGGCTATCCAGTGAATGTTATCCTGAAGTTGTGTTTTTATTTCGGAAGGTGCATATTTGGCCATTTCTTTTAAAACCTGAAGTGCAATTTCATCGGTTTTCTGAAGATCAATCGGGTCGCATGAACAGCAGACCCAGCGAAAAGGACCAAATCCGTAATCGAAAAACAATGGCCCCATGATGTCTTGCACGTATGACGGATAAATAAATTTTCCATCCGGTTGGGTGATCGCCGCCTGGGCGCGTTTGGCTTCAAGCAAAAAAGCATTTCCGTAGTCCCAGAAATACATGCCTTTTCCTGAAAGCTGGTTGATCGCAACAACCTGCCGGCGCAGGCTTTCATAAACTTTCTCCTGAAAAAGTACCGGATTTTCGGCCATCATCAAGTTCGATTCTTCGAGCGATAACCCGGCTGGATAGTAACCACCTGCAAAAGGATTGTGCAACGAAGTCTGGTCGGTTCCCAGATCGATGGCAATGTTTTCTGCGGCCAGTTTTTCCCAAAGATCGACCACATTCCCCTGGTAAGCGAGCGAAACAACTTCCTTTTCTTGTTTGGCTTTCAGCATTCGGACAATCAGTTTGTCCAAATCTGTATAAACCTCGTCAACCCAACCTTGCTGATGCCTGATGGCGACAACTTTCGGGTTAATTTCAGCAATAACAGCCACCATTCCGGCAATTACCGCCGCTTTTGGTTGCGCGCCCGACATTCCGCCAAGGCCTGATGAGATCAGAATTTTCCCTGCCACTTGTCCATCGCCGCGCATCCGGGCAGCATTCAGAAGCGTGATTGTAGTTCCATGAACTATTCCCTGTGGACCGATGTACATGAATGAACCGGCAGTCATCTGTCCGTATTGTGACACCCCAAGTGAATTCATCCGCTCATAATCATCGCGACCAGAGTAATTCGGGATCACCATTCCGTTGGTCACAACCACCCGTGGAGCATCTTTGTGCGAAGGGAAAAGCCCCATTGGGTGACCTGAATATAAAACCAGTGTCTGCTCATCGGTCATTTCCGATAAATATTTCATGCACAACCTGTATTGCGCCCAGTTCTGAAAAACAGCGCCATTTCCACCATACGTAATCAACTCGTGTGGATGTTGGGCAACGGCATGGTCAAGATTGTTCTGAATCATCATCATGATGGAGGCCGCCTGAACCGACCGATGCGGGTAATCATTCAGCGGCCGGGCCTTCATTTCATAATCAGGCCGGAACCTGTACATATAAATGCGGCCATATTGTCGCAATTCTTCCAGAAATTCGGGTGCCAATTGTGCATGATGTTCAGGCTTGAAATACCTGAGGGCATTTTGCACAGCCAGTTTCTTTTCTCCCTTACTTAATATATCTTTACGCTTCGGGGCATGATTGACAGAAGGATTTACTGGTTTCGTTTCGGGCAGAAGCGTCGGAATTCCTTCCTGAATGGCTGATTTAAATTCGGCTGTATTCATAATTCTCAATTGTGGTTCACCTTTTGAAGTAGAGGGTATAACGGCAAAATTGCGACATTCCCCGATAACTTAGCTCAGCTTGGCAGCAGTTTTGCAACATTTGTCAAACTTATATTTATCATTGATTGTTTCGATTTTGTATTGTAAGATTAGTAATTAAAAAGTAAATAAGATGAAAAAGACTTGGATTGTTCTGGCAGTAATTGCCGTTTTGATTTTATTGGCGTATTCGTCTATAAAAGGGTCATATAACAGCATGGTAACTATGCAGGAAGGAGTTACCGCTCAGTGGTCACAGGTTGAAAATGTGTATCAGCGTCGTTCTGACCTGATCCCAAATCTGGTAAGTACTGTTAAGGGTTATGCTGATTTTGAAAAAGAAACCTTGACTCAGGTGATTGAAGCCCGTGCAAAAGCTACTTCGGTAAATATTAATCCAGAAAAGTTGGATGCCCAATCACTTCAGAATTTCCAGCAGGCCCAGTCGGGCTTATCTTCTGCCTTGGGTCGGTTGATGGTTGTAGTCGAAAAATATCCTGAATTGAAAGCCAATCAGGGATTCCTTGACTTGCAAGCTCAACTCGAAGGAACAGAAAACCGTATTACCGTTGAACGTCAGAAATTCAATCAAACGGCTCAAAACTATAATACTTTTATCCGTACGTTCCCGAAAAACATATTTGCCGGAATGTTCGGGTTCGAGAAGAAAGCCTATTTCGAAGCTGAAAAGGGAGCTAACAAAGCGCCTAAAGTACAATTCTAAAAAGATTTGGTGCATAGCTTCGACCTCTTTCGGTCAGAAGTTTTCATAATTTCAGTCACACTTAAACCGCATAAAAATGTCAGTCGAAAATTTTTTCAGTACCGAACAAAAGAAGCAGATTACAGATGCCATTGCTAAAGCTGAGCTTGATACTTCTGGCGAAATCAGGTTGCATGTGGAAGGACGTTGCAAAATTGATGTACTTGACCGTGCTGCGTATGTATTTCAGAAACTTGAGATGCATAAAACCGAACAGCGGAATGGTGTTTTATTCTATCTGGCAGTTTATGACCGAAAGTTTGCCATTCTGGGAGATGCCGGAATCAATCAGGTTGTGCCTGCCGATTTCTGGGATTCGATTAAGGAAACCATGCTTGACTTCTTTAAAGACGGTAAATTTGCTGACGGAATTTCAATGGGAATCCTGATGGCAGGTGAGCATTTGAAAGCCAATTTTCCTTATCAGGATGACGATGTTAATGAACTGTCGGATGAAATATCGTTCGAAAAAATCTTATAAAATGAAGAATATATTACTGATATTATTTCTTTCGATTTTTACCTTTTCGGTATTTGCACAGGATATTCCTGATCAACCAAATCCGCCGCGATTGGTGAACGACCTGGCCAACGTACTTTCCGACCAGGAGAAACAGCAACTGGAGTCTGAACTTGTTCAATTTAACGATCAAACTTCTACGCAAATCGCTATTGTTACAGTACCAAGTTTAAATGGATATGAAATTGCCGATTTTTCTACACAAATCTTTAATAAATGGAAAATTGGTCAGGCCGGAAAAAACAATGGTATTTTAATCGTATTTAAGCCCAAAACTACTGAAGCAAAAGGAGCTGTTTTCGTAGTTACAGGTTATGGTTTAGAAGGAATTTTACCTGACGCAGTAATTAATCGTAACGTGGTCGATTATGAAATGATCCCTCGTTTCATAAAAGGAGATGTTTATGGCGGATTATATGCTGGAAGTAAGGTTATAAAGGAACTTGCCGCCAAAGAATATACTGCTGATGCATATCAGAAAAAGACTGAAAAGAAGAAATCGGATGGTGGTGGTGGTGGTGGGTTTATTTTAGTAATCCTTGTTATTATTGTTCTGGTTTCGTTATTTAGGGGTGGTCGTGGCGGTCATTATAACAGTGGCGGCAGTTTGCCATTCTGGTTGGCCATGGGCTTACTTGGAAGCAACCGTGGAGGAGGTTCTTTTGGAGGCTTCTCCGGAGGAGGTGGAGGCTTTGGCGGAGGAGGAGGAGGTTTTGGCGGCTTCGGCGGCGGAATGTCTGGAGGCGGCGGCGCTGGTGGAAGCTGGTAACCTTCGACATTTTGACAGGCTCAATGCAACGCAACTCAGCTATCGGTGGAGAAAGTAAAATTTATTTGTGCTGATCAATTCCTAAGGGAGAAACGATAGTTTTATTTCGAATAGCCTCAAACAGCAAATGATCGTTGTTTGAGGCTGTTTGTTCAACGGGATGGTGTAAATGATAGCAAAGGGCAGCCCATTTCAGATTGATTCGCTTCACACCGGCATGCATCATGCGCATGGCAATATCCGAATCTTCACGTCCCCAACTTGTATAACGCTCGTCAAAACCATTTATTCTAATCAGGTCATCCTTCCAGAAAGCCATGTGGCAACCCCGTAATCGTTTATATGTATAACCCGGTCCGGTAATTATTTTGTGCAAAAATGGAATCCTGATTGCACTTAGCCGGGATTGAAGATCACTCTCACAATATGAAATAATGTTTCTGGGGTTTTCAATAATTTCAGCAGTTTTCATTGAGCCCAGCCTAACCCTTGAGCCAGAATAGAAACAATCTTTTACATCATTCTTGCGATGATCAGTAATGAATTTTGGATGAAGAATGAGATCATCATCGATAAAAATCAGATAGTCGCACGTGCTTTTTATGATTCCATTGTTTCTATTACGTGCCAATCGGAAACCCTGATCTTCCTGCCAAACATGAATAAGAGGAACTGCAATTTGCGGCCTGAATTGTTCGATTAATTCGGCAGTCTCTTTCCCTGAACCATCGTCAGCCACTATAATTTCATCCGGAAATTCCTTTAATTTGGTGATGCTTTTCAATACTTGTGCAAGGTATTGTGGTTTGTTGTATGTGGAAATGATGAGGCTAATCTTCATTTTGCATCTATTACAGGTTGTTGCGTTTTGCTGAAAAGGAAGAAACAATAAAAGAAAATAAAGAAGCTGATACCCATGTGAGCCTCAAGGTTCGAATCGGAAAAGTTTGCAATCCCCAAAATCAATAACAACATAACAACCGGATAAAATCGCTGCTTGTTTGTCAGAAATAATGGATATACCCAGGCAAAAATAATCCAGAGAAATCCCAGAATACCAAATTTTATCAGATAGTTGAAGTATTGATTGTGCGAACTTCCGTATTGTTCTGGTGCAAGTTGCGACTTGTTTTTCTGATAAGCATCCGTAAAAGCTTGCTTCCAGTTTCCGGTTCCAACACCAAAAAATGGATGTTCGCCAATGATTACAAATGCCGCTTTCTGAAATTCGATGCGTTTAGCCAGCGATTTCAGATTCGGATCGCCTGTTTTGAAATAGACATCCAATTCCCAAATTGTTTGATAGATACGTGGATAGAGCGACAAGAAACGTTGGGTGTAGATATAATTGGCAATTCCTTTTTCTACAAATCCAATATCTTCAGGAAGCAGTTTTGACATCCCAACTGAATCTTTGGTCAATCCTTTTGAAGTAAGGTAGCGAATTAAGGTTGCAGAAACCGGGAACCCTGTCATATCCTTTTGATCATAACCCAATACAGAACGTTGTTCCCAGCTTTTTTTGAGTTCCTCTTCGCATACAAAAAGGCCCTCGTAGTGACCGTTCTCTATTAACTTATCTTCAATGTAATGATGATACAAGTGACCACTTTGTGTTCTTTCCGGCAAATGGCTGAGATCAACCTGCTCGGTGTCGTAAAAATGATAGAAACACCAACCGAGATAAGAAAACCCTCCCAAAACCGTCAATGGCAAAAGAATCATCGCAATAAGCCTCCACTTCCGGATTCTAATTTTCCGGATCACAAAAAAGAGGTGGATGATCAGAAGTATCGCGAAAGTTGCCAGCCCTGTCAGCGATTTCAGGATAAACAAGAAAATGATCAGGTAGAGAATATTTAAAATCAGCATGTTCCGGAAGTTTTTCCTGATTGAACTATTGTTATATAGTTCGTTGATCAGAATAGAAATGCCAAGCAACAACTGAAAGCTGAAGCCAATATGCGAAACAAACAAGATTTCCCAAATGTCGTGAATGCCAAATTGATCCCTGAAAATCAGTCGGATAATGGCAATGAAAGCAGCAAGGTTAAGTGCGCCCAGAAACGAAAATAAAATTTTTCGGAATAACTGATAATTGATCGTCGGACCGGTTGAAATACAAAGGGGAACAACCAGAATAAAGGCAGTTTTTTTGAGTTCATATAAGGCCAGCTTTTGATCGTGGGTGAAGAAAACGCCGAAGGCATATACAAAAAAAATCGAAATTATAAGTTGTGCGGCCGGTTGACGTTTAAACTGCGCCCACTTTTCAGAAAAATGACCTGTCAACAACCAACTGATGAATAGGAGGATCGAACTTAAGCTGATCATGAATTCCGAAAAAGGCAGCGAAACTGCGAATAAGAAAACAGACGAGTAAAAGAAAAGATTTTTCCAGGTATAGTTAGCGTTCATTTTTTCGGACTTGACTGATAGTCAAAATAAATAAAAAAAGCCGACATGAAGCCGACTTTTTATTTATATCTCAATATTTGTACTAATCAACTGTTTCAATCGAATCCAGAATATCCTTATCAACGAGGATACGGCCGCAATATTCGCAAACAATAACTTTTTTGCGTGAAGCAATGTCCATTTGACGTTGTGGTGGAATTTTGTTGAAGCAACCGCCACAAGCATCACGTTGTACTGTAACAACAGCAAGACCATTGCGGGCATTTTTACGGATTCGTTTGAAAGCCATCAATAGACGGGCTTCAATATTGCTCTCAATCTTTTCAGATTTCGATTTTAATCTTTCTTCTTCGATTTGTGTTTCAGCAGTAATTTCTTCAAGTTCACGTTGTTTGCGGTCCAGGTCTTCAAGACGTTCTTTTAACAACGCAGCCGATGAACCAATTGATTCTTTTTTGCTGTTAAGTTCGATAGTGAATTCACGGATACGCTTCTCGGACAATTCCATTTCGAGCTTTTGAAATTCTATTTCCTTGCTTAATGAATCGAATTCACGGTTGTTACGGACATTATTTTGCTGTTCAGTGTATTTCGTAATCAGTGTTTCAGATTCTTTAATGGCAATTTTCTTGTTGTGAATTGCCGTTTCCAGATCTTTGGTATCGTCTTCGTAATTGCTTACACGTGTTTTTAAACCAGTGATTTCGTCTTCCAAATCCTGCACTTCCAAAGGCAATTCACCTCTAAGGGTTTTAAATTTGTCGATTTCAGAAACAACATTTTGAAGTTCGAAAAGTGCTCTAAGCTTTGAACTGATTGGCACACTTTTATTCTCGTCTCTAACGTATTGGGTATTCATACTTATAATTGTTTAACTATTTTTAAATCAGATAATTTACCGGATTTGTACTAATTTCCGATAAATGGACTGCAAATTTAGGGAATTTTTTCGTAAGTAATTCATAAAAAACTTCTTTAGTGAATTGTTCACTTTCGTAATGCCCGATATCAGCTATGATTATTTGCTTTTCTGCGTCAAAAAACTGGTGGTATTTAAAATCTCCTGAAATAAAAATGTCGGCATTCTGTGCAATTGCCTTATTTAGGAAACTACTTCCTGAACCTCCGCAAACCGCCACTTTTTTGATGGGTTTTCCCAACAACTGAGTGTATTTGATTACCTGACAATGAAATTCTTCTTTCAGATTTTGCAGAAATTTCATCTCATCTATCGGTTCTGCAAGTTCTCCAATCATTCCGGTTCCGCCAAGGGGAAACTCATTGTCGAGCGGATAAATATCGTACGCAACTTCCTCGTATGGATGACTTTTTATAAGTGCCTGAATGACTTTATTTTGAATGTGTTTGGGGAAAATCGTTTCGATACGGGTTTCTTCTTCAAAATGAAGCTGATTTTTCTCTCCAACGAAAGGATTGGCCTGCTCATTCCCTTTAAAACTGCCATGACCGTCCACATTGAAACTGCATGAATCGTAATTTCCGATATTTCCAGCTCCTGCATCAAACAGTGCGTTTCTTACTTTTTCAGCATCGGCAACCGGAACAAATGTGACCAGTTTTTTCAGGAAACTTTGCATTGGCGCCAACATTCGGCAATTCTGTAACTGAAGCTTCTCACATATTTTGCTGTTTACCCCGCCAAAAACCCCGTCAAGATTGGTGTGAGCCGCATAAATAGCAATGTCATTTTTGATCGCTTTTGCCATACAACGTTCAATATAGTTCTTGCCATTCAGTTTTTTTATTCCGCTGAAAACAATTGGGTGATGGGCAATTACCAGATTCAGGTTCTTGCTGATGGCTTCATCAAGAATGTCTTCGGTAATATCAAGAGTGATCAAAACTCCTGAAATTTCATCCCCTGGTTGACCAATGATCAGACCGGCATTGTCATAGGATTCCTGATAAGCCAACGGGGCAATGGATTCCAGATATTGAGTGATTTGTTTTAGCTGCATTGTCGGGTTTGTTTTTCGTAGAGACAGGGCTGTAGAGACAGGGCAGGCCCTGTCTCTACAATTCTTCCTTAATGTCAATCAGCATCTTCCTGATTTCCTGAAGTCGGCTGACTACTTCATAATTCTGAAGCGTATCTTCTTTGTTTTCTTTTAATTTTTTCTGTACACCCTTAATTGTCATTCCTCTTTCTTTAAGCAGATGGTAAATGATTTTCAGGTTTTCTATGTCCTCTTTTGTGAACATCCGGTTGCCCTTATTGTTTTTGTGCGGCTTCAGAATGTCAAACTCATTTTCCCAGAAACGGATGTTCGAAGTGTTCACTCCAAACATCTCAGCGACCTCGCTGATGGAATAAAATACTTTCTCAATTTTAGGTTTTTTGTATGGCACAGTCGTAGTTTTTAATCGAAGGTTTGACCTATATTAGATGATATCGTAACCATTTTTTCGTATTCCTGAGCATTTAAATCCTTGAAATAATAATATTGTGGGTTCACTGGCGATCCATTTTTATGCACCTCGTAATGCACATGCGGCCCGGTTGATGTCCCCGTACTTCCCACAAACCCAATAACACTCCCACGTTTAACCTGATCTCCAATTTTAACATTAAATCCGCTCATGTGACCATATAATGTTTCATATCCAAAACCGTGGTCAATCACAATAAATTTTCCGAATCCACCACCAATAGATTGAACATCTTTTACTACTCCATCGCCAGTTGCACAAATCTTGGTACCGACACTGGCGGTGAAATCCATTCCGTAGTGAAACTGTTTAATTTTGTAAATCGGATGAATTCTGAATCCCCAGCCCGAAGCAGTACTTTTCAGCGATTTATTCGAAATTGGCATGATGGCGGGCATGTTTGAATTTAGTTTTTCCTTGTTAAGCGCCATTTTCATCACTTCGTCGTACGATTTGGCCTGAATGTACGCCTGTTTCGATATAATATCAAGTTTTTCAGCCGTTTTGATTACCAGCTCCGAATTGTCGAACGATTCGAGCTTCGAATACCTGTTCACACCGCCGAAACCAGCTTTGCGAATGGTTGATGGAATCGGATCACTTTCGAAAATAACACGGTATAAATTATTGTCACGCTGTTCTATTTCGTCGAGTACTTTTTCAACATTGTTCAGATCTTTGTAAAGTAGTTGATATTGAGTTAAAAGGCGTTCATTTTCCTTGTGCAAAACACGCATTCTTGGTGATTCATAAAATTGCAGGATGCCTATTGCAATCAATACAGAAGTTAGCAGCGTAGTTGAAGATAAGGCTAAAAATCGCTTTATTTTCGTTTTGAAGCTAATTACTATTTTATCGTAGCTAAGTGTGTGAGCATTAAATCTGTACTTGACTTTCGCCATAAAACAGGGTTTATGGAATTTATTTTTCGAGTTGAAACAAATTTAAGGATTTAATCTAACTTTGCACGTTTTCGAAAATTCCGATTTATTAAAGCCTACAAAGCTAGTGTTTTCAGCGTAAATAAATAACCTGCAAAAATAAGTCAGGGATTTTTAACAAATTTTATAGGAATCAGAATAATATACAGACATGAACTCGAAGGAGATTAGAAAGGCATTTTTAGATTTTTTTGCCGGAAAAGAACATCAGATTGTGAGCTCGGCTCCGATGGTCGTAAAGAACGATCCGACATTGATGTTTACCAACGCTGGGATGAATCAATTCAAGGACATTTTCCTTGGCAATCAACCAGCTAAAAGCGTGCGTATTGCTGATACTCAGAAGTGTTTGAGGGTTTCAGGAAAGCACAATGATTTGGAAGAAGTAGGTCACGATACCTATCACCATACCATGTTCGAAATGCTTGGCAATTGGTCTTTTGGCGATTATTTCAAAGAAGATGCTATCAACTGGGGATGGGAATTACTGCACGATGTTCTTAAAATACCTGCTGACAGAATGTATGCTTCCGTTTTTGAAGGAAGCGCCGACGATAAGTTGGAGCGCGACAACGAAGCTTTTGATTTGTGGCGGAAATTTTTGCCTGCCGATCAGATCATCAACGGAAGCAAAAAAGATAATTTCTGGGAAATGGGCGATACCGGACCATGTGGACCATGTTCTGAAATTCATGTCGATTTGCGCGATGATGACGAACGGGCAAAAATACCGGGACGTGATCTGGTAAATAAAGACAATCCGCTGGTAATCGAAATCTGGAATCTGGTTTTTATCCAATTCAACCGCAAAGCCGATGGCAAGCTGGAAGAGCTTCCGGCCAAACATGTTGATACCGGAATGGGCTTTGAACGTTTGTGCATGGTTTTGCAGGGCAAAAAATCGAATTACGATACCGACGTTTTCCAAACTACCATTGCAAAAATAGCCGAGCTGAGCAACAAAAAATATGGCGAAAACCTTCAGGCTGACATTGCCATGCGGGTAATTGCCGACCATTTACGCGCCATTTCATTCTCAATTGCTGATGGTCAGTTGCCATCGAACAACAAGGCAGGATATGTGATCCGTCGTATTTTGCGCCGTGCGGTGCGTTATGGTTATACTTTCCTTGGATTCAAAGAGCCATTTATCTGGAAGTTGGTTGAAGTGCTGAAAGACCAGATGGGCGATGCTTTCACTGAATTGATTTCACAACAAGGTTTAATTGAAAATGTGATCAGGGAAGAAGAAGAATCGTTCCTGAGAACGCTCGAAACTGGTATCCGGTTGCTGGATGACATGATGGTAAAATCGAAACAAGAAGGTAAAACTGAAATCGGTGGCGAAGCGGCCTTTACCCTTTACGATACGTTTGGGTTCCCATTCGATTTGACGAGTTTGATCCTCCGTGAAAAAGGATTTTCGGTTGATGAAGCCGGATTCAATGCCGAAATGGAAAAACAAAAAAGCCGTTCACGCAATGCCGCAGCGCAGGAGACTGACGACTGGGTTGAATTGAAAAAAATTGAACAGGTTGAGTTTGTTGGTTACGATCAGTTGGAAGCTGAAGTTTACATCTCGCGTTACCGCAAAGTCACCCAGAAAAATAAGGAATTCTACCATCTGGTATTCGATAAAACTCCATTCTATGGCGAATCAGGAGGTCAGGCTGGAGACAGTGGTTCTATTGAAGCCGATGGACTGAAAACTCAGATCATCGATTCGCTGAAAGAAAATAACCTTACCATTCATATTGCGCAGAAATTACCGAACAATCCTTTGGCAAAATTCAAGGCAGTTGTTGATGTCCGGAAACGGAAGCTAACCATGAACAATCACTCGGCAACTCACTTGCTCGATCAGGCTTTGCGCGAGGTGCTTGGCACGCATGTAGAGCAAAAAGGTTCGTTGGTAAACAGCGAATATCTGCGTTTCGACTTTGCCCATTTCCAGAAAGTCACCAAGGATGAGTTGGATAAAATTCAGGCACGGGTGAATGAACTGATTCGCGAAAATCTTGTATTGGAAGAAGATCGCGCTGTTGCATTCGACAAAGCCAAAGAATTGGGCGCCATCGCTCTCTTCGGTGAAAAATACGGCGACTTTGTGCGTGTCATCAAATTTGGCAAATCGGTTGAGTTGTGCGGAGGGACACACGTTCCGGCAACCGGACAAATTGGTTCGTTTATAATTACATCCGAAAGCGCTATTTCAGCCGGAGTTCGCCGTATGGAAGCGATTACAGCCGATCACGCAGAAGAATTCGTAAAAAAACATCTGGAAGAACTGGCAGAAGTGAAAACGCTGCTCAACAATACTCAAAACCTAAAAAAATCGGTTGAAGATGTTTTGGCTCAGAACAATCATTTGCAAAAGCAGATTGAAGAATTTGAGCGCAAAGCTGCTTCTGGAATAAAACAAGAATTGAAGAATAAAATACAGAAGATCAACGGAGTAAATGTAATTGCTGAAGTAATTCAGCTTGACTCGGCCCAGGCAGTAAAAGATTTGGCTTTCCAGTTGAAAGGCGAAGTTGAAAATCTGTTCCTTGCGCTGGGTTCGGCCATTGGCGGAAAACCATCGATAACAATTATGATTGCCGAAAATCTGGTTGCTGAAAAAGGATTGAACGCCGGAAATATTATTCGCGAAGCTGCCAAAGAAATGCAGGGCGGCGGCGGCGGACAGGCATTTTACGCAACTGCAGGAGGAAAAGATCTTGCCGGACTCTCAGCCGCAGTAGAAAAGGCTAAGGCGTTTGTGAAATAGAGGAACGTCGGAAGTCAGGAGACGGAAGTCGGAAGTCACGAGTGATTCTTAACTTCAGAGTAGAGACTAATATTATTAAAGCTTTTAATTAGCACAAGAAATACAAAAGAGGATTTCGCCGGATAGTTGGTTGAAAGCCTCTTTTTCATTAACAAGAATGGCTTTCGCATTTTTTGTAATTTTACCTTCGGAAATCAATTCATACAATGAGAAACATTGAAGACATTGGAACCAGGAAAGAGCGTCTTGGAAAACGAATTTTTCGAATTCTCTGGAAAACGGCTGCATGGTTTTTTGGTTTATCCTTCTTTTTTGTTGTTTTATTCCGTTTCATTCCTGTTCCAGTCACTCCTCTGATGCTGATCCGTTGTGGTGAGCAGTTATTTTCAGGAGAAAAACTTCGTCTGAAACATGATTGGGTGTCGATTGATGAAATCTCGAAAAACCTACAGTTGGCAGTGGTTTGCAGCGAAGACCAGAATTTCATGAACCATTCAGGATTTGACATGAAAGCCATTGAGAGATCGGTTGATGCTTTGAAAAGAGGAGCAAAAAGAGTAAAAGGAGCTAGTACCATTTCGCAACAAACGGCCAAAAATGTGTTTTTGTGGCCTGGCAGAAGTTGGATTCGCAAAGGATTTGAGGCGTATTTCACCGTACTGATTGAATTTGTGTGGAGCAAAGAACGAATCATGGAAGTTTATCTGAACAGTATTGAAATGGGAAATGGCATCTACGGAGCTGAAGCCGCAGCTAAATTTTACTGGAATACCAGCGCCCAAAATCTTTCCAGAACACAGGCAGCAGCTCTTGCCGCCATTTTGCCCAATCCGCTGGAATACAGTGCGAATCCTCCGGGTCCATACATTCAAAGTCGCATTGGTTGGATCACAGAGCAAATGAACGAATGGGGAACATTGAAATTTAAATAAAATTGCTCTATTCCACTTAAGATGACACTTCCGAAGAATAAAATGCTGAACTTCAGCTTAAATTTCGAACTACTTATTTAAGGTTGCTGCAATCCTGAATCACAACCGTTACCATTTCCCGACAATAATTATTGATCTTGAAAATTAAAAATAGTTCTATCTTTAATGCCCTGAACATTCAATAATCTAACTAAAATGTCATGGCAATAGAGGTAAAAAGAACTTTTGACGTTCTAGAGCGAATACTCAACGAATTTCCACGGCCTGATGCATTGGGCGGAAAGAACAGCAAGGATTGGTATGTTTACAGCACTGCCGAATACGTTGAAAAATCGCATCACTTAGCTATGGGACTAATGGCCCTTGGCCTGAAGAAAGGCGACAAGGTGGCTACAGTTACAACCAACCGTCCGGAATGGAATTTTGCTGATATGGGAATGTCCATGACAGGTATCGTTCATGTGCCGATTTATCCGACCATCAGCGACGAAGAGTACAGTTATATCCTCGAACATGCTGAAATTAAGGTGCTTTTTGTAGGTGATAAAAAACTATTCGAAAAATTAAGCCCTATAGTCGCGCGTTTATCAGAAATTACCCACGTCTATTCGTTTGATGAGATTGATGGTGTTGCCAATTTTGAAGAGTTGATTAAGCTGGGAGAAAGCCGGCAAGCTGAATTGGCGGATCAACTTGAACAAATAAAAAAGGAAATTGATCCTGACGATCTGGCGACGATTATTTACACTTCAGGAACAACGGGCGTTCCCAAAGGAGTGATGCTGACACATACAAATCTGGTATCGAACTTTGTTGCCCATTCTAAAATGCATCACCTCGGAAAAGATCACCGGGTAATTAGCTTTTTGCCGCTTTGCCATGTTTACGAACGTAGCGTAAATTACCATTTTCAGTACAAGGGAATGGGCGTTTATTACGTGGGTAATCTGGGGCAAATTGTAACGGCCATTAAGGAAATCAAACCGCACATGTTTAACTCGGTTCCGCGTTTGCTCGAACGCGTTTACGATGGTTTTGTATCGAAAGGAAAAGAACTGACAGGTCTCAAAAAAGTCGTTTACTTCTGGGCGCTTAGCCTGACAAGGCATTTCGAATACAACAAAAAATATAATTTCTTCCTGAAAATCAGGATAAAAATTGCAGATAAACTGATTTATTCCAAATGGCGTGAAGCGCTTGGAGGTAACATCGTATATGTTGTTTCTGGTGGAGCTGCCTTGCAACCACGAATTGCCCGTGTATTGGGAATGGCCGGAATGCTGAACCTGGAAGGATACGGCCTGACCGAAACTTCGCCTGTAATCGCGGTAAATAATCCCGAAACCGGAGCCATGAAAATTGGTACTGTAGGTGAAGTTTTAAGCAATATACAGGTAAAATTTGCCGATGACGGTGAAATACTTTGCAAAGGCCCAAGCATAATGAAGGGTTACTACAAAGCTCCCGATTTAACCGCAGAAGTGCTTGACGAAGATGGATGGTTCCATACCGGCGATATTGGTATTCTGGAAGACGGGAAATACCTCAAAATCACCGACCGGAAAAAGGAAATTTTCAAGTTGTCAGCCGGGAAATACATTGCACCGCAAATGATCGAAAACAAGTTAAAAGCTTCGTTCTTTATTGAACAGGTAATGGTGATCGGGGCTGGCGAAAAATTTGCCAGTGCACTGATTTCCCCAAACTTTGTTTATTTGCACGACTGGTGCAGTCAGCGAAGAATAGTGTTCCAGGACAATGAAGAACTGATTGAAATTCCGGAAGTAGTAGCCCAACTTCACAAAGAAGTAGTGGCTATTAACAAAACACTGAGCGAACACGAGGAAATCAAACGGTTCAGGCTGGTGAGCGACGAGTGGACCCCGCAATCGGGAGAGTTGTCGCCAACTTTAAAATTGAGAAGGAATTACGTAGCCGAAAAATACAAAGCCATTATCGACGAGATTTATCTGGTGTCGAAAACCCAAAATGGAAGCAGATTCCGGCTTCCAAAAATCAACCTGAATTTCGACATCAACGAGTTTATCAAGAGGTTGAAACTGTAAAAATGCTTCAATTAATTTGCATCTTGCAAACCTAAATGATTAAAAATGAGAACAAACGAATTGATCAAAGAAATTCAAAAAATGAATAAACTTCACAAAAAGCAAGTAATCGCAGGGCTGAAAGATGCTAAGGAAGGAAAGGTAATGGACTCTGCGACATTTTGGAAGAAACTATGTACTGGATCTTTATCGTCTGTCAAAAATCAGCCTAAATATTCGACGTGCCATCTTAAGAAAGGCTATTTCCGCTTATTAGCAGAAACCAGTCCAAATTGATTTTTAACTATTCTCGGTACAACAGGGCGCTGAAACCCCTAACAGGACAGGGCAACCTTTAACAGGACGGCTAAAAACTTAACAGGACGGTAAAAAAACTAACAGGACGGTCAGAAATCTAACAGGACAGCGAAAAACTCAACAGGACGCTGAAAAAACCTACAAGTCTGACAAAAAGCTTAACAGGACGGCGAAAAAACTAACAGGACAGCAAAAATCTGAACAGGGGAGGGCGGTGATGAGGGTTTTGGGTTTTATCTATCTTTTTCGATTGCTGATATTTCTTATTTTCGAGGTATATACACAACTATGATCGTACAGACACAAAACCAATATGATGGGATGGGTTGGATTATTAAATCTATTATCATAGATTTGCAAGTAACTTCAGTTATGTTTTATTCAATCAAACAGTGTCAGTTTTTTCTAAACTTAAATTTTAATTGAAAATGAAATACAATTTCCATATACCAGATAAAATCAGCATTATTACAAATTTAATTCAAACTAATAACGATATATTCACAACTCTGTTGATTTACAATTGTTAGAAAAAATATATGGCAGGCTTTAGAGATAAATTCATACAAAGTGTAAGCAAAGTAGTAGGTATTATTCCTACTATACTTTTACAGAAAGCATCTAATCAACATTTGATCCTACCGTTTTATCATGCTATATCTGATGAAGAAATGCCTCATATAAAACATTTATACACAGTAAAAGGAGTAAAGGCTTTCGTTAACGATTTAGACTTCTTACTTAAATATTATACACCCATCGATTATAATGAATTTCAGGAATTATCTCATACCCATAAACAACCATACAAACCATCTTTTTTACTGTCATTTGATGATGGGTTAAAGGAGTTTCATGATGTTATTGCACCTATACTTCTCCAAAAAGGGATTCCTGCTATTTGTTTTTTAAATAGTAATTTTATAGATAATAAAGACCTCTTTTACAGGTATAAATCGAGTTTGCTAATTGATAAAATCAAAAAAGAACCTGATTTAATTAACAGAATTCATAGGTTTTTTAATGGTTCGCAAGAAAATGCTGAGAACATTTTGTCAGTCAGATATCAAAACAAGGAGTTGTTAAATGAATTGGCAAACCTACTAGATTATAGTTTTAATGACTTTTTGTCCAAACAGACTCCCTACTTAACAAGTGAACAAATAAGATCGTTAATAAAACAGGGATTTTATTTTGGTTCGCATAGCATAGACCATCCGGAATATCAATACCTAAAACTTAAGGAACAGATCAGGCAGACAAAAGAAAGTATGCAATACATCTGCACAAACTTTTCAATAGATTATAAAGCATTTTCATTCCCGTTCACAGATTATAATATTTCAAAAGAATTCTTTTATCAAATAAATGTAAACGGCATTGCTGAAAACACCTTCGGTTGTGCCGGACAAAAAAGAGATATGGTGCTAACTAATTTTCAACGAATACCTTTCGAAATGACTAGTTTGTCTGGCAAGCAAATTCTTAATTCAGAGTTGCTGTACTATTTATTAAAAATACCATTTGGTAAAAATATAATTAGTAGAAATGATAGAAATTAAACCGCTCAATAAAAAAAACTTGCTTGAATATATCAGTTCTGTCGATTTTGGAATAGGGGCTGACATTCCGATTACGGTTCACAGGGCGCTTTCGCAAGTTAAAAATCCCCAACTAGATGAAGAAGATATCATCTTATTATTGGCATACGATAACGGTGAATTGGTGGGTTATTTAGGTATTCTTCCTGATACTATTTTTTTGAAAGAAAGAAAACCTGTAAAAATTGGCTGGTTAAGCTGCTTATGGGTATCGCCGCATGCTCGTGGAAAAGGAATTAGTATTAAACTCGTTACTAAATCGTTAGAACTTTGGAATAATAATATCCTGTTAGCCGATTATGTGCCATTTACGAAAAAAATTTATGATAGAACAAATCAATTTGTTGATAAACCATTCTCAAAGAAGGGGATTAGGTTATATATCAAATCTGATTTTTTTAACATACTTCCTCAAAAAAAAACAATTTTCTTTAAATTAAAATGGCTGTTAAAAGTTATAGACTTTTGTGCTAACGGGATATTGAATATTCGATTAATGTTCTTTAAAGAAAATGTTTCTCAGTTGTATTTTGAATACGTTGATCATATTGATGAAGAGGTGAATGATTTTATTATAACAAAACAAGAAAAACAAATTTTCAAGCGAAACAAAGACGATTTAAATTGGATAATAAAAAACCCATGGATACTTTCTGCTAATCAAAAAGGTGACCTGAATAAAAAATATTATTTTTCATCAACAGCTAAATCCTTCAATTTTTATTTATTAAAAATTAGGAATTCAGATCATAAGTTGATTGCATTTATGATTTTTGCAAAAAGAGAAAACACCTTAAAATTACCATATCTCTATCACGAAAACTGTTTAGATAAAATAATCAAAGTTCTTAACTACCACCTAATCAAATGGAAAATAAAAACATTTACAACTTTTCATTTGGAATTAGCACAATTGCTAATGAACACAAAAAATCCAGCAATATTAAAAAGGGAACTTACGAGAAACTATATGGTTTCATCAGTTTTTAAAGACGAAATAATTAATTCTGATATTGAGATTCAAGATGGTGATGGTGACTGTAGCTTCACATAAAATGTTTTTTCTAATCGAGTAGACGGCTGACGGGATTGTAGCCCCGCCAGTGCTCTCTCACACCATCCGCAGCTGGCGGATACGGTTCTCGTATACGGCGGTTCATCAGGTATCAGCAGCATCACTCTTTACACCAACGATACCTTGACAGAAAATTACTCCGTAATCCCCAACTTTTCATATTGCTATGGTTATCTGCAAGTTTGAGGATGGATAGGTGTTATTTAGGAGTATAAAAAAAGGAAACACAACTTGATTTCAATACCAATTTTTGGTAACTTTGAGGAAAAATTGATGAATTATGAGTAGAAACACTTCAATATCAATAGGAAACTATTTTGACGATTTTATTCAAAATAGAATATCTGCTGGAAGATATAAAAATGCAAGTGAAGTAATCAGGGCAGGATTAAGACTTTTGGAAGAAGAAGAAAACAGGTTTATTGCTTTAAGAGAAGCTATTCAAGAAGGGATAAAAAGCGGAATTGCCTACGATTTTAACCCTGAGTCGCATTTAGAAAAATTAAAAGCTAACAGAAAATTGAATGGCCAGGTATATTAAAGAAAGATTGACGAAAACGAAGTGGAAATAATAAGAATACTGCATGAACAAATGGATCTAAAGAATAGAATCACAGAAAAATAATTCTGCTTCAGAGACCTCGTTGACAGTAAATTAGCCGCGTATGCTTGAGAGATTTAATTACAAAACAAAAGTTCCAAATTTCAGGTCGTCTTAACCTGAAATTTGGAACTTGCAATTTGGAACTATTTATATTTTAGTTTCTTTTCCTTCTTGGGCGATCACCTCTGTCGCCACCACGGTCTCCTCTGTCGCTAAATGCAGGTTCTCTGCGGCCTTCACGACGTCCGCCGGCATAACCGCCGCCGCCATTGTACCCTGCTCCTAGGGATATACTCAAAAGTTGGTAGCGGCTAGTGCTGATTTGAAATCAGCACTTTTTAACAAGTGATTTAAAATCCCAAACAGAAGAAGCCGCCCCGGGTTTCGGTGCTTCGTTGACAGGAAAGTAATAAATTGAAAAGCAGCTCTTCGTAGGAAGTTCATCGGTTAAATCACGCACTGCGTATAGCTGCGGAACGTGTGTGGTTAATTACAGGAGACCATCACGTCAAAGATTATGCTGATGAAAAAATTGGAAATTAGTACCTAATTAGATACATTTGTAAAAACGGAATTTCAACGCCAACAATTGACAGTTTTAACGGTATCAAGATACATGTTTATAATGGAGAACACAGACCTCCTCATATACATGCCGATTATAATGAGTACGAGATACTCATTGAGATTGAGAGAGGAATAATTTATTCTGGGAACTTACCAAATAGACAATTAAAACAAGTATTCGATTGGTTGGCAGGAAATGCTGATTGGGCTTTAGAAGTTTTTTATGAATTAAATCCTGAGTTAAAATGAGACAGAGTATAAAAATACCGAGGATTTTAAAAATTAACTGGACAAGTGAGTTGTCAATTTCGGTTGTTTTTAATAATGGGGAATCAAGGATAATTGATTTCAGAAAGGTGCTTAAAAAGAATAATGTTGATGAGAAATCACCTGCACACATTCTATTTGATTCTAAAGAGTTTGCGAAAGTTGAGTTGTTGGGAAACACACTCTCTTGGAGCAATGTTGAGCAATATATAACAATGAGAAATGGGGAAAAAATGAAAGTTCCTTATGAAATTGGAGCAGATGTATTGCTAAAATATAGTCAACCTGAAAAATCAGAACTTTCATTAAAAATTGGAGAATTGATTAGAGAAGCAAGATTAAGCTCTGGATTGACACAACAAGATTTAGCGTTAAAAAGTGGTACATCAAGAACATATATCTCTAAGATTGAGAATGATAGGTCAGATTTAGAGATCGCTACTTTGAGAAAAATTATTGAGACTGGATTGGGTCGAAAATTGGATATATCAATAAAGTAACTAACCACAATCGAGTAGACGGCTCCGCCAGTAGTTAGCTGACGGAGTGCGTGCTTCGGCAGGCTCAGCAACCGCCTCTCACACTATCCGCAGATGGCGGATACGGTTCTCGGATACTGATATTCGCAAAAGCAAAACCTCCAAACTTCAGTGTAATCTGAAATTTGGAGGTTTGCAATTTGGAACTATTTATATCTTAGTTTCTTTTCCTTCTTGGGCGATCACCTCTGTCGGCACCACGATCACCTCTGTCACTAAATGCAGGTTCTCTGCGACCTTCACGTCGTCCACCGGCATAACCGCCACCGCCATTGTATCCGCCACCGCCGCCTTCCCTGCGGAATGATCCGCTTTCGCGTGGCTGCGTTTCTAAAGTTGATTCGACTTTGCCTATATTGATTACATGTCCTTCAATCACAACGTTATTCATTGCTTTGACCAAGTCTTTTTCGAAGGTACTGTCAATCTCGAAGAACGAGAATTTACGCTGAATATCAATCTTGCCAATTTCAACGTTCCGGCGGCTCGAATATTGGTTAATCAGCCCAATTAATCCTGAAGCGTTCAGGTTTTGTTTTTTCCCGGCGTTGATAAACAGTTTGGTGAAATTCAGACGATCGCTACCACGGTCGCTACCGCGGTCATTTCGTTGAAACGAATCACGAGGCAGTTCACCTTTCACGTTCAAATCGCGTGCATTTTTATAATAATCAAGCAGTTGATTGAATTCGAGCGAAACAAAATGTTTCACGATATCGCTTTGAGTCATTCCATCAAATTTTTCAAGAATCTGTGGAAGGTATTTTTCTATCTGAGCATTGTTAATTTCAACGTTTTGTACACGGTCAATCAGGTGAAACAACTGTTTTTCACAGATTTCGTCGCCACCCGGAACCATTTTACGTTCGAATTTTTTCCGTGCAATCTTTTCGATTTGTTTCAATCGCCCAGTTTCTTTCAGGTTAATAATTGAAACTGAAATACCGCTTTTGCCAGCTCTACCTGTACGTCCGCTGCGGTGAATATACACCTCATGATCGTCAGGCAATGAGTAATTGATTACATGTGTCAATTCGGTCACATCCAATCCACGGGCAGCCACATCGGTGGCAACCAACATTTGCAACTGTTTGCTGCGGAAACGACCCATCACATAGTCGCGTTGAGCTTGCGAAAGATCGCCGTGCAAAGCGTCAGCATTGTATCCGTCGGCCATGAATTGCTCCGCCACTTCGCGTGTTTCCATGCGGGTGCGGCAAAATACAATGGCATAACAGTCAGGATAATTATCAGCAATACGTTTTAAAGTTTCGTATTTATCTTTGGCGTGAACCATATAATAGTGGTGCTCAACGTTTTCAGCACCTGCATTACGTTTTCCTACTGAAATTTCATCTGCATCGTGAAGATAATTGGCTTTCATGGCAGCAATTTCAGAAGGCATAGTTGCCGAGAACAGCAAGGTTTGCTTTTCCTTTGGAGTAGTTGACAAAATAGCATCCATTTCTTCCTTGAATCCCATGGTCAGCATTTCGTCGGCTTCGTCAAGTATCAACCAGCGAATGGCCGAAACGTTCAGTATTTTACGGCGGATCAAGTCATGAACACGTCCGGGAGTACCAACAACGACTTGCCCTCCGGCTTTCAATTCCCTGATTTGCTTGGTAATGTCAGCGCCACCATAAACCGGAATAGTTTTAAATCCGGGAATGAATTTCGAGTATTTATCCATGTCACGTGTGATTTGCAAACACAACTCACGGGTTGGACATAAAATCAGCGACTGAACCTCTTTGATTTGCATCGAGGTATTGTGGATAACAGGGAGTCCAAAAGCGGCAGTTTTGCCGGTTCCGGTCTGAGCCAATGCTACTAAATCTTTGGTTGATGAAATCAGGTGCGAGATAGTTTGCTCCTGAATAGGCGTAGGATTTTCGAATCCCATTTCAGCGATCGCCTTTAAGATTTCCGGTTTTAGGCCGGTTTCTTCAAATGTCATATTAATTCCTTTTAAATTGTGAACCAGCAAAACGCTGACCCTTGTAATGGAAGGAGACAGTTAGATGCTCCTGCCATAAACCAGGCAAAAAGGAAATTAACCGACCCCTAAAATCTGGGCGCAAAGGTAATCTAATTTTCTTACGGAAAACAGTTTGGGATTTTTACTACTGAAACGGAATGTTTTTTAACACAAAATCAACATTGAATTTCTATGAAAAAAGGGGAGAAAAGCGGTAGAAAAAGTTTTCAGTCGCAGTCGCAGTTTGCAATCTTCAAGAGGAATTGGCTAATTTAAGTCATTGATATTATGGAGCTTTATAATGTATTCTATTCATCGAAACTTTGGATTTATCAGGCAGTTTTCGAATTAGCAGATTTGGAACTCTCGATTAGTTTAAGCTGTCGGTCCGGATTGAATCGATGGGCAGAATTAAATGGGCAGAGTCAGCCACAAGGGCTCGTTGAATGAAAAGACTGTCATTTGCGACAGACTTTCCAGGTTCGAAACTCAATTGATTGTTGATAACTGAGAAAAACAATACCAACGAGACCAACGCAGTTTTCATCCCCAGGTTCTGGGTCGAAAATATCCAACCGAAAAAGCTGCCAAACGAATTCTGTTTAAGCTTCGAACTACTGTTCTTCAGCAAAAAGGAATACATTAGCCGATCTTCGACTGCCTTTTCCGGTTCTCCAACGCGGTCATTCTGAAGAAGTCGAGTAAACAATTGATCCTGGTTATTATTCTTCATGATACAAGCTTTTAAAATTCAATCTCATCTTTTAAGTATTCAAGTTTTTCGGCCAATATTTTCTTGGCATAAAACAAGCGCGATTTAACTGTTCCCTCCGGAAGTTCAAGTATTTCAGCGACTTCGCGAATTGAAAATCCTTCACGATACCGAAGTAAAAAAGCCGAGCGATGTTCTTCTCCTAACAGATCCAATGTTTGAAATATCTTCTCAATGGCCTGTTCTGGCTCAATCGACGATTCGCTCAGAAATTCAATTTGTGGTTCCAATGCCTCAACAGAATGGTATTCCTGCCTTACATCGCGCCGACGATATTCATTTTTGCACATATTGTTAGCAATAGAATACAGCCATGTCGAAAAATTATAGGAAGGATTGTAGTTCTGTGGTTTTTCAATCAGCTTCATGAAAAGCTCCTGTAGAAAATCGTTGGCATGTTCTGCCGAATTTCCAAGCATTCGATAGAAATAGTAATACATCCGGCTTTTGTACAGAAGGTAAAGTTCACTAAATGCTGCATGGTCGCCCAAAACGATTTGCTGCATTAATTCACTGTCGCTTAATATCTTATTTTTTCTTCGGAAGATCAATTGGTCGATTTTTTTAAAATAAGCCAGATGAATGCTGTATATGATCCTATAATAATCACAGGTGCTAAGGTAATTCGTCTGAAACTGAAAATTTCTTCACTAAAAGTGTTTCTGTCATCCGTTCCGCCGCCACTCATCAGAATGAAGCCCAAAATTAATAAACTGACGATCAGCAACAACCAGATGTATTTCTTTTTCTGAAAAATCATACTTTTTTTATTCCAGTACACGCCAAAAACAAAAGGTTCAGATTTTCAAATAAAAAAAACTGATAAAAGAATCTGTGATGCAATTCTTTTATCAGTTCAATTCAACGAGACATCAGTCAAAACTCTGATATTATTAAAGCTACATTCTACTCCATGGTATTGCAGCAATTATCAGGGCCAAAGCAATCAGAAAGAAAATGGAAGCAATTTTAAATTTAGCCTGATCAAAATCAACCATCGCAAAGTATTGTGTATGTGTAAAAATCCTGTGTACATTGAATATTGTTTTAGAGTTTCTATACATAACGAATGAGAACAGAATTGGTTGAGAAGAACTTATAACTATTGTAGAAATGAAAGACATTTAGATAGAAAAGATCTCCGTTCCTTTCACCAACCGGAACCCTGGAGTTGAGTCAACCGAAACGCGAATCATCTTTTCAGCCAGCATATTAACCGGAGTTGGCCGATAGTTTTTAAGCATAAACTTAGTTACGAAACGACTGATTACAAGCCCTACTTTTTCTCCGGCTCTTTTTTCTTTACGGTCACCATCGAGAATTGATGGTTGAAAGATAATCAGCTTCTGAAAAGGCAAAAGGGCAACAGCTTCTTCCAATTCGCCCTTTATCCGCGAATAAAAAATCGAAGACTTTGAGTCAGCTCCCATGGAGGAAACGAGAATGTAAGCTCCTACCCCATTTTCAGAAGCCGCTTTAGCAAATTCATACTGATAGGTGAAATCAACAAGGTATTGATTTTCCCTGGTTTTGGCTACTTTTATGGTGGTACCCAGAGTCGAAAATAGCACATCGCCTTTGACTAAATGTTTCCACGTCTCCGGCTCATCAAAGCCAATCACGATTTCTTCCAGCTTCGGATGAGTAATTCCTGACGAACGGCGAACGAATGACCGCACCTTTTCAAATTCATCATGATCAAGCAATTGATCAAGCAATTGTTGTCCAACAAGTCCGCTGGCACCGATTATATTGGCTATTCGTTTCACATTAAGGTTCTTTAATGATTCCATCGCGAATCAATTGTTCAACATGATCGGCGATGGTGTGTTCAAAAGGAAGAAATTTCATATCCAAATCTTTTTTAATGTAACTGTTGTCCATCCTGATGTTAATGCCAACATTCATTTTTACGTATTTGCGGGTAAACCCAAATTTTGGAGCCATCAGCCAGAATAGCCATTTCGGGAAGTATCGTTTGGGCAATGGTAATTGTGGATAACCAGCCCTGACCACATCTGCCACATCGAGAAACCCTCTTTCATTTGCTGAGCAAATATGCCTTCCGGAAGCATTTGGAGCGAAACCTGCCAAAATATGGGCTTTTGCAACATCGCGCACATCAACAAAACTCATATCTCCTGAAGGCGCTCCCGCCTCAAATTTTCCATTCAAAAATTGAATCAACATATCGATACTTTTTGAATCCGTTTGTTTACTGAGCGAAGGGCCCAAGGTAATTCCGGGATTTATCACCAGCAAATCCCAACGGCTTTGTTTTTCTGCCATTTCCCAAGCCAGCTTTTCTGCAAGTGTTTTAACATACGAAAAAGATTGATGATCTAAAGAACTCGAAAAATTCCAATCTTCTTCAGTGAAAAGCCCCTTCTTTGTTTTGTTTATATCAATAGCATCACCAAATATGGCTTCAATACCCGAAGTAAATACCAACCGTTTAACACTTTCCGTGGCATTAACCGAATCCAGTACATTGTGCATACCTTCCATGGCAAGCTTTATTAGCTCTTCATGTGAGTTTTCAAATCCCGATATCCTATAGGGTACTGCGGTATGGATCACCAGTTCACATCCATCCATCGCTTCCGAAAAACTTCCTTTCCGGAGCAAGTCTGATTCGAAAAACGTCAATCTGCCACTGTGCCATAGTGACATTTTTGTTAGCTGTGCATATTTCTCTTTTTGTCCCAGATTACTCACTGTTGTCCTGACTTCAAGTCCTTGTTCCAACAATTGTTTTACTACCCAAGATGCCAGATATCCTGCTCCATCTGTGACCAGAATCGGTTTTTCACGATCAATAGTTCTCATATTTGTGCGTGTGTTTGGGGATGATATTATTCGTAGCATAATACGAAACCCTGAATATACTAAATTGTTCTGAAAAAACCTGAAATTGTAGGATATGAATTATCAAACCATTTAGTTAGTCCAGCGAATAACGAAAAAGCTGACCAATATTAGCTTTCAAGAGTTCAAATATGAAAATGGTGGATAGTGCAATGAATGGATACTATTACTGTGTAACAAAGAAACCGGGTTTGAGGAATCGGCGAAATAAACCATCCACATTTGTCAATTAACCAAATAACTGACCGACAGTCTTCATGGGTAGAAACATTTTAGCACTATCAGGTAATTTCACAAATCCATATTTCTGATAAAATTTTTCAGCCTCAGTATCCAATGGGCTCACTATAATTGCCATTGAACCAATACTTTTCAATGCAACTTCATAACTTCGCTTTAAGGCATCAATCAATAGCAATTTACCCAAGCCACTTACCTGATATTTCTGATCAACAGCCAACCTACCCAACAAAGTGACCGGCAAATGGCTATATGCTTTGGGAAACTTCATTTTGTATTCCTCCGGAAGTTCATCTGCCGGAATGTTGTCATTCGAAAGGGTATAATAACCTTTGATTTTACAATTCTTATCAGTGACAATAAAACACACAGCCAATTTCCGACAAATATCCTGATCTACCTGTTTATGAATGTAATGGTCAAGAGAAGACTTGCCACAATAGAAGCTCTTTCTATCTGCCAATGAATCAATAATTTTAGTCAGATAGATCATTTTTGCGCATGTATTCGATGTACTGTTCTGCAGCTAATTGCAATTCCTGATTTGGGTTACCGGGATTCAACATTTCAGCAAAGAATATTTCCCGATCACAATCTGATTTTAAAATTTGTTGATGCTCTTGCACAATCATTCGTGCCTTTTCCTGAGCAGAATGAATAACAAACTCGGTTAAAGTGCGGTATCCACCTAATTTAGCAGCATACTCAAAAAGTTCTTTTTGCTCTTTTGAAAGTCTAGTATCAAACCTTGCATCTCCTTTTAGTTTTGCCTTTGTTTCCATTGTATTTAGCTTTAACACACAAATGTACGGATTATTTCCGTAAACAATAAAAAAATTACCATTCTGTATAAACAAGTTTGTCATTAAAAATCATAACCTTTGCTTGTCAACTAAATTTCATTTTACTTGTTATATTCATCGTTTCAGATTAATTATACATTATTACAAACCTAACAGATACAACAATGACTGCAAAGATTCACAGTTTAGGAGGTTACATTCACGAATACCAGAAAAGCATTACCAATCCTGAAGCTTTTTGGGCAGAAATAGCTGAGAGCTTTTACTGGCACAAACGATGTGAAAAAGTGCTGGATTGGGACTTTGAAAGTCCTTCTATCAAATGGTTTGCAGGCGGAAAACTAAATATTACCGAAAATATTTTTGAACGCAACATTTATACCCTTGGCAACCAACCAGCCATTATCTGGGAGCCAAATAATCCTGATGAAAAAGGTCGTGTTTTAACTTATACCGAACTTTGGAAAGAGGTCAACAAATTTGCCAACACCCTGAAAAAACTAAACGTACAGAAAGGTGACCGTGTTGCTATTTATATGCCCATGATTCCTGAACTTACAATTGCTATGCTGGCTTGTGCACGCATTGGAGCGGTTCATTCGGTGGTATTTGCCGGTTTCTCTGCTGCCTCGTTGGCTGATCGCATTATTGATGCAGAGGCTAAAGTGGTTCTGACTGCCGACGGCGGCTTCCGTGGCGAAAAAATTACACCACTCAAAAACATTGTTGATGAAGCCTTGGAAAATTGCACATGTGTTGAAACAGTAGTCGTTTACAAACGAACCAAATCGGATATTAAAATGGTAGTTGGTCGCGATATCTGGTGGCACGATGCCATTGACGGTCAGCCAGAAGAATGCCTGGCAGAAGTAATGGATGCCGAAGACAATCTGTTTATTCTTTATACTTCAGGATCGACAGGCAAACCAAAAGGAATTGTACACACCACTGCTGGATACATGGTTTATTCAGCTTACACTTTTAATAATGTATTTCACTATAATGCAGGCGATGTATATTTTTGTACCGCCGATATCGGATGGATCACCGGTCATTCGTACATTGTTTACGGTCCGCTGCTAAATGGTGCGCAAACGCTGATGTTTGAAGGTGTACCAACCTGGCCAAATGCCGGACGTTTCTGGGATATTGTCGATAAATACAAAGTCAATCAGTTTTACACTGCACCAACAGCCATACGTTCATTGCTTGCGATGGGAATGGAACATATCACAAACAAGGATTTATCGTCTCTCAAAGTTCTTGGTACCGTAGGGGAACCTATTAACGAAGAAGCCTGGCACTGGTACCACGACCATATTGGCCGAAATCGCTGCCCCATTGTTGATACATGGTGGCAAACCGAAACAGGTGGAGTAATGATCAGTCCATTGCCGGGAATTATCCCCACGAAACCTTCATTTGCTACACTTCCTTTACCGGGAATTCAACCTGTTATTGTGAACGGAGAAGGAAAAGAACTGACTGGCAATAGCGTGAAAGGTAATCTCTGCATCAAGTTTCCATGGCCAGGGATTGCCCGTACCATTTGGGGAGACCATGACCGCTTCAGGGAAAATTATTTTTCGACCTATAAAAACCTATACTTTACAGGCGACGGTGCTCAACGCGACGAAGATGGATATTACCGGATTTTGGGTCGGGTGGACGATGTGATCAACGTTTCAGGTCATCGGCTTGGCACTGCTGAAATTGAAAATGCCATCAATTCGCACCCACTGGTCAACGAATCGGCAGTGGTAGGTTACCCTCATTCAATCAAAGGGCAGGGAATTTATGCTTTCGTGGTTTGTGGCGAACTTTCTACCGGCGGAGAAGAAGGAATCAGGAAAAGTATTAAAATGGCTGTAACCAATCTGATTGGGCCATTTGCTCGCCCTGATCTGATTCAGTTGGTTCCTGGATTGCCCAAGACACGTTCAGGAAAAATTATGCGGCGAATACTCCGGAAAGTTGCAGAAGGCGATGCCTCCAATCTGGGCGATATCACAACTTTACTCGATGAAGAAGTAGTTGACAAGATTATTGATGGAGCTTTGGTTGAGGTGAAACGATAGGGAAAGCAACGAAAAAGACAAAAGTTTAAACCCCATGATAATAACAAAACAACAATTAGCAGTTAATTTGCTCAACTATTTACAACATAAAACCACTCTCAGCGATTTGGTTAACTGGGCAGAAGATGCATTAATGGAAGGAGATATACAAGGCGAAGACCCGGAAGTTGTTCGGGACATACTCGCCAGACTTGGCTTAGCAGATGTAAAAGCATTCGGTTTATTCTGGGACGATTGTAATAATTACATGCAAAAACTTGGCTATGTTCTGAAAATTGATGCCGGGTTAGTTGCTTGAAGCTAAGAATAAACAACAGGGCTTATTCTTCCATCAAACCCATCGACATAAAAACCTTCTCGGTAATTCCACGGCGGCTTTCCTTGAATTTTTCCGTATTATCGAGTGAGGATTCAACATTACAAACGTAAAGCCATACATTGCCATTTTCTTCAAGGTAGCCAACCAGCCAACCAATATTTTTCCCGTCCTGAACGGTCATACCAGTTTTTCCACGGAAAATCCATTTGTCAGTTTGTTTCAGGATAATCAGCTTTTTTACCAGGTCGATATTCTCCTGAGAAAAAGGTAATTTATTGGTATAAAAGTGCATCATAAAATTCATCTGTTCCCATGGAGTAATCCTTGAATTTCCCCATAGCCAGAAACGATCAATGGTTTCTTTTGTAATATCCATTCTACCGTAGTCTGAATCATCGACCATCTTTTTCATTCTTTCGGGACCAATTCGTCGGGCAACTTCCTGAAAATATGGAACTACCGAATATGTAATTGCGGATGCCAACGTATGGTCCCTATTCCATTCTTCAACTGTGCGAACCTCTCCATCCCACGGAATAACCATGCTATCGCTGGTAACAACACCGGTTTCAAGTCCGATCAGCGAGTTCAGGATTTTAAAAGTTGAAGCCGGGAGAAAACCTTCTTCACAGCGTCGGGAGTTATAAATCTGGTAAATATCATTTTTCATGTCGTAGAGCAAGAAACAGCCCTGAACTCCATATTCTTCAAAGAAAGGTTGAAAGTTTGGCGGAACATCTTTTGCAGGCTTAACGGTACACGAGACAAACGACAGAAAAAGGATAAAGGCCAATCCTATATTGCGGAAATCTATGTTCATGTTTTTGATTTTCAGGAAGTCAAAAATAAAAAAGGAGTGACAAAAGTCACTCCTTCAAAAGTATATTTTTTATCGGTTGGTTGTTCTTGTTATATGCAATCGCAAAACACAAAATAAACCTCCAACTATTTTGCAACCCGTTCAAGCCACTTCAACATAAAGATCATTGTAAACATTGAAATAGTACAGGCAACAACAAACAAAGTCCAGGTCATCCAGATTGGAATTGTAGAATAAAGAATGGCACCTAAAAATAAAAATGCATTGCCAATGGCTGTAGCTCCAAGCCATCCGCCTTGCATAACTCCCTGATATTGTGGGGGAGCAACTTTAGAAACAAACGAAATTCCAAGAGGACTGATAAACAACTCGGCAACGGTTAAAATAAAATAAGTTAGAATCAGGAGGAACGGAGTTACTTTCAGGCTTTCTGCTAAAGGAACACCACCTTCTTCAGGATTAATTGCTGAATGTAAAGGAAGATTGCTGACGTAAGAACCAATAGCCATCACAAGGAAAGCAATTGCAGCGATGAACATACCAATCGCAATTTTTCGTGGTGTGGAAGGTTCTTTACCCTTTTTTCTCAACCAACCAAAAAAGACTAAAACAAGCGGAGTAAGAAATACGACAAAGAAAGGATTGATGGATTGGAAAATTTCAGCACCTTGTAAAGTCAGGCTACCGATAGATACTTTCACGCTGCTTAAATCAGTATATTCTTTTGCAAATAATGTTAAAGTTAATCCATTTTGATGAAATGAAAGCCAAAAGAAAATGGCAACACCAAAAACTGCAAACAAAGCATATAAGCGTTGTTTAACTTCTTTAATATCCATTACAATGGCATCCGGATCAACTGCAGAACCAGATGTAACTACTTTTTTAGCATTCGGAAAGTTCTTTTTATTCACCATATAGATAACCAGAGAAATGGCCATGGCAAAAATGGCAACTGCAAATGCATAATGAAATCCGGTAGTAAAAACATTCAAATAATCCTTGGCAAAGAATGTCATATCAGCTACCGGACTGGCACTTACTTTTGTCGCTATTTGTGTCAGTGATTCAGAGGCTGCTGAATTGATGGTTCCATCAAGATGTGCATGGCACAAAGAAGGAAGATCGGCATTGTATTGAAAACCATGCTTTCCCAACCACCAATTTCTTACGCCGATTGCTGCAAGCGGGGCAAAAATAGCCCCCACATTAATAAACATATAGAACAAAGAAAAACCAGAGTCCCTCATTTTTCCATATTGAGGGTTATCGTACATTTGTCCGACCAACGCTTGCAAATTACCTTTAAATAATCCATTTCCAAAAGCGATTACAAACAATCCAATACAGGTTAAAGTCAGAAAAAGAACTTTGTTTGGAGTGGGTGTTGGAGAAGGAATAGCAATCAAAAAATAGCCAACAGCCATTAAAATTAAACCAGTCAGAATAGTTCCTTTGTAGTTTCTGGTTTTGTCGGCAATCAGCCCTCCAACAAATGCTAAAATGTAAATTGAAAAGTAAAAAATGGAATAAATAATTCCGGCATTTACTCCTGACAGACCAAATTTAGCCTGTAAAAATAGCACGAGTATTGCCATCATGGTATAAAAACCAAAGCGTTCGCCCATGTTTGCCAGAGCCGCCGCTAGTAATCCCTTGGGGTGTTGTTTAAACATATTCTGATTTTTTAGATTAATGAAAGGTTTAAGCGTTGTAAAGTTTTGCATTACTGGCAAATATAAACAACTTTTTTACCCTTACAATTGGATATAAATCATGAATTTTTAGCTGAAGACAAAGTATTGCGAGACAGATAAAAAAAACCTTCAAAGTATAAACTTGAAGGTTTTTTAGATTAAATGTATTTCACACTAGCGTAAAAGCATGATAATTAATAGATTAAAATTTCAGATCAATTCCTGCTAAAAAATTGATTCCGGCCTGTGGAAAATAACCATCCATAGCAAAACGCTGGCCACCATATATGTATGAATAAACCCAGGCATTGTTCTCGTATTTGGTATCGAACAGATTATTCACCAACAAATGCAGATTCAGCTCTTTGGCAAATTTTTGTTGTACCTGATAAGTCATTTTTAGGTTATTCAGCAGATACCCATTCAATTTTCGGTCGTTGCTCGAACTATTGTCGGTGTATTGTTTGCTTACAGAATAAGATTGTAAGCTGATATTTAGCCCTTTGGCAGCCATCCAGCTTAACTGACTATTTGCAATCAAATCAGGCGAGAAAGCAAGATCGGTAGTTCCCAGTTTGTTTTCAATCTGCCCGCCATTGTCCCAATCATCAACAAACTCCGAGAAGTTTTTGATTTTGTTTTTGCTGAAGGTCAGATTGACATCCCATTTAAGTTTCTCAGTTAATTTCATTCCGGCCATAAGTTCCAATCCGGCGCGGTAACTATTGTCAACATTGGTCATGATGGGTGCACCTACATCGTTTATTTCGCCAGTCAGGATTAACTGATTTTGATACAGCATATAGTAGGCATTTACGCCAAAAACCAGACGCGAGGTGTTGTATTTATATCCAAGTTCAAAGTCATTCAGGGTTTCGAAAGTGGGCTGTTTCCCTTTCGGATCGGCATCCACGTAATTATCTCTATTAGGTTCACGGTTGGCGCGGGCAAAATTGACATATACGTTTTGCTTTTCGCTCAATTTATAAAACAAACCAACCTTCGGATTGAAAAACTCAAAATTGTGTGATTGTTTCAAGTCACGTAAATCGTCGTCAAAACCACCAATGTTGTAATCAATTTTGCGGTACTGAAAATCAGCAAACAGATTTAAGTTTTCAGCCAATTCGTAATTGTATTTGGCAAACAAATTCAGGTCTTTTTTCAACCCGGTTCCGCGGTACCATTCATGGTTAATCTGCGAATTTCCAGCATTTTGCGCCCAAATCACTTTTCCGAAATGGTTTCCATCATAAACATTGTACCCTCCGCCAAAAGTAAATTCGCTTGTTTCCAGCTTGCGGTTAACAGAAAAAGTCATTCCGTAGAAATCGTTATCTAGCCATTTACGACGAATCAGATCGGACTTTTTAATGGTGTCATTTCCATAAATGGGTGGCGTAATCAGGTAATCTGTAAGTTTCTGATCGTATTTATATTCTTCGTAGTAACCTTTTCCTTTTGTATAGAATAAGCCGGCATTGATGCTAAATAATTCATTCATCTTGTGCGAAAACAACAACTGATAATGGTCTTGCTGATAGTGGTCAACCTGATTTTCGTAGGTATAAAGATTATAAGTCCGGCTATTTGAGTTGATCATATTATCATAAGAGATTTGATTTTCTCGTTCAGAACCCGACGACCAAAGCCAATGATCCAAATAGCGTTGCATCCCGGCTGCATCATTGTTCAGGCGAACCGATGGCACTCCATTCCACGCCTGATGAGTTACTTCCAGTCCTGAAAAAACATTGACCTTCAGGATTGTATTTTCGGTAAAATATCCTCCGGAAACGAAGAATGATTTCAAATCAGAGGCCGAACGGTCGATGAAACCATCGGAGCTAACTTTTGACAAACGGGCATCGAAGGTGAATTTCCCTTTCATTAAACCAGTACCAACGCCTACCGAGTTTCTAGTAGTACCGAACGAACCGGCAGAGGAGCTGTATTCGGCGAAAGCATCTTTGTTGATGGTGGTGGTTTGCAAATTGATGGTAGCGCCAAATGCAGCGGCTCCATTGGTTGAAGTTCCGACACCGCGCTGCACCTGAATATTGTCGGTCGAAGAAGCCAAATCGGGAATATCGACCCACCACGTTCCGTGCGATTCTGCATCGTTCATCGGAATACCGTTTATCGTTACGTTTATCCGGTTCAGGTCTGTTCCACGAATCCTGAAATTGGTGTAACCCACGCCGGTTCCGGCATCCGAAGTGGCCACAAACGAAGGAGTCAATCCCAATAAGTAGGGAATGTCCTGTCCCATGTTTTGGCTTTCGATTTCAGATTTGCTGACGGTGGAATATGCTACCGGCGAATTCTCCTTTGCACGGGTGGCAGAAACAAGCACTTCTTCAGCCATAAAATTGTCTTGTTTCAGGACAATATCAAGCGTTTGGTCTCCGGAGAGTTTCACTTCTTTTGTTTGTTTGCCGTAACCGAGGAAAGAAACCGCCAGCTGATAGTTTCCTGCTTTCAGGTTTTTCAAGATGTAAGCGCCGTTTACATCGGTAGTCGTTCCACTGAAACTGTTCAGAATTGCCAGATTGGCTCCGGACAGGCGTTCACCTGTTTCACTTTTCACAGTTCCTTTCAGCGTAAATTGGGCGAATCCCCAAAACACTGCACATTGCAATAGCAATGTCAAATAAATCCGTTTCATTGTTGTCTTTTAAATGGTTAATAAATAACCAATGAGGCAAGTTATTCCCTTTCGCCATCCCTTCGCCGGCATTACCCGTATCAGGTTCGGTGGGTGTGATCTCAGCCTGTAATTACCCTAACTTTCGTCAGGAAGGCACCCCATTGCGTAAATTGATGCTGCAAAAGTAGATTTTTAGGCAAACGAAACAAATTTTCTTTCAGGAAAAGTGAATAATGCCGACGGATTTGGACAAAAAAAAGCAGGGACTCCATTTGCCGGAAGACAAACGAAGCCCCTGCTTCAGTATCTAAACAACTATACTAGTTGTTTGTCTTTTTTGAATTTTTTTGATTGTGTGATTGTATCGTACACAATTGGTGCAGCATTAAATACCGATGAATAAGTACCAACGCCGATACCGATCAGGAGTGCAAAAGTGAAGCCCTTAATTGATGTTCCGCCAAACAAGAAGATGGCAAACAGCACGATCAACACAGTTAACGAAGTACTGAAGGTACGACGTAGGGTTGCATTCATGGCATGATCCATTGTTTCGGCAACTCCACGTTTTGGATACAAGTGCCGGTATTCACGGATACGGTCATAAATAATTACCGTGTCGTTGATCGAATATCCAATCACGGTCAATACCGCTGCAATAAACGACTGGTCGATTTCCAGAGAAAACGGCAAGAACCCATATAACAACGAGAAAGCTCCCATGGTAATAATAGCATCGTGAGCCAGGGAAACAACCCCGCCCAATCCATATTGCCAGCTATCAAAACGTACCAGGATATACAGGAAGATCAATACCAGAGCGAAGAATACTGCAAGCGCTGCATCTCTGGTGAGTTTGGCCGAGATGGTTGGCCCCACTTTTTGAGAACTCTGCAGATTTATCTTGGAGAAAGTGTCCGCAGAGACACCACTGTTTATAAAGTTGCCTTTTTTGAGTCCTTCGTACAAGAGATTTTCAACCTTGTTATCCACATCCGAACTCACATCTTCAATCATATACCCGGTTGTAATACGCACTGTGTTGGCATTACCATAGGTTTTTACGTCCGGAGTTGAATTGAAAATAGGAGATAAAATATTCTTTATATCATCTACCTTGACATCTTTGTCGAAACGGACCACGTAAGTACGTCCGCCCTTGAAATCGATGCCTTTATCGAATCCACGTACAACAAAAGAAATCAGTGAGATAGTAATCAAAATTCCTGAAAATGTATAGAAAATTTTTCTTTTTTCGATGAATGGGAATTTTACGAAACGCAACCAGTTCTTGGTGTTTTTGGTCGTAAAGGTGATTTCCTTGTTTTTAGCTAACTGACGTTCGAAGATCAGGCGTGTGATAAAGATTGATGTGAACAATGAAGTTATGATACCAATAATTAAGGTAGTGGCAAAACCTCTGATTGGGCCTGAACCAAATATATAAAGTACGATACCAGTTAATAAGGTGGTTACCTGACCGTCGATGATGGCCGAATAAGCAGCATTGTATCCGTCGGTAACAGCTTGCCGAATAGATTTACCAGCTATCATTTCGTCTTCGATACGTTCGTAAATCAACACGTTCGCATCAACAGCCATACCCATTGTCAACACAATACCAGCGATACCAGGCAATGTCAATACCGCACCAAGTGATGCAAGAACTCCAATCAAGAAGAACACATTTATTACCAGTGCAATGTTGGCAGCCATACCTGCCTTGCGGCTATAGAAGAACAACATATACCCGAGTACCAGCAAGAATGCTATACCAAACGACCAGAATCCGCTTGTGATGGCTTCCTGACCGAGTGATGGACCAACAATTTCTTCAGCAATGATTATTGCCGGTGCAGGCATTTTACCTGATTTCAGAATGTTCGCTAAATCCTTTGCTTCTTCAACACTTTCCAAACCGGTAATTGATGAACGACCTCCGGTAATTTCGCCGTTAACATTTGGAAACGAACGAACATAACCATCGAGAACAATGGCAATTGATTTTCCGACATTGTCTTTGGTCAAACGTGCCCAAACTTTGGCGCCAGTACTGTTCATGGTCATACTTACTTCCGGACGGCTACCCATGTCAGCATAATCCTGACGGGCATCGGTAATTACATCACCTTCAAGCGGTGCGCGACCATCGCGACCAGTCACCTTAATAGCAACTAACTGGAAGAATTTTTCATCTTTATCAATTGCTTTTGCAGTCCATTTGAAGGCCAAATTACGAGGCAACAAAGCTTTTACCTGATCCATTTTCAGGTAGGCATTTACTGTTGCAGTATCTTTAAAATGCGCAGTTCCAACAGCAGCTCCTGGGTATGGTTGATTCTGCTGAGTCATTCGTGGTTGAAGGATTGAAAATAATGGCATTTGTTTTTTCGAATCACCTGATTTGGTAACCGCAGCAGAATCTTTTGTTGCTTTGGTTTCCATTTCTTTGAGCAATGTATTCGTATTATCGGCAGCTTTTTTGGCTGCTGTTGTATCAGCGACTGCGGTAGTTGGTTTTGATTTTAATGCAAGTATTTCAACCAATTTTTGGTTCACCTGATAAAGATATGGCAATACTTCATTGTTGTCATAGGTTTCCCAAAATTCGAGATTGGCAGTTCCCTGCAAGAGTTTGCGAACACGTTTTGGATCATCAACTCCAGGAAGTTCCACCAAAATGCGGCCGGCAGTCTGCATTGGCTGAATATTTGGCTGTGCTACACCGAAACGGTCGATACGGGTACGAATGATATTGAAAGAGTTGTCGATTGCAACTTTTGTTTCCTTGCGCAATACGTTTAATACATCGGCGTTGCTCGAATTGTATTTAACCTGATCTTTTAATTCAAGCGTGTTGAAAATAGAGGCCAGTTTACCGTTTGGAGAAATTTCCTGGAATGATTTTCCGAAAAGGGTTACGAAATCATCCTGACTGCTCTTTTGTTTTTCTTTGGCAAGTCGGATGGCGGCTGTAAAAGTTGAATCTTTGCTGTAGTTTGACAGTGACCGAACTAAATCAACCACCGAAACTTCCAGGGTAACGTTCATACCGCCCTGTAAGTCAAGACCTAACCCAAGCTCAAGAGATTTTACTTCTTTGAATGTGTATTTACGCAGTCCCAGCAAATTATACACTACCTCAGTTTGCATCGAATCGAGGTAGGTTTGCTCTTTGTGTTTGTCTCCTCTTGAGAATTCTTTTGCTGCTTTCTCAACCTGATGTGCCTTGAAGGTAAACATCAGCTGATAAACGCAAATCAAACCAAGCAGGATTGCAAACATTCTAATTGCACCTTTGTTTTGCATTTGTTAAAGATTTAAATTATTGATATTTAGTACTATTAATGAATTTATTTTCAGGAAAACGATTGAGAAGTTCCCACTACAGTATGCATAATTTTTTCATTTGCACACGATTATCCTAAACAAAGGGAACTAAAACTATGAAAGTGGAGGTATGTCGTCGGGACTGGAATACAGAACCCGATTAAAAGGCAATGAATGAAATGAACAAACAACAGGAAAGAATGAATGCAATGATTCAGCCTTCATCAGTTGGAAAGTCCTTAAATTATAATGTTTTAACAAAAATTTATCCTGAGTACAGGCAAACCTGAAACGAAAAGAGAACTCGCTTGCTGCAGTTTTAAGATTGTAAGTATTTACCTGATTGCAGAAAAACATTTTACCCGCATCAAAGTCCTTTTTAACAGGAATCTTCATGATCGAGTCGGCCAATTTGTGATTAGCAGCATTGTACATATCAAAAATTGCAGCGGTGCCGATCAAAGCAATAAGCAGGCAGATGCGCAATAAAAGATGTTTCGATATATACTTCTTGAAAACCATAAATAGTCATTTTTCAGCCGCCAAATATATATTTTTTTTTCTAATAAACTGGGTTCGTTTTTCTGCTGTCGGGCAGGCTATGGAAACTGGAACTTAATAGTTTTGCTTCTATAGTCAATTCGGCAATTGTACTGCATTAAAATATCACCTCCCAGAAGGCCCGCGATATGGTAGTTGGTGAATTTTTCATATATCTCGTTTACATGATTCAGATCAATCAGCGCCACTTTATGGTTAGTAATTTCCAATTCTCCAAGCCTGAGCAACAACATTTTCCCAACTGAAGTTTCCATCATTCCCTGGTTAATTCCGGCACTATGATAGTCGTCTTCATTGTCTGAATCCAGAATTTCGTAGTAATCTTCGAGATTGAAATCCAGAACTGATTTTGATGCTCCTGTGTCAACGATCCAATACGCAGGAGTATCATCCTGAAATTTACATTCTACCAGGATATGAAAATTATCTTTTTCGAGTTCAATTATTTGGATAGGGATTTCGATCATAAGGCAAAAAATTCCAGGTTTCAGGTTTCAAATTCCAAGTTTTCCTTTTGTCACAGCTTAAATATTCCTGTCATGCTGTTTCGCTTTTGCGAACGAGGAGATAGAAAATAAAAAAGCTCCCGCAAATGCAGGAGCTCAAATATAAAATATATTCTCAGTTTTACGTTAAACGAATTACAGAATATTCATGCCATCAACAACGTCCATGATTTCTTTAACAGCAGCAGCTGATTGCACCAACAAAGCTTGTTCGTCAGCAGTCAATTTCACTTCAATTACTTTTTCAACACCGTTTTTGCCCAATTTCACAGGTACACCAACGAAAATGTCGTTCAAACCATATTCGCCTTCTAATTTCACGCAGCATGGGAAAACGCGTTTCTGATCCATCACGATTGCTTCAACCATCTGAGCAGCAGCTGAACCCGGAGCATACCAAGCTGAAGTTCCCATCAGGTTAACCAATTCGCCACCACCTTTTTTGGTTCGATCGATAATTTTGTCGAGGGTTTCTTTATCCAACAATTCAGTCACAGGAATACCTGCAACAGTTGTATAACGGGGTAGTGGAACCATGGTATCACCGTGTCCGCCCATCAACAAAGCCTGAATGTCACGTGGTGACACGTCCAACGCTTCAGCAAGGAAAGCACGGTAGCGGGCAGTGTCAAGAATTCCGGCCATACCCAATACTTTGTTTTTCGAAGTTTTTGAAACTGCATAAGCCACGTAAGTCATTACGTCCAATGGGTTCGAAACGATGATGATAATAGCATTTGGTGAATATTTGATCACGTTTTCCGTAACACTTTTTACGATTCCTGCGTTGATCGAAATCAAATCATCACGACTCATTCCTGGTTTCCGTGGAACGCCTGAAGTGATTACAACTACATCAGAATCAGCTGACTTTGAATAGTCATTTGTTGCACCAGTCAAACGGGTGTCATAAAAATTAATGGGAGCAGTCTGCCACAAGTCCAATGATTTTCCTTCTGACAATCCTTCTTTAATATCGAGTAATACCACTTCGCTTACAATGTTTTTTTCGGCTACAATCTGCGCACAGGTAGCACCAACATTTCCAGCACCAACAACAGTTACTTTCATAATCGTATTTTTTTGAATTATTGATTTTTTGAAAATTCGATTGCAAAGATAAAAGGTATTTCGAATTGCAACCTTATTTTCATGTTGGCTTAACAATTTGGTAAAAAATCAATCAGTCAGTTTGTTACAGGAATAGAGAGATATTGGAGTTGAATGATTACTCCGAAATATTACTCATACAATAATGCTCTGAGCAAACATCAGATAGTAAGTGGCTATCCCCGATAGATATCCTAAAATTGCCAGCAAACTGATTTTTTTCAGATACCAGATAAAATCAATTTTCTCAATTCCCATAGCGGCAACTCCTGCAGCCGATCCAATGATTAATATGCTTCCTCCAGTTCCTGCACAATAGGCCAGCAATTCCCAAAATGTTCCGTCCTGAACGAAAAATGCTTCGTAGCCAGTTGCTCCGGGAATAGCAATATGATACATTCCCATTGAACCGGCAACTAATGGCACATTATCCACAATCGATGATAATAGTCCAATAGCCAGATTGATTGAATACGCATTGCCCAAATGATTGTTGAGCCAACCTGCCATTAAATTCAGATGACCAGCGGATTGCAGACAAGCAACAGCTGTTAAAATACCGAGAAAGAATAAGACCGTAGATGTATCAACTTTCCGAAGAATATTCACTGCGCTAAGTTTTCCTCTTATTTCTACTGATTTAGATTTATGCATGATTTCGGTAATTGTCCAGAGAACACCTAATCCAAATATCATTCCCATGTATGGAGGTAAGTGTGTAATGGTTTTGAAAACCGGAACAAAAAGCAAAGCTCCGACGCCTGCAGAGAATACAATTATGCGTTCACGATAAGAGGTAATTGAAACTTCATGTTTCATTTTTATCGGACGTTCAACCATTCCCTTCATATAGAATGAAACAATCGCTAAGGGAACGGCAATACTTATCAGGCTTGGAATAAAAACTTTGGTGATAATAGACAGAGCCGTGATCTGGCCTCCAATCCATAACATGATGGTTGTCACATCACCGATGGGAGACCAGGCACCACCAGAATTGGCCGCTAATACTACCATCGAAACAAAAAACCATCGGGTTTTCTTATCATCAATCAACTTCTTAAGCAAAGCGACCATCACGATGGTGGTTGTCAGGTTGTCTAACACAGCCGACATGAAAAAAGTAATTGTTGCAATAATCCAGAGTAATTTTACTTTATTGGTTGTTGCAATCTTATCGGTTATGACGTTAAATCCTTCATGTTGATCAATGATTTCAACAATGGTCATAGCTCCAAGAAGAAAAAATAAAATCTGGGAAATTTCAATCAGGTGGTATTCAAGTTCTTCAACAACAAAATGGTAGGGTTCATTGAAAGCAATTATTTTATCAGCCCATCCTGAATTTAACCATTGAGTTTTTGAAAGAGTCGGCATTATTTGGTCAACTATATTATTCATCTGATTTGCAAATTCGGTCCAGGACGGACTAAAACCCAAACTCATGATACTGTTTGCATTGAGAATGTAAACAGTCCAGGTCAGAACTCCAATAATCAATGCTGTTGCAGCTTTATCTACTTTTAATGGATGTTCGAGAGCTATTGCCAGATAGCCAAGAACAAATATCAGGAGGATCAGGTAAAACATAGTAAATTATATTAATTGACGATTTTAAAAAATTACTGTTCTTAGATTTGAGTTATTGTTCCGGATGCAATGATTTGAAATATTTTGATTTAATGAATTTCTTCTCTAGTTCAGTTGAGATTGCGACAGGATTAGTCAGTGGCATGTCTCCATCAAACAAATCATATCCCAATAGTTCAGATTTTTTCAATCTTTCATAAATTGGCAATTTAGTTCTATTCGTAGTTTCAATATGATTGCCCTTTTTGTCAGTTATAATCACTTTTGGTAAAAATACTCCCTTCCTTCCTATAAATGCATCCATAATTTTTACTGCCTCGGTAAATTCTTTCTTCGTAGCCCTTCCAAGAGCTTCATACCGGAGCAATTCTTTTCCATCCCAGGTAGTTACTGTAGCATAACTTTCAGAGATTTTATTGTCAATATGAGTTTCTAAATTTAAAGTATCGTGACCTGATGGCATCAAGAGTACTTTACCTCCGCCACCTTCAATATTAACAGCATATCTTGGCATGGTAATACCAGAAATCCATCCCTGTAAATGTTTCATGTAAATTTCACCTATTTGAATAGGTGTAATAAAGTGCATAATACCCTTTTCTTTATGGCACTGTAAAAGATAATACGGATGAATTCCAATCCAGAACATTCTTCTGAAGGTCTCTGCCAGAGTTTTATAATAATCATTAACATGATTTAATAATACGGTTTGATTCCTGATGGTGAAACCATGTGCGCGGATTTTCTTTACGGCAAGTGCTAAATCTTCAGTAATCTCATTATAATGATTAATATGCGTCATGAAATAGACATATTTTTCAATACCATCATTGTATTTATTAGCAGCAGTATTAATTAATTCCAGCAAGTCATCTGTTATTCCCATCGGCAATACGACTGGTACCCTTGTAGCAATTCGTATGACACGAACATGAGATATTCTGCTTAATTCTTCGAGTACATATTGCAGTCGGTTTTTACTTATCATTAATGCGTCCCCACCCGTAACAAGCACTTCGTTAATATTTCTATTATATCCGATATAAAACAAACCCTTGTTTATTTCTTCTCTGTTAACATCACTGTTGCCATCTAATGATTTAGCCCTCTGACAATGTACACAATACGAAGCGCAACTCGTATTTTCGGCAACAAAAAGCGCAACCCGGTTAGGATAACGCTGATAAGCAGCTCCATAGCTCCGTGAACCTTCACACATTGCACTTTCTTTACCTGCATCCGGAAATAAAAGATTAGCTGGAGTGGGTATACTTTGCCAAAAAATTGGATCAAGCCTATTGTGTGATTTTTCTCCATGCATAAGAACCGGATTAAAAGGATCGGCTTGCATTAGTGTAGTATAATATGGCGTAATCCTCAACGCCTCTTTTCCCTGACTTTTTAATGTACGTAAAGTTCTTTCAATTTCAGAAACCTGAAAGGGGTTTAATTTAATTACGTTCTCCAGATCTTCAATACTGCTTATTGAGTTTTTAATTTGCCAGCTTGCATCGCTCCATTGATCAGCTGTAACGTTTTCCCAGATTTCAATTGTGTTATATTTTCTTGGTTCGAAGAATATCTTCTCTTGAATTTTTATCATAGCATAAATTAATTACAATTGTATATTATTCACAGTATTTTCTCAAATTTATAATGTTGAATAATTATAAGGAGAAGTTGCTTAAAGTCTTTTAAACCTTGGAGTCTTCTATTAATGCAAATACTACTCATACTATTTAGAATAAAAATATAGCGAGTAATGCTCAATAAATTTAAAGACTGAATTAATGTTTGTAAATGACACCTGTAATATCCAACAGAAATTCTGAAACATGAGGGAATTAAGCTTTGAAAACAAATAACCTTAAGAGGGAAAGAAGTATAATAAGTATCACCACAACCAAAACGAATGCCATTGCTCCTGAAATTTTAATCTTTTTCATGATTTCTGATTTTCGATTGTCAAAATAGATTTATGATCATATTCATTTTTAATTATAATAGATAGAATAACAGTTTAATTTTTAGAAAAACTAAATCCCCCAATTCTGAGTACTAATTATTTTGTTTCGATTTTTCACTTTTTTTAGTTTCTATTTTATTTTCAAAATATCTCTGTATTAATGCTATTAATTCCTCTCTCTTGATGGGTTTCGAAATATTATCATTATATCCGGCATTGATTGCCATTTCTTTGGCGCCAGTTAAAACATAATCTGTTTGAGCAAAAATAATCACTTTTTTGTTGAATTCACGGATTTTACGTGTGGCTTCTAAACCATTCATTTCGATCATTCTAATATCCATCAATATCAGATCAATGTCAGGATGGTTTTGGCAAACTTCAATCGCATCTGTTCCGGTTTTGACATAAATAATTTCTTTTCCAAATTTTTGGACATAACTCGAAATGAGTTGGCTCGATGATTCATTATCATCGGCAATTAATATTTTAAGGTTCTTCATCTGATTTTCATGTTAGCCAAAAATTCATTTTAATCATACTTTTTTCTTCTGGTTTAGCATAACAAGGAAAGGTGAAAAAATGTAAAGACTTTCCATTCTTCGTATTCAACTCAAATTTTCCATTAAGCTTTCGAAATGACTAATCCAAACCTGCTCCTTGTCACATCATTTTATCGGTGATGTCTCACTTAATAAAACGTTCAAATATGCTTTCGTCCTGTCATTGGGAATCCCTATTACTTGGTCTTTCACAAAGACTAAAGCCCATGGTATTCTTACGAATTAAAATCACAAAATCATTGTGTTCTAATGACTTTTGAAGAAAGCCAGAAATGAACAACTTTACTAATTGATAAGCACAAAAAGTTTTATTACTTGATCAAGAAGTCAGGGAATCCTATTAATTTAAGTATTATAAAAAAAAGAGTAAAACCTCCAATTACAACCAAAAATCCATATTTATTCCAGAACTTATTTCTTTCAATTTCTTTATATTCTTTATCTTCTTTATCTTCTTTATCTTCTTCCATGATGTGAGATTTTTAAATTAATTATTACCAATACAAATTTAATCTCATGTTAAATGCAGGAAATTAAAGAACGATTAAAATTGAAATTTAAATTTCATGCGAATAAGGTTTGCTAAAGATTGTATCTTAGTTTTGTATTAAAATAATGTCTTGAAATGAGCGATACCTGCATTTTAGTTGTAGAAGACGAACCAAAGGTTGCCTCTTTTGTCAAGCGCGGTCTTGCCGAAAATGGATTCACTTGCGAAGTTGCTTTTGATGGTTTAATGGGAAAACGAATGTTCGATGCCGGAGATTACGATTTGATCATTCTTGATGTCAATATTCCTTACAAAAATGGCATAGAATTGTGCAGGGAAATCAGGATGACAAACCAGAAAATTCCAGTAATCATGCTTACTGCGCTTGGAACTACTGAAGATAAACTTGCAGGATTTGATTCGGGCACTGATGATTATCTGGTGAAACCTTTTGAGTTTCGCGAATTGCTTGCACGTATCCGATCGCTTTTAAAAAGGGTTTCTGTTGCTGAAACCGGTGAAAATATACTTATCCTCCTCGACCTTGAAGTGAACCTCAATACTTATGAAGTTGCCCGAAATGGGAAAAAGATTGATTTGACTCCAAAGGAATTTGCATTGCTCGTTTACCTGATCCAGAATAAAGGTAAAGTTGTTTCCAGGATGGATATCGCTGAAAATGTTTGGGACATAAATTTCGATACCGGAACAAACATTATCGATGTATATGTCAATTTTCTCCGAAAAAAAATGGATAAAGATTTCTCACAGAAACTTATTCATACTCAGACAGGTATAGGTTACATTTTAAAAGTTTGAAAAATGAAACTCTATATACGCTCCCGTCTTACCATCCAGTTTACATACATTGTTTCGTTCATTCTAATCCTTTTTTCGTTTATTATTTATTATTTCTCGGCAAGTTACCGTGAGGCAGAGTTTTATACCCGACTGGAAAAAAAAGCGTTGACCACCGCAAAATTGCTGATCGAAGTGAAAGAAGTGGATTATAATCTGATGAAGATTATCGATAGAAATTCACTCAATGCGCTTTTTAATGAAAAGGTTATGATCTATGACGACAAAAATCATCAGATTTACAATAGTTTAGACCATGATTCTATTCAAATTTCAAAACCATTTCTTGATAAAATCAGACTATTAAAAAGCATACGTTACCACGAAGGCAAAAATGAAGCGGTTGGTCTAATTTTTACACTTAACGCTGATAGTTATGCAGTAATAGCTTCTGCGTATGACAATTACGGAAGAATAAAACTCCACAATCTAATCTGGATCATACTCGTGGGATTTTTTATCAGCGTTGGGTCGACCGTTTTTTTTGGTAGAATCTATGCCATCAAGGCCCTGAAACCTATGTCGGATGTAGTAAAGCAGGTGGATAAAATTACCATTGCCAGCCTGAATATGCGGGTCAATGAAGGAAATGGAACGGATGAAATAGCTCAACTCGCGATCACCTTTAACCTTATGCTTGAACGGTTGGAATCTGCTTTTGAAATGCAAAGAAGTTTCGTATCAAACGCATCACACGAATTGCGTACACCACTTACTTCCATAACCGGACAGATAGAAGTTTCATTAATGAAAATAAGGACACAGGAAGAATATAAAGCCATTCTGGAATCTGTGCTTGAAGATATTAAAAACCTGAATGCGCTTTCGAATGGATTGCTTGATCTGGCAAAGGCAAGTTCCGACATTTCTGCAATTACACTTCATCCGCTGCGCATTGATGAAATCCTATGGGAAACCAGAGCTGAACTCATCGAAAGAAAGAAAGCCTACAAAGTTTCAATCATATTCAGCGAACCTGTTGAGGATGAAAACGACTTAACAGTACTTGGCAACCATCATTTACTTAAAACAGCCATCGCCAACCTGATGGATAATGCCTGCAAATTCTCAAAAGACCAATCTGTTGAAATATCTTTATCTGTTAAGACCAAAGACATTGTTGTAAAATTTGTAGATAAAGGTATGGGGATTAGCCCTGCTGATTTGGAGAAAATATTTCATCCTTTTTTCCGGGCCAATAATGCCAAAAACATCTCAGGAAACGGGCTTGGTCTTACGTTGACTGAAAAAATTATTCGAATACACCGCGGTACAATCTCAATTGAATCCCAACTTCAGAAAGGAACAAAAGTAACTGTCAGTTTCTTCAAGTTATCCTAATATTCCGCTGGCAATAATTTCAACTGCTCGTAACTAAATACAGGTCCGTCTTTACACACGTAAACCTCACCAACATTGCATCGGCCACATTTGCCAAAACCACATTTCATGCGGTTTTCGAGCGTTGTATATATATTTTCTTCGGTAAAACCCAGCTTCTCGAGTACCGGAAAGGTAAATTTGATCATGATAGGCGGACCGCAAACAATGGCAATGGTGTTTTCTGACGAAGGAGCTGCTTTTTCGAGTACTGAAGGCACAAAACCTACTTCGCCTTTCCAGTCGGGAGTTTCCCCCCCGGGATCAACGGTGGTTACCAGCCTGACATCCGGGCGCTTTCCCCATTCTTCCAGTTCTTGTTTGTATACCAGATCTGCAACTGTTCTGGCACCATAAACGATGGTAATATCCTTGAAATTTTCGCGTAAGTCCAAGGCATTCCAAATGACGCAACGCATGGGCGGCAATGCAATACCACCGGCGATGAACAGCAGGCTTTTGCCTTTCCATTCATCCATCGGGAAGGTATTTCCATACGGTCCGCGGAAACCGATTACATCGCCTTCTTCGGCCAAAGCCAGTGCATTGGTAACTTTCCCGGTTTTACGGAAAGTGCATTCAATATACCCTTTCCGGGTTGGTGACGAAGCAATACAGAATGTTGATTCGCCAACGCCAACAATGGAATATTCGCCAAATTGTCCGGCTTTGAAGTTGAACTCCTCAGCCTCCTGTTCGTTCTCGAATTTTAACCGAAAAGTCTTTACGCCCGGCGCTTCCAGCGTAATTTTTTCGATCCGCATCAGGTATGGAATGTATATGTTTGGATTGCTCATCTCTTTTATAATTTACAATTTCATAATTTACAATTTACGATTTAGCCCCAGCAAAAAGTCATTCGTCATGAGGAAAGCAAAAATTCGTTATTCAAATACAAATGAACTTTTTTCCAATTCCGTCCGAAAAATCTATTCCGCCTTGAAAAACCTTGTTTCGCGGACGGATTGATCGGATCGCCTTTCAATACCCAGGGTGCTGCTTCGCTTTATCCTAGGCTAGTATCTGTTGTCCTTTCAGGACGAAAAACTTACTAATACCGATTCCCTGGCTTTCTCCCTTGGGGGAATGGGAAGGGGGCTGTCTTTCTATTTTATAATGACATTACAGTTTCCAAAATATTAATGTCAGCCGGGCATGAACGCGAACAACGTCCACAGCCGACACAACCGGCCACTTTTGTTTTGTTGGGCATGTACAAAAACTTGTGCAGAATGCGCTGTCTCCAGCGTGCTCCCTGTGTTTCGCGTGGATTGTGTCCCGAAGTGTGCAAGGTAAACAATCCAAATCCGCAGGAATCCCAGCAACGCAGGCGTGTTCCCTTACTGCCGTGTGCTTCGTCCTGAATGTCGAAACAACTGCAAACCGGGCAAACATACGCACACGAACCACAGCCCAAACAAGCTCTTGCCTTTTCGTCCCAAACCGGATTTTCGAACAGGTTCTGTAATTTCGCCTGAATTTCTTCCTGATTGAAATATGCGGTCACCAGTGCCAGATTCTGCTCTTTACTTTCTTCCGGTTTGGCATCAAACAAAGAACTGTTTTCAGTCACCAGTTGCTTCCCTTTATTGGTAATCACTTCAGCCAGATAATCTCCGGTTGAAAGTTTAGTGAAAAGGATATCGCTCCCGGTAGTATTTCCAGGGCCACCATTAACCGAAGTACAAAAACAATACGAATCGCACTTACTGCAACTAAAACTGAGCACGAGCACTTTTTGACTACGCTTGTTGTAAATAATATCCGGATATTCTTCGTTAAAGGTATTATTCAATGGAATAAATGCGGCAGCATCACAAGGGCGCGTTCCCCATAAAACGACATCAGGAAAAGTGTTGTTTGATGCGTCAGTTATCTCAGTACTTTCTTTGGTTTTTTTATATGAAAACACTTTTTCGGTGCGCGGAAAAACAACCGACTTCGCTGAATTTGTGGTTACAATGTAATCTTCGGTTATTTCTTCAAAAGTTTGTACTTTCTCAAAAAGCACCATTTTCCCTTTGGCTTTTGGTGCAAATACAGTTTTCCCGTTCCCGACCAAATTGTTGAACAATTTTTCGAGCGAGGCCTTTCTGATCAGGTGATTTTCTGTCTGCATAACTACCTTATAAAAGATTCTTTATCGTCGGGTTTAAAACTCGAAAGCGTATTATCTCTGTTGAGCGACGGACCGTAAGTTCCAAAATTATCGTTTACATCCTGAAGCATGCTTTTAGTAAGCAAATTGATCGGAATACCCATCGGACAGGCATTGTAACAGGCTTCACAATCGGTGCAGCGTCCGGCCAGGTGCATAGCGCGCATGATGTGCCATTCCAGGTTTCCCAGCGGATGCGAAGCTACCGAAATCCACTGCGGCTGGTTGTTTTCGACTGTACAGCGGGTACAATAGCAAAGCGGACAGGCACTGCGGCAGGCATAACATTTAAAGCACAACTCCAGTTCTTTCACCCAGTACGCGAATCGCTCCGAAACCGGCATGGCTTTGATCGTTTCAATGGTTGCCCTGTATTTCTCCTCAATAGCGATTTGCTTGGTCGACAAATAAGTTTCAATGGCTGCCAGTGACTCAAATTCGACCAATTCGCTTTCCGGAGTAACTCCCAGAATTACAATGTCATTATCCTTAATCTGATTTTCGGCTGCCAGCTGAAGGATACTTCTCAAAACCGGAATGGATGCGACAATAGCCGGCTTTCCCAATTTTTTGATTTCAGCTTTGGTCAGGTAAACGGCCAGATTCTGGATGCAACGGCTATCAAAAATAAGTTGTTCGCAGTCGGCTGCATTTGTAATAAAAATGGCACGTGTACGATCAACCGATCCTTTACCATAACCGATTACAACCTGAACGGCATTCGATTCGAGCAGGCTAGCTGCTTTTTGTATTAGTTCCTTCATACGTTAGCCTCCTTTTCCAGATAACCTGCAACTTTGGCGTAGTCAGTGTATGGTCCCAATTCACGGATTGCAGTCACTGTGGTATTCACTATATCAGCCCATTTTGCACCTTCTGCTGCCGAAACCCACGAATACTGAATTCTCCGGACATCAATGCCCAGCATATCGAGTAAACCACGGAACATGATCCATCGACGGCGCGCATGAAAATTTCCGGAAGTATAATGGCAATCGTTTGGATGACAACCTGAAACGATGATTCCGTCAGCTCCTTCGCCGAAAGACTTGAGGAGAAGCATAAAATCGATTCGTCCGGTGCAGGGAAAACGGATGATTTTCACATTCTGCGCGTATTTGATGCGGCTTGTTCCTGTCAGGTCGGCACCGGCGTAAGTGCACCAGTTACAGACAAAAGCTACTATTTTAGGTTCGAATTCGGTCATCTCTATATTTACAATTTACTGATTTACAATTTTATATCTGTTATGCTGCTTACTTTTTTACTGGTTCAAATTCACTATAGGATTAGTTTGTTGAATTTGAAATAATATTTTTAAGGGTTTCCTCAATTTTACCCTTTAGAATTATTTCAGAACCGACAAGAACACATTTCATTATTACTGCTGGATTTGAGGTATGTAAGTATTCTAAAGAAATTTTTTTACCAAATTTCCAAAATAATGTATTCATTGTACCTTCACCTTGATCCGGAAATAATTTTATATATTTTGAATATTCCTGATTTCGTTCATTTAAAACATTGATCTCATATTGTTTAGCTTCCTCAATCATATGTTCATCTATATTTAACCCATAATTATTTAAATTTGAATTGATAACAGTCATTCCAAGTGCTTCTATAAAACTATTTCTATTGCTTTCAGATAAAATCACATACGAATATCTATCAATAACATGAAGAAAAAGATATTCCAATTCAACTATAATTGAACCAAAATCCTTGTTTGAAACTGTTTTGTCAGAATCTGATGAATAAAAAGTTGTAATATTTTTTGCACACTCAATTGATATATGTTGGATATCTTTTGAGAAAGAAATTATTGCTTCTGAAATATTCATTACTTTAATTATAAATTCATTATTAAAACGTAGAGATATGTTTACCTTTTTGCTTTTGTAAGGTGTACTTTATTTGAGAGCCATCTTTCAGTTTCAGGGCCATGTCAATTCGTGTTCGTTTAATCATCATTTAGCAAGGCCATTACTTCTGAATACATCTGTTCGTTCGAATAGCCGTCAATGTCAATCGACTTCGATCGGCAGAAAGCGACACAGGTTCCGCAACCCTGGCACAATCCGGGGTTGACTTTAGCCACCCGTTTGATGACTTCGCCCTTCCGGTTGGTGATCAGCTCCTCGCCGATTGCCTGATACGGACAGGCCGTGGCACAAAGGAAACAGCCCACGCAGGTTGAATATAAAGGTGGAGCCGAACGGTTGACCACAGCGACCACAGGTTCACGGCTCAATTCATCCTGAGAGAACAAAATGGCCACTTTGACGGCAGCTCCTGAAGCCTGGGAAACGGTTTCAGGAATATCTTTCGGTGCCTGGCATGCTCCGGCAAGGAAAATACCCGCCGTATTGGTTTCCACCGGTTTTAGTTTCGGATGAGCCTCGGAAAAGAAGTTGTAGGAATCATAGGAAATATGCATCTTCTGTGCGAGTTCTTCTGCTCCCGAATTAGCTACCGCTGCTGTTGCGAGAACCACCATATCGGCTTCAATTTCGACCGGTTTTGCATTCAGTAAGGTGTCAACACCTTTGACAATCAACTTGCCGTTTTCTTCATATACCTTGGAGACACGCCCGCGGATGTAATTGACTTCATCGTCAACAATGGCGCGCCTGACAAATTCTTCGTAATTCTTTCCGGCTGCCCTGATGTCCATGTAAAAAATGGTTGATTGTCCGTGATGTACTTTGTGCTGATAGAGCATGGCATGTTTGGCCGTGTACATGCAGCAAATCTTGGAACAGTAGGGTTTCCCTTTGGAAGGATCACGCGATCCGGCACAGGCCACGAAAACAATTTTCTCCGGAACTTTACCATCCGATGGCCGGCGTATTTCACCCAGTGTTGGTCCTGAAGCAGATGCCAGACGCTCAAACTGCAAACCCGTGATTACATCTTTGTATTTGCCATACCCATATTCAGAAAATTCGGAAGGTTCCATCACATCAAAGCCAGTGGCAACAACCACTGCACCGACTTCCAGTTCAACCAGTTCATCTTCCTGATCGAAACGGATGGCTCCGGTTGGACAAACTTTTTCGCAAATTTTGCATTTGCCATTTTTGTAGTAGAGGCAGTTTTCTTTATCAATCACCGGTTTGTTGGGCACTGCCTGCGGAAACGGCACATAAATAGCTGTGCGCTTTCCCAAACCGGTATTGAATTCGCTGGGTATCTTTTTAGTCGGACATTTGGTCGTACAAGTTCCGCAACCGTTACACAAATCTTCATCAATACTTTTTGCCTTTTTCCTGATAGTTGCTTTAAAGTTCCCGATAAAACCTTCGAGCTTTTCGAGTTCGGCATAAGTCAGCAAAGTTATATTCTGATGCTGGGCCACTTCAACCATTCGGGGAGTAAGAATACACTGCGAACAATCGAGCGTTGGGAAAGTCTCCGATAATTGCGACATGTGTCCGCCAATCGAAGGATCTTTCTCGATCAGGATAACCTGGTGCCCTGAATTGGCAATATCCAGACTAGCCTGAATTCCGGCAATTCCTCCACCAATAACCAGAGCCGTTTTGGTGACCGGAACTTTAATGTTATGTAGTGGTTTGTTGTATTTCACTTTCTCAACCAATGTGCGAACCAGATCAATCGCCTTTTGCGTGGTAGCCTCGCTTTTATCGTGAACCCACGAACAATGTTCGCGCAGGTTCGACATTTCGCACATATATGGATTCAAACCGGCTGCCGAACACGCTTTTCGGAACGTAGGTTCGTGCATACGCGGAGAACAGGCCGCAACCACAACTCCGGTGAGGCCTTTCTCTTTGATCATTTGTTTAATGAGCGTTTGCCCCGGATCGGAACACATGTATTTATAGTCTGTGCTGAATTCAACACCTTCCAACTTCCCGGCAGCTTCAGCTACTCTGACAACATCAACGGTTGCGCTGATATTTTCGCCACAGTGACAGATAAAAACACCAATTTTAGACATACCCGTTGATTTTTAACGATTAACAGTCAGGTTAACAGGAACAAAATGCCGTTGAATTCCCGCTTGCTGAGGTGAAAGCCCCATCGCCAACGCGATTGCCTGTGTAATATAGATGACCGGAATATCTTCTTTCCTGTGCAGGTAACTCTCAATGGCAGGACGGCGCATGTCCAGGTTCGAATGACACATCGGACAGGCAACCACTATTGCTTTGGCTCCACGACCAACGGCATTACGCACAATTTTTCCTGAAAGTTCACCAACAATTTCAGTTTTCGATACGCTGAACCCGGCACCACAACATTCGGTTTTGAAAGGCCAATCGAGAGCATTTGCTCCCAACTTTTGCATGATCACATCCATTGTCATCGGATCTTCGAAACGTTCAGCCTGCATCACCTTTTTTGGTCGAACCAGCAAACAACCGTAATAACAAGCCACATCATAAGTTAGTGGCGCTTTTATTAACTCATCCAACCGGGGAACGATATATTTGTCAAGAAACTGAAGTACATTCAGTATTTTGATATTGTTTCTCAAAGGCATCTGCAATTTTTCAGAAATAAGCGCTTTGAGGTCGGCATTTTCGTTGAGTTCGTGCTGAGTCATCACCAACCGGTTGTAACAGGCAGCGCAAGGAACAACCAGTTCTTCCATTTCTTCAAGTTCGGCCAGAGCCAGATTCCTCGCAGGAAGTGAAACCGAAAGCTCCTGATTCAGGTTATGGGCAGCGGTGGCGCCACAGCAATTCCAATCGTTTATTTCGACCAGTTCAATACCTGCCACTTTTGAGATAGCGAGCAACGATTCGTTGTACTCGCGCGATGATCCGGTTAACGAGCACCCCGGGTAAAATCCTATCTTCATGATTTTTTGTTTTTAGTCTGACCTTTAAATAACCGCGAAAGGCCCTTGCGATCTTTAATCCGTTCAGGCAGAATGTGCAACTTTCCTTTGCTGAACATTTCAGGAGCAAGCATTACATCCTGAAATAGGTTTCCGGAGTGAATTTTATAGTCGAGTATAAGTCCCATTTCGTGTAATCTGCCATTGCTTTCAACCGAATTCAGGAATGACTGATGAAAAGTTACAATATCACGTGCATCGCGGTGAACTTTTCCTTCGGCCAATGATCGCTGGCGCAGGTAATCCATGACTTTCGGAATGTCCAGTTCCATCGGACACCTCGAATAGCAGGTTTCGCAGGTCAGGCAAAGCCATATACTAAGCGACCGGAGTAATATTTCCTCATCGGCAGAATCGCCGGTTTGTAGCATTCGCATCATGACACTTGGACGAATATCCATTCGTTCAGCAACCGGACAGCCTGCCGTACATTTGCCACACTGGTAACATTCTCTAATGTTAACGCCAGTTATTTTACTGATATTATTTGATACATCCTTCATTCACAATATATTAACAAATGAAATTCCCCACCAAAAACGGCGGGGAATTTACGCAGAGATTACTAATAAAACTAAAAAAACTTATTTTTTTTCACTGCTTCGCGTTGTCGCCAAAACCATTTTCATTCCGATCTTATTCCCTAATTGTAAAACATCAACCATCGATTGGACCGCAATTGTATTATCACATCTTACAATGGCAATTGCATCATTATTCCCCCGCTTTATCTTCTGTAATTCAGGTTCAATCTGTGAAAATTGCATTTGCTTGTCGTTGACGTAATATTTTAAATCCTTTGATATTGAAATCGCAATTTTTTCAGTTTGCTTGTCTATTGAAGGTGACTTATCAGCCTGTGGGAGAGCCAGTTTTATAGCTCCTGGTGTTATCATTGTTGAAACGATCAGAAAAAACAACATCAGGAAAAACATGATATCGCTGAAGGAATTCGAAAATATCTCAAATTCCTGCTTTCTTGAACTTCTAAAGTTCATAACGACTTATTATTAATCAAATCAATAAACCGAACTGAGCGATATTCCCAATTATGCACCAGTTTATTAACCCTGCTGTTTAAATAGTGGTAAGAAACATAGGCGATAATACCAATACTAAGACCTACTCCGGAGGTGATTAATTTCTCATACAATCCTCCTGAAATCAATGAAATACTGATATTGTCGGCAAGCGAGATGTTGTAAAAGATCTTTATAACTCCTGAAATTGTACCGATAAATCCCAACATTGGAGCAACACCGGCGATAACACCCAAAAAATACAGGTTTCCTTCGTATTTATAAACTTCTAATTTTCCTTCCATCTCCATCTGATCACGAATATCACGTATGGGACTGCCTAAATTTTGTATCCCTTTTATAAGAATGCGGGATTCGGAACAATTGGCTGAATCACATAAAGCAGTAGCAGAATCAATTTTACCAGCCTTTATCAATTCATTCAGTTTCTCATAAAATGCAGGGTCAAGTCTCTTTTGGCTTTTTAAATAGAAAAACCGGTCGAAAAATATAAATACTGCAATTATCGAAAGCATGAACAAGGGAATCATCAACCATCCGCCCTTCATCAACAAGTCAAAGTATGGTACTTCGGTGGCAGTTACTAATAGAAATATCATTAAATGCATTTTTAGCGTTGTTAGTAAATTATTTGTAACACTAGGTAATCCTTCTTTATTTATAGCTTATTCTCGGAAAACAACAAGATTTTTTTTCAACGGTTTTATTGATCTTATTATTGTCCATACTTTTTCCAAAGATATAATCTTAACAAATACTGATACTTAATAATCAAAAGAGAGATGTGTTGAAAATCTTAGAAACTAATTGATCAACTTTGAATAGAATACCCCATTCGTTCAAGAGAAATATTGGATTCATGAAATGGAATTACTACAATCCTAACCTTCAATTAAGTGTCAACAGGAAGAAAAAGAAAAGGCTATAATAGTAAATTCTCCGATTGTAGATAAATAGGAACAGAAAATATTCGATAAAAGGACGATCCGAAAATCAAGTTATTATTATGTATCAAACTACACTTAGCTGAAGTATGTGTTAATAAAACTTGTAAATGTTTAAACTTAATATCAGGTGAGTAATATTTTGTAACAGCCTCACTAACAGAGATCAAAATTTGGCCGGGATTAATGTCTCCAAATAGATTAAGAAAGATATCACTTTCCTCAAATTGAGTTATAATTTCATGGTTCCCGGAAGTACCAACCACTTTCAAATCCCTGTTTGTCGAGAATAATACTTGTTGGCAAGAAAGTAACAGAAAAACAACCAAAAGCAATACAATCTTTTTCATGATTCAAAATCACCCGCATTACACTTCAAAAACGCCGCAAGCTACATATATATTTATTGAAATACAATTGCCAAACATCGGTTTCAGATTTGTGAGTTAGAATTGCCGAAAATGATTAATACGACTCTGTTATCATTGTATATCAAATACATAACACAGTATAAGAATTGAAAAGCCTTCATTATTAATTGAATTTATCACCTACCTTAAAAATCAGAATTAAGATATTTCAAATGCGATCACTTCAAATATTTTCAGTCCGTTAATGATGTGTTAAGAAATTTATAAAAATTTTGAACAAACGCCCTAAATTTTCGACAAGTCTAATTTTAATACCGAATTTTGTGCAAACCAAAGAAAACACTACCTATAATGAAATCGAAATTATTAATAAGAGATGTCACCTTAAGGGACGGACAGCAATCACTGTTTGCAACCCGCATGAAACAAGCACAAATTGAGCGGGTTCTGCCAATTTACAAAGAAGCCGGTTTTTACGCGCTCGAAGTTTGGGGAGGAGCTGTACCCGACTCTATCATGCGTTACCTGAATGAAGATCCATGGGAGAGGTTGGAAAAAATTAAAGCTGAAATTGGAAACATCTCGCATCTAACTGCTTTATCTCGTGGACGTAATCTGTTCGGATACAATCCATATCCGGAAGAAGTAATTGAAGGTTTTAACCGAAACGCGGTTCAGTCTGGAATTTCAATCATGCGTATTTTTGATGCACTGAATGACACCAGCAATATAAAATCAACCATTAAGTATGTCAAGGAAAATGGAGGATTAGCTGATTGTGTAACTTGCTATACGGTTGATCCTAAATTTACCCGAAAAGAAAGACTGAAAGCACGCTTGAAAGGTAAACCGTTACCAAAAGAAATTTTTACGATCGACTATTTTGTAAACATGGCCAAAGAGCTTGAAGGCATGGGCGCTGATATGATTACGCTAAAAGATATGGCTGGATTAATACCACCGCTCAAAGCCGGAAAAATCATTAAAGCATTTAAAGAGAATGTGAAGATTCCAATAGATTTCCATACGCATTGTACCCCGGGCTTTGGATTGGCTTCAGCTTTAACAGCAATCATGAACGGAGTGGATATTCTGGATACTGCCATTATGAACTTTGCAGGAGGACCAGCAGCGCCATCCTTTGAACTGGTTCAGATTCTTTGTACCAAAATGGGAATCGAAACGGGTGTGAACCTTGATGCTGTTGTCCGGATTAATAAAATTCTGAAAGAAATTCGTCTGGAAATGGCTGATGTTGACAGCTACAAAGTATATCCGATTGATTTTGACATCACGAAAGACACTTTACCCGCTCATATCGACAAATATTTCGATGATGCGATTGAATATGCCAATGCCGGTAATGAAGCAGGTTTAATGGATGTATGCGGAAAAATTGAAAAATACTTCAATTTCCCTGACCCTGATGAAAAAGTGAAATTTGCAGAAGTGCCTGGTGGCATGTACACCAATATGTTAGCTCAGTTAAAACAGTTAAAACAGGAGGATTTGTTACCTCGTGTGCTTGAAGTAATTCCTACAGTACGTTTAGCAGCAGGATGTCCACCATTGGTAACTCCAACCAGCCAAATTGTTGGTGCACAAGCAGTAAACTGTGTAATCGACGAAAAACACGGAAATCCATTTTATACCAACAATTCCATTCAATTTGTAAACCTGGTTAAAGGATCTTATGGGAAAACACCTATTCCTGTTGACCCTGATTTTCGTGAAATAATTGCCGGCACACGCAAAGAGATTCCATATAATACAGCCAGCTACGAAAAACAAGCCAATCCTTCATTTCCTCAATATGGAGATGATGTAAAACTTGCTTCAAATGAAAAAGAAGAATTACTACTCGAATTGTTCCCAATGGTTGCAAACAAATTCCTCTACGACAAAATTGAGCGCATCTATGGAACTAAGAAAAAAGAAACTGAATTGCAGAAACTTCGTGCTTATGAGGCTGAACGCCAAAAATATCTGAATCTTTCATCTGAAGAAAAGCAGGCCAGACTGGTTGACGGACTTTATCATTGGAACTAAAAAATATTTCAATATAATGAAAGAAGGTGTTCCGTTCTGCGAGACACCTTCTTCATTTTATAACAAATAGCTTATTTTTTACTCTTTCCGTATTTAACAATCAGATAAACAACAAAAATAAGGCCGGCTACCAAAAAGGTATAAGATAGTTCATTCATGTACTTCATAAGCAAATCTTGCTGAGAATAAAGATAATAGCTTAACACCGCCAGAATAATATGCCATATACCTGAGCCCAATGCAGTGTAAAGTACGAACTTCCCAACATTCATTTTTGCAAGGCCGGCTGGGATTGAAATCAAGTGGCGTATTCCGGGAATTAACCGACCAATAAATGTTGAACTTCGTCCGTGACGTATAAAATAAGCTTCCGCATTTTCAACTTTACTCCGATTCAATAAAAACAGCTTTCCAACTTTCGACTCAGCCAAACTGTAAACAATTACACGGCCCAACCACCTTGCCAACAAATAGTTAAACATTGCTCCTATTATCGCTCCCAGAGTAGCAAAAAGCACCACCAGATACATGTTTAGTTCACCATATTTTAGAGCAGCCCAAATCGCGGGAGGTATTACTATTTCAGAAGGAAGTGGAACAAACGAACTTTCAATGGCCATCAATAATGTAATGGTAAAGTAATTCATATTGCTCATGTACCAGTCGGCAAGTGATTGAAAAAATTCCAGCATGTAAATTGTTTTTATGTATTTGTCAAAGATAATCCTTGAATTTAGAATAAAAAATCAACATGATCCTTATTGTCCTAGTTTCGTCAGGTTTTTTATTGACTACAAAATCCGTTATTTTGCACCACTTTTACTTCGAAGTGGGAATCCCTTTTCGAATTTCATTATAGCATAAACTTTTCGCCTGTAAAAAGGTTTATATCAACAAAAAGCTAAAAATTATGGCAGACAGATTATCAGACCCAATAGGACGATTGATGGGTCTTCGTTATAAATCACATCCCTGGCACGGGGTTTTCATCGGTAAAGATGCTCCTGAAAATGTTACCGCTTTCATCGAAGTTGTACCCACAGATACCGTCAAATATGAAATTGACAAGGAAAGTGGATTTCTCAAGATAGACAGGCCTCAGAAGTATTCGAATGTGGTACCAGCCCTTTATGGGTTTATTCCTCAAACATTTTGCGGCGAACAGGTTGGAAAATATTGTATGGAAAAAAACGGCAAAACCGGAATCAAAGGTGACGGCGATCCGATTGATATTTGTGTGTTGACTGAAAAAACAATTGCACACGGCGATATTCTTGTTGATGCCCGGCCAATTGGAGGATTTCGAATGATTGACGGGAATGAGGCAGACGATAAAATCATTGCCGTCTTGACCAATGATGTGGTTTACAGCGAGTACAAAGACTTGTCAGATCTTCCGGATATTGTGGTTGAGCGGTTGAAACATTATTTTCTGACTTATAAGGATATGCCCGGAAAAGTTAGCCGTACTGAAATAACCCACATTTATGGTGTTGAAGAAGCTCATGAAGTAATAAACTGTTCTATAAGTGATTACCAGAAGCGCTTCGACAATCTTGGAAAACTTCTTTATTAGTTCTATTTCCGTTTTAGATCCAGATAGGAATAGTTAAACCCGTTCTTTTCGTCGTAATGGTCTTCACGCCCAAATTCGTCCCATTGCGAATAATCTATTTCCGGAAAATAAATATCAGCATCAAAGTCCTGATGGACAAGGGTTAGGTATAACTTTCCAGCTAATGGGAAAAATTGCCGGTAGATCATGCCGCCACCGATGATAAACGATTCTGATTCATTTTTCACGGCATCCGCAGCTTCTTCGATAGAAAAAACCATTTCGCACCGCTCAAATTTTTCCTCCGGATTATCAGTAATTACAATATTTCTCCTGTTCGGAAGTGCTCCTTTGGGGAGTGAAAGCAAAGTATTTCGCCCCATAATGACCGGATGACCAGTTGTAATTTGCTTGAACCGTTTCAAGTCGTTGGGCAGGTGAAATAAAAGTTCGTTGTTTTTACCAATTGCAAAATTTTGAGCAATGGCTACAATGATGGAGATGTTTTCGTGTATCATATCTGTTTAAATAATCAGAGCCTCATTTGACAGAGGCTCTGGTTTTTGGTTGTTGCAAACCTAATTTTATTTTCCAAACTTTTCAATTCCTGAAATCAATTTCAGGTTTTTTATTAGCATGACCTACCTTTTCCTTTGTTCTTCTGACATAATTTTCCAAGTCACTTTCCCTTTTAACGGATCGTTTGCCAATGCAAAACTGCCACCACTTTTTATCAATGTTAGCGGATACAACTGATTATTTTCAGGAAGACAAACCATTCCGGTTAGGGTTGATGAATTAGATGAGTAAGTAATTAACTCAATTTTACTCCAATCCATGTCTTTTGTCGATTGTGCCAGACCAATATGAGGAATCACTGCTCCATCGCGAACCAAAATGATTGCCGGTATTTTTCCTGATTCGATATTATTCCAACCTCCACTGTAAACCTTATTTGTCTGATAGTCAATCCATTTTCCAGCTGGAAGATAAACATTGCGACCAGTTATCCCAGCCTCGAACAAAGGGGCTACCAGCATATCTGATCCAAACAAGTATTCATCGTCAACCAACCACGAACCGGCATCATTTGGATACTCAACAAACAAAGCACGAACCATTGGCAAACCATGTTCGCTGGCGTATTTTGATTGTGCGTAAATGTATGGCATCAGCCTGTATTTCATTTCATCAGCCAAACGAAAAGCATCGTTAAAACTTTCATTGTATAACCAAGGTTCTTTTGGTGGCGCTCCGTGTGTGCGACTGTGCGAAGTCAACATTCCAAATGGCAGCCAACGACGGTACAATTCTTCAGGAGTGCGGTTCACAAACCCGCCAATGTCGTGGCTCCAGAATGTAAATCCACTCAAACCAAACGACAGGCCAGCACGTAAGGTTGAGGCCATTGCATTGTCAGTATTGCCAGCGTCACCACCCCAATGAAGCGGATAGCGTTGACTTCCGGCCCAGGCACTACGCGCCCAGATGATACTTTCGCCAGTCACTTTTTTGGTAATATCGGCCACCGTTTTATTGTAGCGCAACGGATAAAGGTTGTGTTCGTAATACCCTGTGCGGCCAGAAGCATAAATACCATTGTTTGGAGCGGCTTCGCCAAAGTCAACCTTAATGGCACCAACACCCAATTTCAGCAGTCCTGCAATTTTATTCTGATACCATTCAACCGTTGCCGGGTTCGAAAAGTCCAGCACGGCATCTTCATAAGTCAGGTTTCCTTTACCATTTTTCACATACAACCCTTTGTCAATAATTTCCTGAAAAAGAGGGTTCTTTGGTACAAAGTAAGGCAACTGCCACAAACAAGTATGCAATCCCATCGCTTTCAGGTCAGTAATCATTTTTGCCGGATCGTCGAACCGTGATTTGGAGAATTGGTAGTCGCAGCGCCAATCAGTTTCGAACCAGCCTGTATCGAAGTGAATTACATCAGAAGGAATACGGTTTTTGCGCAAGTCGGCAGCTACTTTGCGGCCATCAGCTTCAGAAAAATATGTGATTCGGCTCATCCACAAGCCAAACGTCCAGAGTGGAGGCATTTCTGCTTTTCCGGTCAGGTTGGTGTAAGCATCCAGAATATCTTTTGGCTCGCCCAAGAAAACAAATAAATCAAGCGCTTCGTCACCAATCATCAGGTTGGTCACCGAATTGAAATATCTCCCAAAATCGCAGGTAATAGGCGACGAAGTGTGCATAAACATTCCGTAACCACGACTGCTCATGAAAAATGGGATCGGCTTATAGATCGTTTCATTTTGAACACCATTGGCATCGTCGGTCCATAAAACCACTTTTTGTCCACGTTTATCCAATCCCTTAAATGTTTCACCGCAACCAAAAATCTTTTCCCCGGGCGACAGACTGAACGCTGCATCCACACTACGAGAATAATCTGAAGAACGTCGCACAAACGAGAATGGCACAAACGGAGTGAAAGTTTCATTGTTATCAATTTGGTGAACCGACTTGGTCAGTAGTTTTCCGCTGGCATCGTAAAACTCTACCCGCCATGGAGTTGTCCTGAGGATAACAGAACCGTATTGACTTGTATATTTGTGACCACCGTCAATTTTGGTGTATTTCCACGAATTGTCTTTTGGTGCGATCCCATTAACCAACATCAACGAAGCCTGATCGGGTTGTGTTTCGGTACCGGTTTTCATGCGCAGGCGCACTGTTCGTGGGGAAACAAATTCGAGCGAAAAAGGCATGTGAGGATTTGCTTCGTATTCGGCAACCGGGAATTCATTACCACCAATCGGTTTCAAAAAAGCCAGCATGTTATTAAAAGCCTGTCGGGTCTGGTAAACATTCCGCATCCATTTCACAATTCCTTTTCCTGTTGCCGGATCAAATGCAGTAAGGCTGTCGGCCAGAAAATAGGTGTTCGAGAAATTCCTGAAATCTTCGCTGATATCAATTGGTTCATTCAGAAGTGCCTGATTAGGAGCACCTGAAGACATTGGTATTTGTGCTGCGGCTTTGTTAATTCCACAGAAACTTGTTGCTGCTATCATTATCAGCAACAGCATGTTTTGGTTAAGTTTGTTTGTTGGGGTCATAATGTAGTTGGTTTTCAGTTTATTATAGATAAAAAATATTTCAGCAAAGGAAATTGAACTCAGGATACAAATGACTGATTATACCGCCACTTTCCCAGCAATATGCGGATGCGACTGATAACCTGTCAGTTCAAAATCTTCGAATTTAAAATCAAAAATACTTTTCACTTCCGGATTGATTTTCATCTGTGGAAGTGGAAATGATTCACGGGTTAGTTGCAGCTTAACCTGATCCATGTGATTCAGATAAATATGGGCATCTCCAAGCGTGTGGATAAAATCACCAGGCTGCAAATCACAAACCTGCGCCATCATCATTGTTAGAAGTGCATACGATGCGATATTGAAGGGCACCCCGAGGAAAATATCGGCACTACGCTGATAAAGCTGGCACGAAAGTTTGCCGTTGGCAACATAAAACTGCACCAGAATATGGCACGGCGGTAGCTTCATTTGATCAATCTGTCCAACATTCCATGCACTTACCATGTGGCGGCGCGAATCAGGATTATTCCTCAAACTGTTTACGACTTGAGTAATCTGGTCAATGTGGCGACCATCAGGTGTTGGCCAAGATCTCCACTGGTAACCGTAAACCGGACCAAGTTCACCGTTTTCGTCTGCCCATTCATTCCAGATTCTGACACCGTTTTCCTGAAGGTATCTGACATTGGTGTCGCCAGTCAGAAACCATAGCAATTCGTGAATGATCGACTTCAAGTGCAATTTCTTCGTTGTCAGTACTGGAAATCCTTCAGAGAGATCGTATCTTGACTGATGCCCGAAAACACTGATGGTTCCCGTTCCGGTACGGTCACTTTTTTCAACGCCGTTATTAATTACATGATTCAGTAAATCAAGATATTGTTTCATTATTCACACTTTTAAAACAATTTTTGTGCTATCCGGTCACAGCGGCAGATTCAGCCTGCAAAACAGTAGTTTTTGCTTTGTGGTTGTATTTGAAAACAAACGGGAAGATCAAGCCAAGAATCAACGCGTAACCAGCAAAAACAAACCATATATACGGCCAGTTTTTTACGCCATCAACGGTGAAATAATCAACTACGTATCCGCTTGACACGCCTCCAATAAATGCTCCAAGGCCATTTGTCATGATCATGAAAAGCCCCTGTGCACTTGCCCTTATACGCGGTTCAGCTTCTGTTTCAACAAATAACGATCCTGAAATATTGAAGAAATCGAATGCCATTCCGTAAATAATCATCGATAAAACCAAAAGAAACAAACGACTATCAGGATTTCCAATTCCGAAAAGAGCAAAACGGAATACCCATGCAATAATGCTGATCATCATTACCTTCTTGATACCAAACTTATTTAAAAAGAATGGAATGGTCAGAATAAACAATGTTTCAGATATTTGTGAGACCGACATCAGCAACCCGGGATGCAATACAGCAAACGAATCGGGATAAAGAGCTTTAAAATCGTGAATGAACGGCTCTCCGAATGTGTTGGTAATTTGAAGTGCCGCACCAATAAAAACAGCAAAAATGAAGAATACTGCCATTTTACTATTTTTGAAAAGCACAAAGGCATCGAGGCCCAAGGCTGAAAGCAGTGAACCATCTTTTGTCGTGTTGGCAGGTGGACAGGCGGGCATTGTAAAAGCATAGATACCTAAACCCAATGCTGAAAGTGAACTGATATATAATTGCAACGGACTAACCGACCATCCGTTCAGATCGACTACCCACATGGCAACAATAAAACCTACAGTTCCCCATACCCTGACAGGTGGAAAGTCTTTGACAATATTAAATCCTTTAGATGACAAGATTCCGTAGGCAACCGTATTGTTCAGAGCAATGGTGGGCATGTAAACCATTGCATTCAGAAGCATCACATAATACATAACCGCAGGATCTTTGATCGTTGATGCCCAGAAAAGCAGTAGCGCACCGATAATATGACAAAGTCCAAACAAACGTTCAGCATTTATCCACCGATCGGCAACAATTCCCAACAATCCAGGCATAAACAATGAAGCAAGTCCCATGGTAGAATATATACTTCCTACTTGTCCGCCAGTAAATTTGAGGGTAACAATCATGTATCCCCCAAGAGAAATCAGCCATGTTCCCCAGACAAAAAACTGAAGAAAATTCATTATGATCAAACGATTCTTTATCCCCATCATGTAAGTCTTTGATTATTCTTTTTTGCGGCGGTTTATTTCATCACGAATAGATGATGCCTTTTCGTAATCTTCATCTTTGATTGCATTGGTGAGCATTTCAGATAGCTCAGCTGAAGTATATTTTCCGTATTCAAATTTCCCTTTCGTTGGTTCATCACTCAATGGCTGATGCCATTCTTCCGTAGTATGTTCATTTTCAAACTCAATAACTATTCCGGCACGCTCAAGAATATCTTCGGTGGTGAAAATCGGGCATTCAAAACGAAGTGCGAGTGCAACAGCATCCGAGGTGCGTGAGTCAATAATTACTTGTTTGCCATCTTTTATACAGACCAATTCAGAATAAAAAATGCCTTCTTCAAGTTTATAAATTACGATTTCCGAAATCGATATATCAAAAGCCGATGCCATTTGTTTAAAAAGATCGTGAGTAAGTGGCCGTGGAGGTTTTAAACCTTCGAGTTGGATGGCTATTGATTGTGCTTCAATGGGGCCTATTATTATAGGTATTCTGCGATCACCGTTTTCTTCGGCCAGCACCAATGCGTAAGCGCCAGATTGTGATTGACTGACTGACAGTCCTAATATATTGAGTTTTATTTTCAGCATTTATTTAAAATAGAATCACTGCGGGTAACAAATATAAGAATAGTTTTGCATTCTGGTTGTTTTTTTTGTCTTTTGACTTTTTGTTGTCTGGTTGCTTTGTTTAGAAGAATTTGAATTGAAAAATGTTCATCGATCTGAAATATTTCTGAAAAAGTAATGTAAACCTTTGGTGGTCACTTAAATTTATCTACTTTTGCAATCCGAAAGTTTTCGAGCAGGCTCTATAAGCGGTAATTCAATTGATTCCCGCCTGCCGAAAGAAATATTAAAGAAAATCGAAATGTACGCAATTGTAGAGATTGCCGGTCAGCAAATGAAAGCTGAAAAAGGCCGGAAAATTTATGTTCACCGCCTTGAAAATGCTGAAGGCGAAACTGTAGTTTTTGACAAAGTTCTTTTGGTTGATAACGATGGTGCAGTGAAAGTTGGAACTCCGGTTGTAGAAGGTGCCAGTGTATCGGTAACTGTTCTGGAACACGTTAAAGGAGATAAGGTATTGGTCTTCAAAAAGAAAAGAAGAAAAAGCTACCAGAAAATGAATGGTCACCGTCAATACCTGACCAAAATTCAAATTGAAGAAGTAATAGGATAACATTAAAAAAAATTTACCATGGCTCATAAGAAAGGTGCGGGTAGTTCAAGAAACGGCCGCGAATCGGAAAGCAAAAGACTTGGCGTTAAAATTTACGGAGGTCAAGCTGCAACAGCTGGTAACATTATTGTTCGCCAGAGAGGTACTTCACACCACCCGGGATTAAATGTTGGTATGGGAAAAGACCATACTTTGTTTGCTTTGGTGACAGGAACAGTTGTTTTCAAGAAAAGAAGAGACAACAGATCGTGGGTTACAATTGAGCCTGTAGTGGCTGCAACTGAAATCTAGTACGATTAAAAATATTCGATGAATAATCTCCTGCTTTTCCGAAGGCAGGAGATTTTTTGTTTTAAATTTGCCCGTCAATAATAAACACACCCACAATGTTAAATCTAAAGTTCATCCAGGAAAATCCCGAATTGGTAATTACGAAGTTGAAAAAAAAGAATTTTGACGCTTCTGCCATCGTTCAGCAAATTATCGAACTATCAGGAAAGAAAAACGAGATACAGAACAAAGCCGATCAGTGCAAGGCTGAAATGAATAAAATATCCAAAGAAGTTGGTCTCTTAATGCGCGATGGTAAGGCTGAAGAGGCCAATGCTGCTAAAAATCGCACCATCGAACTCAAGGATTCCATTAAACAATTGGATGAAGATTTTGCCCGGATTGATCTGGAAGTTTTTAACATCCAGGTTCTTCTTCCCAATCTTCCCTCCGATTTAGTTCCGGAAGGCCGAACTCCGGAAGATAACTTAGTGGTGAAAAGTCATGGTGAAATTCCTGTTTTGCCTGCTGATAGTGTGCCTCATTGGGAATTAGCCAAGAAATACGATATCATTGATTTCGAACTTGGAGTTAAAATTACTGGCGCTGGATTCCCCGTTTATAAAGGAAAAGGCGCTCGCATCCAACGGGCTTTGATCAGCTTTTTCCTCGACGAAGCCCGTGCTTCTGGGTACCTCGAAATTCAACCACCATTGATGGTGAACGAAGATTCTGGTTTTGGAACCGGCCAGTTGCCCGATAAGGAAGGTCAAATGTACCATGCAACCGAAGATAATTTATACCTGATTCCGACCGCTGAAGTTCCGGTTACCAATTTGTACCGCGATGTGATTGTGGATGCAAAAGATTTACCCATCAAAAATACCGCGTACAGTGCTTGTTTTCGTCGCGAAGCCGGTTCGTATGGCAAAGATGTTCGTGGATTGAACCGCTTGCACCAGTTCGACAAAGTAGAAATTGTGCAGATTGCGCATCCTGATAATTCATACCAATTGCTTGATGAGATGGTCGCTCACGTGGCCGGTTTGGTTGAAAAACTGGAATTACCTTACCGCATTTTGCGTTTATGTGGTGGCGACATGAGTTTCACCTCGGCGCTGACCTACGATTTTGAAGTATTCTCGGCAGCTCAGGAGAAATGGCTGGAAGTAAGTTCAGTTTCCAATTTTGAATCATTTCAAGCCAACCGTCTGAAATTGCGTTACCGCGATGAATCCACAAAAAAGCCGGTTATTGCTCACACGCTCAACGGAAGTGCACTTGCCTTGCCGCGTATTTTAGCTTCCATTCTCGAAAACAATCAAACACCTGAAGGAATTCGCGTTCCAAAGGTGTTGGTTCCATACTGTGGATTTGAGATGATTGACTAAATCACTTCGTTTTAAAAATATACATTTACAAAGCATCCTGAACTTCCGAGTTTGGGATGCTTTGTTTTTACAGGAAACTTTGATATACCTTTAGGTCAAATTTTTAACCGATGAAACTTTTCACATGCAAACAAATTGGTGAGATCGACCAGTTGACAATGAAGCTGGAACCCACATCGTCCATCGACCTGATGGAAAGAGCCTCATCGCAAGTGGCTGACTGGATCATTAATAATATTGGGAACTCTGGTCCTGTTTGGATTTTTGCCGGTCCGGGGAACAATGGCGGCGATGCTTTGGCTGTCGCCAGAATGTTGGCATGGTGTCAATTCGACTGCACCGTTTTTATTGCTGATTTTGGCAGGGAACTAAAAGGCGATCCAGCAATCAATCTGGAACGACTGAAAGAACAAAACAAAGTTATCCTGAAACAAATAGATTCTAAATTTGCTATTCCCGAAATTCCTTCCAAAATATTCATCATCGACGGATTGTTCGGTTCAGGATTAACCAGACCGTTGAGCGGATTGGCTGCTGAAATAGTGAAAAAGATCAATCAGTCAGGTGCGACGGTTATTTCTATCGATATTCCCAGCGGATTATTCGGCGAAGACAATACACACAACGATTTATCAGCCATTATCAGGGCAACCCATACGCTTACTTTCGAATTTCCGAAAATCAGTTTTTTCTTTCCTGAAATCACCCAATTTGTTGGTAATTGGCAAGTGTTGCCTATTGGGTTATCTTTGGAAGCCATTCGTCAAACCGAAACCAAATATGGCTACCTGACGAAAGAATTCATTTCAGGAAAAATTAAAAAGCGCGACAAATTTTCGCACAAAGGAACTTATGGACATGCCTTGCTGATTGCCGGAAGCTATGGCAAAATGGGAGCAGCAGTTCTAGCGTCAAAAGCTTGTTTGCGTTCAGGAGTTGGATTGCTTACCAGTCATATTCCTCGGTTAGGTTACGAAATCATTCAAAATTCGGTTCCTGAAGCCATGACTTCCATCGATCAGTCAGATCGTATTTATACAGAATTTCCTGATCTCAGCCCATTTTCAGCAGTTGGAATTGGTCCCGGTCTTGATCAAATGTCAGAATCACGTGATGCACTCAAGAAATTGCTTCAGGAAAAACCATCCAGAATGATACTTGATGCCGATGCACTCAATATCCTTTCAGAAAACAAGAATTTATTGGAACTCCTTCCTGAAAATAGCGTTCTCACTCCACATCCCAAAGAATTTGAACGACTGGCAGGTCCATCTTCCAATTCGTTTGAACGGTTACAACTTCAACTTCAGTTTTCAACAAAATACAAAGTTATCGTGGTTTGCAAAGGAGTGCACACCTGTATCACATTTCCAAGTGGAAAAGTATATTTCAACAGCACCGGAAACCCGGGAATGGCCACTGGTGGAAGTGGCGATGTGCTGACCGGAATCATTCTCGGGTTAATGGCTCAAAATTATTCTCCGGAAGATTCTGCTGTCATTGGAGTTTATTTGCATGGATTGGCTGGCGACCTTGCTGCTACCAAATTTGGCCAGCAAGCGATGATTGCCGGTGACATTATCGAACAGTTAGGAGCAGCTTTTCTTCAGCTTGAATAATATTTTGGCTATTTTTGGGTTTTTATAACCAAAAACAGGATTCAAGCCATAAGCCTGTTCAGAAACCAATTAAATTCTCGAAAATGAAAATTTCAGCATTCTCAATAATCCTCATTTTTTTAAGCATTTCATTACTGGCATCGCCAAAAGATGACAAGAAAAAAGAAGTTCCATCCGGAACTCCGGTTGTAGTTGATGGCATCGTTTATTCGCTTCCTCAAACAGGTATAAGGGTGCATATCAAAGCCACCCGCGAACGATTTGTTTGTGGTCCTTTCAATATGTATGCACAAAAAATGTTGGGTATCGACAATGTTCCATCGGCTGATGCTGACCGCTGGAACTTGGATGATATGCAAATCGAATTGTTCAGCGAACCCGATCCTGATCAGATATACAAAGCTTTGGGACAGGCAGCTCAAATGGTAAGTTTGACTGAATCAGGAATTCTGGCCGGAATTAACACAGCGGTTAAAACAAATGAGCCAACTCTTCAAACCAGTTCGTTCCTGATGAAAAACCTCGATAAACAGGTAAAATTCACAGACTTATCAATCTGGAGTTACTATTCTCCTGCCGATTCGACCAAGAAATTCAAAATGGTTTCCAAAAATCAGGAACAAAAAGCTGCTGAAGCTGCCGAGACCATTTTTAATCTCCGTAACTCACGCTTTGCCTTACTGACAAATGCCAATGACGAACCGCTTCCTGATGGTAAATCGTTTGAAGTGATGACCGAAGAACTGGGTAAAATGGAAGAAAATTATGTGGCCTTGTTTATCGGCAAATCGAATAAGCAAACTTATGAATTCAGTTTTGACTTTGTTCCAGGACAAAAAACGGCAAAAGGTGAGGTTTTCTTCCGGTTCAGCGAAGACCGCGGCATTTTACCAAAGTCAGATCTGTCAGGTCGCCCCATTGTTATTGATGTGATCAAATCCGAAAATCTGGCTGCAAAACAAAACGCATTGAGCACTTCCGAAAATCCCAATGCTGGAAAAAGTGGTTTATACTACCGGATTCCGGGCATGTCTGAAATTCGGATTATGGATGGAGGTACCCAACTAGCCGGATCGCGCGCTGCAATTGCTCAATTCGGTACCATTGCACCAATTCCTGAAGATTTGTTAGACGGAACATATAAACTCGAATTTTATCCAACCACTGGAGCAGTAAAAAGCATCATTGAAAATCCCGCAAAAAGCATTACAGAGAACAAATAAGGACTTACGGCCAAAATTTCAGCCACTTAGACTCCTGAATAATTAAAAAATCAGATATCACCCTCCCCGGAAGATAACCTTTCGGGGTTTTTTATCCCTTTTTATATCATTGTTTGACGGAAAGATATTTTCTTAATTTAGGGGTTTCTAAAAAATCACTATTTAAATTTCTATATGAATTCGATAACATCACTTCGAGAATCGAAAACGGCCCGCTGGACGGTGCTCATACTGGTATCATTTACCATGATGTGTATGTATTACCTGACTGATGCAATGGCACCGTTACAGGAGAGGTTACAAGGCAGTTTATCATGGTCGGCCTCCGATTATGGGTTTTTCACCAGTGGATATGGCTGGTTCAATGTTTTTCTTTTGATGCTTATTTTCAGTGGAATGATCCTTGACAAAATGGGTGTTCGTTTCACCGGAATACTTGCTATTGGAATCATGCTGATCGGAGCGTTCATTAAATATTGGGCTATTTCAGGTCATGTACAAGGCATGTATGAGTTGACAATTTTTTCGTGGCAAGTGATAGCACCATCAGCCAAATCAGCTGTTGTTGCAGGATTCGGGTTTGCAATTTTCGGAGTGGGATGTGAGATGTTTGGAATTGCGGCCAACAAAGCAGTAGTGCGTTGGTTCCGTGGAAAAGAAATGGCATTGGCCATCGGATTAAACACATCAACTGGACGTATCGGTACTGCATTGGCCATGTTTACTCCAATACCTCTGGTGAAATTGACCGGAGATATTAGCGCCCCAGTTATTCTTTCTCTCTTTTTGTTGGGTTTGGGGTTACTCGTGTTTATTTTATTCACTTTTATGGACCGCAAATTAGATCGCGAAGAAGCTGATGCAGGTGTGCCAAGCGAAGAAGAATTTAAGTTCTCTGATATTCTTGAAATAGGAAGAAACCGTGCATTTTGGTATATAACAATCCTTTGCGTCTTATTTTATTCCGCTGTTTTCCCTTTTATTAAGTATGCTACCAATATGATTGTCCAGAAATTTGGAATTACGGACGAGTTTGCCGGTTACATTCCAGCTTTATTGCCATTAGGTGCACTACTGCTAACACCAGTTTTTGGTAGTTTGTTCGACAAAAAAGGAAAAGGCGCTTCGATCATGATTTTAGGTTCAATCCTTTTGGTTTGTGTTCATTTGTTGTTCTCTATACCTTCATTAAACAGCTTCCCGATAGCCATTGGATTGGTAATTGTATTAGGCATCGCCTTTTCGATGGTACCAGCAGCAATGTGGCCATCAATTGCTAAAATTATTCCTGAAAGCAAACTGGGGACGGCTTATGCTATGACTTTTTGGGTTCAAAACTGGGGATTAATGGGTGTGCCATTGCTGATTGGTGTGGTGTTGGATAAATATTGTATAACTGGGACTATTAATAAACTGGTCGATGGTAAAGAACAAGTTATCACACAATACAATTACATGATTCCAATGTTAATATTTGCATTTTTTGGTTTCCTTGCCATCGGGTTTGCCTTTTTGCTGAAGGCTGAAGATCGAAAAATGGGCTATGGATTGGAAAAACCAAACATTATTGAGTAACGAATAACATATCAGGTCATCGCCAATTGGGACTTGAATGATTAAAATAAAAAACCTGCATTCGACAAAACGGATGCAGGTTTTTTATTGTTCCGTTTCAGGAACAAACTACCTGTATTAATTGTACTTTTAGATACTCAATTTTCCTGTTGAAATTTCATTTTAAAAACAAATATATGAGCAACGAAATCTCAAAACTAAATCCCGTCGAAGTATGGGAAAATTTTCATCAATTGACGCTAATTCCGCGGCCTTCGCATCATGAAGAGCAAGTCCGCAAGTTCATTTTTGAGTATGGTAAAAAGCTTGGATTGGAAACCATTCAGGATGAAACCGGGAATGTGATCATTCGAAAACCAGCGACTTCCGGAATGGAAAAACGCAAAGGGGTGATTCTTCAGGGGCATCTCGACATGGTACCTCAAAAAAACAGTGACAAGGACCACGATTTCACCAAAGATCCAATTGAAACCATCATCGACGGCGAATGGGTCAAAGCCAATGGAACAACTCTAGGTTCCGACAACGGAATCGGGGTTGCAGCGGCTCTGGCAGTTCTCGCATCAAAGGAACTGGCACATGGACCAATCGAAGCATTGTTTACAGCCACGGAGGAAACTGGCATGGATGGAGCAATCGGCCTGAAATCCGGCATTTTGAAAGGTGAAATCCTTATCAACATGGACTCGGAAGACGAAGGCGAATTGTATGTTGGTTGCGCCGGTGGCGAAGATGCCTATGCACAGTTCACATTTACTGAAGTTTCGGTACCAGCCGAATCAATTGGATTTAAATTGAATGTAACCGGATTAAAAGGCGGTCATTCAGGATTGGACATCGCTTTGGGCCGCGGAAATGCCAACAAAATTTTCTTCCGGCTACTGAAAGAAGTCTATAAAACTTGTGGCGTTCGTTTATCATCGATCAGTGGCGGAAATTTGCGCAATGCCATTCCACGCGAAGCTTTCGGTGTAATCACTGTCCCTTATGAAAAAGCAGACAAATTGGTTGGACAGATTGCCGGTCTTACTACCATCATTAAACGCGAACTGTCGGCTACCGAACCGACCCTGAAAATAGAGCTTTCAAAAATCGAAATGCCAGTATCGCTGATTGACGAAAAAACACAAATCAACTTGACACATGCGATTGTGGCCTGTCCAAACGGTGTAATCCGCATGAGCGACAGTATGCCGGGACTGGTGGAAACATCGACCAATCTGGCCATCGTTAAATCAGACAATGAAACAAAAACGATCAACATTTCTTGCCTGATGCGTAGTTCTGTTGATACTTCCAGAGCCGAACTAGGTTCACGGATGGATTCGGTATTTACACTGGCTGGCGCGGATGTAACCCTCAAAGGTGGTTACCCTGGATGGAAACCAAACATGGAATCGCCAATTCTGAAAACCATGCAACAGGTGTATCAAACCAAATTTGGTCGAATTCCTGAAATCAAAGCTATTCATGCCGGATTGGAATGCGGTATTCTTGGAGGAACTTATCCTCATTGGGATATGATTTCATTCGGCCCAACCATCCGTTTCCCTCATTCACCAGACGAAAAAGTAAATATCGAATCGGTTGGCAAATTCTGGGATTTTCTGGTCGAAACATTGAAGAATATTCCGTCAAAATAGTCTCGGCTGATTACATTCCCGATACCAGAATGAAATTTGAAAAGGATCTCATCCATAACGGATGGGGTCCTTTTAGTTTTTAACGCATTTTCATCAACTCCAAAATAACTACAAGCTCCAAAATAATGAAATTTATATTTTTTTAAGTAGCTGTATATCAAACACAAACAAAGCTCAGTGTTGCATTTATAATCAGTGTTTATTTTTTATACACAGTTGCTAACAAATTGATTTTCTGATTCATAAATAAATGTTTAAAAATTACTGTTTATATATTCAACACTCATCCCTAAATTTCTTTTCACACCGCACTGTATATAGCACTGCTATACTGCACATTACATCCATATTTTTTATTTGGCACTGTAATTGATTTGCCCGAAACTGAATTGCAGATATTTTTCGAATCTACGTTCTCCGGTAAATTTCAAGTTCACTTTAAAATCTCAATATCATGAAAAACATTTCAAGCTTATTCATCGGGCTGTCACTTTTATTCTATTGCATGACAGGCTTGTGCAATGGTCCAACTGACAACCCAACAGGAGGCCAACCAAACACCTCTGCTGCAAATACATTGAGTATTATGAGTTCACCAGAGCTGAATAGCCTTACAACGATATGGGCATCAGAATATGGCAGGTTAAATCCTTCTTTGAAAATCACCATAAACAATATCTCTGGTAATCAAATCAATGCGAATAGTCAACTTAGTTTCATCTCCGATGAATTTTCCGAAGCAATTGGTGATGAAACAAATTGGAAGATTATAGTTGGTCGTGACGCGATTGTACCTATTGTCAATGCAAAAAATCCAATGCTGAATGAAATCTATCGCCAGGGAATTTCTGCTGAAGAGTTTACCCAACTTTTTACTGAACCTGAAAAACAGAATTGGAAAAGTATGCTTAGTGGCGGACAAAATGAAGCGATAAAATGCTATATCATTGACAATGAATCCGTAAAATCAAACATTACAAAATTCACGCAAGCCAATTCTAAAGCTATTTCAAATCCCAATTCTATAGCGATCAATTGTATTCCTATAGCAACAGCAACTGAGATTATTTCAGCTATCAATAAAGATATATACGCCATTGGTTTATGCAAACTGACCGATGTACGTGATGCATCGACTAATGATATCATGCAGAATATTAAGCTGCTTCCGATTGATAAAAACGGAAATGGACGAATTGATAATTTCGAAAATATCTACGAAAATATGGATACTTTCACCAGAGGCGTATGGATTGGCAAGTATCCGAAAGCATTGTGCGGAAGCATTTATGCCCTCTCTTCATCTAAACCAACCGATAAAAACACATTGGCTTTCCTGACTTGGGTAACAATAGACGGACAGAAATTTCTGAATCAAAACGGATATAGCATTCTCGTCAGCACCGAAGTGAAATCGAATATTGACGCTTTGGCTAACCCCGAAATTATCCAGGCTCAAAGCAGCAACAAACCATTTATTTCAAGTGCATGGCTGATAATTCTGATTGGATTAGCTGTTATTGGTCTGGTTGTAATAATTGTGTTCAGATACATGAGAAATCAAATGGCTACTGAATCCAGTGAAAATATTGACATCACACCAGTTTTGAATGAGAATTCGGTATTGGCCCCAAAGGGGGTGTATTTTGATAAAACTCACACGTGGGCTTTCATGGAAAAAGATGGAAATGTAAAGATAGGCGTTGATGATTTTCTTCAACATATCACCGGAACTCTCACCCGAATTAACATGAAAGAGTCTGGCGAAACGGTCAGGAAAGGTGAAAAGATTTTAACAATCATGCGTGATGGAAAACAATTAAATATTTACGCTCCCATTTCAGGAATTATTAAGGAACAAAACCAGATTCTTAAATCAGATTCTTCGTTAATAAACTCTTCTCCATTTGCTGAAGGTTGGGTGTATTTGATTGAACCAAAGAATTGGGTTCGGGAAATTCAATTTATGTTCATGAGTGAAAAATACAAAGAATGGCTTGAAGATGAGTTCTCACGGCTGAAGGATTTCTTTTCAGTATCAGTAAAATCGAACGCTACCGTATATGCACACATTATACTTCAGGATGGTGGCGAACTGACTGACAATGTATTGGCTGATCTTGGGCCAGAAGTTTGGGAAGATTTTCAAACCAAATTCATTGACACTTCAAGATAAGATCATCTAATGAATTTTAAATGTAATCAATCTAAAAAACCATAGCTATGAGTATAAATCGAAGAATATTTTTCAAAACCGCAGGTCTTATTGGCGTTTCACTTGCCGTTGGAAAGAGTTTTGGAGCCACCACTCCGGAAAACAAAGAAATAGAATTTCGGGGAATGCTTTATGATTCGACCCGTTGCATAGGCTGCCAGGAATGTGAAAGAGTTTGTGCAAAAGCACATGGACTGCCGGAACCAACCGAAACTGTTGAAGTCGGCAAACTGAGAAAACCCAGTGAAACACAACGAAGTGTGATAAATAGTTTCAAGACTTCAAAAGGTGACCTATTTGTCAAAAATCAATGTATGCATTGCAACGAACCTGCCTGCGCTGCTGCCTGTCTGACAGAAGCTATGAAAAAGACAAAGGAAGGTCCGGTAATCTGGAGGGACAATAAATGTATGGGTTGTCGTTATTGCATGGTTTCGTGTCCATTTGATGTCCCAAAATTTGAATACAATAGCGCAAATCCAAAAATTCAGAAGTGCGACATGTGTTATGACAGGATTATGCAAGGACAAATACCGGCTTGTGCCGAAGCCTGCCCTGGAGAAGCACTGACTTTCGGGACACGCAGGGAACTGATAGCAATTGCACGTAAAAGAATCGCAGAAAATCCCGATCAATATTACAACCAGATTTATGGTGAAAATGTGGCCGGAGGTACCGGATTTTTATACATCGCAGCCGTTCCGTTCAATGAAATTGGGTTAAATACAAAGCTTCAGAATTCTTCGTATCCGGAACTGACAAAAGGATTTCTTTACAGCGTTCCTTCCGTTGATGTCCTTTTACCGCCACTCTTATTGGGAATTTATGCAGCAACTAAAAATAACCACCTTAAAGAAGAAGAAAATGAACAATAGCCAGACATTTCCGATTGCAAAAGACAATGATGGAAAATCCATCCGAAAATTTCTGTTAAGCGAATTGAAACCCAAGGGAAAATGGCTTACACCTTTCAATATTATTTCAATTCCAATCATTCTGATAGGTTTGGGAATGATGGTGTTGCGGTTTTGGAAAGGATTGGGCGCTGTAACAAACCTGACGCAGGAAGTTCCGTGGGGATTGTGGATTGGTTTTGATGTGGTTACTGGCGTTGCCTTCGCCGGAGGAGCTTATGTGGTAACATTTATGGTCTATATCCTCAACATGAGGAAGTATCACTCCATAGTAAGAGTAACCGTACTAAATGGGTTCCTTGCTTATGCATTTTATACCGGCGCACTACTTATTGACCTTGGACGTCCATGGAATGTGGTCAATCCAATAATTGGGAACAATTACGGCACCAGTTCAGTGATGTTTTTAGTTGCATGGCATTTTTTGCTTTACATGCTTGCTGAATTGATCGAGTTCTCGCCAGCCATCGCAGAATGGATTGGATCGCGGCGGGCAAAAAAAATTCTATCGGGAATGACAATTGGTGCGGTAATCTTCGGAATTACCTTATCTACACTTCACCAGTCAGGATTAGGCGCGCTCTTTTTAATGGCAAAAGACAAAATACATCCACTTTGGTACTCTGAATTCATTCCGATTTTGTTTTTGGTATCAAGCATCTTTGCCGGACTTTCAATGGTCATATTCGAGGGATCAATCAGTCACAAAGTGTTTTTCAACCAAATCAGCGAAAAAAATCACAAGGCTCACGATGGGATCATTCATGGGTTATCAAAGGTTTGCGCAGTTACAATGTTCGCCTATTTTGCACTGCAATTCATGGTGTTTATCCATGCCAAGCGTTGGGATTTATTAAACACACCCATGGGATACTGGTTTCTGGTTGAAATGATTGGCTTTGTGTTCATTCCAATGGTATTGTTCTTCCGCAGTTATCGCCGAAGCAACATTCTCATGATAAGAATTGCGGCAATTTTAACAATCATTGGTGTAATTCTGAACAGACTTAATGTTTCTGTGGTCGCTTTCAGATGGGATGCAGCGGTACATTACATTCCGTCAATGATGGAAATTATAGTCACGCTGGCAGTGATTTTTACTGAAATCTGGATTTTCAGATGGATTATCAATCGTATGCCTGTTTTACGTGAATCGCCAGAATGGGCTAAAGATGAAAAATAATTAAATCAGCTGTCACAATCAATACCGTGATGGCATAAAAACTAAATACAATGGAAGGTTTCACTTACAACAACATCTTCGAAACGAAAGGGTTTGAATATTTGGCAATCGTCATTTTCTTTCTCATTCTCATTCCTTTCTGGATATTACTGAACAAAAAAGTCAGTGTGGCAAAGCAGATTCAAAAATCGCTGGGCACGCTTACTGCCAATTCGTTACAGGTACCTCAGGGGCTATTTTACAGCAGATTTCATACCTGGGCCCATCTGGAAAGATCTGGTGTCGCAAAAGTTGGGTTAGATGATTTATTGCTTCATATTACAGGTGAAGTTAAATTTAACCGTCTTAAAACATCAGGTGAGAAAATCAGAAAGGGGGATTTACTAGCCGAAATTGATCACAAAGGCAAACTACTAAAGGTCTTCTCCCCTCTTTCAGGAGAAATTGTGGAAGCAAATTCGGTACTCACCAATAGTCCTGAAATATTGAACGAAGATCCATACGTAAAAGGCTGGATGTACAAAATTAAACCGACAAGCTGGGTTGCTGACACAAATTCATACTTCATAGCTGAGGATGCAACCAAATGGTCGATACAGGAGCTGGACAGGTTCAAAGATTTTTTGGCAACCTCTCTCGGAAAATATTCTCCTGAACCTTCAAACGTCATATTGCAGGATGGTGGAGAAATACGAGATCAGCCACTTTCTGAACTTCCCACTGAAATTTGGCAGGAGTTTCAAAACGATTTTCTAAACAAGAAATCTTTCCCCCGAAATAAAAATTGTTTTATAAATCGTGAATAGTGTCGAAACAACCGGTATATCTCAGAATTGCACTGAATAAAGTCTCAGTTTTGAAGGTGTTAAACAGCAGGAGCGAGGAGTAATTTACCTCGCTTTTGCTGTTTAATACCCACGATGCAATCATTTTCATTATTTCATCCGAAGATAATTTGATTTTTAAGGTCGGATGGAACTCGCATGTAGTTATCTTCATGCAAGTCGGTGTTTTTGTAAAAACATGCTCGTTTCGTAAAACTAAATTGAATTGTTGCTGCTGATTTGAAATTTTGAGACTATTTTAGCAATCAGTTAATGAATTAAGTTTATTGAAATGAAGTGGTTCAAAAAAATACCTGGTAAAAATAGTGTTGGTACTCCGATATTTAACGGGTATGTCAAATTCCGGTCTTCGATCTATGGGCGGGTTGTTTTGATTATCACTATTTCGTCGCTTTTTCTGTTCGTATCATTTGGTGTCATTTTCAGATCGGTGAATGAAGAATACATGAAATCGGTCATCAGTGAGAATGGAAATAACATTGGCTTTCTGGTCGAAAGTGCGCTGTATCGTTCGATGCTCGAAAACGACCGGACTTCGCTGCAAGGCACTCTTGATGTGATCAATACAATGTCGGGGATTGACGATGTAAACATGTACGATAGCAAAAACAATCTGGTTTACACTTCTATTTCGAGCGACACGACCAATCACAGCAACCCCGACTGCAAAATTTGCCATACAAATTTTGACACGATGTTTTCAGCAAAAGAAAAATCGTACCGAATAATTGACGCAAACAGCGAGTGCATTATGAACCCAAATAAAAACAACAGCCGGCATCTTTTAATCAAATCACCCATTTTAAACGATAAATCCTGTTATACAAGTTCATGTCATGCCCACAACCAAAACGAAGAAGTTCTGGGCTCCCTCATCATAAAAATGCCTTTGGAAGGTCTTGATACGGCCTTGAAAAAATCAACGACTGATTATACACTGCTGGCTGCTTTGATGACTCTTTTGATCCTGATATTTCTGATACTTTTCACCAATAAAAAAATAAAAAATCCTTTAAACGCGATCATTAGAGCCAGTGAGGCCGTTGCAAAAGGCGATAAAAGCACAAGGCTCGAAATAAAGCCTCATCAACTTTCTGATATGCGAATGGTTTCGTACGCCTTTAACGAAATGCTTGACAATCTGCAAACTGCAAATAACGAACTGCAAAACTGGTCGCAGCAACTTGAATATAAAGTTCAGAAGAAGTCGGAAGAATTGGGGCAGGCGCAAAACGAACTGATCAACATTGAAAGAATTGCCTCGCTGGGTAAATTATCCTTATCGGTGGCCCACGAGATCAACAATCCATTATCAGGAATTCTGATTTACACGAAATTGATTTCAAAACAATTAAGCAATCAGGATTTAGATCCACTCAAGAAAGAGCCAATGCTTAAACATTTGAAGCTGATTGAAAATGAAACAAAACGCTGCGGAGATATTGTAAAAGGCTTATTGGATTTTTCCAGAAAAGATCAGAATGGGTTCGAGCCAAGGCACATTCACGAAATTCTGCTCGAAACCTTTGAGTTGATGTCGCATCCGATGAAGGTCGCAGACATTAACTTTCTGGCCGATTTTAGCGCCAAAACAGATTTGATCAATTGCAGTCCGAACCAAATCAAGCAGGTTTGTATTGCCATACTTGTTAATGCTTCGGAAGCTGTTTCTGAAAACGGGGAAGTATTGTTCAGAACCCTGAATCCGGACGAAGAGCATATCAGGATTGAAATAACTGATAACGGAGTTGGTATTTCGGAAGATGATATCTCGCATATTTTTGAGCCTTTCTTTTCAACCAAGGAGAAGGAAAGTGGCATCGGGTTGGGTCTGGCCATCGTTCATGGTATCGTTCAAAGCCACAAAGGAAAAACAGACGTGAAATCGGAACTTGGAAAAGGAACAACAATATCAATAACTTTACCTTTGATACGGACTTAAGAAATAGATATTATGGCAAAGAAAATCTCAATATTAATCGTTGACGATGAAGAATCGGTAAGAGATTCATTGTACAACTGGTTTATCGAAGACGGTTATCGCGTTGAATGTGCCGAAAATGCCCGAAAAGCATTGTCAATTCTTGAATCCGACAGTTTTGATATCATTCTGGCTGACATCAAAATGCCCGGCATGGATGGCCTGGAAATGCTAAAACGGATCAAATCGTTAAGAAAAGAATCGATTGTAATTGTGATGACTGCTTTTGCAACGGTTGACACTGCAGTTCAGGCCTTGAAAGACGGTGCCTTCGACTATGTTACAAAACCTTTCGATCCTGACGACCTTTCGCACCTGATAAGAAATGCCTCAAAACAAATTTCGCTGACCGAAGAAAACGAAATCCTGAAAGAAAAAGTTGTTTCGCTTGAAAACGTCGAAGACCTGATTGGCAACAGCGAAGCCATGCAAAACGTGCTCAGGGAAATTGAAACTGTAGCGCAGTCAAATGCTTCAGTAATAATAACAGGCGAAAGCGGAACAGGCAAAGAGTTGGTTGCAAGGGCAATACACGCCAATTCGCCGCGAAAGTTTTTCCCGCTGGTAAGCGTGCATTGCGGCGCATTAACCGAAAGTTTACTGGAAAGCGAACTGTTCGGGCACGAAAAAGGTGCTTTTACCGGAGCAGTGTATAATCGCAAAGGCAGGTTCGAAATGGCCGACAGCGGGACCATTTTCCTTGATGAAATTGCCACCATTTCTCAAAAAATGCAGGTAGAATTGTTGCGGGTACTCGAAAGCAAGAGTTTTGTCCGTGTGGGCGGGAACAAGGAAATCACGTCTGATTTCAGGGTGATTTGTGCCACAAACCGCGATTTAAAAAGCATGGTTGAAAAGGGAATTTTTCGCGAAGATCTTTTTTACAGGCTCAACGTTGTGAACATCAATGTTCCACCATTGCGCGAAAGAATTGAAGATATTCCGCTGCTTGTTGAGTATTTTATTAAAAAGTACTGCACATCAATGAACAGGCCACTCATAACCATTGATCCGTCAGCATTAAAACGGCTGGGGGAATTTTCATTTCCCGGCAATATTCGTGAACTCGAAAATATGATCGAGCGTGCAATTGTGGTTGGAAACGGTAAAAAAATAAGTCTCAAAGACCTTCCATTGAGCAAAAAAATTACCAATACCACTTTTGAAAGCCTTGATGATCTAGAGAAAAACCATATTTCTCAAATTCTCGACAAATACAACTGGAACATTTCTGCTTCGGCCAAAGCCTTGAAAGTTGATCGGGTGACCCTCTATAACAAAATAAAGAAATACGACTTAAAACCTGCGAAATAGCGTCCGTTTTGGCTGAAATAAATCAGCCAGGGGAACTATTGAACTATACCTTGCTCAGGCGAATAAACATGCGTTTTTGGTCTAAACTACAAGTGAATGAACCTCGAAAATATCACGTTAATTTCTTTTGGTTATTTTAAGAATGGACTTCTTGAAATGATCGTCGGGGATGTGGAACGTGAGTTTTCGCTTCCTGTTAGAATCAGGGAAGGTCACCTGGATTTGAGCGAATATTACGACCCGCCCAGAAGACAATATGACGGGAACAGGCTATTAAAGGAAGTCGATTACGGATTTGCTTCTGATACCGACAAAACACTTGGGTTATTCAATGTTGACCTCTTCATTCCGATTCTTACTTACATATTTGGACAGGCATTTTTAAACGGGCGGGCAGGCATCGCGTCCATTTACCGTTTGAACAACGAGCTCTATGGAATAAAGCATGACGAAAAAATCTTTGTCGATCGTATCCGGAAAGAAGTTATTCATGAACTTGGCCATACATTTGGATTGATCCATTGCACCAATTCAAACTGTGTAATGCGGTCGAGTACTTATGTCGAGGACATTGACCAGAAGGGGTACCACCTATGTGGAAAATGCAGAACAGACCTTGAATCCTCTATCATTGCAACCTAAAACCTTTTGAATAGAAAGACAGCAGCAGTCCTGAAGTGAAAATATTCATGGGATTCCCAATAAAAAAGGCGACCATAAGCCGCCTTCCTGTGAATAAATATCTTTTTGGTATTATTTACCGTGGTGAAAGTGTTCGTATTTGCAACCATGGTCTTTTCTGAGGTTCTGCATGATCAACTGGTACAGTACTTTGTTTGAAGTAGCCGATATCTCCATTTTACCATCGGTAAGGGTGGCATTGTCGAGTTTCGCAAGGTCAACCTGAACCATCAACTGATCGAGGTAAATCTGTATGGTGCTCGATAAATCGGTAGCCACGCCTGCAACGATGGTGTCATTTTTTTGTACGGTATTGAACGATATTGGGTCGCTCACCGAGATGACGATTGGCACAACAGTACCAGCGGCATTGGTGTAATTTCCCGAAAGAAAGACCAGCGGCAGGCCATTGGCATCTTCCCTTTCAGATTTCACATTCAGCGAAATTTTATCGTAGGTTCCGGCTGGAAGCACAATAGATCCAATGGTTGAAGTAAGGTCGAACAGATCAATTGTTCTCGGTCCTCTCCATGTGTAAGCAATTGTGAGCGAATCTCTGCCGGTGAGCACACTTTTCATTTGCGCTTCAAAGCTAACCTTCGATACGAGCATTGTGGCTTTATCCCAGACAACCGCTGCTGATGTAACCGATGCCGATTTCATTCCACTTGCCGAAACAGGTAATGAAACGCTCTTATTGAGTGCCTGCATTTTAAAACTGAGTGCTGAAGAAGTTGTTGAACTTGGATTGTCCTGTGAATTTTTATTGCAGGAGGTTAACGAAATGGCAAAGATTACAACCAATGCCATTAAACTGATTTTCTGCTTCATAACTTTTAGTTTTTATTAAGCTGGCTTAAATACGCTGTCCCACATCAAACTTGAAGTATGTATTTTACCAGCTTAACTACTAAACGCCTCGTAACAGATAAATTGCCCAAAAATGAAACCTCCTTTGCAATTAAAAAGCTAAGTCGCTTGCCATGACCTACAATAGCTCAACATAAACTTTTATCTTATGATGCAAACTTTGCCAGAATAACCTATTTTCTATGACCTGAATGAAATATTAAGTTACAAAGCTCATTGATTTGAAACCCGAATAGTTTTTATCTCCCATGGTTTGAAATAGATGTTCTCACCGATGTTTCTCAGAAATTTTCCATCAAGATTGGTTTCGACCATTTTGGCACCTTTCTTTTCAAAATGAAGTGATGAGATGGAGGTTTGATCATTTGATTTAAATAAACGGGCAACAACCAAGTCTTTTTTAGGATATAAAGCTGTCAAAATCACATCATTCGGCACATCCATGGCAAATGTATTAATACTATTGCCCAGCTTGCCATTATTCGGTTTGCTCTCAATGGTCGGAACAGAAAAACTGTATTCAAGTGCCCGCTTGTGTAAATCGGCATTTCGCCAGTTTCCGCTAAACGGAAGAATGGCAAACTCATAACTGTAGGAACCAACTAACATGCGTGTACCCCAAATATAGTACATCGCATAAGTCAATGGAATCGAAAAACTGCTGTCTTTTTCACGAACACTTCCCATATTTCCTTTATTGAAGAAGGCAACTCCCGATTTTCCATCGGCCAGGGCAGTCCAATAATTACCTTCCACATATTTGTTCTTTGTTTCTGCAATAGCAAAAGGCAGATCGCGAATGCCCACAACACAAGTATCAAGCTTCGGGAAAAATTTAAACCGTAGTTTTTCCTCATGGACAAATGGCGAATGGCTATCACGCAGATCATCGCTTAACAATCCGATTTTTTGTCCATTGAAATCAAATTTAACTTTACAATCAATCCGGGGATTGTCTTCATAAAAGGTCATTTCAAATTCGTAAGGGATGCCCGAAATGAAGCCGTATTCAACCATTTTTACCCATGGAGTATTTTCACCCGATTTTTGAACGATCCACTTACCGTTTGATTGACAGTCAACTCCATCAATTTTTCCTTCAAAGAAAGCAGCTCTTTGGTTCCCTTTAGTAATGAATTCTCCTGACTTGATGTCTTTGATAGAGGTGATCCCTCCGTCTTTCGATAGTTTAATTTCGTAAAAAGGTGTAACAGAAGTCAAGCTGCTCTCATCAGTACTTATTGCAGATTTTACAATCTCAATCGGCGAATCTGCCGGTAATATTGAGTAAGACGTGAAACTTAACGGGGCCAGTTCGACTTTAAAGGCAATCCGGGCATCGAGTACGCTCCCGTCTGAAAGTTTATTCGATGTAATGATGTTGACAGGTATTTTCTGATCACCACATTTAGCTACAAAATTCTTAGCTTTTCCCTTGTTCAGCGCTATATCTGCAAAAATCCAACGTGTTTGCTTCCACGATAGCGGGTTGAAAACTATAACCTGTTCGAGGCCCTCGCCAGTCATGTTTTCAGCAAACCAGGCCATCGACTCATCAATGGTTTGTTGCGATTTTTTCAGCGAGATAGGCAATAATCTTCTGGCATCAGGCAATAATCCGCAAATTTGAATATCATGGTGTTGCGCCAGCAGTATGTTTTTCCATGAAATTTCGAGATCTGTTTCATGTGATTGCCCTCCGTTCAGAACTTCCATGGCCGCAAGCCGTTCAGCGATTAACACACTGGTTTCTGCTTTTCTTGAATTATTCCAGATTTCATTTCCGCAATATCCCCAGGGCATTCTTACGGTGAAATCATTTGGTTTGGTGACCATATCAACTTGTGGACTTGAATATTTGCTCAACAAATCATCAAGCAAAACCCATTTGAACTTCGGATTTTTATCGTATTCGCTGACCAATTCTTCTTTTCTTAACCCTGAGTCGTCAGCGCGTGTAGCCAGTAGCGGATTGATATTTTTAAACTTTTCGCGGAAACTTTCCATCGGGTCCTTGCATTCTTTTCCGGGGTAACGCGTTAATATCCAATTATCAACAGTCGTAATTCCGAAGGAGGCACCTTCACCGGTATATGTTGGGATAGTTGCAATTTTAGAACCATCAAGTCCGACCCACCATCCAATCGGAACATTAAAGGTTGGGTTGTAGCCATACATCATATAGTGTGTGCGCATGATGGCCCCGTCGAACCCAAAACCTTTGATAATCTGAGGTATTTGGCTGTGCATGGCATGTTCGCTCATTAAATAAACCGGAGGCCGGTAATTAAAGTACTTTCGTTCAGTTTCAAGCGCATACTGAATTTGCCGGATATTTGATTCATCATTGATAAATTGCGATAATGGCTGTCCGTAAGTGCACGATCCAATGGCAAATCTTCCTTTGTATTTTTGCAGGTAACCTTTTAGCTCATTGAGCAATTCCGGCTCATTATCAGCAAAATAATCATAAATCTGAGCTTCATTGTCAAGTCCGATTTTGAAACTTGGATATTTGTCAAGCCACTCAACTGCATTTTTTAGCCTTTCCCTGAAATGGTCACTTCCCCAAAGGATTAATCCACCGTGATCGTAGGTAAGCATATAGGTGGTATCATCAACTTTAGCTTCTTTTTGCGCCTGCCCCGGAATAGCGTTGCCAACAAAAATAATTAGCAAAAACACGAACAGATAGCAAGATGAATTTTTCATAATAGTAGGCTTTCAGGATTAGTTTGAATCATTGGTTAGGTTTGTATAAATCGGGAACTAAAGTACAGAAAAACTGGTTCAGAAGTTATCCAATACTGCTTATAGAATTCGACAAAATAAATTAATCGAGTAGGAAGTAGGTGATTATTTCACTTACTTCCTACTCGATTAATTTATTTGAGAAAGGTAAAAATAAAACCTGTAAAATGATTGAATAATGATATTAATATTCGTATCTTTACGGCGTATTAATCAAACGAAAATTGGAATTATGAAATATGCCGAGATTGAACGAAAGCTAAAGAAGGCAGGATGCTATTGGATCAAGGACGGCAAAAAGCATCCCATTTGGTACAGCCCGATAACAGGAAAGGAATTTCAAACAAGCCCCCACAAAAACGAAGAAGCCAAATATGGAACACAACAACAGATTAGTAAAGATTCAGGGGTTAAATTCTGACCCCTGATAAAAAAGATAGGAGATAAAATTATGAAAGTAGATGTATTTATTGAAAAAGGATTAGATGGCACGTATGATGTACATTTCGGTGAAGATACCAAAGGTCTTACATTTGGGCTGTTAGGGCAGGGCAATACAGTACATGAAGCCATTGACGATTTTTACAACAGCAGAGATGAGATGAAAGAACTGTATGCTGAAACAGGAAAATCATTTCCTGTCAATCTCGAATTTAATTTCAGGTACGATACAGCATCATTTCTTGCTTACTATTCAAAGGTTTTATCGCTGGCAGGCTTGCAGCGTATCACGGGCGTAAATCAAGGCCAGTTGAGCCATTACGTTACCGGACACAGGAAACCAAGCCCTAAAACGGTCGAGAAAATTGAAAAATCGCTTCATGCCTTTGCAAAAGAAATAAGTCAGGTTCATTTCGTTTGATTAATACACTTATGAATGCCTGACGAAATATTATCTGAAAATGATCACTTGAGTCCGTTACCTGAACAGGATAATGAGATAGTATTTGAGCAATTAGAATAAAGTCGGTTTGCGGCTTGTTTTTAGATAAAAAAGGAATAAAAAAAACAGAAGTTGTGCAAATGTTGTGCAAGTAGCAAAAACAAAAATCGTAACTGATTGAATATCAATTACGGTTTAATTTTAATCGTGGGCGATGACGGATTCGAACCGCCGACCCTCCCGGATTAACCGGGATGCTCTGAACCAGCTGAGCTAATCAGCCCAACAAGCTTTGACCTGTCTTTCCAGCTTTTTAATTGAAATTCACGTTTAATCGCATCGTGTTTTGATTCAAAAACTTCAAAATATTTCAAAACCCAGGGTTTTCCTGTTGAAGTAAATCCTTTATTCGAAGTATTATGTCTTTGAAGTCGCCCCTGAAGACTGGAGGTGGAGCCGATGTAATATTTATCAAGTTTTTCGGAATATAATATGTAGCTGTAAAACATCCTTAAAACATAAAAAGTCATCCAAATGATTGAATGACTTTATTTAAGTGGGCGATGACGGATTCGAACCGCCGACCCTCCCGGATTAACCGGGATGCTCTGATCCAGCTGAGTTAATCAGCCCAACAAGGTTTGACCTGTCTTTCCAGCTTTTTAATTGAAATTCACGTTTAATCGCATCGTGTTTTGATTCAAAAACTTCAAAATATTTCAATACCCAAGGTTTTCCTGTTGAAGTAAATCCTTTATTCGAAGTATTATGTCTTTGAAGTCGCCCCTGAAGACTGGAGGTGGAACCGATGTAATATTTATCAAGTTTTTCGGAATATAATATATAACTGTAAAACATCCTTAAAACATAAAAAGTCATCCAAATGATTGAATGACTTTATTTAAGTGGGCGATGACGGATTCGAACCGCCGACCCTCTGGGTGTAAACCAGATGCTCTGAACCAGCTGAGCTAATCGCCCTTATTTTTTATTAACAAAAAGTCTTTTGAGAACCCCTGACCCTCCCGGTTAACCGGGATGCTCTGAACCAGCTGAGCTAATCGCCCTTTTTGTTTTTGTGAACGCACTTTATTTTTTAAAGCGTTGCAAAGATAGACCCATTTTTGAAATGTGCAAACAAAATATTTAAAAAATCTCACAAAATTTCAGCCACTACAAAGGTGCTTCCACCCACAAAAACCAAATCGTTTTCACCAGCATTTGCAAGGGCTGCGGAAAGTGCCTGACGAACAAACGGATAACAATTTCCTTTCAAACCGAACTTGTCGGCTTTTGCTGCAAGTTCTTCTGGTTGGGTTGCTCTGGGAATTGACGCTTTTGTAAAATAATATTGCGCATTGGTCGGAAGTAGCGATAAAACTTCATTCTGATCCTTGTCATTTACCATACCAATCACAATATGTAGCTTTTCCCATTCTGTTTGGTTGATTTGTTTGACCACCAGTTTGATGCCAGCCGGATTGTGCCCTGTATCGCAAATCGTCAACGGGTTACAGCCAATAATTTGCCAGCGGCCCATCAATCCTGTGTTCCGGATAGTATTGGCTAATCCCCGCCTGACAATACTTTCCTGAAGATTCCAACCTTTTTCATTCAATACATCAATGGTTTTTAATACTGTTGGTACATTGAACCGCTGATAAATGCCCAATAAGTCAACACGCAAATCAGGATAAACGACTTCGTCATTACTACGGATGTTCAGGCTTTGTTTTCCATCCAAGGTCAGCATTCCGTAACCGGCATCGTAAAATTGGTCAGCAAAAACGATTGCAGATCCGACTTTGTCAGCCATTTTTTCAAAAACAGAATCTGTTTCAGGCGACGATTCCCCAATTACCACCGGAATATTTTTCTTGATGATTCCGCCTTTCTCTGCGGCAATTTTGGCAAGTGTATTACCCAGCAAAGCTGTATGATCGAAGCTGATATTGGTAATGACCGAAACTTCAGGAGTAATAATGTTTGTAGAATCGAGCCGACCACCCAGTCCTACTTCAATTACAGCAATGTCAACCTGCATTGTCCTGAAATAATCAAAAGCCATCGAAACGGTCAGTTCAAAAAACGAAGGCTCCATTTTTTCTGCCTCATTTTTTGCCAGAAACGATTCAGTGAACTGTACCACCGCTTCTTCATTAATCATTTCCCCATTTACGCGAATACGTTCCCTGAAATCTTTCAAATGCGGTGAGGTATAAAGCCCGGTTTTATATCCGGCTTCCTGCAAAACTGAGGCAAGTATATGCGAAACTGAACCTTTCCCATTTGTTCCGGCAATATGTACACTTTTGAAACTATGGTGCGGATAATCAAACATTTCATCCAACCGGATTGTATTGTCAAGATTGTCTTTGTATGCTGCAGCGCCAGTGCGTTGAAACATTGGCAATTGACTGTATAAATAATCGAGCACTTCCTGATAGGTCTTCATCCCTTCAAATCTTATTAACAGGTTACTTCGGCAAAGTTGAGAATTAAAGGACTATCAATCGTCTATTGCACCTGTTTTTTTCTATTTTTATCGAAACCTTAAAGCAAAATGGGATGGCTGCTAAAAAACAAACCAAGATTTTCGTGCTCGACACCAACGTGATTTTGCACGACCACACCTGCATTTATCAATTTCAGGATAACGACATTGTGATTCCGATTACTGTTTTGGAAGAACTCGACAAATTCAAACGTGGAAACGATCCAATTAACTTTCAGGCACGCGAATTTGTGCGTGAATTGGATGAAATAGTAGGAGACAAACTTTTTAACGGTGGTATTAAACTTGGGGCCGACAAAGGTAAATTGATCATCGAAACGGGTAAGCCTTTTTCTGAAGAAATCAGGCAATCTTTCCGCGAGGATATTCCGGATCATCGTATTTTGGCCATAACCATGCACGTCGCCCAGAAATTCCCGACACGGCCTTGCGTCTTGGTTACCAAGGACATCAATCTGCGAATGAAAGCCAAATCGTTGAAAATTCAGGCGGAAGACTATTACAACGACAAGGTAAAAGACATTCAGATATTGAACAAAAGTGTTACCGAACTGGAAAATTTTGACGATGTTCTGATTGAAAAATTGTACAGTGAGAATTCCATTCCTGTCGAATTAATGGGCCTGGAGAAAGCTCCTTGTATCAACGAGTATTTTATCATGAAATCGGTTAAGGCCAGCGTTCTGGGACGATACGATGGTGGATTAAAGAAAATGGTCAGGGTCGAAAAAAAGACCGCTTACGGAATTAAACCCCGGAATGCAGAACAGACTTTCAGTCTCGATGCCCTATTTAATCCTGAAATTAAATTGGTTGCCCTTACTGGAAAAGCTGGAACTGGGAAAACCCTGTTGGCATTGGCCGCAGCCCTCGAACAGCACAAAAACTTCGGACAGATTTTGCTTGCCCGCCCAATTGTGGCACTGAGCAACCGCGATTTGGGCTTTCTTCCGGGAGATGCGCAGGAAAAAATCAGTCCATATATGCAGCCACTTTTCGACAATCTTTCGGTAATCAAACACAGCTACAATGCCCGAAGCATGGAATACCAGAAAATTGAAGAGTTGTTAAAGGAAGAAAAGCTGATTATCACACCGTTGGCATATATCCGGGGACGAAGTTTGTCGAATTCGTATTTCATTATCGACGAAGCACAGAATCTCACTCCGCACGAAATAAAAACCATCATTACACGGGCTGGTGAAGGAACCAAACTGGTATTCACAGGCGACCTACAGCAAATCGACTCACCTTACCTCGACATGAAATCGAATGGCTTGGCATACATGACGGAAAAGATGAGAAACCACGAAATTTTCGCGCATGTGAACCTAATCAAAGGAGAACGTAGCTATCTGGCCGAACTGGCAAGCGATTTATTGTAGATTCTTTACCACAGATTCCTCAGATTCCCACAGATTATTTAAAATGTTTTTCTTCAATCTGTGTTTATCTGAGGAATCTGTGGTGATTAATTATTGCGTCGTAATGGCGAGTTTTTTTGTAATGCTGTAAGCTGCCAGCCAACAATAACCGATTGCATCAGAATAGCAGCTGTGATGCAAAAACGGTAAGCCAGGAATAGCCTAAAATTCCGGATACGCATTACTGCGAAAGCTTCGTTGGTAAAGAATTTCTTCATTTCTATATTTTCTGGGGAACTAATTTTAATTGAAGCGGCAAAATTAGCAAACCGCAAATACCATAAACAAAACCATCGGAAAACACAATCGAAATTGTCGGAAACTTTAACATTCAATTTGCCATCTCAACAGCAAATCAACGATGGCTGCCAGATAATTTTTGTACTTTTGCAGCCCATTAAGTTTATGAACAAAAGGATTTTAATGCAGTATTCAGGCAAAAAAGCAGCATTTTATACGCTGGGATGTAAACTCAACTTTTCGGAGACATCAAGCATTGCAAGGCGTTTCGAAGAAGTTGGATTTGAGAGGATTGAATTTTCAGGAAATGCTGATGTGGTGGTTATTAACTCGTGCTCGGTAACTGCCGAAGGCGACAAAAAAACACGAAATATCATACGTCAGGCAATACGCCGTAATCCTGATTCGATGATTGTGGTGACTGGTTGTTATGCCCAATTGCAGCCCGAAGTTATTCAGAAGATTGTAGGCGTTGACCTAATAGTTGGTTCGTCCGAAAAACTCAGTATCACCGATTATTTGGGTGACCTGATCAAGAAAGAACAGACTGAAATTCATATTCAGCAGTCCAGGCAAATCAAAAATTATTTTCATGCCTTTTCTTTTGGCGACCGTACCCGCAGTTTTCTGAAGGTTCAGGATGGATGCGATTATTATTGCACCTATTGCACAATCCCTTTTGCACGTGGCCGGAGCCGCAACGATAGTATTAGCAACACGGTTGCCGAAGCTCGCGAAATCGTTGCAAAAGGCACACTCGAAATTATCCTGACTGGTGTAAATATTGGCGATTTCGGGAAATCGACTGGTGAAGAATTCATTGATTTACTGAAAGAATTAGACAAGATCGAAAACCTTCACCGTATCCGCATTTCGTCGGTTGAACCGAATTTGCTGACCGATGAAATCATAGAATTTGCAGCACGTTCGCAACACATTATGCCCCATTTTCATTTACCGTTACAATCGGGTTCGAACGATGTGTTGACCTTGATGAAGCGCAAATATAAACGCGAGGTTTTTGAAAGCCGGGTGGCAAAAATCAAAAAAGAAATTCCGAATGCATTTATCGGAGTCGATGTAATTGCCGGAACCAATGGTGAAACCGACGAACTTTTCCGCGATTCATACCGTTTTGTGGCCGATCTGGACGTTTCGCAATTGCATGCTTTCCCCTATTCTGAGCGTCCAGGAACCAAAGCGCTGGAAATAAAACCAGTAGTTCCTGTTGACGAACGAAAACACCGGACACAGCGATTGATCGCACTTTCGGATCGAAAAACCGAGTACTTTTACACACAAAATCTGGCAACGGTGCATGAAGTGCTGTTTGAAGAACAAAAAGATAAAAAAACCATTTCAGGATTTACCGACAATTACATCAGGGTTGAAACTGATTACCACGAAGATCTTGAAAACCATATTGTTGCAGTAAAACTTGAAAACATATTGCCCAATGGAAACGTTTGGGGAAGAGTAGTGAGATGAGCATGGGGCAAAGAGCTTGGAGAACGGAGAACGGAGACAGAAGACGGGAAAAGTGGTCAGTGGTCAGTCACAGTTAACCTATCAATTTCTGCGACACACTTGGAACTTGAAATTTGAAACTTTAAACTTAATATATGAATCTCGAAATAATTTGCACACAAGTTCAGTGGCTGGCCCGCGAAGTTGGCCGGTTTATTTATGATGAACGTCTGAAATTTACTGCTGAAGATATCATTCACAAAGGGAAAGCTGATATGGTGACTTATGTTGATAAAACTTCGGAAGCCCGCATTGTAGCTGCATTGCGCGAGTTACTACCCGGCTCCGGTTTTATTGCTGAAGAAGGTACCGCCGTTGATAATGGTGAAAAGTACCGCTGGGTCATTGATCCGCTGGATGGAACCACCAACTATATTCATGGCATTTCACCCTTCGCGGTGAGCATTGCTTTGATGGAAGATCAGGAAATAGTGATGGGCGTGGTCTATGAAATAAGTCTCGATGAGATGTTTTATGCGTGGAAAGACAGCAAAGCCTACATGAATGGACATGAAATCCATGTTTCGAAAGCAGCGACAACTGCTGATTCGCTGATTGCCACCGGATTTCCTTACTACGATTTCTCGAAACTCGACAACTACATGGACGCAATGAATTATTTCATGCGTAACTCGCACGGAATGCGCCGTTTGGGTTCTGCAGCGGCTGACATGGCTTATGTGGCTGCCGGAAGGTTCGAAGGATTTTACGAACATGCATTACATTCCTGGGATGTCGCTGCCGGAATCATCATCTTGAAACAGGCTGGCGGTAAGGTCTGTGATTTTAACGGCGGCGAGAACTACCTCTTCGGTGGTGAAATGATCGCCTGCAATGCCAATTATTTTGATGAATTTTACGGGATTGTGAATAAACATCTTGGATAAACAAAATTTGATGATTTGAAAATTTGAAAATGAGAAGAAAATTCGATGATTCCTCCGTTTTCCGGCTTCCGTTTTTATCGTAAATTGCAACCAACTAACAATCAGAAATAATGGTCGAAAAAGAAATTGCCCTGATCAACATGCAGCTTGAAAATCTGGTCGCCAAGAACTTCGATCTGGAAGCATGGAAAAGTCATACCCTTATTTTTCTCGAACGCATTTTCGGGAAAGAAAGCAGTAAAGTGCGGATGATCAAAGAGTTGAAGTACGATTATTCGAGCTGGAACTTGCGCGATGCAGCCGGAACAGGCAAAGATGCAGATCCCGTAATTATGAAAGCTCGTGAAATTCTGGAGGCTACCAAGCTGGAATTGGAACATTTGGGTGTTCCAAAGCAGGAAGATGAGAACCTGAAAATCTGGTCGTTACTGGAGGAAGAATTGACAGGCAAACAAATTCGTGAAATCAAACTGATTTTGCAATCGACAGAACCGGAGAAAATGGAAAAAATAGCCAACATCTTATACAACCTTGAAAAGGAAAATATGGCCGCAGTGCTTGCCAAGCTGCTAATGCCATAAATTCGTCCAGTGTCCAGTGTCCAGTCTCAGTCTCAGTAAACAGTAAAATCAATCAGTCAACCATTGCATGAGTCCTAAAGTCGCAATCGTTATTTTAAATTGGAACGGGGCAAAGCTGTTGCAACAGTTTCTACCTTCCGTAATTGAATTCAGTAAAGGGGTTTCAACCGAAATAGTTGTTGCTGACAATGGTTCAACTGACGAGTCACTTTCGACACTCAGAAAAGAATTTCCGGAGGTTAAAGTCCTTGATCTGAAACAAAATTATGGATTTGCAAGAGGGTACAACGAAGCGCTGAAACAAATTAAAGCTGACTATTTCGTTATCCTGAACTCGGATGTGGAAGTGACTGCCGGTTGGTTAGAATCTCCAATCCGGCTGATGGAGGCAGACAAAAATATCGCCGCCGTTCAACCCAAAATACTCAGTTATCAGGATCGGACTCATTTTGAGTATGCCGGCGCTGCCGGTGGTTTTATCGATCGGTTTGGCTACCCGTTTTGCCGTGGCCGGATTTTCAATGAACTGGAATCTGATGACGGCCAATATGATGACATTGTCGATGTTTCCTGGGCAACCGGAGCCTGCATGTTTGTACGTTCCGAACTATTTCTTGAATTGGGAGGTTTCGATGCCGATTTCTGGGCGCACATGGAAGAAATTGATCTTTGCTGGCGACTCAAAAACAGGGGTTATCGCATTATTTACACTTCGGAAAGTACTGTTTATCACGTTGGTGGCGGTACACTTTCGTATGACAGCCCTCAGAAACTTTACCTGAATTTCAGGAATAACCTGTGGATGCTTTATAAAAACCTGCCCGACAATCAACTTTTTTACATTCTTTTCATCAGGATGATCCTTGATTTTGTGGCGGCAATGAAACTGCTCGCCGAATTTAATCTGAATGGCATCAGAAGCGTTATAAAGGCACATTTTCATTTCTATAAATCGTTGCCCGATTTATACCGAAAACGCAAACTTGCAAGTGTGAATGGACATTTCAGGCTACCGGACGAAAAGCTTCACCGAAGTATTGTTTTTCAGTTTTATGTGCGAAAAAGAAAACGGTTTAGCGAGATAAAGTTTTAAAACATATCAATCACTACTTAAACTAACTCTATGGGAATGTTTGATGGTCTGTTTGAGTCGGGATATGGCGAAACTCAGATCGAAGGAGTTGATTATAACATGAGCTCGGACGGATATCGCATAATGACGGAATTCTATCTCGTAAAACGTGGATATTGCTGTTCGAACGGATGTAAAAATTGTCCTTATGCGCCCAAAGCATCGAAAGGAAACCGAAATCTTAGGCATGATGTAGTAAACAAATACAAACTCTAACGCTAAAAAAAATCAGGAAGAAAGAATGGAAATTCTCTACCGTCCTGATTTTTTTCTGTAATGAACTACACTTTTGTTAAGCCATTGTAGAAATTACACCATTTTCGGAACCGAAATCATTCATTACATAACTATCAGCTGCCGAATCATTTTTCCAGTCGCTGCCGTCAATTAGATAACGAAACTGAAATTCTTTGCCTGATTCTAATTCCAAAGCAGCCGTAAAATCATTTGATTTCAGCATGGTCATTGGTTCAGAAGCTTGATCCCAGCCATTGAAATTGCCAAGCAATTGAACACTTTTTGCGTCTGGGGCTTCTGCTGCATCTAATCTGAAAGATACCTTGCATATAGGCTTCGATTTCAGAAATTGTTTTTTAATACTCATATCTAAGGTGTTTTGAAAATAGATTTTTAAAAAGCACGTATAGCAAAGTCAAATATACGATAATATTTTTCTCTATGTTAATCCAGAGTTGAGAAAAACACTGTCAGTGAGTTATTTTCAAAATAAAGACTTTCCTATCATTTCAAGGTTCCTGTTTCGTGGTTCCTTAACATGGTTTATCTTTGCAAAAAAAAACAATGGATCCGAAACAAGTCCGTATTGTATTTATGGGTACTCCCGACTTTGCGGTTGAGAGTTTAAAAGCTTTGGTTGAAAATGGTTATCAGGTAGTCGGAGTTATTACAGCGCCTGACAAACCGGCTGGCCGTGGCCGACAATTGACCGAATCGGCTGTAAAAAAGTATGCTGTCAGTAATGGATTGTATGTTCTTCAGCCCGAGAAGTTGAAAAATCCTGAATTTATTGCTGAATTGAAAAGTTTGAAGGCCGACCTTCAGATTGTTGTAGCATTCCGCATGCTGCCCGAAATGGTTTGGAACATGCCGCCACTTGGTACTTTCAACCTTCATGCGTCGCTATTACCTCAATACCGCGGCGCGGCACCATTGAATTGGGCAGTCATCAATGGCGAAAAAGAAACTGGCGTAACCACCTTCCTTTTGGATCAGGAAATTGATACCGGACGAATTATTTTTCAGGAGAGAATTGCGATTGCCGAAAATGATTCGGTGGGCGATTTACACGACAGAATGATGGTTATTGGAGCCAATCTGGTACTTAAAACGGTGGATGCTCTAGCAGAAGAAAGGGTTCAGGCAGTAGAGCAAACTGCATTAATTAACACACCTGAATCCATTAAACATGCGCCCAAAATATTCAAGGAAGATTGCCGCATCGACTGGACAAGAGATACGGAATTGATCCGCAATCTGATCCGAGGGCTGTCGCCTTATCCTACCGCCTGGACTGAGCTGGTACATCCCGGCAAAGACGAAATCATGACAGCAAAAATATTCTCTGTAATTCGCGACGATACCAGCTTACCTGCGGTTCCCGGCACACTTTTTACTGACGGAAAAAAAATCCTGAAAATTGCTTGTGTTGACGGTTGGCTATCCATTACCGACATTCAGCTTTCAGGAAAGAAACGAATGAAAACCGATGAGTTGCTTCGTGGATTCCACGATTTAGGCGATTGGCGGGTAAAAATGTGAGAAGTCCGAAGACCGGAGACAGAAGGTCGGTTTGACTCTTCTGACTTCGGTCTTCCGGCTTTTTTACTTTTTCTTGCTGAAATTCACAATCAGGAAATAGATAATAAATGTTGTTCAGGTGGTCTTCTTTGTTTTCTTACTGAATTTTATCCTATTTGCCGATCGCGTTTTATTGCGACTACTTTTTAGCCGTTGGAAAAACGACTGAAGGATTGATTCCCTGATCGACTGATTGCAATAAGTTGATTTCTGCCAACTGCGACTGAACACTGAACACTCTACCCTTTCCTTGGTTTTTTGTTACGAAGATATACAATCTGGCCTGCAATGGGTTCGTCACCACTTTTCATCCGGTTCCTTTTGAGCAGAGGTTTCAATTTTAAGGCATAACGTTGAGCAATGTAATGCATGGTATCGCCACTTTCGGCTACATGCTGTTTGCGCGACCGGTTCGCTTTCTTATATTTTGCTTCGAGATAAATAATCTCGTTTACCCGAAGTTGACTACCTTTATCCAAATCGTTGTAAGTGTATATTTCCCAGTCTTTTAATCCTAACTTCTTAGTCAGACTTTGATAGGTATCATCCTCGCCAACAACAATGGTTCTTAAGCCATTTCGCTTTTCAATTTTATGAGAAACAATTGTTCTCACCGGTCGAGAATTTAATGGTTTGGGCTTTTCCAACACTTGTTCTTCCTGTTTCTCTTGTTTTACAGATGCTAACTGTCTGTTGTCAGTATATTCATCATAAACGAAGAGCTTAAAATCCTCAATAATTTTGATCAGGCGTTCGGCATAGATTGGATCAGTAGCATAACCAGCCTTTTTCAAACCATAAGCCCATCCAGAGTAATCTTTTGGATCGAGTTGAAATAGAGAACTATAGCGAATTCCGCTCATCAGAAAATTTGTATGATCCATGTACGAAGCTTCGGCATGTGCATATTTTCTGAAACACTCATGTTTGGCATCATCATCATGAAAAATGCGTTTGCCCCGCCAATCGCTTTTACATTTAATTCCAAAGTGGTTATTTCCATCGGTAGCCAACGGACTATTCCCATTTTGTGATTCCCAGCATCCCTGAGCGAGTGTTATGCTGGCGGGTATTCCACTGCGTTGCATTTCTGAAATAGCCAGCTTATAGTACTTCTGAATATATTCTTCGCGAGTAGATTCCTGTGGCAGGGCTATCGCTGGAATAAATGAAAATAGAATAATGAAAAGTATCGTATATCTTATCATAACCGCTTTAGTGTGTGTTTCACAAAAATAAGAAAATGTTGTTACCAAAGTCAATTGGCAAATAAGAACTATTACCGTACATTTGGGCAAAACTGCCCGACAATGAAAACGATCGAAATCAAAATTGTAGTACACGAATTTCAAAACATTGATGAATTGCCTGAAAATGATCAGGTTTTGCTGACTGAAGCCAGAAGAATTACTGCTTTGGCCTATGCTCCCTATTCAGGATTTCACGTCGGAGCTGCCGTTTTACTCAGTAATGGAATGATTATTACCGGAAATAATCAGGAAAACTCAGCTTATCCTTCAGGTTTGTGTGCCGAAAGAGTCGCTTTATTTTATGCAAATGCCAATTATCCTGAAGCTGGTGTGGAGGCAATTGCAGTATCAGCAGCAAAAAATGGTATTTTGGTAAATGAAGCTATTAAACCATGTGGATCGTGTCGGCAAGCTTTGGCTGAAACAGAAATTCGATACCAAAAACCTATCAGGATTATTCTTGACGGACAAGATTCTATCATGGTTTTGCAGGGAGTGGAGAGTTTATTGCCTTTAAGTTTTTCAAAGAAAGACTTAGCCTCCCCTAACCCCTCCAAAGGGCGCAACTAAAAAAGGGATTGTACCCGAAAGTACAATCCCCAAACAAAGCACAATCGATTCATTATTCCTCATCCTCAACCGTTGTTCTGAACAAGTTTGTATATTTGCTGAAATTTAAAAAATGAACAACCATTAAATTTATTATTTATGGGTGGAAGTGAAATATTACTGATCGTTTTTGTTGCCCTGTTATTGTTTGGGTCAAAAGCCATTCCTGATGTTGCCAAAACAATGGGAAAGGCCATGCGCGAATTTCAGAAAGCTACCAACGATATTAAGCGTGAAATCAATGAAAGCGGAGGTGGGATTGGTGATGATATTAGTGATATAAGGTCAACGATTCAGAATGCCAGAAACGATATTCAGGAAGGTATTAAAAAACACACTGGCGACATCACAAGTACGGTTAAGGATATAAATGAGGATGTGAAAAAAGGAGCCAATACCGTTGCCAGTGATGTGAAAAAGGAAATTGATTTTACTATATAAGAACTACAACGATTGATTAAAGTCGAAAATATAACAAAATCGTTTGGCGAACTTCAGGTTTTGAAGGGAATTGACCTTGAAGTTCCGGCCGGAAAACTTTATTCGATTGTTGGGCCCAGTGGTGCCGGAAAAACCACCCTTCTTCAGATCATCGGCAGTTTAAGCCACCCCGACTCCGGGAAAGTTTTCATCAATAACCAAAATATTTCGGTAATGAACGAGCGACAACTGGCCGACTTTAGAAACCGACAGATTGGCTTTGTTTTTCAGTTTCATTATTTATTACCTGAATTTTCGGCACTCGAAAATGTGTGTATTCCAGCTTTCATCGCAAAAATACCGAAGAAAGAAGCCGAAGAAAAAGCCCGTGAATACCTTAATTTTCTAGGTCTCTCGCATCGTTTGAACCACAAACCCAATGAGCTTTCGGGTGGCGAGCGTCAACGGGTAGCAGTAGCACGTGCTCTCATCAACAAGCCATCGGTAATTCTGGCCGATGAACCATCGGGAAACCTCGACACAAAAAACCGTGAAGACCTTCACGAATTGTTTTTCACTTTGCGTGACCGCTTCAATCAGACACTTGTGATCGTAACCCACGACGAGAGTTTTGCAGCTCAAAGCGACTCTATCATCCGTATGAAAGATGGCCTTATTGAAGTCTGAGATGATTGAAACTTCAGAAAAAATCCAATCGTTTTTAGACCAAAAATACCTTTCATTCAATCATCCAGTATTTATTGAAACCGATCCGATACAGGTTCCGGCCCAATTTACCACCAAAGAAAACATTGAATTAGCCGGGTTTTTGGCAGCCACGATCTCTTGGGGACAACGACCAACCATTATTCGCAACGCCCTGAATCTGGTTTGTCTGATGAACAATAATCCACTTGAATTTCTGCTAAATACTTCGGAAGACGAATGGAATGGGTTTGCTGATTTCAAACACCGCACTTTCAATGGAACCGACTGCCGGTACTTTATGAAAGCCCTCCGGAATATTTACCAAAATCATGGTGGATTGGAACCTGTTTTCACAAAGGGATTTCAGGCTGACGGTACCATTTATAGTGCATTGATTTATTTCAGGAAGGTATTTTTTGAGCTTGAACATGAACACCGCACCGAAAAACATGTATCGGATGTTGAAAAAGGCGCTGCTGCCAAAAGACTGAACATGTACCTTCGGTGGATGGTCAGATCAGATAATGCTGGTGTCGATTTTGGGTTGTGGAAACAAATTCCATCATCAGCATTGATGCTTCCGTTAGATGTTCACACGGGAAACGTAGCCCGCAAACTGGGGCTGTTAACGCGCACCCAAAACGACTGGAGAGCCGTAGAAGAAATTACTGCCAGGCTCCGTGAGTTCGACCCTGAAGATCCTGTTAAATACGATTTTGCATTGTTCGGACTGGGAGTTTTTGAAGGATTTTAAACTCCATGCCTGCTTACAACCGTTTCAGCAACAACTTTAAATTCTTCAGGCTGGTAAAGCAAAACTACATCACCTTCATGAATTACCTTATCAACAACACCAAATTCCTGGGTTTCGGGTACTCTTTACCAATTGCTTTGCCTTTGTTCAAGCATTAAACTGTAAGTTGTGAATGAATACTGATAATTATGTCTATCACTAATCCATTTTATTTGGATAGTTTATTCTCTCTTCACCAGTTTTTATCAGGATCGCATTTAATAATTCAAGTGAATAGAATCTTTTATTCAAAAGGAAAGTCTTGAATAATGGCCTTAATTCTTTTATCAATCCATGGTCTTTAGCTACTGCAAGTAAACCAATTACACCAATACAATTAATGCCAAAATTTTCAGCAATGTTTCTTGCTTTTTTATCGTCAATCAGCAAGAAATCTGCCTGCATTTCTTTATAAAGCATCACAGATTCAGATTCCCCTGAATCCATAATAATTATTAGTTCATTAAAGCCACTAATCCGTTGTATTCTGTTTCTGAAAAAAGAGAAAATAATTTGATAATCTGTCTTTGTTAAATCAAATGTAATCTCTTCCCACACCGCCTGGGGAATTTTGACTTCATCAAACAAGGAATCTAAAATATCAAGCTTATCAATAAGCGCCAATGAAAATATCGGTCCTGAATCTGCAATTACAAGTCCGTTTTGCATGTTATTTAAGCTTTTCAATATCTTTCATCACATCTTCAATGGTCAGATTTGAAATTGGAACCTCATTTTCAGATAGGATTGTTTCAAATTCAAATCTTGAAAGTCCGCATAGTTGAGCTGCTTTGCCTAGTGTAAGCTTCTGTAACCGATATAACCTTATAGCTAAAGATATCTTGATACCTTGCTTTAATTCAGTCTCCGTCTCGTTTAATGCCAGAAATATATCAGAAGGAATATCTATAATAATCGATTGAGTATTCATCTTATTTTTTTTCAAAAGTAACAAAAATGGAAATAGGTTGGACTACCTGCTGCTTGCAACTTTCTCAATCTCAACTTTAAATTCTTCGGGCTGGTAAAGCAAAACCACATCACCTTCATGAATTACCTTATCAACAACACCAAATTGTTCGTTTTCGGCGATCACCACTATTTCCTGTTCCGTAATGTTGCCGCCTTTCTTCAGATATACAATCTGTTTCCCTTTTTTGGAGAAAATAGCCTTCTTTGGAACTAAAAGTTTATCACGATATGAGGCTACGATGATATCACTGTTGGCATTCATTCCCGGTTTCATATCCTTGTCAGACCGTTCGAACCGGATGATCACCCTGAAAACCTTCATGTCAAAATCTTTGTGGTCTTCACCAATATTTGCAATTTTAATAACCTGGCCCCAAAAAGTTTTATCAGGCAGGGCATCAATCGCAATTCGCACACTGTCAGCTAATTCTATCTTCGAAATATCTATTTCCCTGACAAAGGTTTCGGTTATTGCAACCGACATGTCGGGCAATGTCGCAATTGCAGGTCTCCAAATATCAATTTGAGAATCCTTTCCGTAGGGCTTTCCATTCCTGTCTTTTACGAACATAACAATTCCATTTGCGGTAGAAGTTATTGTTGTTGCGGCAAGCGCAGCCTGATATTTTGTGATTCGGTTCTGATAATCTGCAACACGATCCTGAAAACGGGTAACCTGGAGTTTCAACCTATTTTTGGTTAGCAAATAATTCCTCCTGATTTTATCAACTTCAATTTCAGCCTTCTGATAGCTCATTTGGGTTTTCCGCTGATAGGCTTCTGACTCATATTTCGATTGTTCGAGGTCAATTTTTAGGTATTCCAAATCAAGTTTGGCATTGTTGATGTCTTCTCTTCTTTGTGATAAAGTAACTGTACTATCAAGTACTACATTTCGTAAATCGGCATCCATTTTTTCTTTCTCCAGCATCAAATTCTGCATATTGGTCACGATCTGACTATCATCCAGTTTGGCAATGTAATCGCCTTTTTTTACAACTTTTCCTTCGGGGATTGCATCAGCTATTTTATACTGGTAAACATGCAACTCCTCATCACAAATAATATCAGGCATATTAATTTCGGTGTATTTTTCTCCCTTCACCTCACCTTTGCAATTGACAACCACTTCCAGATTACCTTTTCGTACTTTCTGTGATTTTTCGTCGCCCGGTTTTAACTGAAAAAACAGATAAACTGCAATTCCTATCATAGCGACAATCACACCCAGAATAAGATATTTTTTTTTATTAAACATGTCAGCCTAGTTTTTAATGATTTTATCGTACTCGGCAGTCAGACTTTCACCTTTAACAAAATCGAACAACGCAAGCATACGCAAACGGTAGTAATAATTCCAATAGGTTTTCACTGCATTAATGTATGCTTTTTTGGCTGATTCCAGATCGTTCCGGGCAATATTCAACTTGATTACATCCACTTTTCCGATCAGAAACCGCTGAAAAGTCACTTGATAGCCTTTCTGTGAAACGGTGTCGGCTTTGGCAGCATTCTTTACTTGTTCAGCCTGAAGGTTAAATTCCATCACCGACTGAAATATATTTTGTTCAAAGTCGATGCGAGCTTGTTTTACGCGGGCGTTCACCACTTCACGGTTCGATTCAGCCATCATTAGTTGACCTTTCCTGCGTCCCCAATCAACCAAAGGAACTGTTAAACCAATATTTACACGTTGACTTTTACCCGGATTATCATATACATTCCCAATTTCAGGAGCCGTTTGATTAAGTCCATAACTGGCAAAAAAGCTGGTATTTATGCCATTGTCAGCTTTAGACTTTGAAACTTTGCGGTTTTCTTCCATCATTTGCTGTTCCTGATCGAGAATATCAGGATTATTTTTCAGTGCCTGATTAAAAGCTTCATCGGCACTTACTTGTAGTTTAGGAATATCAGATGGTACCAGACAGTTGATTCGGGTTTGTTTGTTCAACATCAGATACGAATTCAGTCCAGATTGTGAACGTTCAACTTCCAGTTTTGCCCTGCTAAGCGCCTGAATTGCATTTAACTGGTTCAATTCGAGGTTCAACAATTCATCCTGCGTTACTGTACCAACCTGAAACCGACCTTTTCCAATTTTATACAGCGTATCGGCATTCGACATACTGTTTTGCGCAATTTTCAATTGAATCTGGGCTTCCACCAAATCAAAAAACATAGTGGTTGATTTCATTGCCATCGTTTCCTGACTTTGGATGAATGTCTTTTTTGCTTTTTCGTATTTGAGCGGTTCAATCCTGGATTCCCACTTTAACGCATTGTATCCGTTTAATGATTGGGAATAACCAATACTCACTGGTGTAGCCGAATATGAAGTGGTCTTGTCGCCACTTAAATTCTTCGACATTCCTAAATCTGAACTCAGGAAAAGACTACCGCCGGTCAAGCCTATCTTTTGATTGAGTTGTGCCGCCATATCGGAATTGAAGAAATAGCGTAATTTATACTCATTCTCGTTGGTTGCTATATTATATTCACGGCTTTGCGAATGGCTAAAATCTAATGGAGTAGAAGTCAGGCTAAGACTTGGTAACTTATCGGCTTTGTAATAACGAAATTCCCAATAGCTTGAAAGAAACATGTTTTCATTCCTGAACGCATCCAGAGAATTCTTCGCACCAAGCTTGATAACTTCATCCAGACTCAAACTAAATGATTCCTGCTGGGCAGTCACTTGTAAACCAAATCCTGAAATCAGGATTATCAAAAAAAGTAATATTCTATTCATTTGTTTTTGAAAATTTTAATTGATTAGGCTCGTAATGATTCAACCGGATCTTTCTCTGCAGCTCTTTTGGCCGGCATATATCCAAACATGATTCCGACCAAAGCCGAAACGCCGAAAGCAATGACGACACTGAACAGTGAAATAATGGTTTTGATATCAAAAACAGCAGTTATTATTTTTGATAAAACAATGCCCAGAATGATACCGATTATTCCGCCGGATATACTGATTAGGGTTGATTCGGCAAGGAACTGCGCCACAATATCTTTACGCGAAGCGCCAATGGCCTGGCGGGTGCCAATTTCGCGAATACGTTCCATTACTGAAGCCAGCATGATATTCATGATGCCAATACCACCAACAATGAGCGAAATACCGGCAATAGCGCCCAGAACAATGTTGAAAATCTTTTTGGTGCGTTGCTGCTGTTTAAGCAACAATTCAGGAATAGTAACCTCAAAATCGTATAATCCCGAATGACGACGCAAAAGTATTCGTTTGACAATGTTTGCCGTTGCCCCAAGTTGTTCGGTTTCTTTTACCTGAAGGACAATTTTATCGAGCTGATTGGGATTCTTGTCATCAGCTGAACTTGTGCCGGAACTAGCCATCCGGCGCATTGCATTTGATCTTTCAACTTCATCAGCACGAACCAGAGCACGGTTTTTAAAGCGCATGAGTATTGTTTGTGCCGGAATAAATATTTTATTATCGGAACTACTGATTCCCATTTCATCGGATGCGGAAGCTGTAAAATCGCGCCGTTCGACCACGCCAACAATTTTAAGCCATATCTGACCGCATTTGATTTGTTTACCGATTGGATTTTCCTGATTAAAGAATACGGTTTTAATGTTGTCGCCAATTACACAAACGGGCAATCCAGCCTCCGACTGTAACTGGTTAAACACTTCGCCTAACTGAAGTCCGATGTTAAATAATTTGAAATAATTGGGATTAACACCTTCAAGCACAACAGGTTTTGTCTTTCCATCAATAATGGCTGAATAGTTGTATGAAATTACCGGGCTGAGCATATTCACTGTTGGCACAACCTCTTCAATAGCCTGTAAATCAAGCAATGTCAATCCTTTTGAAAACTTTTTTGCACCTGCTTTTTCATCCTGATTAGCAGAAGAATTTTCGCTCCCTGTAACTTCTGTCGGAGTAATGATAATATTATTTACTCCTACCATTTTAATTTGCTCCAGAATTTCCTGCTCAGCACCATTTCCGATGGCCAGCATACTGATCACAGCAGCAACACCAAAAATAATACCCAAAGCTGTCAGGATTGATTTGAGTTTGTTGTCAATAATCGCCTCAAAACCAATGACTATATCGTGAAAATATTTTTTAAAAATCATTATTCAATTTTTTAGTTTACTCCGGCTTATTTGACCTTATTTACTCTTAACATCATCGGATTTGGACCGGCAACAGGTATTGCCTCAGGCTTATTATTAAGCATTTCAATTCTTTCTTTTTCGGCCTGAACCCTTGCATTGTCTTTTTCTTTTTTGATTTCATCATAGATTTCAGTCCCAATGAGTTTCAGTTCTGCGGCATTTTTCGGTTCAGTCAGCCAAACGACCTGGCCTTCCTTCAAACCTTTTTTCACGAGAACATTGTTTTCGTTTTCGTCGCCAAGCCAAACTACCTGTTTGACAGGATTTTCCTTACCAACATAAACAAATTTCATACTGTCATTTTTAAAAACAGCATCAGTGGCAACCATAAGTGTATCGGCAAATGTACCTGCTTCAATGGCATTACTCGTGGTCATAGACGGTTTCAGTTCCTTGTCTTTCCCAAAGATTTTAATTTTTACTTCAAACACTTTGGCATCACTGTTTGGCATTGCCTGCCCGATATTTGCTACTGAAATAACCTGCCCTGACAATTTTTTTTCCGGGAAAGCATCAATTCCGATGTTCACATTCTGACCCAGTTTAACTTTCGAGATATCAATTTCGTTGATGTAAGTTCTCGAAATCAGATTCGACATTTCAGGAATGGTGGCAATTACCGAATTGTAAGGCCCAACTTTCGAACCTGTTTTGATAATTTCGCCCCATGGAAATTTAAAATAGGTGAGAATCCCAGCTTTCGGAGCAGTAATTTCAAGCGAATTGAACAGTTTCTGTAGTTCTTGTGAACGCTCAAGTATTTGGCGATAGTTAATGTATTTGCGATCAACTTTATTGTCTTCCTGTTTCATTTTCAATACATAAGCATTCTGTTCCTGCTCAAGTTTTCGTTTGGCTTTATCCAAATCCATGCTGGCTTTTTTCTGAATAGAAGGAGACTCGTAAACAGATTCCTCCATGATTATTTTTTTTTCAGCCTGATCAAGACGTGCATTCACAATCACATCACGTTGATTGCTAAGGTTCAGGTTGGAGTCGATTTTACTGTCTTCAAATTCAGTTAGTGTTTTATCCAAATCATCCTGAGCTAGTTTAATTTGTTCTTCAACGGCCGTATGATCAAGCGTTGCCACATAATCGCCCGAATCGACCAAAGTACCTTCATCAACCATGTGGGTAATAGTCAACTCCCAGATATGCAAATTACGATCTTTTAGCTTTTCAGGGATATTTATACTTTCGGATTTTTCTGACTCCAACTGACCTGATGAAAAGACATAGGAAGCAAAAGGACCACGCTTAACACTTACGGTAATTTGACTTAAATCTGATTCGCCCTTGCGAAGAAAAAAATAGAGTATTATCAGCAAAACGGCAGCAATTGCCACATAGAGGATTTTTTTGGTATTCATGGTTCGTGGTTAATTTGTATCTTATTCCAGTATATATTCAAAGTAATTGTTTGAGGCCAAAGATAGTTCATCAAACTTCATAGTTCAGTAATATTCGTAATTCAAAAGGTAGATTTAAATTTGAATGCGTTTTCTGCTCAACATTTATGCCAAATAGGTAAACAAAAAATATGTTCTATTACACTTTGTCAGATTTATGGCTATTATTTTGAAGTCAACTAAAGAAGCCTCACTTTTGGATTAAAGAATTATTAGTCTTCTTTATGAACTTTTAAGCAAAAAATGGTTTAACTTAGTATTGAAAATAAAAGCATATCAGTATGCGAAACTTCATTTTGGTCGTTTTATTGTTGTTTACATTTGAATGTTATTCACAAACGACCGATAAAATATTGGTTTCAGGAACTGTACTTAGTACTGATTCGGTTCCGATACTAGGTGTTGCTGTCATAAACATTTGGTCTGGGAATATAGTGCGGACGGATGTAACTGGATTTTTCAAAATTGAAATTTTACCCGGAGACTCGCTGCTGGTTTATCATGTGGCATATAAAAACTTGTTCATAAGTAAAAACGCACAAGGAGGTTATATTATACTAAAACCCGAAATTCATGAATTATTACAAGTTAATGTTCACGATAAAAGTTTACAGGAACAAAGGAACCTGCAACAAACCATCAATGACATCAAACGACTTGTCCCATTAAATAAGCTTACCGGGTTTGACCTAAAATCGATACAAGATTATTTTGCTGACGAAAACGGCTCTCCAAACAGAGGGTTTAGTCCATTTTTTGGGCCAACTTTCAACATCCCGATAGAAAAAAGCAGAAAAGCAGGCTTCGCTAAATATCTAAATATCAGGAATAGGTAAAACTTTCAGACAAAATATCAGCACTATTTATTGTCATTTTTACCAAATCTGATCCCCTATTTTAGCTTGCAGCATTTTGCTTTGGCCGGAAGTTATCATTCGAATTTAAACACTGAATCCTTCTTCAAGATTAAATATTCCTTATACTTATTTATGATTTATTAAGTAAAAAAGGCCGTTAATTAGCATACAAAATCACAAACTCAACTTAATGAGATTATTTGTACTCGCAATTTTCTTGGTTATTGCTTATCAAAGTTATTCGCAGCTAACCGGGAAAATCAAATTGTCTGCTATTGTCGTTGATCAGGATTCAGTCCCGATTCAGAATGTTGCCATCATGAATATTCATTCAGGGAAAACAATAAGAACTGATGCCAAAGGTTTTTTTCAGGCTGAAATTCTTCCAAATGACTCTATATTTATCTATCACATAGCATATAAAAGGCGATTCGCCACTGAAAGCGATAACGGTAAGCTGATTGTTATGGAACCTGAAATTCATGAATTAAACCAGGTAGATGTTACCGACAAGACTGAGCAGGAACGTAAAAATCTGGAAGAAACAGTCAAAGATATTAAGCGACTCGCGCCATTGCGAAAAGATGCTGATTATGACATGAAATCAAGGCAAAACAGCTTTATAAAGCAAAATGGGTCACATGACAAAGGGTTTAGTCCATTTTTCGGACCAAGTACAAGTACTTCACTGCAAAAGGTTGCCGGAGTGGTTGCCGGGACCAAGGAAAAACGATTACGGAAAAAATTAACTTCTCATTATCATTTGGTAAAAAAAAGGAAAAAATAAACTGAAAATTTTTATCTTTATTCCTTATAAACAACCGACTTATGAAACAGATTTATTTTCTTTTTGTAGCCATGATAATGGCTTTAAATGCCAGTTCACAATACAAGGTGGAAGTTGAAACTGGTGAAAAAAACATGTCAAAAGGTGTCCAGATGGCCTTCACGGTAATAATACCTGAAGCAAAGTCAAAAGATGTTGAGCCATTATGGAAAAAGTATGTTAATAACCGGAGCGTTGGCGAACGTATAAGTAACCTGGCAACGCAAGTAGGCAACATTTTTAAAAGTGAAGAGAATAAGACGGATCGCGACCGATTGAAGGTCGAAACAACTGGAGGCGAAATGTATGTCAGGTCAATAGAAGTTAACAAAATATCAAAATATTCGATGGATGTTTATGCCCGCCTGACTGAATTACCCGAAGGCTGCCAATTAAGTGCTTTCTTTCAATACACCGACTCCATATTTATAAATGAATCAAATGCTGATTCTGAAAGGATATTATCGCTCAAAACTTATATCCATGATTTCGGCGTTGAAGCATACAAAAGTGTGGTTGATGACCAGATCAAGGTAGCCAGGAAGGAAGTTTCAAAACAGGAAGGCGCATTGAAAGATATTGAATCGAAAACAAAAAGGAAAGAAAAGGCAATTACCAGATATGAATCTGACATTCAGGAATATAATGCCGGAATATTCGAAGTGGAAAATGACATTGTTCGTTTGAATGAAAGTATCGAATTGAAAAAAGTAGCATTTTCATCGCTAACAAAAGGCACACCGGAATATGACATAGAAAAAAAGGGATTAAAGGATCTGGAAAAGGAAAAATCAAAATACTTCCGTGAAATCAAATCATTGAAAGGTAAAATCAAGTCAAAAGAATTGGATATAAGATCAGCAAAAAACGATATTTCTGATAACGACAAGAATCTAAAAAAACAAAAAATGGTAATCCATGAAAAAGAGAAAATTGTGGATCAACTAAACGAAAGAAAAGAGGGAATTGAGTAATTGAAGGGTTGAAGCTAATCTGAGGAAACAACTGGCCAGCATTCAAATTGACTGACCAGTTGTTTTATTTTCAAATGATCAATGACCTGATATCCTGAATAATAGTTGCCGCCAGTTGGTCAGCCTCAACCATTGAAGGTGCTTCTGCATAAATCCTGATGATTGCCTCTGTATTCGATTTCCGTAAATGCACCCAACGATCGGCAAAATCAATTTTAATACCATCAATATCTGTGACTTGTTCATGCTGATATTTCATTTTCATTTCAACCAAAATGCCATCGACATCGATTTCAGGAGTAAGTTCTATTTTGTTTTTCGAAATGAAATAGTCAGGGTAAGTCTTTCTAAGTTCCGAGCATTTTAAGCCTGACTTGGCGAGCAATGTCAGGAACAAGGCTATCCCAACCAGCGAATCACGGCCGTAATGAGAATCAGGATAGATAATTCCGCCATTTCCTTCACCGCCGATTACCGCATCGGTTGCTTTCATTTTAGCCACAACATTTACCTCGCCAACTGCCGAAGCGGAATATGTTCCTCCATGTTTTTCAGTAATATCGCGCAAAGCCCGCGACGACGACAAGTTAGAAACAGTATTGCCCGGAGTCTGGCTCAGCACGTAATCTGCAACAGCCACCAGGGTGTATTCTTCATTAAACATCGAGCCATCTTCGCTAATAATCGCCAACCGATCAACATCCGGATCAACAACAAAACCCACATCGACAGACCTTCTGCGTATAATTTCAGCTGTTTCAACCAGATTTTCTGGCAACGGTTCAGGTACGTGCGCAAAATGGCCTGTGGCTTCACAATTGATTTCCACGATTTCTTTTACCCCCAAAGCTTCCAACAAAGCAGGAATCACTATACCACCTACCGAGTTAACAGCATCAATGGCAACTCTAAATCCGGCATTCCTGATAGCCTCAACATCGACCAATTCCAGATCGAGTACCTGCTGAATGTGAATATCGGTATAATCTTTTGTAAAAATCTCGCCCAAATCATCCACTTCCGCAAATTGATACGATTCAGTTTCTGCAATTTCCAATACCAAAGCACCTTCAGCAGCATTCAAAAATTCGCCATCCTGATTCAGTAATTTCAAGGCATTCCATTGTTTCGGATTATGACTGGCAGTCAGGATAATTCCACCCTGAGCTTGTTCTTCTTTCACAGCAATTTCGGTTGTTGGTGTGGTTGCCATTCCCAAATCGACAACCATGCATCCCATTCCTGAAAGGGTTGCCACAACCAGCGACTGCACCATTGGCCCGGAAATACGTGCATCGCGCCCAACAACGATGGTTGTGTATTGTCCGGGGTGCTGCTGTTTGGCCCATTCGGCGTATGCAGCTGTATATTTTACTACATCAAGCGGACTTAAACCTTCGCCGGGTTTTCCGCCAATTGTTCCGCGAATCCCTGATATTGACTTAATTAAGGTCATAATATATTTGTTTTGGATTGATTAATTTATCAGCCAGAATTTTGAAAGCACTTGTGCAAAGATAAGGAGTTCGTTGTGGATAATTTGCTCGTAGATTGAAAAGATTGAGGGAAAACTAAAAAGGGCATCGGATCTCACCCCATGCCCTTTAAAGTTCTATTAATTAGACCCAAAGGCCAAATTCTAAAACCCAAACTAATTTATGAAAAAAAATTCCGCAGTACGATTATATAACAGTTCACGAAACAATTACCCTTACCTGAAATTCACTGTTTTTCAACGAATTTGATGAAAACTGCGAGATTTAACTAATTTTAACAAAAAAGTAGATACTCCTTTAACACAAACAATCTAAAAGGCGGTAAATAAATCGTTTACGAGCGAAGTTTGTAAACCAAATCCCATAAAACGATGCCGGCACTTACTGAAATATTGAAGGAATGTTTGGTTCCGTACTGTGGTATCTCAATTGCACCATCGCACAAATTGACCACCGATTGCTGAACACCTTTTACCTCGTTTCCGAAAACCAAAGCCAGTTTCTGATCTTTTTCAGGAATAAATTTAGGAAGCGAAATACTGTTTTCGACCTGTTCAACTGCAAAAACGCGATATCCGTTGTCTTTCAAAATTTTTACAGCTTCTTCGGTTTCTTCAAAATATTCCCAGGGAACCGATTTCTCGGCATCGAGAGCTGTCTTATGGATGTCTTTATTGGGTGGAGTAGCTGTAATTCCGCACAGCACAATGTTTTCAATCAGCAAAGCATCAGAGGTTCGAAATACCGACCCGATGTTATTACAACTGCGAATATTATCTAAAACCACCGTTATCGGAGTTTTTGTAATTTCTTTATATTCATCAACCGATAAACGGTCGAGTTCGTTGTTTTTTAGTTTACGCATCGTTTTTAATTTACCATTATACAATTTACGATTTACGATTTGTATTCTGTCATTTCCAAATAAATAGTCAATCGTAAACAATAAAATCGTAAATAATTAGACTTTTTTTCGGCGGATTGGCATGGTCATACAACGGGCACCGCCTCCACCACGTGCGAGTTCTGATCCGGGAATGGTGATCACGCATTTTCCCTCTGGAATTTCGCACAATCCGCTTAATAAATCTTTTGCCTGAATGATTTGAAACCCATTTCGGTTAAGTTGTTCAATGGTATGTACGTTTCGTTCGTAACCAATAACCTGCCCGGGAGCGAATGCAAAAAAGTTACCACCGCTGTGCCATTGTTCACGTTCCTGAGTCCAACTGTCGATTCCACCGCCGCAACGCAATGGGTTCATGTCGATCCCCAGTTTTTTCAAGGCTTTTGGCAGGTTCTTTTCTTCCTCAATGCTAATTACTTCACCGTTTTCAATCTGAATATGAATGGTGTGAAACCGATTCGTTCCCATGATCAGCGGCTCGTAAACCATGCAGGCATCCACGTCGAGAAATGTAAAAACCATGTCAAGATGAATGAACGACTCAGGTGTGTCGGGCAGTTCCTGAATAAGGATATGGCGTAATCCGTCCTTTTTAGCTTTGATGTTTTCCAGGATAAAGTCGATTCCCTGAGTACTGGTGCGAATTCCGGTTCCAATAACCAAAACATCTTCGCGACCAACCTGAAAATCCCCGCCTTCAATTGAAATGCCCGGATATTTACTGACAATTTCAGGAGTATTTGGATTAATGGTGGAAGTTTCGAGCAACGGATGATGATTAAAAATTGCATCCATGATGATTGCCTCGCGGTCGCGCACTTTGCTGGCCATTTTACCAATTAGAACCTCATTTCCAAACGCCATGGAGGCATCGCGGGTAAACAGGAAATTGTGTAGTGGACGAAGGCTGAAGCGTTCAAGGCTCAGATAACGGGTCAGATTGTTCCGTTCAAGATAAACCCCCTGAATCAATTGCCGTGCAAGTTCTGTGGCGTTTTGTTCCACTAATCGTGGTAAAATTTCCATCGCTCCTTCGTTGCTGCAAATGTCGTTCAGTAAAACTGTTTTTACCTTTTCATCAATTAAAATGTCTGAAAGAAGATCCCTCACCTCGAACGTGCGGGTAATTTTATTCAGAACTCCTTTAAAAGTAGAATATTCATCACCGGCAACCGATAAATTCAGTATATCACTGTAGAGCGCCCGCTCAGCATTTTCCGGTGTCATTTCTTCTACTTCCAGACCGGGAGTGTGAATAATCACGCCTTCCAATTGGCCAAATTCAGAACAAACTTCTATTTGAATTTTTCGATTTGATTGCATATTTCCATTTTTAGCATTACAAAGATACAAACATTGGCCGTCGGGATAATCTAAACTTTTTTTAATCGTTTCAGTTTTATAACATATCCCTATCTTTGACGCAGAAATCGGAAGCTATGCAGAAGCTTTTTTTTATATGGATTTTTCTAATGTTGGCTGCGCCTTTTGTGTATGCACAGGAACCCTTAACTCAATTTCACCTGGGAACTATCATAATTGACAACGACACCCTCCCTCACAAAGATTTGCCTCAGGTAGATATTTATGCCAGAGGTAAGGTAAAACAATCACATGAAGATCAACAATACTGGCGGTTGGTTTGGAAGGTAAAAAAAGTATTTCCTTACGCGAAAGAAGCTGCCCGACTCTATCAGAAATACCAGCTGGAAGTACCTGAAACAGCTTCCCGTCGCGATCGTAAGGTTTACATCAGGAAGGCTGAAGATGAACTGATGAAAATTTATGGCCCCCAAATTAAAAACATGACCATTTCAGAAGGACGGATTTTGATTAAGCTTATCGACCGGGAAACTCATGCTACTTCTTACGACCTGATTGACCAGGTGAAGGGTAGCGTTCCTGCATTTTTCTGGCAGGGAGTTGCCCGCATTTTTGGGAACAATCTGAAATCGCAATACGATCCAAATGGGGAGGACCGTCAGATTGAACAGATCATTCATTACATCGAAGCTGGATTAATTTAAAGCGCAGTTATACTATTGATTTGATTACATTTCCTTTGCCAACTGAGACTGAGACTATAAACTATTCTACCTACTTCCCTTTAGCTTTCACACATTCCATCACAGTATAAATCAGTATCTTAAAGTCAACATAAAGCGAGATGTTTTTGAGATAGACCATATCATACTGAAGTCGTTCTACCATTTGGTCAACATTCGATGCGTAACCGTATTTAACCTGACCCCACGAGGTAATACCTGGTCTTAATTTCTGAAGATGAGTTACATAAGGAGCTTTCCTGGCTATCTGATCGATGTAAAATTTACGTTCCGGTCGTGGGCCAACCAGTGACATTTCACCTATAAGCACATTCATAAATTGCGGAATTTCATCCAGATGTGTACGTCTCATAAACTGACCGATCTTGGTAATCCTGCTGTCATTTGAGCTTGACAACAATGGTCCGTTTGTTTCGGCATCTTTTACCATTGTCCTGAACTTTAAAATCACAAACGGCTTCCCGAATTTTCCGATGCGCTCCTGATTGTACAAAACCGGCCCTTTCGAGCTTGTTTTAATCATGATAGCAAGTATCATAAAAACAGGTGAAAATATGATCATTGACAGCAATGAAATCACCACATCAAGCAAGCGCTTTACATTTTCCTGCCACACTGGCATCAGCCCGTTGGAAATTTTCAGCAGTGGAGTACTGAAAATGGTACTGGTTTTTGCCTGATTCGAAAGGATATCAAATAAATCAGGAATTCCCCAAACGGTATGGGTGCGGTTTTCGAGCAAGGTAAGTATTTCGCTGAGCAGTTTGTGCTCAGATGATTCGATGGCGATGATAATTTCTTCAACTTCCAGGTCGTTAATTACCTTTTGTAAATTTTTATATGATCCCAGGTTGGGTATATGCTTTTCAAGTTGATAGGATTCACGTTCGTCAACCGTCAGGAATCCGATAATTTTATGACCGGCTGGCCTTTTTTGACCCAACATGTCTTCGACCAAATGTAAAGCTTTTTTATTGGCACCAATAACAATGGTATTAAAACCGATGATACGATGATGGATCTTGTGAATCGTCCGGGTAGTGAGAATGAGCCTGAACAGGTAAGTAAAACCAAATTGAAGACCAAGCAGTGTAAAATAGAGGTTATAATATTTCCGGTAATCCGGAATCCAATCGTTCAGTAAAAAAAGGAAGAATAAAACGGTGACACCTCCAATGGAAGTCATAATCGTTTGGCCGAGTTCGAGCAAGCGTGATTTCCGATAGATATTTGAATATTGTCCGGTGACGTAATAAATGGTAATCCAGAATACAGGAATAAAAAACAGTGCCAGATAGTATTTGCTATCGAATTCTACAGGAATATCATAGCCAAATTTTAACGGTTCAATATAGATTTTCCGGTACGAATAGAATAGTGTCCAACTGAGAATTGCAGCAATAATATCAAATACCAGATACCTGGCAACTTGTAGATTTTTTTGCATAAAATAAGTTTGGTTCGGCAAATGAATTCGCACGTATGAACGATTCAATTCAAAAAATATTGCGGCAAAAATAGACTTTTAATATTAAAATTGAATTTCATTGAAGCGTAAATGTTCGCTGATCTCCTCAACAATACGAACACCATTTAGTAGATTATCGAACGAATTTGCTTGTCTGTCGTGAAGATGAATGATGTCGATAAAATTACAGATAGCAGTATATTCCTGATTAATATGAGGATATGATATATAAAGTGGCGTTTGAAATTCAAATTTTGTTCTTCCGGTTGCATTGAAAATTTCGCAATATCCAGCAGTTTTCGACTTTGTAACAGTCAGGTTGACCACACTGCTGTTTTCATATTCAACCCTAATATTAACAACCAGTTGACCTTCAGAATCATTAAGCCCGAAAACTTCGATTTTTTTATAATTGGTCTGAACAACCCGATTGATGGCTGTTACCAAAAGTAGCATTTCATTCGCTGGCTTAATTGACAAACCTTCGAAGCAAGTTCTTAAATTTATCAGAAGGGGTTTTTCGTATTTATTCACAAAAGGATCGAAATGAGGAACGAAATCAAAAGGATTATAAATAAAGTTAACGATCCCAGCTTCCTTTTCCAGATCTATCAATTCCTTCAACTCCCGAATATTCAGATCGGGTATTGTTTTCAGATAAATGTGTTTACTTTTCCGCAGAATCAGTCTGATCAAGTCGCTACTGATACTTTTGTCGCTCATAATCAGGATAGCATCCGACATTTCCATCAATTCAATTGGATTGAAAAACTCAGTAAAATCTGTCGGGATAGTTACATTTCCGGAGAAATATACCCCAGCAACGGTGACTTCAGGCATTGTTTTTAACTGCCCCATAAGCTCCTGATTGCTTGTTTGGTCGCCAAAAATTCCGAGTTTTATCATTCACGAAAAATAGGAATAAATTAAAAATCCGTAATATTGTTTGACTAAAATACTTTTCAACGTCGATTGTTAATAATCTTTGTTTTTATATGTTTTTTCGAAGCTGTATTTGGCTAAATTTGAAAAAAGGATAATCGTATGGAGTTTCAGGATACATTACGTCATCAGGGGTTAAGAAAAAGAATGGTGGAAGGTATTCGCATCAAAGGGGTTAAGGACGAAAAGGTACTTGAAGCTATCGGAAAAGTACCGCGTCACCTGTTTATGGATAGCAGCTTTCTTCAGTTTGCATACAAAGATCAGGCATTTCCTATTGGTGCCGGGCAAACAATCAGCCAGCCTTTTACGGTGGCTATGCAAACACATCTGTTACAAGTTGAACGCTTCGAAAAAATTCTGGAGATAGGAACCGGATCGGGTTATCAGGCCGCCGTTTTATTGGAAATGGGCGCCACTGTTTATACCATCGAACGACAGCGCGAATTGTATCTCAAAGTACAGTCTATTCTTCCACAAATCGGATATCACCCCAAATTTTTTTATGGCGACGGGTACAAAGGACTGCCAACTTATGGCCCATTTGATAAGATTATCGTAACAGCCGGAGCCCCTGTAATTCCTGAAGAATTGCTCGCTCAACTCAAAGTTGGTGGCCGGCTCGTGATCCCAATGGGCCCTCGTGAAAAACAAACCATGTACGTTCTGGTAAAAACAAGTGAAACTGAATATTACAAAGAATCGCACGGAACTTTTGTGTTTGTTCCGATGTTAAAAGGAACCGATAAATAATTACCATTTAAATATTTACGATTTACTATTTGTAAGCTCCAACTGAAATCGTAAATAGTAAATTGTCCAATAGTAAATAATACAATATGCTTCAAATAAAAAAATTCATCTTCAATCCGGTTCAGGAAAATACTTATATTGTTTATGATGAAACCGGTGAATGCGTCATTGTTGATCCTGGTTGTTATTTCGAAAATGAGCGTCAGGAACTCGATTCATTTATTTTTGAACATCAATTAAAACCGGTTCGCATGGTTGCTACCCATTGTCATTTCGACCACATCATGGGTGTAAATCACTGTCGCGCAAAGTATCACCTCAAGTTCGAAATTCATGAATCAGAAGTTGCTTTAGTCGAACAGGCATCGGAACAGGGCGATTTATTTGCCATTCCAATGGACCCCGTCGATGGTCCGGATGCTTTTTTTGAAGACGGTGATTTGATTACTTTCGGAAATTCTTCATTGCAGGTGATTGCTGCACCCGGCCATTCTCCCGGAGGTGTTGTTTTTTACAATGCTGAACAAAAAATTCTAATTGTCGGCGATGTGCTTTTCTATGGAAGTATTGGCCGCACAGACCTTCCCGGTGGAAGCTTTGAACGATTGACCGAAAATATCAAAAATAAGTTGCTCATTTTGCCAGAGGAAACAATGGTGTATTGCGGTCATGGTCCCGAAACTACCATCGGATTTGAGAAAAAGAATAATCCGTTTTTGTAGTAAACAGAAAGCCTCATCCCCGCCCTTCACCAAAGGAGAAGGGAGTTAGGTCAGTATGGATTTTCATCTCTTGCACAATAAGAACCCAATTATTTTGAGTTTTTAATGCGTCCTCGGCTGGAGGATTTTGAGTTAATAAACAACAAAAATCATCTTAAATTATTTCCAAAACTCGTAAACTTGCACCCTCAACTAGAAAATTGAAAAGAGAAATAATAATATACGAATTGCCGATTCTTAAAGCTCTCCGCCAGCTGGCGGAAGGGGGCTGGGGGAGGCTCTAAAATCATAAAAATATGGCAAGCGATAAATTTGTAATGCGCCACATCGGCCCACGTGATCATGAAATTCAGGAAATGTTGAATATTCTTGGTGTTTCTACTCTGGATGAATTAATAAACCAGACCGTTCCTGAAAATATCCGTTTGAAACAGCCTCTGAAACTGGAAGATGGCTTGACTGAACGTCAGTATTTCCGCAAAATTCTGGCTCTGGCATCCAAAAACAAAGTGTACAACACCTACATCGGAATGGGTTATTACGACACCATTACTCCCGCAGTGATTTTGCGTAACGTACTCGAAAACCCAGTATGGTACACGAGTTATACACCTTATCAGGCTGAAATATCACAAGGCCGGCTCGAAGCTTTGCTGAATTTTCAGACAATGGTTTGCGAATTGACCGGAATGGAACTGGCCAATGCCGGACTGCTCGATGAAGCCACAGCCGCTGCCGAAGCAATGATCATGATGCACAACTCTCGCTCACGAGCAAAAGCAAAAGCTGGTGCCAATATTGTTTGGGTGGACGAAAAAGTATGGCCTCAAACGCTTGATGTTCTGATGACCCGTGCAAATCCGCTGGGAATTGAACTGAAAGTAGCTGATTGGAAAAATTTCAAGCTTGATGAAAATACATTTGGTATCATCGTTCAATATCCAAATTCCGACGGACAGATTGTAGATTATTCGTCGCTGGTAAAAACTGCACACGAAAATGAAATTTTTGTATCGGTAGCTGCTGATCTATTGAGCTTATCGATTCTGACTCCTCCGGGAGAATGGGATGCCGATATTGTCTTCGGAAATTCCCAACGCTTTGGTATTCCGATGGGATACGGCGGTCCTCATGCAGCATTCTTTGCTTCAAAAGACGTATTTAAACGAACAATGCCTGGTCGTATTATCGGAATTTCAAAAGATGCTTTTGGTAAACGTGCATTGCGTATGGCCCTGCAAACCCGCGAGCAGCACATCAAACGTGAAAAAGCGACTTCAAACATCTGTACTTCGCAAGCCCTTTTGGCCAACATGGCTGGCTTCTATTCTGTTTATCACGGGCCTGAAGGAATTACCCAAATTGCTACCAGAATTCATTGTATTGCAGCATTGCTTGAAAAAGAAATTTCGGCGCTCGGCTATACCCAACTCAATACCGTTTATTTCGACACCATTCGCTTTGCGCTTCCCCGATACGTGAAACGCGAAGACATTGAATGGTTGTCGCTCGAACTGGAAATGAATTTCCGCTATTTCGAAAATGGCGAAGTGGGCCTAAGCATTGACGAAACGACCAACCTCGACGACATCAACTGGATTGTCGAAGTATTTGCCAAAGCGGCCAACAAACCTCACGGAACGGTTACCGAATATCCGAATGTTTGCACCATTCTTCCTGAATTCCTGAGAACTTCGGATTTCATGCAGCAGGAAGTATTCAACAAATACCGCTCTGAGACTGAAATGCTGCGTTACATCAAAAAGCTCGAACACAAAGATATTTCGCTCACTCATTCCATGATTCCGCTCGGATCGTGCACAATGAAATTAAATGCTGCCACCGAGATGCTGCCACTGAGCTGGATCGAGTTTAATGGAATTCATCCGTTTGTTCCGAAAAATCAGGCTCGAGGATACCACGAAATGATGGAAGAATTGCGCCGCGATTTAGCCGAAATTACTGGTTTTGCTGATGTCAGTCTTCAACCAAATTCAGGAGCTGCCGGCGAATATGCCGGATTGATGGTTATTCGCCAATACCACATCAGCCGTGGCGATGATCATCGCGATGTGGCGCTTATTCCTTCGTCGGCTCACGGAACCAATCCAGCCAGTGCCGTAATGGCCGGCATGAAAGTGGTGGTAACTCCATGCGATGAACGCGGAAACATCGACGTGGAAGCTTTGCGCCAGAAAGCCGAAGAATTCAAAGATACTTTGTCGTGTTTCATGGTCACTTATCCATCAACACACGGAGTTTACGAATCGTCGATTACCGAATTGTGCGAAATTATTCATTCGCATGGCGGACAGGTTTATATGGACGGCGCCAACATGAACGCTCAGGTTGGTCTGACTAATCCAAGCCGTATTGGTGCCGATGTTTGTCACCTGAATTTGCACAAGACATTCGCCATTCCTCATGGAGGTGGTGGTCCGGGTGTTGGCCCGATCTGCGTTGCTGCTCATTTGGTTGAATTCCTTCCATCGCATCCGGTGATGAACAACGGACATGTGGGAATTACCGCTGTTTCTGCCGGCCCATGGGGAAGCGCTTCTGTGCTGCCGATTACCTATGGATATATTAAAATGTTGGGTGCGGACGGACTGAAACGTGCTTCGGAAATAGCCATCCTGAACGCCAACTATATAGCGAATGCATTAAAAGACAACTACGGAGTTTTATACACCGGAGAAAATGGTCGTGTGGCTCACGAAATGATTTTGGAAAGCCGCCACCTGAAAGCTGCTTCAGGCATTTCAGAAACCGATATATCCAAACGACTGATGGATTACGGATTCCACGCTCCTACCCTTTCGTTCCCTGTACACGGAACGCTGATGGTTGAACCAACCGAAAGCGAATCGAAACAGGAACTCGACCGTTTTATCGAAGCGATGAATGGCATTTACGATGAAATTCAATTAGTCGCTTCAGGACAAATGGACAAGGAAGACAATCCGCTGAAAAATGCGCCGCACACTTCGGATGTGGTAACAGCCGACGAATGGAACCACTCGTACAGCCGCCAGACAGCCGTTTTTCCATTGACCTGGCTAAAAGAAAACAAATACTGGCCACCGGTAGCCCGTGTTGATGATGCCTTTGGCGACCGCAACCTGGTTTGCACCTGCGAACCGATTGAAAGCTATAAGTAAGAAATTTGAAACCGTCGGTAACCTTTTGAAAATTTGAAACTTTCGGGCTGCCAATGAGTTTCTGGGCACTTTTTAGTATCTTTGAATAGTGAGAAAACAAGGACAAATAGGTCTTGATTTTGAGGTTGACAAACTGACAAACTCAATTGAAAATGTGGTTACAGGCGACAGTTTTGCAACCGATATCTCAATTATTTCAATTTTGGATCTCAAGTCTGTAACCAAGAAAAATGGGTGGCAATTCGACTGGAAATTAGAGTTTATACAGCCCGAAAAAGACGTTTATAAACTGACTATTGTAAATAATCAATCAGTTATTCAAGGACTAATAAGTATAGAAATAAAGACCGATCACGTATATATGCATTTGGTTGAAAGCAATCCATTTAACAAAGGAAAGGGCAAAGTGTATGCTGGTGTTCCAGGGAACTTAGTTGCTTTTGCTTGTAAACTTGCTTTTCAACGAGGACATGAAGGCTATGTTTCTTTTTTTTCTAAGTCGCAACTGGTACAACACTATATTGATACTTTAGGTGCAAAACATCTTGGTGGTCGATTTATGATAATTGATACGATTGCTGCATTAAAACTCATCAATAAATATTTTTCAAAATGAGACGTAAAACGATAGAACTTGATGTTGACTTTATCGGAGGCCAAGATCCCATGACGAAAGAAGAAGAGAAAGCTATCAGCGAATTTATAAAAACTCAGAAATCTCTGAACGCTAAAAAACAAATTCGAAGTGCGAAGGTAATACCAAACAGGAAGGTTAATGTTTAGCTCTAAAATTTAGCTTTTTCGGGAACGTACGGCCAGACTGCCGTTTTTCCATTGGCTTGGCTAAAAGAAAACAAATACTGGCCGCCAGTTGCCCGCGTTGACGATGCCTTTGGCGATAGAAATTTGGTTTGTACCTACGAACCGGTTGAAAGCTACAAGTAAGAAGATAGCGTTTTTGATATAGTGACCCCTGTCAGGATTCCAAATCCTGACAGGGGTTTTTGTTTAAATAAAGTGAAAACTAAAGAGTATATTTAACATGTAATTTCCACCCTAAGTTTTCATTAAAATTATTTAGAAATAAACTTTATTAGCTCATGTTTAATCAACCAGCTACTCATAAAAAAGTATTAGAAACATTCAGACGAATTGATGAACTAAGTAAAAAACAGAGCCTTCGAATAGAATTACCAAACTCACCGTTGAACGGTAAACAAATAGAAGTCTGGAAATCTGACAATTACTTTGAATTTTCGCTTGATTTAGCTTCACGTATTAGCTCCGGATACTCATCTGTCTTTGACAGTTGGATATTGATTGGAAAGGATAAAAATTATTCTTTCCTTAAAGATTCATATCATTCAGGTTCAATTGATTTTGAAAATGATAAAACCAAAGGCAAATTAACCTCGATTATTGAATCATCGGATTCCTCCGAATTAACTACTTCATATTTAAGATTAATACAACCGATTAAAGGATATGCAAAGATAGCATACATTGAAGGTGCTGTCATTCTAAAACCAGATCATAATAATTCCAGCTCCTTTGGGCTTAATCAGTTTACAATTGAAAGTTTTGAACTTGATGTTTTCAAAGTAGATGTTGAAAAACAAAGATTTATAATAATAGATTCTCGTTCTAAAATTGATTTGGAAAAATTCAAGAATATAACAGATGCATTTTTTGCAGGATATGCTTTTGTATTTGAAGACATTGTCGGTGAAGAAGCCTATTTTTTATCATCTGATAATTATGGTTTTGAAAAAATTAGTCGAATCATTTTCAACACAAAACCAGCCTCTTACTTTGGTAATAGTTATCCTATTTTCGAAAGAAATATGCCTTTACATGATGATTTAATTTATTTCCCCAAATCTGTATTTGAAACGATCTGCAATAATTATCTGAATTCTATAAATTTCGTTAGAACATTAGACATTGTTAATGAAGCTCTACAATCCTCCCTTCCATTAACCAAGTGTGTTTTATTTGCTGCTGCCTTGGAAACAATCTCTGGACTAATTAATAAAAACAATAAAAAGTCAACGCCAATAAATGAAGATAGTCTAGAAAAGGGCAAATTGATCGAAAAAATTCAGAACCTGGTCAATAAGGATGAATATTTGACTTATAAAGAAAAGTCATTTCTAATCGACAAAAAGATCAAATATTGGAATTCTCCAACAAACATAGACAAGGTGCTTGAAGCATTCAAATACTACAAGGGTCAACTTCCTGATTCTCTTAAAGATATTCCAGCATACAGAAACAAATATTTCCATGGTTCAATTCCAGAAGGAGAGCAATTTGGATTTAAAGTAGATAATTTAATTCGAGCTTATGAGATACAGTTTCTTACAAGTATTTTAGTTTTGAAATTTTGTGGTTATTCTGGTTATGTACAGAATAAATCAGCAATAATGGAATATCATGCCCGTATGATGAACAATCCAACGGAAAAAATAAAACTAAAGCAATCTCTGACTTATAAGATTTAGGAAAAGACAGATTTGAGAGTATCTGAAATACAGTAGCAAATAAACAAAGGATTACTTTTCTTCATTCATCAACCTTCTCGCCTCCTTTATATCAATCTTAGCCCGAGTACCATGTTTTTCAAGAAGATACAGAAGGTTTGCGCCGTTTAGAAGGGTGATGGGTTTTCCTTTGGCAAACTCGTAGGAGTCAGAACCATAATCGGAGGTGGTTACCAAGATTCCCTTGTTGGCTCCTTCATTCATTACCGTTCCAAACAGGTCGCGAACCGCCGAAACGCCTACTGTATTGGTATAACGTTTAGCCTGAATAACAATCTTACCACCGCGTATCGGGTCGGGGTCATAAGCAATGGCATCAACACCACCATCGCGGCTGGCTTGTGTCACCTTTACTTCGCCACCATTGCTGCTAAATTCTTTTTCAAACAGTTCACGAATCAAATGCTCAAAGTCTTCCCAAGGCATTGCCGCCAGATTGGTTGAATCATCGAACTCGACTACTTGAGAATTGACAAATCGTTTGTCATTTTTCTGAATTTGTAAAATAGGCGGAATTGAAATTAATTCTGTTAAACTACCGCTACTAATTCCTTTTAAACTTTTGAAGCAAGTTTTTGCGTCAACATTGCCAAGATTTATTTTTTGAAAGGCTTCTTTTTTTGTCTGAATTGAAACAATACAATTTAATTCTTCGTTTCCTGTTGCTTTATTGATTGATTTTACCCAACCATTAAAAGATATGATTTCTAAAGCATTTATTATGTCATCTCTAAATAATTCGCTAATAGACCGCAATGTTATTTTATATATCGTGTCATTATACAATTTTTTGAGCTTAGTATCAGAGAAGTAATTCTCCCTGATTTCGTTATTGGCAGCTATGTATTTAATTTCTTTCAATTTTGGTATATCGGCAATTGAAGGAAGCTGATAATCTATGATTAACAGCTTATTTTCGGGATTGTATTCAGCGATTACATTTTTTTCGAATATGAAAGGGTATTGCGATGTTTGTAAAATTAATTTACAAACTCTTAAAATTGCATTATAACCTCCGGAAAGATATTTCTGCTTTAAACTATCAATCGAATTATGTTGTTTTTGCTGGTTGGCATAAAAAATATCTTTTCTAATCTGCCATTCCCTTTCTTTCTTAAAATTTTCAGTATCCATTTTGATAATTAAAATCTAAAATTTCAATCTTCTACTTTTTAAATGGTCAATAAATTCAATACTTCTCCCACTTGCTTTAAGCGTTGATGAGTCAATGAATTTAAATTTGGTAATATCTATTCCATAGTCTAAAAGTTCATCAAGGTAATCTATATCATCTGGACCGAAATAACATAATCGTTTAAATTCGAGTTCAATTTTTATGTTAAAATTTCCTTCACTTAAAATTTCCTTTTCTAATTTATCTTCTTCTATTCTTTTTAGTCTTTCAAGTTTTTGTCTTTCTATTATTTGAAGTTCTTCTTGATAAACAACCATTGGGTTAGGCTCAGTAAATTCCGTTTTATCCTTAAACTCTTCAAACCAATTGTCGATGTTAAAATTTAAGATTATTCCGTTGATAAGGATGTTGTCCACTTTACTGTTTAAATCGCTGATTCCATCGTTAATGTTAGTGACATCCGACCTTATTTCATCAATTTTATAGGATCGGTTGATGGAGGAATAAGTCTTTGCTTTTTCTTTTAACCGGACTAATTGAGAAGCTATTTCTTTTGGAATCATAACTGAAGGTCAAATGGGTTTGGTGATATTCTCCAAATTTATAACAAAAGAAATTATGAATGGTAAAACACCAAAGTTTTTTGGTAATTATGATTCGGGTATGTACATTTTAACATACAACCCGTTCCGGGTTGGTTTTTCTCAACGTTTCCTTTACCTCTGACGTTGCTGAGGTCATGAACAGTAAACTCCTTCGGAGTTTTAAAAAGCCAGGTTGCCTCATCGGTTGTGATACCTAACCCGAATGGGTTAAATGTTAATGACCCCCAATAAAATGGGGGGCTAAAGTGCAACAACCGTCCCCAACCGAGTGGGTTAAAGCTTATTACACACAAAATATTCAACCCGTTCCGGGTTGGCTTCCCTCAGCATTTCCTTTGCCCCCAGCGATGCTGGGGGTCACTAACAGTAAACTCCTTCGGAGTTTTAAAAAGCCAGGTTGCCTCATCGGTAGTGATACCTAACCCGAATGGGTTAAATATTAATGACCCCCAATAAAATTGGGGGCTAATAAACAAACCCCACCACACAACCCCGAAGTGGGTTGAATATCTGTCATAAATTTCACAAAAACCCAAAATTATTGCAGAAATTTTCGTAACTTTTTCAGGTCAAAACTTTTAATAACTCTTAAAACCACTTACAATGGCCAGTTACCGTCAAATCCTTTATCACCTTACTTTTCACACCCGAAACAGCGAAAAAGTTTTAAACAATTCAGACAATGAAGAGCTTTTCAAATATATCTGGGGTGTGATGAAAAACAAAAAATGCAAGCTTTACCGCATTAACGGTGTAGAAGACCACATCCATATTGTTTGTGATTTGCATCCTTCAATCGCTTTGGCTGATTTGATTAAAGACATTAAAGTAGCCAGTTCAAAATGGATTAAAGAAAAGAAAATCTACCCCAACTTTTCTAATTGGGCTGAAAGCTATGGCGCATTTACATTGTCTATCAGAGAAAAAGACATCATTGTAAAGTACGTAATGAACCAACAACAGCATCACAAAACGGAAAGCTTTAGGGAGGAGTTTATTCGATTTTTGAAGGAAAATGGTATTGACTTTGACGAAAAATACTTGATTTGAGTTAATATTCAACCCGTTCCATGTTGGCTTTTCTCTGTGTTTCCTTGGCCCCCAGCGATGCTGGGGGTCATGAACAGTAAACTCCTTCGGAGTTTTAAAAACCCCATGTCCTCCTATTCGACCAAACTCTTTCCTGAAAAAATAGTATCTTCACCACACTTTATAAAAAGTTATGGGAATTCTTGTACTGGGCATACTGATATTAATAAACGGCTTTTTTGTACTTTCCGAAGTTGCATTGATTTCGAGCAAACCAGCCCGCCTTGAGCAATACAAAATCAAGGGAAAAAAGGGGGCAGGAACTGCGTTAAAACTGCTGGAAAATTCCGAAAATTTTCTTTCTGCCATACAGGTCGGAATTACCCTGATCGGCATTGTCACAGGTGTTTATGGCGGAGTAAACCTTGCCAATGATTTCACTCCTTTTTTCGCACAATTTGAGTCAGTCAGTCAGTACGCACACGAAATTGCACTAACACTGACTATTCTGGTTATTACTTTCATTTCGATTGTGATTGGCGAATTAGTGCCAAAGACCATCGCGCTGGGTAATCCGGAGAAAATAGCCATTTCAGTAGCTCCAATCATCTATTTCATCATCACAGCTTTCTATCCTTTTGCCCGGCTGCTGGCTCTTTCAACCAAACTCGTAAACAGCATGATTGGCATAAAATCGCACAAAGGACAAATTACTGAAGGTGAACTTCGGCACATGCTTAAAATTGCATCGCGCCAGGGAGTGATCGAAAAAGAGCAAAACCTGATGCACCAAAAGGTATTCTACTTTTCGGATAAGCGGGCCAAGCACATCATGACCCACCGCACCGAGGTGGAATGGATTGACATTGACCAACCCAAGGAGGTGCTTCATCTTGAAATTTCAAGAATGAAGCACAGCAAAATAGTGGCTTGTCATAAGAATCAGGAAGATTTTGCAGGCATTTTGCGCGTAAAAGAATATTTAAAGAATTATTATTCGGATCAGCCTGCCGAGATCAGCCAGATTTTGCATTCGCCGATAGTTATTCCTGAAAATGCCGAGGCTCAGAAGGTCTTAAATATTTTCAAGCAAAAAAGAATTTATTTTTCGGTGGTTGTAAATGAGTATGGGGGATTCGAAGGAATCATTACTTTGCATGATATTCTTGAAAATCTCATAGGCGACTTTCCCGAGGAAAATGAAGTTGCCGAACCCGATGTATTTGTGCGTGAAGACCATTCTGTATTGGTAAGTGGCGATGCACCAGTTGAAACACTTGTTGATCTGATCGAAAACTTTACCATTAATTTCGACGAGATTGATTATGCCACCGTGGCTGGCTTTGTCTTCAGCCAAATCAATAAAATACCTGAATTGGGCGACAAGTTTGTTTACTCTGACTCCATCATCGAAGTGGTTGACATCGACCACAACAGAGTTGACAAGGTGCTGATCACTAAAAATAAATAACCGGAGTGCCTGAAATTCAATTATCTACTATTTATTCATTGACTATTTACCATTTATCCTACTCTTTCAAGCCATTAATTACCAATTCACTGGTAAAAACTTCGGTCACACAATGCCGATCGCGTGTCACGGTTTTCATTGTTTTAATCATACGATTATATTATAGCAGATTAATAGCTTATTATTCTGAAGGTTAATTAACCACTATTTTAGTAGTATAATTCACATCCGGTCCTGAAATATTCAGTAGGTATAAACCATGTGGAAAACTAATATTCATTTCATTGCTACCTGTCGTGAGCAAATCTTCTGATATCAATTTCCCATTTATATCTAAAAATCTTGCGTTTCTAACCTTCAATTTCTCCGGAATAGAAATGGTAAAATGCTGTCCTGAAACAGGATTAGGCATCACCTTAATTTCATTTTGAAGAATAATATTGAGGGCAGTTGAAGTCGTCTGAACGATTTTCACAACCCGCGTTTCGTTACAGCCCAGAATGTATATTTCGCCAGAACGTGTTCCTGAAACCGCCGACGGAACTGTGACAGTCACAGTTGTGCCATTCCTCGAGTAGTTGAAGAACGTCCCAGTTATTTTTGTGATTTCAAATCCCTTTTCGGCATCAATGGTAAATGTTTTGGTGCCACCTTTCAGATCAAAATAAAGAGGATTGGCAGAAACTGACATATTGCAAAGTTTGGCTCCTTTTTCAAGCGCTCCTGCATCACGTTTGCCAATCGGTTCATTCCCGGCAAAATCTTTCAGGAACGGCCCATTAAATTCCCATTTGTACAATTCTTCGATGGTAGTTTTGGCATCTGCCAGAGTTCCTTTCGAAATTCTCAAAAAGTCGATTGTTCCTGAAAAATAAGAACCGTTCCTGTTTTTCCCGACCAGGAAATCATCGGGGTTGGTCAGTGAAGTGCCAGTTGCCGGCATTGTACCATTTGTCGAACCATTTGCTGAAACACCATCAATATATATTTTCACAGAGGAAGTTTGCCGATTGACTTCTAATAATACGTGGTGCCAGTTTCCGTCGTTGACAATGGCCGAACTTAACTGGCTGAAAGCAATGCTCCCATTGTTCATTACACTGAAACGTGCACTCCCTGCGGCATCCAAATCCAATTGATAACCGTATCCCAAAGTTCCGTATTTTGAAATCAGACAACTATTTTTATGCCCAACCTCTGTTTTAAAATAAGTTTCAAGAATAAAACTGTTGGTAGTCATGTCCACATTGTTGCAAATGGTTTGGCTCGTTATTTCGTTTTTCAGACTGCAATAAGTCTGCTGACCGTCGAACACCAAGGCCCCATCAGTAAAATCTTCCAGATTGCCTTTCACAAAACTTCCTGCTGACAAACCATAAGCCTTCAGGTGATTCTTCGGGAAATTATTGTATTCCTCACGTTTGACAAACTCGCTGGTAAAATAAAAATTCTCTCCTTTTATCAGGCTTGAATCGGCTTTGTGTTTGCAGAAATTCCACTCTCCTACCACACCACTCAATGGAAATGGAGCGAAAAATTTTACGCCCTGATCAATCAATTCGCTAATTGCCGTGGGGCGGAAATCACCTGCCGATGGTTTAGCAAAGACCCGTTTGGAAGATTCGAACCCAACCTGACCCAAATCAGGAGTAAATGAGTTCAGTTTGTTCACAAACTCACTGAAATTAAACACAAACCGGGCATTGGGACTATTCGTCAGAAATGTACCCTGAAAAGTATTACCGCTAAAAAAATTGTTTCCAAATGATTCATAAGGAATTCCTGAAAGCCGGGTAGTGTGATTAAACTGCGATTGAGTGCTGTCGCTTACATTGGCAAGATAATAATTTTGACCATCAAGCGCCAGTTCATTATCACCAGAACCCGAAAACGAACCAACATTGTATGCAACATTGTGTACATACATATTATAGTAACCGAGCACCTGATTGTATGCCGCTGAGGTCCGGTTCCAACCAGTTCCCTTCACTATATTGTTGAAAATGTATTGTTTGAATGCTCCATCAAAATAAAACGGATAACCCAACGACATAATATGCCCTGCCCACCAGTTGTAATGCCAGCCTTGTGCATCTTCCGAAATATTGTTGTAGGTATATACGGGGCCACCTTGCCAGCTCTCAATTCCACCGTAATCGTTCACACCTTGCAATGAATGAGATACTTTGTTGTGATGAACGAACCCACGAATAAATGGAACCGTTGTGTTAACTCCACTGTTCTTTCCCCAGAAGAAATTTATTCCGTTTCCCCAGGTATGCTCTATTATATTTCCGGCAATTTCGCCAATTGTAAGGGTACCTGCAATTGCAGGAATGGAACTGTACCAGCGGCCCAAATGACGTGTTCCGTTTTCGAAAACTTTATTACGAAGAATAGACACTTCATCAGGACCATTAAGTAGTATGGAAAAATCGTCCATGAAATTCATTTCATTGTCAGTAATGACAAAGTTTTTACCAGTGCCGTTTGCCATTATTCCGCCATTCAAGTATTGAAATTTGCAGTTTTTGATTGTAATATCAGAACTGTTTTCAATTCTGATTGCCGGAACACCATCGTTTGTTCCATAACGGACATTGTCGTAGGTAGTAAACCCGATTGTCAGTCCACTGATTTCGATGTTGCTTTTTGCTGAAATGGTAATCAGGTTCGATTTTGAAGCAATTTCAATATTGGTTGTATTTGGATCTTTATCACCATCCAACCTTAGAAACAGACGACCAATACTCTTGTCGTAATAAAATTCGCCAGGCGCATCAAGTAAATAGGGTGTATTCTCGACGTAATATTTGCAGTCTTTTCCTCCAAAGTTTGGATCGGTAACTGTAATCGTTTTTGTGGCAGGGTTGAAGTCCAAAATTTTTTGTTTCCAAAGCGTTGCCATAACAACAGCATCTTCAATGGCCCAAACATCGCCACCTTTATAAAAATTAAGATCGGTCTGCACCAGATTATTCGCATCGGTAAGATTCAAAATCCCATTGACAGTTTTCTTGTCGGTAAATGTCCACCACTTTTGCATTGGTTCATCGGGTGTATTCACGAAGTTCGGTGACCGTGCAAGGTAAACTCTTTTAATACCGGTTTCAGAAACTTCGCAAACCACTTTGGTTGAGTTTTCTAACCCGGCAATATCCTTGTACCAAACAAGATCAGATTTCGGAATTTTGGGTGCAACAGCCGTATTGGCTTTTGTCCAACCTCCGGAAATTTTTACCGATCCATAGATTCCCGATTCACCGATTCCCCAATCGGGATCTGAAGTTAACCTTATTGGATTACCTGCAATACCGGATTCTTTGGCAGTTAATGCACCTCTGTAAACAACTCCACGCTTAAAAATATAGGTTTGAATTCCTGAACCATTTTTTGCATTTCCAATAGCTGTAAAATCCCATGGATGATGTTTCCATGCCGTTGCGGTAGTTAGTCCGTCATTGTTGTCGTTGCCATTTTCGAAATCGATGTACCGTACAGATGTTCCTTTTACCAGTTGAAAAGATTGAGGTGCCCATTGAAGATCGCCGTTGGGTAACACCTTTGCCTGCGGGGTTTCCCACGAATATAAAGTTTCGCCGGAAAGATTTTTAAGGCTCGATTGTGAATGCGCAAAAAGAGAAATCAGCAACAAAGTTGACAGCAGGATATTTTTCATTTCAGTTTAGTGGTTGTTTTTCGGTTAGTTACAGGTTCAATGTTGGCTTAAATAACTGACGGATAGAATTCGAACCATCCTATCCGTCAGAATTTTCAATGCAAAGATGAAATTTTAATAATTGCTATACATAACCCCATTTTTTCATCACTTCTAAATCTTCCTTCATACATAACAATGGTTCTTTGCCCTGATAAGCTTCCTGCTCAATAATAAAAACTTTTGTGCCACCGGTCTTACGACAAATATCCAACACTTCCTTTACCGGAAGTATTCCCTTGCCCAGAATGGCGCTTTCGAATTTTTCAGCGGTATTGACTGCTATTTCATCTTTTACATGGATCAATTCAAATTTTCCGGGGTACTGACCAATTACATCAAGCGCTTTGGCACCGCCAATATACATATTGCCAATATCGAGTTGCATAACCACTTTATTTACATCCAGCTTTTGCATCATGATGTCGAAAAGTTTCGTTCCATTCAGTATTTCTGTAAATTCGGTCCAATGGTTGTGGTAACCAAATTTCATCCCCGATTTTTGACATAAGTCTCCGCAAAGATTGAATACGTCCATGTAGCGAACCATATCGTCGTAAGTTTTCCGCATAGACTCCTCCATCGACGGACTAATGACATACTTTTGACCCATGAATCCTGCATCGTCAATGGTATGTTTCCACGCATCTGTAAAATCTTTTTTGACCGGATCCCAATGGTTTTTTCCCATTACTGTATGTCCTGCAATCATCTTCAACCCAAGATCATCCAATATTTTCCTGAATTCAACGGCAGTAAATCCATAAAATTTCCGGTCGATGTAATTGGCATGTTCAACATTTTTATATCCGATTTTTGCCAGTTGAGTCAATGTACCAACTGGATTTTTTTTCATATCGTCACGAACCGAATAGAGTTGAATCCCAATAATTTCGGAAGGAATAGAAGCGGCAAATGCTGTTTTCGACAAAAGGGCAGTTCCGGCAAGCAGAACAGCGCTGTTTTGGATAAATGTCCGGCGTGATGTTTTCATAGAATTTAGATTTAATTGAAAGGTTTAGGTTTTTAATATTGATGAAATGTCCGTGATACAAACTCCAGCATAGTTGGCAAAGCTTCGCGCCAATAAGTCCAGTTGTGCGCGCCATCGCGGATACGGAATTCGTGAGGAATATCTTTTTTACGCATGGCAATGTGTGCAAGGCAGTTTCCTTCATACAAAAAATCATCATCGCCACAGTCAATATACCAGCGAACCGCCTTCTTTTGATCGTCAGGCATATTTTTAATCAATTCCGTAGCACTAAGATTACTGAGGTATTTCGCTATTTCTTCATCTTTAATGTCAGGATATTGCTTTTTCAATCGGTCAGTTGCATCTTCCAGCGTAATCGGTCCGGTATAGGCACTTAACGGGCAGGCAGATGAAAACAACTCAGGATGATGCAGTGCATACATGAAAGTTCCGCCACCGCCCATCGACAAACCGGAAATGGCGCGATATCTTTTTTCAGCCCTGATGCGGTATGTTTTTTCAATGGTTGGCATAAACTCCTGAAAGAAAAAATCTTCGTAGTTCCAATCGCCTTTGGGACTATTAAAATAACCTCGCTGTCCGGTGTTTCCATCTGGCATGACGATGATCATGGCTGTACATTTTCCTTCCTGAATGGCTTTATCTGCGATGTTTTTCACCTCTCCAAACTGAACCCAGCCTGATTGGTCATCGCCTGCACCATGCAGCAAATACAAAACAGGGTAACTGCGACCGGAAGTTTCATAATCAGCCGGAAGATAAATCGCATACTTCCGATCCATTTTCAGGATTTTACTTGGAATCGACAAATTGTCGGATACTTTGCCGCCAAACTGGGCAAACAATGTTGTGGAAAATATTAAACTCAAGGTCAGAAAAGAAATACATAGTTTTTTCATAGTTGTTTTGGCATTAGTTTATTTAAGTATCAATTATCATTTTGTTTGGTTCGGGCAATTTCGATCGCTTTATGAAGCTTATCAAGTAATATCTCCTTCGGCGGCAATTTTTCTTCGGGTTTTCGGCTGATGGCTGTACGTTCGTAAAGCATTGACTGAATCCGTTCTCTGAAAGTGCGGACACTCCATCTTTCGAGTTTGCACATTTCAATGTAAAATTCACGTTTGAGTGGGTCTTCAATATATATTACTTCTTTGAGATGTGACCAACTCAATTGTCTCCACAGTGTAGAGACAATTTGAAAATCAGGAAAAACTTCTGAGAATCTCAAACAATGGCGCAAATGTTTCTCACCCCATCCTTGTCCATATTCAATAATCAAATTACTACTAAGCTGAACAACAATCTGTTTCCCATAATCGGCTCTGCTACCTTCAAGTACTTCTATATTTATCCTCTGCCCAATCTGCCAATATAAAAGTGTCATCTCAGTATTTACTGAAACAGCAATATTTTGTTTGCTCTTTTCAATCAGGGACTTGATTTCACCGATAAAACCATTATTTATTATCAATCGATCAGTCATATTGCCTAATTTATTAGTTGTTCTGAAAATCTATTTCAGGACTGAACAGTAAAATTGGAATCACCCCCTCAGAGTAACTGATAGATGATGCAAAGTTTTAAGCGTTGCTATCATCCTCGTTCAAAAGTATCTCTTCTATCACTCTTGGATAGTGTTCATGCTCCAATACATGAATTCTGGCTGCAAGTTTTTCCGGAGTATCGCCAGCCCTAACTGGACAAGTAGCCTGAAAAATAATGTCTCCTTCATCGTAATTTTTATTCACCCTGTGAATGGTAATTCCTGATTCTTTATCCTTCGATGCCAGAACAGTCTTGTGAACATTCATTCCGAACATTCTTTTTCCACCATATTTGGGCAATAAAGCCGGATGAATATTAACAACAGTGAACAATTCTGTCAAATTCTGAGGAACGAGCCACAGAAATCCAGCCAAGACAATCATGTCAATTCGACGATCTAAAAGTCTATCCAGAATTTCATTACTTCCGTAAAATTCCTCCCTCTCGAAAGTAAAAGTTTCTACACCAAGTTTCTCTGCCCTAATCAAGGCATAAGCATCCTCGTTATTCGACCAAAGTGAGTCAACAATTACCTCTTTACTGGTTGAAAAATACTCAATTATCTTTTGGGCGTTTGTTCCGGAACCAGAGGCGAAAATTGCAATTAGCTTCATTTAATGTTCAATTTTAAGATTTATGCTTAATGGAATTTTAGAATAAAAGGTTCAAATATAGGCCAGACGACCGTCTTATTGAAGCTCAATTCATCCATTTAATTCATTTTTTGTTTGAAATATCAGGGGTAAATTTATTACTTTGCATCGAATTTTTTAAAACAATTTTAATATTAACCAAAAATTAGAGTTATGTCTGACGTTGCAGCAAAAGTAAAAGCAATTATTGTTGACAAATTAGGTGTTGATGAAAGTGAAGTAACCAACGAAGCATCGTTCACCAATGATCTTGGTGCTGATTCACTTGACACAGTTGAGTTGATTATGGAATTCGAAAAAGAATTTGATCTTGCCATTCCAGATGATCAGGCCGAAAAAATTTCCACCGTTGGTGAGGCTATCAAGCACATCGAAGAAAATCTGAAGTAATAATAACAAAACAACATTTATGGAATTTAAACGGGTAGTTGTTACCGGCCTGGGAACTGTTAACCCGCTTGGTAATTCTATTGAGGAATTCTGGGAAGGCCTTAAAAACGGGAAAAGCGGTGCTGGCCTTATCACACATTTCGATGCTTCAACGCATAAAACAACTTTTGCATGCGAGCTGAAGAATTTTGATCCAGCCGTTTACGTCGAGCAAAAAGAAATCAGGAAACATGACCCTTTTACATTGTATGCTTATGCATCAGCAGCTCAGGCAATAGCAGATTCTGGTCTTGATCTCGATAAAATTAACAAAGACAGAGCAGGAATTATTTGGGGTGCCGGTATCGGAGGTTTACAAACCTTCTTTGAAGAAACGTTGAAGTACAAAAACGAGATGCCTCGTTATTCTCCGTTCTTCATTCCGAAGATGATTGCTAACATTGCCAGTGGCTTACTTTCGATCCGTTATGGTTTCAGAGGTCCGAATTTCACAACAGTCACAGCATGTGCTTCTGCGTCTCACGCCCTCATCGAAGCAATGAACTACATTCGTCTTGGTAAGGTTGATGTGTTTATTTCGGGAGGTTCTGAAGCTGCTATTAACCCTGCAGGACTGGCTGGATTCAACTCCATGCGTGCTCTTTCAACCCGGAACAATGACCCTTTGACAGCTTCACGTCCTTTTGATCTGGATCGTGATGGGTTTGTAATGGGTGAAGGATCAGGTGCCCTTATTCTGGAAGAATATGAACACGCAGTGAAACGCGGTGCAAGAATTTATGCCGAAATGGTTGGCGGAGGCATGTCAGCCGATGCATACCACATGACGGCTCCAGATCCTGAAGCTGGTGGTGCTACCTTGGTAATGAAATGGGCTCTTGAGGATGCGGGAATGAATCCGGAAGATATTGATTACATCAATGTTCATGGTACTTCTACTCCTCTGGGCGACATTGCTGAGCCGAGAGCAATCAAAAAAGTTTTTGGTGACCATGCTTACAATTTAAGTATCAGCGCCACTAAATCAATGACAGGTCACCTTTTGGGTGCTGCAGGAGCTGTTGAGGCAATTGCATGTATCCTCGCAATGCAAGATGGTATCATACCGCCTACTATCAACCACTTTACCGACGATCCTGATGTTGATCCTAAAATGGATTTCACTTTCAATGTCGCTAAAGAACGAAAAATCAAAACTGCATTAAGCAATACTTTTGGTTTTGGTGGGCACAATGCTTCTGTTATTTTCAAGAAAATTTAATACAAGTGATACGAACCATCGTTCAAAGAATAAAACTCTTTTCTTCTCCTAGAAAAGAGTTTTATTTGTTTTTAAGATCGTTGCTCGGCTTTTACCCCACGAACTTGCGGATTTACGATATCGCAGTCATTCATAAATCAGCTTCAAAAGTTGATTCACAGGGCAACTACGTAAACAATGAACGCCTCGAATATCTTGGCGATGCTATTCTTGGAGCCGCAATCGCCGATTTTTTATACAACCGTTTCCCCAGTCAGGATGAAGGTTACCTGACACAAATGAGATCGAAACTGGTCAACCGCAGCTTTCTGACCCAGCTGACTTACCAGATTGGGCTGAACCATTTTATTCAGTCAAACACAACATCTACCATCGAATCGAGCCACATATACGGCGACACTCTAGAAGCACTTATCGGAGCAATCTATCTTGACAAAGGATATCCGGAAGCAAAAAAATTTATCACCCGCAAATTGCTGAACAACTATGTCAATCTGGTTGAAGTTCAGAATACAAATACCAACTACAAAAGCCAATTGATTGAATGGTCACAAAAGAATAAAAGAGCGGTTTCTTTCGACACTGTTGATGAAAGCAAAAACGACGGAAAACAGCCTTGGTTTGTTGCAAGCATCGAAGTTGACAACGAACTTTGGGGAAAAGGTACCGGAACATCGAAAAAAGAAGCCCAGCAAAATGCATCCAAAGTGGCCATTGACAAAATCAATAACAGTTTACCTACCTCCGACGATTCTGAATAACCATAGCCCAAAGAATGCAGTGTTAAATATTGTTAAGTGGTTATTGCCAGTGTTTCAAAAGGTTATCTTTGCAATATGAGCAGAAAGGTAATATTAACATTAATTGTACTAATGGCTGTCGTTATGACCAGTTTAATACTGGTCCAGACAAATTCTATCTTTCGTGCTTTTGAAATTAAAGAAGAACAATTTGATGCAGCCGTGAAAAGCGCTCTAAATCGAGTCGTAGTAAAACTTGAGATGGAAGATTCAAAATTGTTAGCGGAACTCGAAAAAAAGATGTTCCCATCACGAAATAATGATGTTTTTCCAGGTAATAGTCTTCAAAATTTAACTTCCGGAGCCATAAATCAACAAAGCATCCAGCTTTCGGCTCAATATTCACATCACATAATAGGCAATGGGTTGAGCGCAGAAATGACAATCGTTTACGGTAAACCATTGGAAGAAAATCAAAATGAAAGAGGAAGACCTGGCGATTTCCCCAACGCATTTGACATCATTCATGATCAGTACGGTTACATTAGTCAGCAATATGAAGATCAGATGAATCTGAAAGCCAAGATGATTGTATTGAACCAGTATGCATTAATGCTATCTCAAATGCCAATCGAAGAAAGGATTGATGCTCAAACACTGGGCCGACTCATAAAAACAGAATTAAAAAAGTCGGATGTTAACCTCGATTTTAAATACGATGTGAAAACATTTCATGGACGGGAAGAAAGGAAAGTTTTCGGAGATAAAAACTACGAACCCGGATTACAAAAACCATACACAGCCCTGCTCTTTCCCAATGATCTGGGTGAATTAAAAAAACCCAACTGGCTTTATCTGTATTTTCCAAAACGTGAAGGGTACTTGCTGAAACAAACCGGCATTTTGGTGATTCCTACATTTGTACTGACTTCCATGTTGATCGGCATTTTTGCATTCACGATTCTAATTATCCTGAGACAAAAAAAATTGTCGATCATAAAGAACGACTTCATTAACAACATGACGCACGAACTTAAAACACCAATCTCAACCATTTCTCTTGCCAGTCAGATGTTACGTGATAATACCGTTTCCAATACACCAAAAACCATTGAACATATCTCTGGAATTATTTATCAGGAAAGTAAACGTTTAACCACCCAGGTTGAGAAGGTACTTCAAATGGCAGTTTTTAACGAAGGAAAATTAAAACTTAAAATAAAAGAGGTAAATTTAAATTTGCTCATCAATTCGGTCGTGCTTAATTTTGAGCTACGGGTGAAGGCAAAGAACGGCGAATTGACTACCCATCTGGGGGCAGATCCGGCGATCATTAAAGGAGATGATGTGCATATTACAAATGTTTTGTTTAACTTGCTCGACAATGCTGTGAAATACAGTAAAGAGGCACCTAAAATCATCATTTCGACCGAACTTGAAGACCAGTTTCTGGTTATATCGGTAAAAGATCATGGAATCGGGATCCAGAAAGAATATGTTGGCCAGATTTTTGAAAGGTTTTACCGCGTTCCAACCGGAAATGTACATGATGTAAAAGGATTCGGGCTTGGGCTTAGCTACGTCAAAAAAACTATTGACGCGCATGGAGGTAAAATAAAGGTTGAAAGTGACTTAAATAAAGGAACTAAATTCATGATATATTTTCCAATAAACATACAAGAACATGGAAAAAAAAGTAAAATTGCTATTGGCCGAGGATGATGAAAACCTTGGATTGTTATTAAAAGAGTATCTCGTCGCAAAAGGATATGATACAGATTTGTATCCCGACGGAGAAGCAGCTTACAAAGGATTTACAAAAAATCAACCGTACAGCCTTTGTATTCTGGATATCATGATGCCTAAAAAGGACGGAATTTCACTGGCAAAAGATATTCGTTTGCTCAATATGGATATTCCGATTATCTTCCTGACTGCGAAGAACATGAAAGAAGATGTATTGGAAGGCTTTAAAATCGGAGCCGACGATTACATCACCAAACCCTTCAGCATGGAAGAGTTGATTTTCCGCATTGAAGCAATCATGCGACGCGTTTCGCAAGATGCGAATTCGCATGAAGATGCCATTTATACGCTCGGAATTTACACTTTCGATTCAAGGAAACAAATTCTGACAGGTGGCGAAGAAGAAGTGAAATTAACCACAAAGGAAGCCGAATTGCTCAGCCTGCTATGCAACAATGCGAACAAAGTCCTTGAACGTAATTTTGCTCTGAAAACCATTTGGATCGACGACAATTATTTCAATGCGCGCAGCATGGATGTTTATATCACCAAGCTAAGGAAGCACTTGAAAGATGACCCTAAGGTGGAAATTATTAATGTACACGGTAAAGGCTACAAACTGATCATGTAGTGCTGAATCAGCGCAATAGATACAAAAAATCCCGCTATTGGCGGGATTTTTTGTATCTATTGTTTTACTCTCTGTCTGTCCATTAGTTATCAGGGAACTAAACCCTGAATATTATTTAGCACTTCCCTTGTGATCATTGAGTTGTTTCATTAGCCGTAAGAAATACGATTCAATATCTTCGCCGGGTTTTATCGGGTAATTTTCAATCGCAAACACAAAACCATTGATTAAATCAGTGTATTTTTTAAAATTCGTTTCCAAAACATCCTCATCGTTGGTTTCCCAATATTGTCCTTCGTCTGTCAATTTGAAATCAGCAAAGTATTTCTTATTCAGATAACGAAAAAGCTGAATGATAAACCGATGTGTTTCAATGCCCGCTGATTGCGATTTTACTGAAAGCATATACAAATAATCCCGTTCATTCTGTTTCTCTGTTTTGCCGTAAAACCGGAGGTGCATTGCACTGCTCATTCGACCATTTGAAAGAAAACAAACATCAATCGGTTCACAATTGGGCGGAGTCATGCAAATTCCATATATCTCCTCGTTGTATTCTGGTTTCTTAAACGAATTTATGGGGAACTGACGTTCGAAAATAACGTATTTCCAACCGTTCACTTTGGCAATGTCCTCAAGCTCTTCAATTAATTCAGGCAAACTTGCCGGATTAGCAATGCTCCCACTATAGTGAAAACTTAAACCCATTTTATGTTTCTGTTTTTGTATTCACAAAGCCCGTTTTCTATAACAATTACTAATCGCAATTTATACCAAATGCAATTCTAAATCAGTCCAAAGATATTCTGGTATAATGCCGATGAATAGAAATGTTAAGGCCAATCAAGCGGGCGAAGATTGGACTGCTACATTTCTTCAATCGGTATTATTTGTCAATTTAGAGGCTTCTGAACATCGAAATATTTGTATCATGAAACCAATAAACACAAAAAAAGTTCAGTACACATTAAATTGATAGTAACGATTCACCCCATAAATTAAATGGCATTAATTTGGGAAAGTGAATGCAAAGGGTTCAGGTTATTTTTAATTGCAGTATCGATTACCGATCGCAGGATTGCAAAAGTTTTTGCTCCATTGAATGATTTGAACTGACC